>Ga0209450_10000122_pt1 | contig 44978 bp, 41 predicted proteins | sample FrelakmetLWP11LW_FD_187149 | JGI IMG/M metagenome (GOLD analysis project Ga0209450, IMG submission 187149) | Freshwater lake sediment microbial communities from the University of Notre Dame, USA, for methane emissions studies - LWP11 LW (SPAdes)... | ecosystem: Environmental > Aquatic >...
AGGCGCGGATCGCTCCGGGTCCGATCGAATTTCCCGTCCGATCCGATGATCCTGTTTCTCTTCAGCTCATAGATGCAGTCGATGAGCCCTGAGCCACAAATGCCGAGGGGTCTTGTGCGGCCGATGGTCTGGTAAGAAACGTTCCCGTTGGCGATCTCCACTTTTTCAATCGCTCCCCTTGTCGCGCGCATTCCGCACCGGGTTCCACCCCCTTCGAAAGAGGGGCCGGCCGAGGCTGAACAGCACACCAGCCACTCCTTGTTGCCGATAGCAATCTCGCCGTTGGTGCCGATGTCGATCAGGCCCTGAACGTGAGGTTGATCGGCAATGCCGCTGGCCACAATGCCTGCCACGATATCCCCGCCCACATAGGAGGCCACGCTGGGAAGGGTCTCCAGCACACCCCTGGGATTGACGCGGATCCCGATCTCGCCGGCCAGAATCTGAGGATAGACGTCCGCCGTCGGCACATAGGGCTCCAGCCGGATGTTACAGGGCGTGAGCCCCAAAAGAAAATGGCTCATCGTGGTGTTGCCCGCAGCCACGACGGCATGGATGTCTTCGGCCGGAACTTTGGTTTTCTTGGCCAAGGATTCGATCAGGCTGTGGATGTTCTTCACAACCGCTTCGTGCAGAGGATGAAGACCGTCTTTGGTGCACGCAAAGACCATTCTTGAAATCACGTCAGCCCCCCACTGGGCCTGGAGGTTGTGAGTGCCCTCGACCCCGAGGACGCGGCCTGTCTTGAGATCCACGAGCTGGGCGACCACGGTCGTGGTCCCCACATCCACGGCAAGTCCGAAATTGCGGCTGCTGGTGTCCAGAGGTTCGATCTTCTGGATCCGGTAACGCCCCCTGTCTTTCACCACGGTGACGGTGATTTTCCAGTCGCAGTCCCGAAGCGTATCCGAAAGGTGCTGAAGACAGGGAAGGGAGATTTCAAAGGAATGCCGCCCGATTTTCTTTCGCAATTCCCTGCTCACCCGTTCAATATCCGTGATGTTGTCCTGAAGAGTCGGAAGGGGGAGTTCCAGGTAGATTTTTCGCACCAAGGGTTTGAGGGGATAGAGCGGGGTTTCAGGCACCCGCTCCGGCGAGACTCCGCCCTGGATGTCAGCGGCCGCCTCACCTGTCATGATCTGCTCCCCTTCGAGCCTGGACTCAGGTGGAATTTCCACTTCAAGATCTTCGCTGATCTTGCTTTGGCAGGCCAGGACAAAGCCTTTTTCCCGTTCCTCTTTGGAGAAGAAGGCCGAAAGGCCGGCAGACCTTTTCACGGCTCCCTTCAGAATCTGGACTTTGCACTCCCCGCAGACCCCTTCTCCTCCGCAGAGGTTATTGATGTGAAGCTCTGCTCTCTGTGCGGCCTGGGCAATAGTTGAGCCTTCCGCTACCTCGACGGATTTATGAGCCGGAAGAAAGGTGACCCTGCTGTTTTTCATTGGGTTTTACCCTCGAGTTCGCTCGGGGCGCAGCCCGGAATTGATCCCCCCTATACCATTCCCACAGGAGGGAGGGAAACAGAAATCAGAGCATTTCGAGGGAGGTAGGGATAGTAGTAGAATTTTTGTTGACGTACTATATCTTGCGATCTAATATAAAAAATTGTGTATATCTGACATTCAAATGATGTAAATTTCGAAGCCCAAAATCAGCGTTTCCTCTTTTACTGATCTAGGCCGGGGCGAAATCCTTTTTCTAACTAAATCCCGTTCAGGTTCTTCAGGAGGCTCTTCATGACTCAAGTGGATCGTCTTTTGGTCAAAGATGAGCAAGGTTCGGATCTAGCGTCTTTCAGCTGGGATGATCGGCAGTTTTCAGATCTCCTGGCCAGCGCGAACTGTGTGAACACTGCTCAGGCCGTGGACATCAGCCGATCCTTGATGGAAGAGATCCGCAAAAGGGAGATCCAGAGCATTACGGTTCCCCTGCTGGAGAGGATCATAGAGGACAAACTCAAAGAGTATGGCATTTCCAAGTCCGACCCCGTCCGGCTGGACAACTCCCTTTTTGTGAGGAAGGGAAAGCTCGTTCTCAGCGCGAACGCCAGAACCGTGCTCGAAAGAAGATATCTCCGGAAAGATCTGAACGGGAAAATTATAGAGACGCCCGAGGAGATGTTCCGGCGGGTGGCCCGACACATTGCCAAAGCGGAAAAAGCCTACGGAGATGAAACCCGTGTCAAGCAAATGGAAGACGTGTTCCATGCGATGATGACTGAATTCAAGTTCCTGCCCAATTCTCCGACGCTGATGAATGCAGGCCGGAGGCTGGGGCAATTGGCCGCCTGTTTTGTCCTGCCCGTGGAAGACAGCATGGAAGGGATTTTTGATGCCCTGAAGAGTGCGGCGCTCATTCACAAATCAGGAGGCGGGACAGGGTTTGCTTTCTCAAGGCTGAGGCCGAAAAACAGCAAGGTGGGCACCACCGGAGGCGTCGCCTCAGGGCCGGTCTCCTTTATGAAGATCTTCAACACCGCCACCGAGCAGGTCAAGCAGGGAGGAACCAGGCGAGGAGCCAACATGGCGATCCTGCGAGTGGATCACCCGGACATCGTGGAATTCATCACGTGCAAGAGGGATAACCGCGAGCTGAACAACTTCAATATCTCGGTGGGCGTGACCGACGCCTTCATGGAGGCGGTTAAGGCCGGGAGCTCGTATGACCTCATCGATCCCCGCGAAAAAAGGAAAGTGACGGAGCAGGATGCGGCGGAGGTTTATAATGCGCTGGTCTACAACGCATGGGAGAGCGGGGATCCGGGGGTGATCTTCCTGGATCGAGTCAATCGTGACAATCCCACGCCCGACCTGGGGGAGATCGAAAGCACGAACCCCTGTGGAGAGCAACCTCTTTTGCCCATGGAAGCCTGCAACCTGGGCTCCATCAACCTGGCCAAGTTTGTTACCTTCAAGGAAGGGCTTCCGTCTGTCGACTACAGCGGACTGAAGGACCTGGTGTGGAACTCGGTTCGGTTTCTGGACAACGTGATCGACATGTCCAAGTACCCGCTGCCGGAGATCGAAAAAATGGCCAGAGGCAATCGCAAGATCGGACTCGGGGTCATGGGTTTTGCGGACATGCTTTTCCAGCTGGGCGTTCCCTACGATTCAGAGCAGGCGCTGGACGTGGCGGAAAAAGTCATGGGCTTTATCCAGAAGGAATCGAGGGAAGCGTCACGGGCCCTGGCTGAAGAGAGGATGGTTTTCCCCAATTTCGAGAAGAGCATTTACAAGAACATGGAAAACAGCCGGTTCAGAAATGCCACGACCACCACGATCGCTCCCACCGGGACCCTCAGCATTATTGCCGGATGCTCCAGCGGCATTGAACCGCTTTTTGCTCTCAGCTTTGTCCGCACGGTCATGGACAACGACAAGCTCCTTGAAACGAACCCTTACTTTGAGAAGGCCGCGCGACAGCGGGGTTTCTATTCTCCCGAGATCATGGATGCAGTGGCCCGCTCGGGCAGTATCCGGCACATGGAAGGGATTCCGCAAGATGTCAAGGAGGTCTTCGCGACCGCTCACGATATCACACCGGAATGGCATGTGCGGATGCAGGCGGCCTTTCAGAAGTTCACGGACAATGCCGTGTCCAAGACCGTGAACTTGCCCAGGGACGCCACGGTCGAGGATGTGATGAAGGTGTACAACCTGTCCTATGAGCTGGGATGCAAAGGCATCACGATCTATCGCGACGGGAGCAAGGAAAATCAGGTCCTCAGCGTGGATGACAAGGGAAAAGAGCTTCGGCCTATGATCGGCGATGTTCGTGATCGGCCCGAAACCCTTGAAGGCTTCACCACAAAGGTCGTCACCGGCATGGGGAATCTCTATGTCACGGTGACGGAAATGAACGGCAAGCCCTTTGAGGTCTTTGCCACCATCGGCAAATCCGGCAAATCCACAATGGCCAAGACCGAAGCCATCGGTCGACTCGTCTCCCTGGCGCTCCGATCGGGCATCACCCCGGACAAGATCGTGGAGCAGCTCAAAGGAATTTGCGGCGAGCACCCCGTGTTTTCAAAGGACGGATTGGTGCTCTCTATTCCCGATGCCATCAGCAGGGTCCTCGAGAAGAGATACTTGAAGGACCAAAAGCCCACTACGCGCAAGTACACAAACAGCCTTCTCGGTGAGACCTGCCCCGAGTGCGGTCAGACGGTCAGCTTTGAAGAAGGATGCATGACCTGCCATTTCTGCGGTTTCACCAAGTGCGGCTAGCCGGCTGCCTGATTCGCCCTCCTTCTATCGCATCTCTCCAGTCTCTTGACAGAGAGCCTCTTGTGATTATTTTTTTGACAACAGTTCGATTTTGTCAAAAAGGAGGACAAAGCCATGACACTATCACTAAGTAGAGCGTTTCGCAGACCGTCTTGGATGACTCCTTATGGATTGGAAGGAATGGGCGATGTGTTCTTTGATCGCCTCTGGCCTGAATGGAGGAGGGATGTGGGTGAAGAGTGGACTCCTGCCGTGAATTTCTTCGAGAAGGACGGAAGCTTCCATGTCACCGCAGACCTTCCTGGAATTAATAAGGAAGACCTTTCCGTAACCTTTGAAGACGGTACGATCACGATCAGCGGAAAGAAGGAGTCTTCGAAAGAAGAGAAAGACGCCAATTACTACATGAAAGAAACCCATTACGGGTCTTTTTCCCGATCCTTCAGGGTTCCCGGCGAAGTTCATGCGGACAAGGTCGAGGCAACCTATAAAGATGGGGTTCTGACGGTCATCCTTCCCAAAAACGAAGAGTCGAAGACAAAGAAAATAGAAGTGCACTAAGACGGTCATTGTGTGCAAGCCATAAAGAGGGCCGAGCCGGAAGGTTCGGCCCTTTTCATTTCAGGGAAAAAGGATTACAAAGGGAGTTCTTAAAGAAGGGAGGAGCCGGCCATGAAGAAAGGGACGAAAAAGAGCCTGGACTTTGAGAAACTGGGGGTCTTCTACCTGGGGCGTCTTTATGATTTGAAGACAAGAAAAGGACGGGAAGAACTCTTCCTCTATGACTCCAAAGACCTGGTCACCCATGCCGTTTGCGTCGGAATGACAGGGAGCGGCAAAACAGGGCTGTGCATCAGCCTCCTGGAAGAGGCGGCCATAGACGGGATTCCTGCCATTGTGATTGATCCGAAAGGGGATCTCGGCAACCTGATGCTCACGTTCCCGGATTTGAAAGCCGAGAACTTCGCACCCTGGATCAACCTGGACGAAGCACAACGAAAAGGGATTTCTCCGGAGGAGTATGCTCGGCAGCAAGCAGCGCTTTGGCAGCAAGGGCTCGCGGGCTGGGGACAGGACAAGGAGAGGATCCGGCGTTTTCGCGAGGCAGTGGACATTGCGATCTACACCCCGGGGAGTGCCGCGGGCTTGCCCGTCTCTGTTCTGAGTACCTTTGCGAAGCCGCAGGCGATTGAGGATGCGGACGTGCTTCAGGAGTACGTTACGAACACGACCACGAGCCTCCTCAGTCTGCTTGGAATCCAGGCCGACCCGATTCGCAGCAAGGAGCATATTCTGATCGCGAATATCCTGTCCGCCGTGTGGGCCAAGGGGCAGGGACTCGATATGCCGGGGCTGATCCAGCTCATCCAGACTCCGCCCTTGACCAAGGTTGGCGTCTTTGATCTGGAATCCTTTTATCCCTCAAAGGAACGCTATGAGCTGGCCATGAGCCTCAACAACCTTCTCGCATCGCCGGGTTTCCAAACGTGGATGGAGGGGGACCCTTTCGACATCAGCCGGTTTCTTTATACACCGGAAGGAAAGCCCAGGATCGCCATTTTCTCAATTGCCCATCTCAATGATCACGAACGCATGTTCTTTGTCTCCTTTCTTCTCAATCAGGTCCTGGGATGGATGCGCAAGCTTCCCGGAACCACAAGTCTCAGGGCGATGGTCTACATGGATGAGATTTTCGGCTATTTTCCTCCGGTCGCCAACCCTCCGTCAAAACAGCCCCTTCTGACCCTGCTGAAACAGGGGAGAGCTTTCGGCATCGGGCTGGTCTTGGCGACGCAGAATCCGGTTGACCTCGATTATAAGGGCCTTTCGAACGCAGGCACATGGTTCATCGGACGTCTTCAGACCGAGAGGGACAAGGAGAGAGTCCTGGAAGGCCTTGAGGGGGCTGCGGCCGGAACAGGAAAGAGTTTCGGAAGGGCCGATATGGACAAGATCATTGCCGGGTTGGGAAAACGCGTTTTTCTGGTGAACAATGTTCATGAAGACAGGCCGGAGGTGTTTGAGAGCCGATGGGCATTGTCTTACCTGGCGGGCCCTTTGACCAGAAACCAGATCAAGCGTCTGATGGATCCCGTAAAACAACCCCCTGCACCGCTTGCGCCTGAGCCGACCCCCGCTGTCCAAGAAGAAAGAAGAGAAGAGGGCAAGTTTCAGGTCCGACAACCCGCTCTTCCCCCGGAGATCCCTCAGTACTTTGTCCCTGTCAGAGGAAGACAGCCCGGCGGAGGATCATTGATGTATCTCCCTGCGGTGTTTGGCGAAGGGTCGGTTCGGTTTTCGGATGTGAAAAAAGGGTTTGAGAGCATGCGCACCGTCCTGATTCTCACGCCCGTGGAAAATGCGGCCATCCCTGTGAACTGGGACCAGGGGGAAGAGGTCGGGCTGGCAGGAAAGGATCTCGAATCCGCTCCATTGGGCAACGCTGAATTTGGAGAACTTCCGGCCGTGGCGACGAAAGGGAAGAGTTATGAAGAGTGGCGCAGGGATTTTGCGGCCTGGTTGTATAGAGCCCAATCCCTGGAAGCCTTCCACAGTCCCGGTCTCAGGGTTTTTTCACAGCCGAATGAATCCGAAGGAGAGTTCCGAATTCGTCTCCAGCAAGCAAGCCGGGAGCAACGCGATCAGCTTGTCGAGGGACTCCGCAAGAAATACGCGCCCAAAATCGCAGCGCTTCAGGAAAGAATTCGGAGGGCGGAGCAGGCGGTGTCCCGGGAGTCTGAACAGGTGAAGCAACAGGGGGTTCAGACGGTTATTTCCATAGGGGCAACGATCCTCGGCGCATTTCTGGGGAGGAAAACCGTGAGCACCTCCACCCTGGGCAGGGCGACCACAGCGGCGCGTGGGGCCGGTCGAGTGCTCAAAGAACGTGAAGATGTGGGACGAGCGCAGGAGAATGTCGGGGCGCTGCAACAGCAGCTGGCGGATCTTGAAGCAGAGTTTAAAGTGGAAGCAGACTCCGCAGCATTGACGGGCGCGGAATCCATACAGACCTTCACGATCAAGCCCACAAAGCAGAACATTTCAGTGAAATTGGTTGTTCTGGCTTGGGTTCCCTGGTGGAAGACGGCAGCCGGCGAAAGAACCCCAGCCTGGAAATAGTAACGAGTGCTGAGAACTGAGGACTGGGTAGGATAAAGCAATACATGTATTTGGAAGTTCACTCAGTCCTCATTACTCATCCCTCAGTCCTTTCTTGTGCAACACGAGGGGTGAGGCATGTCAGCCTCAGGCTGGGCAACACAGTAGATGAGCATTTTTCAGCGAACTGCTAGGGGTTCTTCAGCTTCTGATAGTATGTGCCGGAAAGGTAGATCGCGGCCAGAGGGTTGTGGCCGGTCACCCGGTCTTTCACCGCCAGCACGGTTGTGGGGGCGTCGGCAAACTTGAAGAACAGGGAATCGTGACCCACACACAGGCCGAGCAGAATATTGAAATCCGTTTTTTCGTGATTGAGAAGCTTGGCCTGATAAATGGGATTGCACATGGACTCCGGCTTGTCCTGGAAAATCTTGTGCTCCTCTTTGAGTCCAAGCTCCTCCTTTTGTGTTCTGCCTGCTTTGCAGAGCACGGAGATGACCTCAAAGCCCTTCTTCTTAAGGATCTCCTCCACAACGCCCGCCTCCTTGGCTAGTCCAAGGCAGAAAGCCAGGCCCAATCGTGTATAACGCATTTTCTTGGCAAACTCGCAGATCTCGACCATGCGGGTCTTTGTAGGCTGCATGACATAAGGCCTCTCATGCCGGTTCGCATAACATTCCGCCTCTTGAATAGAGGCCTGCCGGGCAAATTCACGCACATCGGATGCCTCGTATTCCCTGTTGGCATCCTCAAGCACCTTTTTGCGGCTGAAGGTCGGACAACCTTTAGAGCTTTTCCCTTCCTCAGCCACACAGGCTCTGTCAAAGGTGGGGAGATGGCATGAAGCGCAGCCAGGATCAAGGGTGGGCAGCTTTTTTTTCATGAGGAACTCTCCTGCTGAAAAAAAGGGCTGCGATTCGAATGACTGATTACGAATCAGCAGCCCTTTTAATGAAGAAGGACGAGAGGGTTGCTCTTACTCGACCTGCTGAATGCCTTCGAGCACCCAGAAGGATTTGGGATCTTTGTCGTCCTTGCTGAAGTGCCAGATTTCACGCACTTCCCTGGCCATATCCTCTTCTTTGCTCTCGCGCATCATTACGGCGAATAGAACCGATGCGACGGTGTGGCTGTTTGAGGAGGCGACTTCGAGCAGCCTGGCGTTCACCCGCAAGATCTCCGTCTTGCTGGGCTTGGGATCTTCCTGTGCCTGCCGGTTGATCTCCTCCCACACTTCCTTAGAAGTGAACTGGCGGATGTCTCCGAGGTCTCTTTTATCCCATGAATTCTGAAGCCTGCTGTAGACGGCTTTGGCTCCCTTCATGAAGTCGTTCTGATCAAAGCCTTGCGGAATCTTTACTTCCTCTGCGGCAGTGGGTATCGGCACTCCCTGAACAGACCCATATCCTGGACGGGCAGAGCCCCAGGTTTCCTGAGAACCCAGGCCGGTGCTGAATGCGGTCTGGCCTGCTTCCTGTGTCGCCATTCGCCTCGCCTTGAGAAAGCGGAAGAGGAAGAACAGAAGCCCGCCGATGATCAAAATATCCAGAAGTCCGGGACCGCCCCAGCTGTGCATGCCGCCAAAGAGGAGAGAGCCGATCAGCCCACCCATGAGAAGTCCGCCCAGCATTCCTCCAAACGGCCTTGGTGCGGCTGTAGGGGTAGCAGGCGCGGTTTGGCCCGGTTGGCTCGGGCTCTTCTGCGGTGAAGTGGGACTTGGAGCGCTTCGCTGGTAGCTCGGGCTGCTGCCGAAAGAGCGACCGCCCCCCATGCGCCTGGCTTCAGCCTGCTCAATCCAAGTGTAGAACAAGGCGAATACGAAAAGCAGGATCAATGAAAGGATAAGTCTTCTATTGCGAAACATATGGGTTTCCCTCCAAACTGTAATCGTTCCTGAAATGACTTTTTTCTTGTGTAACGGTATTCGATGAATTTCAGGGGACCGTGGTAGAAAATCGAACATTGAAAATAATATAATACCGCTGAAAAGAAAAGCAAAATCGATTAGGATCCCTTCGAATTGTCTCACCTGCACAGTGTAAGGCATTACCATTTGTGGGAAGTTCATTTCCAACTAGTGGAAGAAGTCTACATACTGAAACCAGCTCTTGAGGGCCAGAAGGGATCACACCTTGCCCTTCCGACAATAAAACCGAAAAAATTGTAATGAAGGCAAGAAGAAGATGGTCATGGTAGCCCTTTATTTAACCTGCTTGAATGACAATGGAAAATCGACCAGGCCTCTCTTACAAAAACCTTAGGAATTGCCTCAAGACCAGGGAATTCCTCGGCTCAGAAGGGGAATTGGGAAACAGTGGCGTGCGAGTTGCAATCTCATAGGCCACTATTCCAGAGAGAGAACCAAATCTAAATTTTACGGAGCGATTGGGATGAAAGTGATTTTTGGCGGCGGAAAGAACCAAGAACTGGCCTCAAAGAGACCTTCTGGCATCAAACAGCAGAGATTTTGTGAAGTCTGTGGCACCTATGTCGGCTCTCTGACCTCTAAAGAATGGGACCTGGAAGGCCGAATCTGCAAAACGTGCGTTGAAGCTTATGCGAGTTCCCTGGAGATCGAAATGGACGCCGCCAATCATTCCTGGCATGTCAAGCGCCATTCCTGGGAAATGGATGCGGAGAGAAGCAGGATCTCCCGGTTCCTCTAATCAGAAAAGCCCCACTGCTAAATCAATGTCATAGCGCAGCCGTCTGATCGAGGGTCAGAGCCGCCTGTAAGCACGCCAGTTTGTTCATCGCGAAGGATCACCTGGCCTCGGCCGAAAAGCGCGCGCTCATAGCCCGCAACACGTTGCACTTCATGTCCACGCCCCACTAGATCGGCAATCGTCTTCTCCGGAATCCCTTCTTCAAGGGCCACCTGGCCGCCGGCGGTGCCGTCGGTTATGCAGAAGCGCGGCAGGTCAAGGGCCGACTGCGGGTTGAGCCCATTCGCAAGCGCCAAGAAGACCTGGACATGGCCCTGGGGCTGCATGAACCCACCCATGACACCGAAACTGGCGAACAGGGATTGGGACGGGTCGGAGGTAATCATCGCAGGGATGATGGTGTGATAAGGCCTTTTGCCCGGCGCCAAGACATTGGGATGGTCAGGATCCAGACTGAAATTGTGTCCCCGATTCTGAAGGGTGAAGCCCCAACCCGAGGGCACGATGCCTGTTCCAAAACCCAGATAATTGCTGTTGATGAACGAGCAGGCATTGCCTGCCTTGTCTACCACACACAGGTAAACGGTGTCGGAACCTCGAACAGGTGCGCCCCGACGTTGATCCAGCGTGGCACGCTTGGGGTCGATCTTCTTGCGACGAAGATCGGCATACTCCTTGGAAAGGAGCTCTTCCACAGGCACATTCACAACGGACGGATCCGCCACGTACCAGCGCGTGTCGGCAAAGGCCAGACGAAGAGCCTCGATTTCCAGGTGCAGGCGATCGGCCGAAAGAGGATCGGCAGGCAGGTCAAAGCCTTCAAGAAGGTTGAGGACCATGAGGGCCGTGATGCCTTGCCCGTTGGGCGGGCACTCCCACAGGCGGAGCCCTTGATAGACAGTGCTGACCGGTGTCTCCCAGGTAGAGCGGTGGGCGGCAAGATCTTCCACTGTCAAGCATCCTCCTGCCTGTTGAACGGTTGCCGCAATGGCCTCGGCAATCTCACATTCGTAAAAGGCATGCCTACCCTTCTCGGCCACTGTCCGGAAGGTTCTGGCCAGGCTGGGATTGCGAAAAACCTCCCCTGCCCTGGGGCCCCGGCCGTCCAGGGTCATTTCCCGCCCGTTCAGAGCGGTCTTGAGCTGCCCCTCGGCTCCGCGCTGCCAGAAGTAGGCTGTGATAGGAGCAACAGGGAATCCGGCCTCTGCCAGACGAACAGCCGGGGCAAGACTTTCGGCGATTGTAAGAGAACCGTGATGCTCCACCAGATCGCACCAGCCTGCGCAAGCGCCCGGGACAGTGATCGTGTGGGCGTGAAAGGCCGGCAAAGATGTGAGATGATCCGTTCCCAAGTCTTTTTTCACCCGTGCCAGTGTGAGCGCGGCCGGTGCTCGACCCGAGCCGTTGAGAGCGCTCACCTGTTTGGTCCGGCTATCATAGAAAAGGGCAAAGCAATCCCCGCCGATCCCGGTGGAGGTCGGCTCCGTCACATTGAGCGCCGCAGCGGTCGCCACAGCCGCGTCGGCAGCATTTCCCCCCTTGGCAAGGATTTCCAGTCCGGCGGCCACAGCCAGGGGCTGAGAGGTCGCCACCATGCCGCCGCGACCCATGACAGGAGAACGAGGAGAGGAGAATGAAGGAAAGTTGTCCATGAAAACCAGAACCAATGAGAAAGGCTTAGCCGTGCAGCTAAGCCTTTAGAATTTTCTTGGTAGCGGGGAGAGGATTCGAACCTCTGACCTTCGGGTTATGAGCCCGACGAGCTACCTGACTGCTCCACCCCGCGCCGATCTTTCAAACTAGCACCCATTGATATCGCAGTCAATATAAATCTGACTCGGCTCAGCGAGTCATCCTGAGCAGGGCGAAGGATCTTTGATGATCCCTCTCTACGATCGGGACAACGCTTCGCGTTGAATTTCTCGGCTGCCGCCTCGAAATGACATTGCGACACAGCCTCCCAAGAAAGGGGAGGTGAAGCCACTGGCCTTTTCAATAGATCGGTTAGGCTTCCTTTGGCTCTTCCCATCCGGTTCCTCTGCCCGGTGTATAAAAGACATATTCCAGGGAAAGGATATCAAACATGTCGTCGGTTTGCTCCCTGATCACATGATAGAGGTCTTTCATGTTCGTTGCTCGGGACAGTCGCTCCCTATATTCCCCGTCGTCGTAAAAATGCACGTCGAGCGGAAACAGGACCTGGTCCAGGGAGCCGTACCAGTTGGCGGAAAGGAGGGTTTTGAGGGTTATGATTTTCTTGTACATCTCTCCGATGTTGTCTGTTCTCAGAAGGGGATGCACCCTGTTGATCATGCAGTCCATAAGCCCGGCGAGGTAGTAAACCTCTCTCATTTTTTCTTCATTCGACCGGTAAAGGAAAATGGACCGGATCGTGTAAGCCATGCTGCCGCCCAGCACATAATGGGGCGGGAGGTGCTGAACTCCGGGCTCTCCCTTTTCATGGATCTCCTTGCGGTGCTTCTCCAGAACATCGGACTGAGACCTCAGCATTTGAATGAAGTGCCCGCTTTCCCAATCCGCAGCCCGAAACTCAAAAGGCTTTGCCGTGATGAGATTGTCGGGAGGAAGACCTTTGTCTTTGAAATGGATGACCTTGCCCATCAGCAGAAGTGCCTAAAGTGAGCTAAAGTGTCTAAAATGCCTAAAATTCAAAAACCTCACCACGAAAACACGAAGAAGAGGAAACACAAGAAAAGAGCAAGTGCCTAAAGTGAGCCCTTCGACTGCGCTCAGGGCCATCGGCTAAAGGGTCTAAAGGAACTATAGTTGAAAAACCAAAACCCAACCACGAAAGCACCCTTCGACCTTGCTCAGGGCAGGCGAAAATTGGAAAGCACGAAAAAGGGCCTGGTTTTCTATATAACCCCTTTTTCTTTCGTGTTTTCGTGATTAGGGGTTGCTTCTGTATTCGTTCTTTACGGCCTCGGATGATACTTCTCATGGATCTGTTTCAACCGCTCCCTCGTGACATGGGTGTAAATCTGGGTCGTCGAGATGTCTGCATGGCCGAGCATGATCTGCACAGACCTCAAGTCCGCTCCATGTTCAAGCAGGTGGCTCGCAAAAGAATGCCTCAGGGAGTGGGGAGAGATTGCTTTCCTGATCCCTGCGAGCTTGGAGACGCGCTTGATGATCTTCCAGAAAGCCTGCCGGCTCATGGGCTTAGCCCGCGAAGTCACAAAAAGATGGGAAGAACCCCTCTTCTTCAGAAGGCTCGGGCGGCTGTGGGTCAGGTACTCTTTGAGAGACTGCTGCGCCTTTGACCCCATGGGGACCATTCGCTCCTTTGATCCCTTGCCGAGCGTTCTCACCCAGCCCGCCTCGAGATTAATGTTGGCGACCCTCAGCCCCACAAGCTCGGAAACCCTCAGGCCCGAGGCGTAAAGCAGCTCCAGCATGGCTCTGTCCCTCAGCCCGCGGCTGGTCGAAGCATCCGGCGCGGCAAGGAGCCGCTCCACTTCTTCGCTGCTCAGAACACCGGGGAGTCTCCTCGGGAGTTTCGGATTGCTGATGAGCCTTGCGGGGTTTGTTTGAATCTTCCCATCAGACACGAGGAAGCGGTAGAAGACTTTGAGACTGGACAGATTTCTCGCAATGCTCCGGATGGATAGAGAGCCTGCAAGGGAAGTCACATACTCCATAATGTTGATTTGGGAAGCCTTCAGAGGATGGAGGTTGCCTTTCTCCAGAAAGTCAAAATACCTTGCGAGGTCTCTGCTGTAAGATTCGATGGTGTTCTTGGCAAGGCCTTTTTCCATCCGCAGATGGTGAATGAACTGATCCGCAAGAACATCAGAGGTAGGATTGTGGGCCATGGAGAGATGTCTCTCTCAGAAATCGTAAAAGTGATTGTCACGCGTAAGGATTCTGGGGCCGTCTTTTTCGATGAGCACCATCTCTTCGAGCCTGACCCCTCCCAATCCGGGGATGTAAATCCCGGGTTCATCGGTGACGACCATCCCTTGCTTGAGCTCAACCGGTTTTTCCGGACCAAGGCGTGGACCTTCGTGGGTGGCAAGACCGACCCCGTGGCCGAGAGAGTGGCCGAAGTAATCGCCAAAACCCGCATTCCGAATGATTCGCCGGGCCGTCGAATCCGGGACCGTGCTCTTGACGCCCGGGCGAATCTGTTTCAGAGCGGCAAGCTGAGCCTCTCGAACGGTCTTGTAGATCTTCTTGAACTTGGGTGTCGCGCTGCCCAGAAAAACGGTTCTTGTCATGTCGCAGGAATACCCGTCAATCTTTACGCCCACATCAAAGGTGATGGGTTCTTTTGCCCGGATCCTACGATCGGTCGGCACCGCGTGCGGTAGAGCGCTGTTAGGGCCTGACGCCACGATGGACGGAAACGCGAGGCCGTCTGCGCCTCCTTCACGGGCCAGACCCTCAATTTCCCATGCAATCTCTTTTTCCGTCTTGCCCGGCCTGAGTTTCTTGATGACGATGGTGAGGATTTCCGACATGAGATCTGCCGCTGCGGTCATCGAGTGGATCTCCTCCTGATCCTTGAGCTCTCGCATCCCTTCCACCAGATTCTTAACCGGCGCGAGGCGAACAGGCGGTGAGAGTTTTCTGAACTTCTTGGCCAGCTCGCGATGAACGCCCCAGGTCAGATGGTTTTCATCAAAGCCCAGGACTCGAGTGCCTAGCTTAGAAACTATTTGGGGGAAACTCTCGTTGAAGCCTTTATTAAAGGTGATCACATCGAAATCAGGAGCTTCGTTTTCCGCCTCGGTTGTGTAACGGGAATCGGTCACAAGGATCAGGGAATCTTTGCTGATGAGGAGCGACCCTGAAGACTCTGTGAGTTGCCCGTCCGTCGCCTTGAACCCTGAAAGGTATCTTCTGTTCTCAGGCTGAAGCACCCAGAGCGTGTCGAAAGGCAAGCGGTCCAGTTTTTCCCGAAGCAGGAGGATGCGTTGGTGAAAAGGGGGTTTTTTCTTCACTTTTGATCAATCTCCAAAGAGTGCACCGTGCTTAAGAAAGGATGGATTTTGTTGGCGACATTATCAGAGAGAACAAGAATTAGCAATGCTCATAGGCTTTATAGAGGTAACCGATTGAAGATTTCATGCAGAGGCAGTATAATCTGTATGTATGACGCTTAATCCTTCCTGTATCCATCATTCAATGAAACTCCGCCAGAGAATGGGCGCCCTCCTTTGCGCTGCGCTATTCATGCTGCTGGTCTTCGGGGAAGAGGCGCATGGCATGGGCTTGGAAGTTCAGCTCCTGGGGGACAGGCTCACTCTGAATGCGGAAAAGGCGCCTCTTCAGGAAATCCTGCTGCGCCTGTCGGATTCCGGAATCAGGGTCCAAATCGATCCTCAGATCAATCCCACTGTCACCGCTTCCTTTGAAAACAGGGAGATCCAAAAAGCCCTCGAGTCCATCCTGAAAGGCTTGGATCACGTCCTGATCTGGGATTCGGGTCAAGGGCCTTCAGGCCCTGTGCCTAGGCTCGCCGAGATCCAGGTGTTCAGACCAGGGCAGAAGGATCTCATCAAACCTCTTCGCAAAGCGTCTACCCTGTCCATCGCACGAAATCCCAAGGACGGATCCTTGTATGTCAAGGAGGAGATCCTGGTTAGGCTCAAGCCTGGGGACGACCTTTCTCCTCTTCTGAAGCTTTTGCAGGAAACAGGGGGAGTCCTGGTAGGCCATTATCCCGGACTGGGGATTTACAGAGTGCGCCTGCCGCAAGGCTCGGATGTGCCGGCCCTGGTGGAAGAGATCGGGAAGCGAGGCTGGGCAGCGATTGTTGAACCCAATTATGCGTATCCCGTCCCTTCAGGTCCGAGAGAGCTGGACTGGGGCAGCTTGAAAGTATCCCATGGGGATGCCTCTCCGCAGCCCAAAGGCATTCCAGTGGCGGTCATTGATTCAGGTCTTAGGGCCGATGCCGGACTGGATAAGTTCGTGCTTGCAGCGCTGGATGCGCTCAATCCGGACAAGCCTATTTCCGACACCGGAGGCCATGGTACCCAGATGGCCTTGATCGCCGCCGGCGTGGTCAAACCCATTGGAGTCAAAGGGGACAGTGTTTCACAAACGCCCATCCTTGCCATCAAAGCCTTTGACGAGAACGGATTTACCTCCAACGTCCTGCTCATGGAGAGCATCGATTTTGCAATCAGGAACGGAGCTCGCGTGATGAGCTTGAGCTGGGGATCGGAGACAAAGAGCGAGTTCCTTTCCGAGGCGCTTGAGTTGGCCGATTCAAAGGGGCTCATCATTGTCGCCTCCGCAGGGAATGAACCGACCGGGGAGCCGCACTATCCTGCCGCTTACGCTTCAGTCATCGGAGTGGGAGCCCTTGGCCCGGACGGGAAAGCGTGGGAAAAATCCAATCGCGGGGATTTCGTGGATCTCTATGCGCCAGGGTTTGCAACGCTGCCGGTCGGCTACAAAGGAGATCCGGGGATCTATGCGGGCACGTCCATTTCCACGGCCTTTACCGCTAACCTGATTGCAGGCATCCTTTCCAAAAACCCCAAGGCGACAAAGCAAGAGATCCTGGAAGCCCTTCGCAAAAAGCCATAACCGAAATCCTTACCACGAAAGCACGAAAGAACGAAGCCACGAAAGAGGAGCGAGGGGATTTCTCTGCGGGCTCTGCGAGAGAAACACTCAAAAGGTGAATTTCAAGGCAAATCCAAGTTGGCCTTCTTTGGTGGCGAAGAAATTGAGGTCAACGGCATCAGGCAATCCCTGAAGGAAATCGTCCTTGAGCTTCCGGTTATGCTTGTGGGCCGAGTTGACGGCGCTGTAAATGGTGCCTGAGTAGAAGCCTAACTCGACAAACCCCAGAACCGCTCCCAGCACTTCCTGGTCTTCGTGGAAAGCCTCGATCGTGGCCCAGATGAAAAGGCCGTTGAGGAGAAAAGCCACCAGACCGTCTTTGTAACGTTCACAGTAGACGTGCCCAAGACCAGGCACAACCGATAGGGCACCGGCGGTCGTGGGGTCCTTGTAAGGCAAGAGCTCCCCTCCAAGGCTCTTGGCAGATAGATCCTGGGCGTTGGGAAAGAGGGGGCTGCCCGCTCCGACGGTCTTGAATGTCTCTGAAGCCTCGTGCCATTTGCCGGTCTGCATTTGAATCCAGCCGAGGCGGTAAACCGAGCTGTTTCTGAGCTCAGGGTCAGGGTAGGCTCCAAGAACGCTTTTGAAGTAGCGCTCCGCTTCCTCATGCAGCCCCTGCTCGTAGTAGGATTCCCCCATGAGAAAAAGAGCTTTACCGCCCGCCAGCGTACCCTTGTAAGCGTTCAGGGTCTCATGGAGACTCTTTCGTGCGGCTTCGTAGTCCTTTGCTTTCAGGTAGCACTGAGCAATGAGCAGCTTTGCTTTTGGCACCTTCTTGTCTTCGGGGAAAAACTGGAGAAAACGCTCGAACTCGACCACGGCCCGCAGGTAGTCGCCCTTTTCCATGGTCTGCTCGGCAAATCCAAACTGCTTGTCGCTGTCAATGGTGATTTGGGCACAGAGGGCATGGCCTGGCAGTAGAAGAAGCATGAAGAGGATTGCGGGAATCCAGGATGTTCCGAGCCCCCCTAATGAAGCTCTCTGAAAATGGCTAGTCGTCATGTCGAGTCGCCGGGCCGTACCACCAGAAGTCATTGTTCTGAACAGGGTCGAAGACTTTCCACTTCCCCTCGTGGTAGACCACGGGAGAGACTTTCGTTTCTTCCTGGCCTTCGTGAAGAAGTCGATCCACGGTCATCATCCATCCAAGGAAGAGCCCATGCTTTTCCATAGCCTGAACGCTGTAGGAGGAGCAAGTGGGAAGGCTCGGGCAGCGGTCCCCGTCAAGGGGGGAAATATGGTTTCTGTAAAGATTCACGAGCCACAGGGCAGGGTTCAAGCCGGCGGTCTCTTCGTGCGGGGGGGAGGTCTGAGCAGAGGCTTCGCCGTCAGAGCCGAGGATCAACAGCCCGAGAAGCAGAAGGGTCGAAGTCAGACGCTTTGCTTTTCCCATGGACGCATCCCTGACAGCAGCAGGCTGCTGAAAAATGCCCATCTGCGGCGTTACCCTCATCCCTCGTCACTGCGACGTACTGGTATGTACGTCTCATTCCTCGGGATTTCGGGTGCCTTGCATCTGGCCGTTTTTGAGCAGCCTGCGTAGCAGTGTTTTTCAGCAACCTGCTAGCAGAAGGTTTTGAAAACTCGAGGATAGCAGGTGTGGAGGATAGTGGAGAGGGCAGCATAAGTCAAGGCGATAAAAGCGTCCCTGATTCACCATCAAGGCATCCTCTGCGGCGTTGCCTTCGCTCGCTCCTCCTTGCGGCGTATTGCTCCATACGCCTCAGTCGTCGCTTCTCGGCGCCTAGCCTCTGATGCCTCGCTGGTGATCAGGAATTCCCGGCAACATGCTCCCGGCTTGGGCGTTGGATTTTAGCCATTGGATTCAAGAGCGTTTTGTTGACACCCGTGCGCTCTGCTGTTAGGAAAGAGGTCACGTATGAATCAGGGTAAGATTGTCGAATACATTGATCACGGAGACTTCATCATCGCCCTCTGCCTGCAGGACGACGGGACCCGTCTGCACCTCTTGACCCCGACCAACCGTGAAATGAATCTCTCTCCCAAGCGGGCCATCCTCATTTCCGCATCTTCCATCAACGTGCAAAGTCCCCGGGAAGAGCTCCTGCGCAAGCTGAAAAAGATGGAAGAGGGCCGAAACAGGCTCAAGGAACAAGTCCAAGTTCAAGAGCTCTGGGAACTCGTGAAGGACGATGCAGAGAGCTATGACCACGCCTATCTGGCCCACCTCTGCTTCGGCGAGCAGATCACCGATGATCACATCTCCGGCCTGGTGAGAGCCCTGTTCGACGACAAGCTCTATTTCAAAATGAAGGACGACCGCTTTCTTCCCGTTTCCGAGGAGAAAATCGCCAATGCCCTAGCGCAAGTGGCGCAAGAGGCTTCAAAGGAGGAAAAACTCAGAGAGGGAAGCGAGTGGTTGCGGGGGGTGCTTGAAAACAGACCGGTTCAAGAACCCCGATGCAGGGAAGAAATCACCAAGATCTTGGCCGACCTGGCACTCCACGGGGAGGATGCCCCGGGCCTTCGGTTCGGAAAAGAGCTTCTTCAGAGGGCCGGAGTGTCGGATATTCGCGAAGCCAGGCGCATCCTCGTGAGCCTTGGAGTCTGGGGCGAAGACGAGAACCTCGATCTCCTGCGGTTTGAAATCCGGGTCCCTTTCAGCGAGGAGCATCTCAGGGAGTCCGAGCGGATCTGCGGCGCCGAAGCCGCGCCGGGAGAGCGAGAGGACCTGCGGGATCTGAGGATACTCACCATCGATGGACCCATGACCAGGGATTTTGACGACGCCCTGAGCCTGAGTGTGGAGGAAGACAGAATTCATCTCGGCATCCACATCGCGGACGTAGCCGGCATCATAGAGCCCGGCACTCTCCTGGATGAGGAAGCCTCTCAGAGGGGGACGTCTCTTTATCTGCCCAGGCATCAGATTCCAATGCTGCCGGTTGCCCTTTCGCAAGAAGCCCTGAGCCTCAAGCAAGGGTGTGACCGGCCGGCGATTTCTTTGCTCGCCGTGTTGGACAGGGACGGAAACCTGCTGGAGTCCCGCTTTGTGCAGAGCCTCGTGCGGGTTGAGAAACAGTGGACCTACGACGAAGTGAACGAGAGCTTCGACAGCGAGCCGCGTTTCCGGGAAATGCGGCGATTGAGCCAAGTCTTGCGACAGAGGCGAATGGACCAGGGAGCCCTTGTGCTTTCCCTGCCGGAAATCGCCGTGGAAGTGACTGCCCAAGGGGCCGTCGTGTTGCACAAGGTCGAGCAGGACACGCCGTCACGGGGGATGGTGGCCGAACTCATGATTCTCTACAACTGGCTGGCCGCGAGGTTTTGCAAGGAGCATCAGATCCCTGCGATTTACCGGTGCCAGGAGGCTCCGGTCGAAAGACTGTCTTCGGAAGAGAACCGCTACATTTATTACGTCTTCAAGCAGCGCCGCAAGCTCAGCCCTTTGTCCATCCGCACGGAGCCTAAGCCTCACAGCAGCTTGGGAGTGGACATGTACACGACGGTGACCTCCCCGATCCGGAGATATTATGATGTTCTCGTGCAGCGCCAGATCAGGAGCTATCTTTGCCGGGGCGCCCCGCTTTACACCCGGGAGGAGGTGGAGAAAAAGAGGCTCCTGCTGGATCCCCTTCTGAAGAGCATCGAACTGCTCACGAGGAACAGCACACGGTACTGGATTCAGAAATATCTCGCCCAGCATGTCGGGGAAAAATTTCATGCCCTCGTGCTTGACGTGATCAGGAACAAGTACCGCGTGCTTCTGTCCGACGTTTTGCTCATCGCAGAAGTCAAAAGGGAAAACGGCCAGAATTGGCATGAAGGCCAGGAGATCATGGTGAAGATCCGGAAGTCGGATCCCTGGGAGGACTACCTGAAAGTGGACATTGAAAAGCGATGAAACGCCGCCGTCCTGTTAGCGGACATTCAACGGGATCATGCCGAGCACAAGAGATCCCTTCTCCACTTTGAGCTGTGTGTCCGAAGCCTTGGACGCGAGGGAGGGATCTTTGACAGCCTTTACCTCTCCCGGCAGCACCGTTTGACCGTTGATCCTCAAGCTGAGGCCGTCACTGCTCGAAAGGTTCGTGCGGACCTCCTCGATGCAGATGGTATCTTCCCTGGATACGGAAAAGACGGACTTGGCCTTCAGGATGTGATGGCCGTGACCGTTCACCCGGAGGACCACAAACTCCACCTTCGGAGAGGCGAGCCTGACAATGCCTCGGCCCAGGAGCGTCTCTCCTTGGGTCACAACGATTTCGTAGGCCTCTCCCTTCCCATCCAGTGAAAAACGCTCCATGAGGTCGGAGCCCGTGTTGATCGAGAACCCACGATCTTCACCCGTGTTGTTGCTCGGATCTCCCACAAATCCTTTGAAATTGACTTTCACGCCGGAAGAGAAAGGAGCTCGCGGAAGAACGTCGACGATCTTGAGCTCCTCACCCCGAACCAGATGAAGCGTCTCTCCATTGGCCAGAAGAAGCCGCAGGCCCTTTGCTTCGATCACTAAGTAGTCGATTTTCCTGGTCAGGGAGGTGGTCCTGCTCTCCTCGCCTGAGCCTTTTTCGGTGATCCTGACGGGGATCTCCGCGACTTTGTGATTGTCCTTTCGCACGAGGATGGAGGTGTCTCTGAAGATCGCATAATCCTTTCCCAAATCATTGACGCCGCCATATCCCAAGATATCCAGACTGAGCCCCCTTTCGTAGTTCGCCTCGATGTGGGTGACACTGATCATGTCTCCGGCCCTGAGTTCTAGGGCCTGGTTGGACTCCACCACGATAGGGGTTTGACCGTTGATGGCGACAACCAGGTATTTCAGAACAGGCGGATCCAAATTGAGCCCCGGAGACTCGGGGATGATGCCGAAGTGCTTCATGAAGGCATTGATGACCATGTTGTGGTAGAGGACTTTCAGGTCAATGGAAGGAAGAAACTTCGATGTCTCCACGCCGAACGCCGGGATGTGGTGTTTGGTGAGCGCATAGTAGGTCGCTGAGCCCCGCTGTTCCCGGTGAGGGCTGTCTTCTGCGTCCGTTCGGGTGTCCATGAAGTGAAACTTGTAAAGGTCCCCATTGATGTGTGGGTTGACTTCCTTGAGGATTTTTCTGGCCATTTCCCCCAGCTTGATGGACTTGGCGGATCCGGGGATGCGATACTCCTCGCAGTCTGCGACAATGGACTGGCCGAAGAGCGTGGGATTGCGCCATTTGTCGATGTACGTCGGGTGGTAGTATCCTGCCCCGTCATGAAGATTGAGAAGGTAGTCGCTGTCGTTGATCAGTTTCTTCAGAATGCTTACGATCTGGTCTTCCACGGTGGACGCGTTGTCCTCCAGGTTGAATTTGCGGTTCAGGTCTCCGTTGGGGCCTCTCTGGTTGGTGATGATAGAATAGAAATTCGCCCGAGGCACGACAACGAGGTTCCCTTTCTCCAGCCGCATGTCGGCATAGAGATCCGCGGAGAGAAACCCGCCCGGTTCATTGCCCTGGATGCCTCCGATGAGCATCAAGGTCTTGCCGGGTTTCTTCCCCTTGATCTTGTAAATGTTCAGCTCGTAGGCGGTGTTGGGAAAGTAAACCAGGTGCTCTCTTTTTGAAAAGGCCGGGGAGGGAAATGCGGCCCAGGTCAGAATCATCGCGCCCACCAGGGATAAGAAGACCTTTCGGAAGGTCGGGACTCTCCGCTTCATCAGCTACTCACCTCGAAATCTTTCTGCAGGATGATCGCACCGGACTGGTCATAGATCAGCACCCTGACCGATGAAGGAGATTCCAGGCTCTGACCCAGGTTGAATCGACCCTGAATGGGTTTGAATCTCTGTATGGTGAACACCTGCCCACTGCGGTAGTTCTCGGGAAAACCATTGACTACTTTTCCTTTAGGATAGGCCCATTCTTTCGGCGGATCCGAGGGTTTCCCTCTCGCCAAGATGTGGAGGAAGCCGCCCACGGTGCTGTCCCCCGGCTGCAGGTTCACCAGTTTGAAACTCACCAGCATCATGGAGGCCTGCTTTTGAATCGCCAGATCTTCAATCCTGACCGGTTCCTGGCCTTTTGGAGCTTTATCCCCAGGGCCGCCCTCGGCTCGCTTTGCCGCGGACTTTTCCGGCTTCGAAGATTCCATCGCTCGGTCACTTGCCTCCTCAAGATGACGGACATAGTCCTGGAGGAAAGCTGTTTGCTGATGGGATCGGACAAGCGACGTTCGATGCTCTTCGAGCTCCTTTTCAAGGAGGGCCAAGGCATTCGACTGAACCGCGTGATTCTGCCGAAGCTCCAGGTAGCGATTGATCGCGAAAACGGATAAGGGAAGGTAGGCCAGAAGAAACAAAGTGGCCCAAAAAAGAAGCCGTCGAGAAATGCCAAAGGACCGGACTTTGCCCGTTCTGCCCGCCACCATAATGGTGAAGGGGAGAGGGGGTCGGGGTTTTCTTCTTATGGGCGGGACTCCTGGTCCAGAGGCTTCCATTCTTCTTCTTTGATCTTCCAATCCTTGCCTCTCTTAACGAGCAAGAGGCTCTTCAGTCCTTCATCCTCATAGTCGTCTGCTTCATATTTCTGCGTGAAGCTGACGCTCGCTATGACCGCAGAAGTCCGTTCGATTTTCAACTCGCTAATATCAATGGTAATCGAGCGGTACTTCTGGTTGAGTTTTTTTCTGTGCTTTTTCCACGCCTTGAAATCCATGCCTCTTGACTGGAAACCGGAATCATAAAAGGACATGTAGGAGGCCACATCCTTCTGCTCCCACGCCTTTTTCCATGAATCCAGCATTCTTCTGATATCTTTGTTCAGTTCCCCGGCGGGGCGAGACTCCTTTTTAAGGAGTCCCGGTTTTGATTTCTCTACCGGGGCGAGAGGCTCTTCACTAGCAAGGACCGGCTTCGTTTCTTCTACGGGGAGGGCCGACTCTTTCTTCCCTTGGACCGGCTTGGGCTCCTCCGCTTTGACCTCGGGCTCTTTCGCCGCTATCACCGGTTTGATTTCTTCGGGAGCCGGCAGTTCTTTCTGGATGGAGGGTTTGAGCTCAGATCCTTCGAAATGCTCGCCGACAATTCTCCATCGGCTGGCGTGCTTGAGATAGAGCGTTTTCCTTCCTGCGCTGTTGAAATACTCATTGCTGTATTTCTGGAGAAAGGAGGCAAGGACAAGCCCGTCATTCTGCAGAATCCGCAGGTTCTGAACATCGACCTTGATCTTGTTGTACTGTTTGGCCAGACGAGCCTTGTGCTCCTTCCACTGCTGCCAGTTTTTGCCCGAAGAAGTGAAATCAGGGCTGTACAGGGACATGTATTTGTCGACATCTTTTCTTTCCCAGGACGTCTGCCAGGTTTCGATGATTCGGATGACCTCTTCACGATCTTTTTCCATTTCCGAGGGGGCGACCATTTCAATTCTTTCACTGACGATGACAGGGGTATCGTCGATTCGGATGAAGTTGGCCAGGTCGTCGATATCCGGATTGACCAGGGCCACGCAGCCGTTCGTGTCTCTGGGCTTGAGCGGCTTGTTGAGACCGTGGAACCAGATCCCGTGTCCGTTCTTCCCTTCTTTTCGATCGATGACATTCGGGTAGTCCAGTGCATAGGCCCTTGAGCCATAAATGGGAAGAAGCTCCTTCTTGTCAATGGCCCTGACAAAGAAATACACGCCTTCCGGCGTTTTACGATCTTTTTCCCGAACTTTAGGGCCTTGATTTTCACCTGTGGAGCAGGTGTAGGTTCTGTGAGGTTGATAAGGATTGTCCCTGTGGTACACGAAGACCTTTTGCAGTGATTTGTCGACAAGGATGGCGTACTCGGAGCCTTTTTCAGGCCATTTCAAAAGGGGGCTCGGAACCTTCTCTGTCGGTGGTTTCGTGGCGAAAGAGACTGAAAACCCGTCCCACTGAGCGGCCAGAAGGGAAAAAAAGGAGAAAAGCAGAATCAAGCCGACCGCGAAAAAGATCTTCTTCTTTCTCATAGCTGATCTCTTGGGATCCTCCCCGTCACGTTTCTTACTGAGCGTTAAAACGGAGACTCCCCGAAAACCCTCTTGAAGATATCCTCCACATGCTTCAGATGGTATTCGAGACTGAAAATCTCAGCGATATCCTTTTTCTTCAGGTGCTTTCGAATCTCTTTGTCTTCAATAAGAAGGGACTGGAATTCTCTGCCCGTGTCCCAGACCTTCAAGGCATTTCGCTGAACCATCTCATAAGCTTCCTGCCGTTCCAAGCCGCGATCGGCGAGCTTGAGGAGCACCTGTTGCGAGTAGATCAGGCCCTTCATCTTGTTCAGGTTCTCGGTCATGTGATCCGGATAGACCACAAGGTTTTTGATGATCCGACCGAGCCGGTGAAGCATGTAGTCGATCAGGATCGTGCTGTCCGGACCAATGACCCTTTCCACGGAAGAATGGCTGATGTCCCTTTCATGCCACAGCGCCATGTTCTCCATGGCCGCGATCGCATTGGATCGCACCAGGCGTGCGAGGCCTGCAATGTTTTCACACCCAATAGGATTCTTTTTGTGGGGCATGGACGAAGACCCCTTCTGCCCCTTTTCAAAAGGTTCTTCGGCTTCGAGCACTTCCGTCCTCTGGAGATGGCGGATCTCCACGGCGATCTTCTCCATGGTGCCCGCCAGAATCGCGAGGGCTGTGAAGTACTCTGCGTGGCGGTCCCGCTGAAGAATCTGGGTGGAAATCTCTGCAGGCTTGAGGCCGAGTTTCTTGCAGGCAGAAGCCTCGACAGCGGGAGAGACATTGGCAAAGGTGCCGACCGCGCCCGAGAGTTTGCCGTAACTGATAGTGTCCAGAGCGGCTTCAAGGCGTTTGAGGTTGCGGTTCATTTCCGCGTACCACACCGCCAGCTTGAGACCAAAGGTGATCGGTTCCGCGTGGATCCCATGGGAGCGGCCGATCATCACGGTGTTCTTGTGCTCAAAGGCCCTCCCCTTGATGACGGCCATGAACCCTTTCACATCCTCGACGATCAAAGCCATGGCTTCTTTGAGGAGCATGGCGAAGCTCGTGTCCAGGATGTCTGAGGAGGTGAGCCCCATGTGGATGAAGCGGGAATCCGGGCCGACATACTCCTCTACATTGGTGAGGAAGGCGATGATATCATGTTTTGTTTTTTCCTCGATTTCGAGAATCCGATCCACGTCAAAGCGGGCTTTCTTCTTAATGTTCTTGAGCGCTTTTTGCGGAATGAGGCCCTCCTCGGCCATAGCTTCGCATGCGGCGATCTCCACCTCGAGCCACTTGGCAAACCGGTTTTCGGTTTCCCAGATCCGACCCATCTGCGGCCGTGTATATCGAGTGATCATGCAAGGTCCTTCTCGCCGAAAGGCGAAAGAGTGGGCGTTCAGTCCCCCTTCAAGGCGCTGAAACAACAAAGGTCACGACATTGCAGCGCGCTAATTATAGTATAGTTTAATGCAATTATCAATAATTGATGCTTATAAAGATGTCAAGAACATAAACCACAATGAATCTAAACAGAAGGATATTTTTTGATTCAATCCGTCTTATCGTGAATCGCTTTGCCCCAGGGGTTTCTGATTTCGCGGCCAGGGCCAACCTTTTCTTTGCCCGCAGAATCTACCCTGATTTCAAACGGATATCAAGACAGAATTTCCCGGCCCGGTCGGTGATACACGCGAGCCCGCAAGGTTGACAGAGAAAGCCGTTTCTCCTATAGTCCATATCCATTCCTTTCCTCAGGAGAGCAGACTTGCGCGGTCGCTTGGTATGGATTGATCTGGAGATGACAGGACTCAACCCCGAGACATCGGTGATCCTGGAGATTGCTGCGGTCGTCACGGATGGATCACTCACCACCGTGTCGGAAGGCCCGGACCTCGCCATTCATTACCCTGACAAGATCCTTCAAGACATAGAGCCCTGGAGCAAGAGGCAACACGAATCCTCCGGGTTGATGGAGCGAGTGAGGGCTTCATCCGTGGATTGCAGCAAGGCGGAAAAGACCGTGCTGGCCTTCCTTTCCAAGCACTGCAAAAAAGGGGAATCCCCTCTGTGCGGGAATTCCATCTGGCAGGACCGCCGATTCCTGATCAAGTACATGCCCAAGCTTGAAGCGTTCTTCCACTACCGCAACATCGATGTGAGCTCCATCAAGGAGCTGGCAAAGCGATGGTATCCTTCCCTTCCCATGTACAAGAAAAACAAAGCTCATCTTGCCTTGAGCGACATCCATGAATCCATCAGCGAGCTCAGGTACTACCGCGAAAAGGTTTTCAGGGAGACAGAAGGGCTGACCGCCAGGAAACCGGGATGAAATGGACCTTACGCAAGATCCTGGTGAAAAATAAAAGACCCTGTTTCCAAAAAGAAAAACAGGGTCTTTCATTAGTCCTGCAGGGAGGTCACCTGAGAGTCGCGGGCCTACCACCCCAGCGTAAGGAACTGGTGCATGGACTCGGAAGCCTGCCTGCCCGCCCCCATCGCGAGAATGACTGTAGCGGAACCAGTCACAATGTCGCCTCCCGCCCAGACGCCTTTCTTGCTGGTTTTGCCTGTTAAGGGATCTGCGATGATATAACCGAATTTGGTAAGGTTCAGGCCCGGGGTCACCGTCGTCAGCAAGGGATTGGCGCCGGCGCCGACCGCAATCACCGCGAGGTCGCACTCCAGCCGGAACTTAGAATCCTGGACGGGTACCGGGCTGCGCCGGCCGGAGGCGTCCGGATCGCCCAGCTTCATCTGGAGGCATTCGACTCCTGTCACGCGGCCCTTGCCGTCTGCGAGAAACCGGGTGGGAGCAGTGAGCAGGTGCAGCTCAATTCCCTCTTCCTCCGCGTGATGGATCTCGGCGCTACGAGCCGGCATTTCCTCGCGGGAGCGGCGATACACGATTCGAACCCGGTCGGCGCCCAGACGCATGGCGGTCCGGGCGGAATCCATGGCCACGTTGCCTGCGCCAAAGACCACCACGTCTTTGCCGAAGACGATCGGGGTGTCGTACTCCGGATACTTGTAAGCCCTCATGAGGTTGGATCGGGTCAGATACTCATTGGCGGAATAAATGCCGATCAGATTTTCACCCGGAATATTCATGAAACGAGGAAGACCGGCGCCGACCCCCAGGTAGACGGCATGATAGCCCTCTGCAAAGAGCTCGTCCAAGGTGACGGATTTTCCTATGACGGCATTGCATTCCAGTTTTGCCCCCAGCCGTTCCAGGAAGTTGACTTCTGAGAAGACGATTTCCTTAGGAAGCCTGAATTCAGGAATGCCGTAGACAAGAACGCCTCCGGGTTTGTGGAACGCTTCAAAGATCGTCACCTCATGGCCCTTCTGGATCAGGTCACCGGCAACCGTAAGACCCGAAGGTCCCGAACCCACCACGGCGACCTTCTTGCCTGACGGAGCCGCTATGGGCGGGAGATCGCCTTTTCCGGTCATGCGCTCGCGATCCGCCACGTAACGTTCCAGGTTTCCGATGGCCACTGCGTCGCCCTTCTTCGCAAGGATGCAGGCCCCTTCGCACTGACTCTCTTGGGGGCAGACCCTGCCGCACACCGCAGGAAGGCTGTTGCTCTTCCAGATGTGGCGGATGGACTTGGTAAACTCCCTTTGCTTAAGCCAGCTGATGAATCCCGGTATGTCGACTCCCACCGGACATCCCTGAACGCAGCCCGGGTTCTTGCACTGAAGGCAGCGTTCGGCTTCCTTGACGGCCACATCCTCTTCATAGCCCGTAGGAACCTCGTTGAAATTGCGCCTTCGAACCTGGGCAGGCTGCTCGGGCATTTTCTGTCTCGGGATCTTTTCCTTTTTCTCCGTCTTTTCCGTTTTCTCCACCATGCCTAACCTCCCTAGTCAAGCTCCTTGATCTCGGTATTGTGCGGGTGTCGTGATTGCTGCGGAAGATCAATGAGCCTTACACTCATTAAGATAGCGTTCAAAGGCCTGCTTCTCAAGGTCCTTGTAAGCGTCAAGACGCTGGGCCAGTTCGTCGAAATCCACGGTATGGCCATCGAATTCCGGGCCGTCCACGCAAGCGAACTGCGTTTTTCCTCCCACGCTCACCCGGCAGCACCCGCACATGCCGGTGCCGTCCACCATGATGGCGTTCAGGCTGACGAGGGTCTTCACTCCATACTCCTTGGTCAGTTTGGAGAGGAATTTCATCATGGGCACGGGCCCGATGCCGACCACCAGTTTGACATCCTTTGTTTCGAGGATCTTCTTGAGCACCTCGGTGACAAAGCCGTGATGCCCGTAAGAGCCGTCATCCGTGCACACGTGGAGTTCGTGGGAAGCGGCTTTCATTTTGTCTTCCATGATGAGCAGATCCTTGGTGCGGGCTCCGATGATGGCAATGACATGATTGCCCGCTTCTTTCAGGCCGCGCGTGATGGGGTGCATCACCGCAACGCCTGTGCCGCCGCCGACACACGCTACCGTACCCAGCTTTTCCAAGTGCGTGGGCTGGCCCAGAGGTCCGATGACATCCTGGAAGCGTTCTCCCACCTGAAGAGACTTGAACAGAGCGGTTGATTTGCCGACCACCTGATAGATGATGGTCAGGGTCCCTTTTTTGGGGTCTGTATCCGCCATGGTCAGGGGAATCCTTTCCCCCGTCTCATTGGCCTTGAGGATAACGAATTGCCCCGGCTTCGCCTTGGCAGCGATTTTGGGGGCACTGATTTCGTTCAGAACGACCGTGCCGTTGGCCATTTCTTCGCGTCTCAGAATCTCGAACATGATAACCCTCCCAAATTTTTTCAATTGCACAAATTTTTATTTGCTAACACAGCTCCCCGGACTTTGTCAAAAGAAAACGGCTGAAAAGGCACCATTCTCCAGGCTCAGAAGCGGATTTCATGATTTGGGATACAGCACGCTGTGAATTGTCTCTACCCAATCAGGAGGGTCTTTTTGGGATGAACAGGATCAGCACAAGCCCGGCAAGGGCCATCACGCCGTTGGTCAAGAACGCTAGCGTGTAAACCCCGGTGGAGTCCCTCAGCATGCCGGTGACCCAGTGGGACATAATAGCGCCAATCCCGTAGAAAGGCGTCCATGCGCCGATGACCGTCCCCATGACACTTCTGGGAAAGTAATCTCCTGCGCAAGCGCCGTAGATGGGGAAGGTGGGGCCATAGAAGACGGCAAAGAGTCCTACCAGGAAACAGAGCGTTCCCCAGGAATGTCCTGAAAGTACAATCCCGAAGAGAGAGGCGGCAATAAAGCTGTTCATGATGACAATGGTTTTCTTGCGGCCCAGGTAGTCGGAGAGCGGCAGCAGGGTGAGAACTCCGATCACCTGGGCGAAGCCGTGGACCGTGGCGAGCAGACTGGCTTTCTCAATAGGAATACCCATCTGGGTTTTGGCGTAATCCACCATGAAGGTGGTGACCCCGTAGAGGCTGTAGGCGACGGCGAAATAAGAGAACCCGATGATCCAGAAGTTTCGGTTCCTGAAAACAGCGGATACAGAGATCGTTGCAGGGGATGCATGATCTGCAGGCCCGGAGGGCGAAGCGTCCTCCTTTTCACCCCAGGGGCGATAGCCGGAGCTTTCAGGATCGCTCTTGAGCAAAAGGGCATTGCCCAGAACCATGGCCAGAGCCCCGGCTCCCAAAAAATACCAGGCGTGCCGCCAGGTGTAGTTTTGAACGATCCACGGGAAGGCGGCCCCCATGGCCGCGAAACCAAGTCCATATCCGGGCGAGATGATGCCGAGAGCAAGGCCTCGTTTTCTTGGCGTGAACCATCGCTGAACCACGGTGAGCACAGGCGTCCACATGCCCGTGGCTCCAACACCCACAATGGCGTAGAAGAGGCATGCCGTCCACAGCTCTTGGATGGTGCCCATAAGGAGGACACCGATCCCGAGAATAAGGGCACACGCGGTGATGACCCGCCTGGCGCCGAGCCTGTCGGTGAGGTAGCCGCTGAAGGGAGTGATCGCGATGTAGGCAAAGAGATAGGAATTGTAGATGGAGGCCGTGTCCGTTCGGGTGAATCCCAGGCTGCTGATCATCTCCGGCAAGACCACCCCGTAGCCGATGCGGACGGAGTAATTGATGAAAAGATCGACAAAGACGGTTGCGAGAATGACCCAGGCCCAGTGAAAACCCTTTCGATCTTCTGGCGGCATATCGCATCTCCTGGCAGGTTGCTGAAAAACGCCCATCTACCGCGTTGCCCTCATCCCTCGTCACTGCGACGTACTGGACTGTACGTCTCATTCCTCGGAATTTCGGGCGCCTTGTATCTGAGCGTTTTTGAGCAACCTTCAAGCAGGTTCTTTTTCAGCCTCCTGCTGCTGCAACAGGCCCGACACAGGCAGGAAAAGATTCTACCCTGAGGAAAGCGCAAAAGCAAATCCCATCCGGCCAAATCAAGGCAGGAGAGAGGCCTTTGTTGACCGAGCCCGATAAGTGAGATAGAAATCGAAAATAAGACGGGTTGTTGGCGAGAGCGGTTAGTGTAACCTTGAGAGGAGGGAAAGGACATGGCAAAGGCGATGAAGATGAAACAGCTGAGCTTTACACTGCCCAACAGGATCGGGTTGCTTTCGGAGCTGTCCTCTTTCCTCACCGCGGCAAAGATCAACATCGAGGCGATATGCGCGTACGGAATGGGCGACGAGGGTTATTTCATGATCGTCACCGACAACAACGCCAAAGCCAAGAAGGTGATCTCCCAGATGGGAGCCAAGGTGAAGGTGGAAGAGGTGATCGCCGCTGAGATGCCCAACAAGGTGGGACAATTGCGGCAAGTGGCAAAGCAAATCTCGGATGCGGGGGTGGACATTCACTATGTGTACGGCAGTCCGGTAAGAGGGAAAATGACAGCGATTGTAAAGACGGCGGATGACAAAAAAGCCCTAAAAGCGCTGAACAAATAAATCCCTGAGTCTTTGGTTTCCGCCAAAGGCGCTAGGGGTCTATGGGCTGTACCGATGGGATTTCAGGCTTCAACCATTTCGGCTTGCCACGTGCACTGGATGCAACCCTTGACGGACTGATAGGCCGGGCATTTGTCCGAATACACTGCCAGGGCCCGTTCGGCCTTATCCCTGGAGCCGGCGGGGATCTTGAGTTTGTAAGTCAGGCGGATCCTGGTGATCTTGAGAACGCCGTCCGCGTCTTCAATATCCCCTTCCACAAAAGAGACGAGATTGTCTGCCGCTTTGATTTCCCGCGCTTCCAGCGCGGCGGCGAATGTCCCGGTGAGTCACCCGCCAATGCCGGCGATCACGTGATCGAGGGTCGCAGGATATTCCGGACCGGTGATCTCTCGGCCGTATTTCTGCTTGTAGAAATTCTTGATGCCGCCGTGAATGCTGAAATGAAGGGGCTCCGTGAAGTTCTCGATGTAGGCCGTGCGATGAGGGCCTTCATGCTTCACGATACGGATGTGGCTGGTGTGGGCTACGGCCATTGGGGCCCTCCTAGTTCACTTCAAAGGTGACATGGACCTCGACCTGAACGGGGATCTCGCCCACGGCGATCGGTGTCCTTGCCGCTGCAGGCGCCGCCTCCCGCATCACGATCGTGGGATGCTCTCTGGAATCATAGGTGATCTTCAAAATCCGCTTGATGGTCATGCCGGCGGCTTTTGCGAGAGCCTCAGCGTCCCTCATGGCGCGCTTGAGAGCTTCAAGACCCGCTTCCTTCCTCAGGTCCTCCTCTTTGTCGTTGCTGAAGCTCAGGTTCCCGATGCGGCTCACTCCCGCCTCGGCCGCATCGTCAATGAAAGAGCCCGTTTTGTCGAGATCTTTTGATTCAAGAACAACGGTGTTTCGCACCCTGTATCCGATGACGCGCTCGGTCTTTTCGTAAACCGGAGAGAGGGCAAAACCGGTGGTCCTCAATTTGGTGTCCTTGTCGGAAACCTTCTTGAGGGCGGCCAGGACTCTCTCGGTCCGTTCGGCATTGTCCCTGACGGCGGTTTGGGCTTTTGGGGAGTCGGTTTCGACGGCGAAAGAAATGGTCACTGTGGTGGGCAGGGCCATCACCGCAGCCCTGCCGGTGATTTCTATGGTGGAGGGCTTGTCCTCGGCGAGGGTCGGCACAGCAACGCCTAGAAGCAAGAAGAGAGACAGTGAAGCGACAGCGTATTTATATTTCATAAAAGAGCTCCCTGTGGGCTTCGGCCGGTTTTCGGATGAAAAGGGTGGAATGGATGTCCCTGTTTCTTAATCCGAATAGCCTTTGGTGTCAATCAAGAAAAACCTTAGGGCAGCTGCGCCGGCTAAGGGGAAAGGAGAATTTCGTGCGCTTTGGGGCCGCAGTTCAGGACGAGATCGAAGACGGATAGATTGGCGATGAAGTCTCCCCACAACTGAGGATAAACAGGAACAGGTGGGCTGACATAGGTGATCTCTATTCCTTCATCCTGAAAGGACTTCTCATCAAGGAATTTCTTTGCGGACGATTGAGCGACGAACCGAGAAGCACCCAGTTTTGTGCAAAGGTCCACCAGTCGGCGGTTCCCCGTGGAGGGGATATCCAGGTCAGAGAGCAGAACCAATTTTGTTTGGATCGTGAGGGCTCGCATCAGGTAACGGATCACCGCAAGATTCAGCTCACCAAGCCTGTCCTTCTTCCCGGAAAAGATTTCCTCGAAAAACTCCAGGTGCTCCGGCAGGTAAGGTGCTTTCTTGTAAGCGGTTTTGAGGCTCTCCAGATGCTTTTTCGCCCACCGGCCTTCATGGCAAATTCTCACCTCGCTGATTTTTTGAAGACCCAGTCCCTTTTTCCAGACCGGTACAGTAATCCACAAGGCTCCCTGGTGGCTCTTGAAGCGATTCCTGGAGACCCAGGTGGTTCCCTGCGGGAACTGCACGTCATCCAGGAGGACAAACAGGTCGGACATCCATGCCTTGTAAAAGAAGCCGGGGAAGGGCGCGAAGTAGGGCTGATTGGCGGAAAGGATCATAAGAAGTGCCTAAAGGGAGCAAAAGCGCCTGAAGTGTCTAAAGTTGAAAACAACCCAAGAGGAAGGCCGTTGACCGCAACCAAAGACCGTCTAGAAGTCTAATACGAAAGGGGAAAAAATGAAATAGGATGTGCGAAGGCAGCGCGGGCTTCATGATCCGGCGGGCGGTAACACATCAGACATGTGGACCAGTTCAAACTCCGTTTCCTTGATCCCTTTCAGGAACTGGCGAATCGCGCGGCTGGTTTCGGCAAAGGGATGCCCGATGCCCACGGCATGGCCGTGCCTTGAGGCAATCCCCTTAAGCTGATGAAGCTGCCGCAAAATCGAGCTCTCTTCCACTCGGTTGTCAAGGAACACATCTCTTGAAGTCGCAGGCAGGTGGAGCGTCTTGGCCGTCTTGTAACCCTTGGAGTCGCCTGTTGTGAGGCTGTCCACAAAAAAAAGCCCCCGGTCTTTGACAACCTGGAGGGTTTCAAACATTTCTTTGAGCGATGCGGTGAAACGCGAACCCATGTGGTTGTTCATCCCTGTGGCAAAGGGGACAGAGGAAATGTTCTTTTCCACGGTGTGTGAAATTTTGGTTGGTTCGTCTCCGACGTAAAGTGCGCCGGGACCCGGACTGAGACCCCGATCGCGCGGTTCCATGGGCTGGTGAAGCATGATTTCATGGCCTTCCTTGTGGATCAAAGAGGCCGACTCCTCGGACGCGGCGAGCCGAGGCAAAATAGCGAAGGTCATAGGAACGTGGAGGTCCAGGAAGGGTTTTGCGTGGGACAGACTTGCACCAATATCATCGATAATTAGGGCAAGACGAGGTCTTGTTCGTGGATTTTGGTCAATATGATCGAAGGCAAGGGCTTTTGAAAGAAAATTAAGCCCGAGGAGGTTTCCTAAAATAAAAGAGGAGCTACTTAGAAGAAATGTTCTCCTATCCATTTCCTTTCACTGACTTGAGTCATAGATTTGAATCCTGAGTAAAATTGAGTTGAGCTCTGCCTACAACCAATTGAGGTCCATGTCAAGAAAAAATACAACATATAGTGCTTTTTTCTCGATTCAGAGGCTGGAATTGGAAAAAGAGCTTTTGAGAGCAAAAAATCCAGGATGATTTATTCGGCTGGATTTCATAGTATGGCCGAAACAGAACCAGCGAGCAGTAGACAGTAAGCAGGAGGCAGTCATTCTGTGCCCGTTCCCCACGCCTCACGGATTCCCGCTTAGTGCTTACTCTTTCATACTGCCCTTGTGAAAGATCAATGACGCGGAGAAGGCTTTATGGATGAAAACGGAAAGATGCCCTTTACAGAGCATCTGGCCGAATTGCGAAAGCGGTTGATCATTTGCTTTGTCGGCATAGGGGTGGGATTCGCGATTGCTTACTCCTTCAAGGAGAGCCTCTTTGTTCTGCTGATGCAGCCTCTCAAGAGTGCGATGACGCCAGGCCAGAAGCTTATTTTCACGGGGCTGCCCGAAGCTTTTTTCGTGTACATTGAAGTCTCTTTTTTCGGAGGGATCCTTTTTGCAGCACCCCTGATCCTCTTCCAGATGTGGCTGTTCATTGCCCCGGGGTTGTACAAGAACGAACAGCGGTTTCTGCTTCCCCTTCTTGTTCTTTCCTGTTTCTTTTTTGCAGGAGGAGTCCTTTTCGGTTACTCCGTGGTCTTTCCCTATGCGTTCAAGTATCTCCTGGGTTTTGAATCAGACCTTGTCCAGGCTCTCCCCTCCATGAGGGAGTACCTTGCTCTTGCCACCACGCTGCTCATCGCGTTCGGCTTTATCTTCCAGCTTCCTTTGGTCATGACGATGCTGGCCCGGTTCGGGATGGTCACCCCGCGGTTTCTCAGCAAGAATCGAAAATATGCCCTACTCCTGAGCTTCGTGGTTGCGGCCATCATCACGCCCACACCCGATGTGGTGAACCAGCTCCTGATGGCAGGCCCGCTCATTGTTCTTTACGAGGTCAGCATCATCGGCGCGAAACTCTTTGGGAAGAAACGGGTCAAGCAGGAGGAGGAAGGCGCCATGGAACCCGAGGCAGGGGAAGGGCAGGGGAAGTGATCATGGAAGCCGAGCCGGCAAATCTCCTGGGCATGATGCGATCTCAAGCGGAAAAGCTTTTTCGCGCGTCTTTGAAAAGGGTCGACCCCTATGAAGCGGTGAGGCGCTTTGTGCGGCTCGACGGGAAAAAGCTTCTCCTCCATCAGGAAGGCGAGCCGGAGGACGTGCTGGACCTCCAGGCGTATGACCGCATCTTCGTGGTAGGCGGCGGAAAAGCCACGGCACCCATGGCTCGAGCCGTGGAAGACATTCTGGGCGAACGAATCAGGAAAGGCATCATCAATGTGAAGTATGGCTTTGCGGAGGAGTTGCTTCGCACGGAGATCATCGAGGCAGGGCATCCCCTTCCTGATCAGAAAGGGGTGGAGGGGGCAAGAAAAATCGTGGATCTGTTGCAGTCGGCCGGGGAAAGGGATCTTGTTTTTTCCCTCATCTCCGGAGGCGGGTCTGCCCTGCTCCCCCTGCCTGCCGGACCCATTACTCTGAACGAGAAGCAAGCTCTCACCAAGAGACTGCTTGAGTGCGGAGCCAGCATAGAAGAAATCAACGCGCTTCGAAAGCACATCTCCCTCTCCAAAGGTGGACAACTGGCAAGGGCTGCCTTTCCGGCAACCACCGTGAACCTGATGCTTTCCGATGTGGTGGGCGACAAGATGGACGTGATCGCATCAGGCCCCTTTGTTCCGGATCAGAGCACTTTCCAGGAAGCTTGGGCGATCATCGAGAAATATGAACTCACGGACATCCCTGAATCCATCAGGGCCCATGTCCAGAGGGGTCTGAAAAGCAAGATACCGGAGACACCCAAAGCAGGGGACGTCGTTTTCAGCCGCGTACGCAACCGCGTTGTCGGGAGCAACCTCCTTGCTCTTCAAGCGGCGAAAGAAGAAGCTGAGCGCATGGGCTACAGGACCCTGATCCTCTCCTCGATGGTTGAAGGGGAAACCAAAGAGGTCGGGCGAGTGCACGCAGCCATCGCAAAGGAAATCCTCGCTTCAGGTCAACCCCTTCCGCCGCCTGCGTGCGTCATTTCTGGAGGAGAGACGACCGTCACCATCCGGGGCCATGGCCTTGGCGGAAGAAACCAGGAGTTCTGCCTGGCCGCAGCCCTGGATCTCACGGCCCTGCCAGCCAGAGTGGTCGTGCTCAGCGGAGGAACGGACGGAAATGACGGGCCGACACCGGCGGCCGGGGCGATCGTTGATCAACACACCGTTCAGCGAGGGATCGAGGCAGGAATGAAAGCGGCCGAATATCTCCGCGACAATGATTCCTTCCGCTTCTTCGAGAAGACGGGAGAGCTTCTTGTCACTGGGCCGACGAAGACCAACGTGATGGATGTGAGGATTGTCCTCGTGCGATAGCCATCATTTCCCGAGCCATCTCTGCACCAGGTAGGGCTTGGTCATTTCGAAAACCGTGCAGTCCTCTTCAATGACTTCTTCAGTCTTGTTGATTCCTGGAAAATCGACTTCCATTTCAAACATTAAAATAGTTTTTTTTGCTGTGGATCCCTGTCGTCCATGGGGATCCCAAAGTGGCTGTACGCAAGTTTGGTGGCCACCCGTCCTCGGGGAGTCCTCTTGATGTACCCCATCTGGATCAGGAAAGGCTCGTACACGTCTTCCAGGGTGTCTTTCTCTTCGCTCACCGCGGCGGACAAGGTGTCCAGGCCGATCGGTCCTCCGTTGAACTTCTGGATGATGGTGAGCATGATGTGGCGGTCCATCTTGTCCAGACCCCGGCCGTCCACGCCGAGCATGTCCAAAGCCTCCTTGGCCACTTCCTGCGTAATCACTCCCTGAGCCTCGACCTGGGCGTAATCCCGGACTCTCCGTAGAAGGCGGTTGGCCACTCTGGGGGTTCCTCTGGATCTTCCCGAGAGCTCGAAAGCGCCGTCCTCGCTGATAGGGATGTCCAGCAGTTTTGCGGAGCGCTGAACGATCTTCCTGAGCTCTTCCGGGCTGTAAAACTCGACCCTGAGCACCACACCGAAGCGCTCCCTCAAGGGAGGGGTGAGAAGGCCGGCCCGGGTGGTTGCTCCCACCAGAGTGAATGGGGGCAAGGGGATTTTCATGGTTCTGGCGGAAGGACCCTGGCCGATGATGATGTCGAGCTGGAAATCCTCCATGGCCGGATACAGGATTTCTTCGACCACGTGGTTCAGGCGGTGGACCTCGTCAATGAATAGAACGTCTCTCGGCTGAAGGCTTGTGAGGATGGCGGCAAGATCCCCCGGCCTTTCGATCACAGGACCGGAGGTGCTGTTGATGTTCACCTTGAGTTCATTGGCGATGATATGAGCCAGTGAGGTTTTTCCGAGGCCCGGGCTTCCATGGAAGAGCACGTGGTCCAGCGCTTCGGAGCGAGCCTTGGCCGCCTCAATGAAGACCCGGAGATTTCGTTTGAGTTCGTCCTGCCCCACGTAATCATCCAGAGACTTCGGCCTCAGGCTGACTTCGGATGGAAGTTCGTCGGGGTCCGGTTCTGGATCGATAATGGTGTTTTTCATGTCAAGCCTAAGCGAGGACTCTCAGGGCCTCTTTGATCAAAGACTGGAGGTTGAAGGTTTCCAAACGGGACCGGGCCCTTTCCACAGCGTCCCTTGCCGATTTGGCCGAATACCCGAGATTCAGCAGAGCGGATGCGGCATCGTCGAGCATTCCCTTTTCTTCCGGGGGGAGCACCTGAGAGGGCAAGGGCTCAAGGGTCCCCTTCAGTTTCATGGCTCTTTCCCGAAGTTCAAGGGCGATTCTTTCGGAAGTCTTTTTTCCGATGCCCGGGATCGACTGCATCCGGGCTGTGTCCCCTCGGGCCATGGCTGCCAGAAGTTCTTCCGGTCCAATCCCGGAGAGGATGTTGGTCGCGAGCTTCGGTCCGATGCCGGATACGGAGATCAGCATCGTGAAGATCTCTTTTTCCAGAGGGGTGTAAAACCCGAAGAGCATCAGGGCATCTTCTCTTACGTGAGTGTAAATGTGAAGGCTCACCCTGCCGTCCTTCTCAGGCAAGGCATAAAAGGTCGAAAGAGGGACGGTCACTTCATAGCCGATGCCCCCGTTGTCAATAATCACCGATTGAGGGGCTTTGGTGAGCAAGGTGCCGCTCAGGTGTGCGATCATAAGAGAAGTGCCTAAAATACCTAAAGTTAAAAACCAGTGACAAGTAACGAGTGACAAGTGACAAGAAAAAACAAAAACCTCTTTTTAACTCGTCACTTGCCCTTCGACGTTGCCCCTCGATTCTACTCGGGGCGGTGAGCCTGTCGAACCGCTCAGGGCCGTGAGCCAGTCGAACGGTTACTCGTGACTCGTTACTCTAAAAGCAACCTGCCCCCTGCAACAAGCGACTTGCGTTCATTTATGAAATCGCGTCCAGTTCAGATGACAGATCGCAGTCGCAAGCGCATCAGAGGCATCGAGGGGCGGGAGGGCTTTCATTTTCAGAATCACCTGGGTCATGGACCGGACTTGCTCCTTTGATGCACGCCCGTAACCCACCACGGATTTCTTGATCTCCAGGGGCGAATATTCAAAAATTTTGACCCTGTTCTGAACGGCCGCAATGAGCACCGCGCCTCTCGCATGTCCTATCTTCAAGGCGCTCTGAAGGTTTTTGTGGAAAAAAAGATCTTCGATGGCCATCTCCTCAGGCCGGAAGCGGCTCATGATCTCGGTCATGGACTGGAAGATCTCGTGGATTCTTTCAAAGAACGGACGGTTCAGCGAGGTTCCAAAGGTGCCGGCATGGAGACAGGTGATCTGATTGCCGCTTTTCTCCACCAGCCCATACCCGGTCACTCTGGAGCCAGGATCAACGCCCAGAACAATCATCAGTGCACAGCCTCGATGACCTCATCCGGAATGTCGAAGTTGGCGTACACGTTGTTGATATCGTCGTTGTCTTCAAGGGCTTCCATGAGATTCAGCATCTGCTCGGCTTTTTTCCCTTCAAGCCTGATCGTGTTCTGGGGGATCATGGTGACCTCTGAGAGGCTGTAAGGAAGCTTCGCGTCGTCAAAGGCTTTCTTCACTTTCTCGAAATCGGCCGTCCCCATCACCACCTCGAACTGGGATCCGCTCTGCCTCACGTCCTCAGCCCCGGCATCGAGGGCAATCTCCATAATCTTCTCTTCATCCGCCTTGTTCTGATCAAAGACGATCAAGCCTTTCTTGACAAAGATCCAGGAAACGGACCCGGGTTCTCCCAGGTTTCCGCCGTGACGGTCGAAGATGTGCTTGAGGTCTGCCACGGTTCTGTTCTTGTTGTCCGTGAGACAACTGATCAGAATCGCCACGCCTCCAGGTCCATAGGCTTCGTAGCTCACCTCTTCGTAGTTGACCCCTTCAAGCTCGCCCGTCCCCTTCTTGATCGCCCTATCGATATTGTCCTTGGGCATGTTCTCTGCTTTTGCCGATGCGATCGCTGATCTGAGGCGGGCATTGCCATTGGGATCGCCGCCGCCGATGCGGGCAGCAACGGTGAGCTCTTTGATCAGTTTTGTGAAAATCTTGCCCCTCTTGGCATCAATGGCCCCTTTCTTGTGCTTGATAGAAGCCCATTTCGAATGACCGGACATACGACTACCTCCTCAATCTGCTTGGTCAAGCCCTCTTTCGAAAAGTTTAAAACACGCGGTAACTCAGTGCAAACCCTCGGCCGCAACCGGAAAAGGACCTGTTGCGACAATCGTTTCCCGCCTCTTCCCCTCAAGGATTATCAAGAAGTAAGCAGTAAGTAGTACGCAGTAAGCAGCGACGAATAGGCAAACAAGAAGGACTGATGACTGCTTACGGCTTACTGTTCACTGGTTCTCTACGGTTCATGGCCAGCAGGTAGATTTCTCTGCTTGCTTTGCGCACGGCAGAAGGTCTATGCGTCTGCACTCTGGCAAAATGACCGGCCAACTCCGCCCTGAAGACCTTGACCTCCGGGCCTTCAAAGACCTTGCAGAGGAAATGCCCTCCTTTTTTGAGAACTGCCAGGGCGACCTCCAGTGCACGACGAGCCAATTCGATGGAGCGGCTTGTGTCGGTGACGGAAATGCCGCTGGTTGCAGGGGCCAGGTCGCTGATCACGAGCTCCCTCGTGCCGACTTGTTCTCTCAGCCACGCCACATCCAGGGAAAGCACGTCCGCGGCGATGAATCTAAATCTGGGGGAAGAAAATCGATCGGGCCTTTGCAAGTCCACTCCGACCACCTCTCCCTTTGGCCCGACTTTCAAGACGCTGTATTGGGACCAGGACCCGGGATAACATCCCAGGTCAAGAACGCGGTCTCCAGAGCGAATGAGGCGGACCTTTCTGTCGATTTCCTCCAGCTTGTAGACCGATCGGGCAAGCCACCGCTCTTCCCTGGCTCGACGGGTATAGTGATCCTCCCACGTGTTCGTTTTTCCCATGGACACGATGCGTGATTTCTTTACGATCAACCCAGAAAACACTTTTCACGTCTATCATATCGCTGATTCCTTTGCAAAAAAGAAATGATTTTTTCTTGACACTCTGGGACAATTTTTCTATAAACCAACCCCCAAGTGATACCGCCCGGCAACGCATTCTTAACAAACCATTGCACGTCGTCCTGCTAGCGCCCATGGCTTGAACTAGGGAAAAGCGCCCTCTTCGGGAGAGGGCTGGATCCGGTTCACTGGAAAAGGGACGGCGTGCCCAGCAACCCTATGAAACTGGAAGATCTTCTGAAGCAGAAGGCCTCACACATCCAAAAGAGATGGTTGGCCCTCATCATTGATACCTACCCTGCTGATTCCCAAAGGTTTTTGCGAGAACAGAAGGATCGGTTTGCCAACCCCGTGGGTACCGCCTTAGCGAGGGCGGTGGAGACCCTTTATCATGAGCTGCTTCATGGAATGAATTCCGAAAAGGTCGACTCCGCTCTCGATGAGATCGTCAGAATCAGGGCGGTCCAGGATTTCTCCCCTGCCAGGGCCATGACCTTCATCTTCCTCTTGAAAAAAGTTCTGAGAGAGGAACTTTATCAGGAGATCAAAGAAAGCAGGGCCGCCTGGGAAGATCTCCTGGCCCTGGAAGCCCGAGTGGATGAAATGGCTCTCCGGGGGTTTGACCTTTACATGAACTGCAGGGAAAAGGTTTACGAGATCAGAGCGAAGGAGGCGAAGAATCACGTCTCCAGACTTCTCCAGAAGGCGGGATTGCTCTGTGAGATCCCGAGCTGGGATTCTGATCGAAAAAAGGACGACGTCGTTGCGTGAACGCCGAATGACTTCATCATTAGCACGAGGTAGCAGTCTATGAATTTCATTCTCAGCATTGTGCTTTCCGCCATTGCGGTCCTCATCCTCGTTTTGATCCCGTGGGTGGGGGTGGGGGCGCTGAACCTGAGTGGTTTTTTTGGTGTGTTTCTTCCCTACGTGGCACTGATCGTCTTCTTTGTGGGACTGGTCTACCGAATTGTGGTCTGGGCCTGTTCCCCCAGCCCGTTCAGAATCCCCACGACCGCAGGCCAGCAGTGGAGCCTGCCCTGGATCAAGCACAGCCGGATCGACAACCCCAAGGGCACGGTGGGCGTGCTGATCCGGATGGCCTTCGAAGTGCTCACCTTCCGATCCCTGTTCAGGAACACCAAAATGCAGTTCGTATCCGGTCCCAAGATCGGCTATGAATGGGAAAAGTGGCTGTGGCTTGCCGCTCTTGCTTTCCACTACGCTTTCCTGACTGTCGTGATCAGGCACCTTCGGTTTTTCACGGAGCCGATCCCCTTTTTCGTCCAGATGATCGAGCATCTGGACGGGTTCATTCAGGCCGGCATTGCGCCCATCAACGGGTTCATGACACCGGGTGTGTTGATCAGCGGCTTTGTGCTGCTGGGGGCGGTAGCCTTTCTGTTTCTCAGAAGAGTCCTCATTCCCCAGATGACTTACATCTCTCTTCCGGCGGATTATTTCCCGCTTTTCCTGATCAGCGGGATCGCCATCACCGGGATTCTCATGAGATATGTGTTGAAAGTGGACATTGTGGGCGTCAAGAATATGACTCTTGGGCTGGTCACGTTCAGCCCCAAAGTGCCGGACGGCATCGGCGTTCTCTTTTATATCCACCTCTTTCTTGTCTGTGTCCTTCTGGCCTATATTCCCTTCAGCAAACTGACTCACATGGCCGGGGTTTTCCTCAGCCCCACGCGAAATCTTTCCAACAACAGCCGTTTTGTTCGGCACATCAACCCGTGGAACTATCCGGTGAAAGTGCACACCTACGATGAATATGAGGAAGAGTTCAGAGACAAGATGATCGAAGCAGGGCTCCCTGTGGAAAAGGAAGAGTCTGCAAAGTAAAAGGAGCGCAAGCTCAGAAGAAGTAAAGGAGTCCCTATGGCTGAAAAGGCTGAAAAGGTAAAACCTGAACAAATGGCGCAGGTCAACCACAAACCCCCCCTGTTCAAGGGGTGGATGGACATTCCTGCGGAAATAAAGCCTGGAATTTTCTGCTACGCAGGAAAGCCTCAGAACCTCAAATACATTGATCTCCCCAATCCCAGAGAGTGGTCGCCCATGGATGAGGATTGGAAGCTCCCTTCCAACTGGAAGGAAATCGTTCTGGAGGGGCTCAGGGAAAGACTGGAGCGGTTCCGCTCCTTGAAGATCTTCATGGATATCTGTGTGCGGTGCGGGGCCTGCGCGGACAAGTGCCACTTTTTTATCGGCGGAGGGGACCCCAGGAACATGCCGGTGCTCAGGGCTGAGCTCCTGAGATCGGTTTACCGCAGGGAATTCACCACGGCCGGTAAGATTCTCGGAAGGTTCGCCGGAGCCAGAGACCTGGATATCCACGTGCTCAAGGAGTGGTGGTCTTACTTTTTCCAGTGCAGCGAGTGCCGGCGCTGCTCCCTCTTCTGCCCCTACGGCATCGACACGGCGGAGATCACGATCATTGCCAGGGAACTTCTCAATCTCCTGGGCCTGAACACGGACTGGATCTCCGCGCCTGCCGCAAACTGCTACAGAACAGGAAACCACCTGGGCATCCAGCCCCATGCCTACAAGGACATGATCGAGTTTTTCCTGGACGACATCGAGGGCATCACCGGGATCCGGCCGGAGCCCTCCTTTAACCGGAAAGGGGCGGAAGTGCTCTTCATCACCCCTTCGGGCGATGTCTTTGCCGACCCGGGCACGTACACCGCCATGGGCTACCTGATCCTTTTTCACTACCTGCAGAATCTCGGCCTGGATCTCACGTGGAGCACCTTTTCCTCCGAGGGAGGCAACTTCGGGTATTTCACCTCCCATGAAATGGCCAAGAGGCTCAATGCCAAGATGTACGCGGAGGCCAAGCGTTTGGGGGTGAAGTGGATCATCGGCGGAGAATGCGGCCACATGTGGCGGGTGCTCAACCAGTACATGGACACCTTCAACGGGCCTGCGGATTTTTTGGAAGAGCCGGTCTCGCCCATCACGGGAACGAAATTCGAAAATGCCAAGACCACCAAGATGATTCACATCACGGAATTCACCGCTGACTTGATCAAACACAACAAGCTGAAACTGGATCCGAGCCGGAATGACAACCTCAAAGTGACTTTCCATGACTCCTGCAATACGGCGAGAGGCATGGGGCTCTTTGAGGAACCGAGGTATGTGATCAAAAACACGTGCAACCACTTCTACGAGATGCCGGAGAACACCATCCGCGAGCAGACCTTCTGCTGCGGCAGCGGGTCAGGATTGAACGCAGGAGAGAACATGGAGCTGAGGCTCCGGGGAGGGTTGCCCCGGGCCAACGCCGTCAAATATGTCCACGAGAAGCACGGGGTGAACATGGTGGCCTGCGTGTGCGCCATTGACCGGGCGGCCCTGCCCACCGCTATCGACTACTGGGTCCCCGGAGTGGGGGTCACCGGAGTGCATGAGCTCGTGGGGAATGCCTTAATTCTGGAAGGGGAGAAGGAGCGGGAAACGAACCTGAGAGGAGAGCCTCTCCCGGGAATGGAGGAAGAAGAGGATGTATGATCGTGGGAAAATCGTCACGGGCATTGTGATCGGTCTTTTGCTGTTTTTATTCCCGGTTTTCTACAACGTGGGAAGGGCTGCAAAGGAGCCGGATCCTGTGCTCACGGACAAGGCGAAGCAAGCCAAGGAGTGCGTCGAGCCCAAAGCCTTCATGAAAACCGAGCACATGAAAATGCTGGACGAATGGCGGCAGGAAGTGGTGCGCGACGATTCGCGCACGTACAAGAGCAGCAGCGGGAAGATGTACACCAAGAGCCTTCAGAACACCTGCATGGACTGCCATTCCAACAAGAGCAAGTTCTGTGATCAGTGCCACAACTATATGGCGGTCGCGCCCTATTGCTGGGAGTGCCATATTGCGCCCAAGGAGAACGGATGATGGCCATGGACAGAAGACAATTTCTCAAGATCACCGGATGGTCAGCCCTCCTGGGGCTTGGCGGAAAAACCGCTTTTGAATGGCTC
>Ga0209450_10000123_pt1 | contig 44621 bp, 35 predicted proteins | sample FrelakmetLWP11LW_FD_187149 | JGI IMG/M metagenome (GOLD analysis project Ga0209450, IMG submission 187149) | Freshwater lake sediment microbial communities from the University of Notre Dame, USA, for methane emissions studies - LWP11 LW (SPAdes)... | ecosystem: Environmental > Aquatic >...
AAAAAGGTTTACAGGAAATCCAGGTTATTCTTTACCTCCCTGGTTGTAATTATCACCTATGCTTTCGTCTTTATGGGGATCAATCTCATGGAGTACGGTGCTCTTCCGGATGATTTCTCATGGACGCTGCTTCTATTTACAGGTAATGGTTTGCTGGTGCTTATCAGCTTTCCCCTGATATTTCTTTTTGAACAGGATTTTCTGCTTCTGTCAGATGCAACACTGATTGAGCTTACCGATACCAACCAGCCTTTGCTCAGAAAATTTGCCGAAGATGCTCCCGGTTCTTTCCAGCATTCACTGCAGGTTTCAAACCTGGCGGAGGAGGCGGCGAGAGTAATTGGGGCAAATTATCTTCTTGTCAGGACCGGTGCCATGTATCATGACATTGGCAAGATAGGAAATCCAAAGTATTTTGTTGAGAACCAGATTGATGAGATCAGTCCTCACGAAAGACTTGATCCGAAGGAAAGTGCAAGAATAATAATCAGCCATGTTAAAAATGGAGTAACCCTGGCCAGAAATTACAAGATCCCTGTACAGATAATCGACTTTATAAAGATGCATCATGGAACATCAGTAGCTTACTTTTTCTACAAAAAATATATCGACCAGTATCCTGGAGAGGAATCTAAACCGGGACTTGAAAAATCTTTTGCATACCCGGGTCCGAAGCCATTTTCGAAAGAGACTGCAGTGGTAATGATGGCTGATGCCGTTGAAGCATCATCGAGAAGTCTTGTTTCTTTAACGGAAGAGAGCATAAGTGAACTCGTGGAAAGGATTATCTATATCCAGGAACAGGATGGACAGTTTTCTGAAGTCCCGCTTACTTTCAAGGATATGTCGGATATAAAGGATGTTCTGAAGAAACGCCTGTTAAATATATATCATGCAAGGGTAACCTATCCGGAAAGGAATTAGCGCATATCTATAACATCAACCCCCTTATGTTTTGCCGGATCAAATTCGAAGAAGCTGGCCGCAGGTGTTTTGGAAAGGGAATATTCTGTTACAGCCAGCGTGATGACCACTCCCTCTCTCATTTTGTATTCAAAACTTATAAGATCAAGCGATGGTTTTGCAATTGAAAGCCTGACCCTCATTATCTCATTCTTTATATCGGTCGGGTAAAGGTCGATAAGATATGAATCACTTTTTTCTTCGAGGAGCCTGCATTTATATCCATCCTTATACATGGTGAATATCAATGAGGGACGGCTTTCGAAGGAATTATCTTTCTTGTCGGGTTCAGATATTGTAACTTCATCCTCGGCAGGGAGATAGCTCCAGGATGTCAATCCGTTATACCATATTATATTATCAGGCAAATCAAGCCTGTATGAATTCTTGCTCAGGGCGACGGAGCCTGCCAAGGTATCAACAGATTTCTGGACCTGGTCGTTTCTGATAAAAAGGAATTTCATCGAAACGGAAGGAGCCGAAGAAGCTTTAGCAGAGAACTTATCAAGTATGCTGACTGCCTGCTGATCGTTCTGTCCTGAAACACTGACTGCCAGCAGGAAGGACAATACTAATACTGAATATATGTTTCTCATCATCAGCTTTTATTCTAGACTCTTCAAAATCTGTTCCAAAGCTATTGAATCGGAACAAAGAACGTCTCTGGCCTTACTTCCTTCGAAAGGGCCTACTATACCTGCAGCCTCAAGCTGGTCAATTATCCTTCCGGCCCTGTTGTATCCAATGGAGAGCTTCCTCTGTATCAGCGATGTTGATCCCTGCTGATGCTGAACCACAAGCCGGGCTGCATCATCAAACATTGGATCGCGCTTTTTAAGGTCTACATCCATCGCTCCTGCCTCATTATCATCGATATACTCGGGCAGATGCATTGCATCGACGTATCCCTGCTGTGATCCTATGAATTCTGTGAGCTCCTCGATCTCCGGTGTATCGATAAAGGCACATTGTACTCTCACCGGCTCAGCACCTGAAGATATCAGCATATCGCCGTTTCCTACGAGCCTGTCGGCTCCGGTAGTATCAAGAATCGTCCTTGAATCAATTGATGAGAATACCCGGAATGCAATACGAGTGGGGAAATTGGCTTTAATAAAACCGGTAATGATGTTTGTTGTAGGTCTCTGGGTGGAGATGATCAGGTGTATTCCAATTGCTCTTGCAACCTGGGCAAGCCTGCCTATCGGTCCTTCGATCTCCCTTCCAGCCACCATTATCAGGTCGGCAAACTCGTCAATAACCAATACAATATATGGCAGGAACTTATGGCCTTTTTCAGGATTCAGCTTGCGTGAAATGAATTTTTCGTTATACTCCTTGATGTTACGGGTCTGCGCTCCCTTAAGCAGCTCAAGACGGTTGTCCATTTCGATACAGAGAGAATGAAGTGTATTAATAACTTTCTGGGTATCAGTTATTATAGCGTCTTCTTCACCCGGCAGTTTTGCCAGGAAATGCCGTTCTATCTTGGTATAAAGAGGCAGTTCAACTCTCTTTGGATCGATAAGAACGAATTTAATCTCTGCAGGATGTTTTTTATACAGGATTGATGTTATGATGGCGTTAAGTCCCACTGATTTCCCCTGTCCTGTGGCTCCTGCTACAAGAAGGTGGGGCATTTTTGTGAGATCCACAATATAAGGATCGTTGGTGATGGTGCGACCCAGTGCAAGTGCAATATCGAATTTTGTTTCCTGGAATGCCTTTGATGCTATAAGGGACCTCATGGATACTATCTCCGGCTTTTTATTCGGGACTTCAATACCAACTGTTCCGCGTCCCGGAATGGGAGCAATGATCCTTATTCCGATAGCTGACAGATTCAGGGCAATATCATCTTCAAGCGATTTTATCCTGGCGAGCTTCACACCACGCTCAGGAATGATTTCATACAGTGTCACAGTAGGTCCGACTGTGGCTGAGATCTGCTGGATGTGTATCTTGTAATCACCCAGGGTTTTAATTATCTTTTCCTTGTTCTCAAGTACTTCGGTATTATCAAAAGCGCCTCCCTTATTGTGTTCCTTAAGTATTGAGACCGGGGGAAACTTGTAATGTGAAAGATCAAGGCGCGGATCGTAGTTCTCCATAATATGTTCCACCTCTTCCTCAGACAGGATGTCGGCGGGTTCCGGCTTGATAATATCCATCCCGGGCTTCACTTCTTTCGGCTGTGCGGTCTTCTCTCCATCGAGATCGTGGATAAGTGCGCCTCCTGCTGCAGTTACAGGATCTGCTGGCTCCTCTTCATCTTCATCCAGCGGTTCAACGGGTCTGGTACGGTCCCTGACAACGAATTCAACCTTCTTTTCCCCGGTATTGTTATTGTCAGTATCTCCTGCCCCATGAAGAAGTGTGGAAGTTACATCTGATTCGCTTCCGGCATTCCGGACCTCTGATTCTGATCCTGCAGGGGCCATGACTTTCTTCAGAAATTCCGGCGGTTTCACCACAAACTTTGAAGGATGGACCTTCAGGGCAAATATGAGATAGGCGACAGTTATCACTCCGAGTAATATTCCTGTGCCAATCTTCCCCATAAAAGCATCCAGCCATTTTATGATTATGGATCCATGAGCTCCCCCGGGGCCTCCTCCTAGAAACATATTACCCGGACCGAAAATGTAACCAAGTAAAAGTGAAATGATTATTGCGGCAAAGGCAAATTTGACTGACAGGATCCATGGCCTGATCTTCGGGAAATTGAGCATCCGGAGTCCTATTGCCCCGAAAATCATCGGAATAAAGAAAGCTCCTAACCCAAAGCCATCTTTGATTATCAATGATGCAAGAAAGTGGCCGCTCCTGCCCCCCTTGTTTTTTACTATATCTGAACCTGAGATAATATCAGACTGGGGCAGACTCAGATCCGCCTTCCATGCGAAAAGATAAGAGATGCATGAAATAAGAAGGTATACTGCAAAACCTGCGATGAGAATGCCGAAAAGAAATTTTACTCTTTCATCAGTAAAAAATGATTTCGACTTTGCAGAATTCTTTACGTTTTTTCCCGATTTCTTCGGACTCTCTTCCTTCACCTTCGACATGACAAGCTAAAAAAAATGCACCCCAAAGGTAATAAAAATAATAAAAGGCAACCGGCTATCGGTTACCGGCTCTTATCTTTTAAAACGACTGTATAACATTTATGATGATACAGAATCATTTGTTCAGAAATAAATTTGCTTTGACCGGTTGCCGCACACCGGAAGCCTTCGAATCAGAGACTGATCAGTTTATCAATAAACTTGTTTATTTCTTCCCTGGATATCCTCTGGTACTTTTGCTTTCTCTCGAACACCTTATCGGGGATATCTTTTCTGAAGACAGTCTCCGCAGTGAAGTGCATTTCAGCATCGCCCATATAGAAGAAGAAAGACATCAGCACCCCATCTATTTCAGCGAATGGATTGGAGATGTTAGGATCCTTTATCTTTATTTCGTTTGTATACCATACCTGATAAATATGCTCAGGGTAGCCAGGCAAAGTGACCTCAGCATTTTTACAGTCGAATCCGCAAATCTGAGTTGTTTTCGATGTCTTCCTTATATTCATGCCTTTCATGGCATCAAAGCCGGGTTGCGTCTCTCCGGATTTTGCAGGATAGTAATATCTCCATGACAGGAGGCTGATATATGTATCAAAAATGCCTTCTTCAGGATTTGAAAGGTTCATAATTCCTGAATTGCCTATAGGTGCAGAAATATCGAAAAGGATCTTGTCATCTTTGAATGAAACAATAAGCGTTTTGGGCATAATATCTTTAAATGATCCCATACTGCCGGAGTATTGAATCGAATAATTGATTTCGCCCTCACTGATATTTTTTCCGCCTTTCTCGCTGCAGGAGTATCCTGTTAATGCAACAGTGGCTGCAACGAACAACCCGGCCCTTAATCTCACTTATCTCTTTTTAATGAATTATGTAAAAATAGCTTTTTTTTTTAATTTCATGTTTAAGCTTTGAAAAATGTATGTAAGTTCGTTTTTTTAAGACAATCGAGGCTGTCTCAAAAGCCACGTATTTCTTCTTGCTCCTATCCCGATAGCTATCGGGACCCCTGAAGGGGGCTTTGTGATTATCTGATATTTATAAAACTCCCTTTAGGGGGCAGGGGGCAGGAAAAAGGGTTTTGAGACAGCCCAAATAGAACCTTACAATTTAATTTACTAATTCTATGGAAAGGAAATTGGCGGTAGTAGCCCTCGGGGGAAATGCCCTGCTCAGAGGCGACCAGATCGGTACAATAGATGAACAGGAACAAAATACAACCGATACTTTGGAAAATCTTATTTTTCTCATTGAGGAAGGTTATGACCTGGTCATTACGCACGGAAACGGCCCGCAGGTCGGAAATATTCTTATGCGTAATGATGCCGGGGAACAGATTTACAATATTGCACAGATGCCCGTCGATATTTGTGTGGCAGATTCACAGGGTGGCATCGGTTACATGATTGACAGAATGTTCCGCAATGTGCTGAATAAGCACCATATTCAAAAGAATGTCGTCTGTTTAGTTACATCCGTACTTGTAGACATCAACGATCAGGCCTTCAGCGATCCACAGAAAAGGATCGGTAAGATATATACAAAGGAGCAGGCTGAAGAGCTGACTCTGAAAAAAAAGTGGATCTTTAACGAAGAAGTTAAGAATAATGGCGGTTATAGAAGGGTTGTTCCTTCACCGGTCCCAGTCGATATTATGAATCAGTCAATCATAAAGGACCTTGCCCGCCAGGGAAATATAGTAATTGCCGCAGGAGGAGGAGGTGTCCCTGTATATATAGATGAAAAGAATGATGTCAGGCCTGCCGAAGCTGTAATCGACAAAGACCTTGCATCCTCACTTCTGGCTTCACTGATTGGTGCCGATGAATTCTATATCCTGACAGATGTACCATATATATATATCAATTACAAAAAGCCTGATCAGCAAATAAAGGAATTCCTGAATTATGCAGATGCCCTTAAATATCTTAACGAAGGGCAGTTTTCAAAAGGCAGCATGGCCCCGAAGATCCAGGCTTGCCTTAATTTCATCAAACAGGGAGGCAGTAAAAGCGTTATCACTGAAGCATTTAAGCTTGCTGATAAGAAGTACGGCTCGAAAATTACCATGGAGTACGAGGATGAAAGACGATAGGCTGCCGGTTACTGGAAGCCGGCAACCGGCATCAAGATAAAGAATCCCCTCCTGGGAGAGCCTGTCCCGCGAAGCTTTAGCGAAGCGGGAGGAAGGGGTGGGCTTTGTTCAATTAAATTTCTTTTTACATTTGCCCCTAAATTGTTAAGTTTAACCCTAAGTACTCTAGGCACTTTAGTCACTCCAAACTTCTTTATGATGAAAATCAATCTTAGAAACAAGCACTTTCTTAAGTTACTGGATTTTAAACCAGAAGAAATCAATTATCTCCTTGATCTTGCAGCTGAATTGAAAAAAGCAAAAAAAGAAGGAAGGGAAAAACAATATCTCAATGGAAAGAATATAGCTCTGATATTTGAAAAATCATCAACACGTACACGATGCTCTTTCGAGGTAGCTGCCTTTGATCAGGGAGCGAATGTCACTTACCTGGGTCCAAGCGGTTCTCAGATAGGATATAAGGAATCGATGAAGGATACTGCCCGTGTGCTTGGAAGGATATACGATGGGATTGAATACCGCGGTTACGGCCAGAAGATTGTTGAAGAGCTTGCAGAATATGCAGGCGTCCCTGTTTGGAACGGTCTGACAAATGAATTTCATCCCACACAGATACTTGCAGACTTTCTTACGATGCAGGAACATTCGTCAAAGCCCCTTAATAAGATGATTTTGTGCTATCTCGGAGATGCCAGGTACAATATGGGAAACTCGCTTATGGCAGGCTCGGCAAAGATGGGCATCGATTTCAGGATTGCCGCACCGAAAGAGTGTCAGCCATCAGCCGAACTGGTGTCCAGATGCAAGGTAGTGGCTGCTGAAACAGGAGCTAAGATCACTATTACTGAAAATGTTGATGAAGCTGTAAAAGGAGCTGATTTTCTTTATACCGATGTATGGGTATCGATGGGTGAACCTGATGCAGTCTGGGAAGAAAGAATCAAGCTTCTTCAACCTTACCAGGTAAATATGTCAGTTATCAGGAAAACAGGAAATCCCGATGTTAAATTCCTCCATTGCCTTCCTGCATTTCATAATCGGGAGACGAAAGTGGGAGAGGATATCTACAGGAAGTTCAGCCTCGATGGCATTGAAGTAACTGAGGATGTCTTTGAATCAAAGCATTCCATTGTTTTCGACGAAGCCGAAAATAGATTGCATACTATAAAAGCTGTGATGGTTGCCACTCTCGGCTCTGCGCTCTGAGCCCTGAGCCCTGAGCCCTGAGCCCTGAGCCAATTACACAATCCACTCTTTAATGAAGTAGAAAGTCATAATAAAGGATGCTGCAAGCTTGAGCCCCACTCCGGTAAGGAAACCCAGCAGGCTTCCGAAACCTGCTTTAAAGGCATATTTAAGATCATCCTTGAAGATAAGTTCACCGACGATGGCTCCGATCAGCGGGCCAATTATAATACCGGCAGGTCCAAGGAAGAATCCTACAACCAGACCCACGGTAGCTCCGCGAACACCGTATTTTGATCCGCCGAATTTCCTTGTACCCCATATGGGAACAATATAATCAAGTACTGTAACAAGAATGGTAACAATCCCAAGAACTATCAAAACGGTTTTTGAAAATTGTCCGAACCTGCTGAGGTGAAGTAAAATTATTCCAATATAACTTAGGGGAGGCCCTGGCAAAACAGGAGCAAGGCATCCGATTATACCAACAATCATCAGTATAATCCCTATAATCAGGAGTATATAATCTGTCATCAGAAAACGTTATTCAGGTAAGAGCAGCTATTGCCAGCTATTTTTTGCCAAGATCGTCAAAATCAATGTCTGTAAATTCTCCTGCCGAAGGAGTTTCATTGATTTCTACTGTCTTTTCGTCAGGTGATGGACCGGAAGGACTTATTTCACTCTTGCCATTTCCGATATAGGCAACGGTCTCCTTCAATCCTTCCGTAAATTTCTCAAAATCTTCTTTGTACAAAAAGATTTTATGCTTTTCATAAAATACCTTACCTTCCTTTCCCAGGCGTTTTTTGCTTTCAGTAATAGTAAGATAATAATCTTCTTTCCTTGTGGCCTTCACATCGAAGAAATAGGTTCTTTTCCCGGCCCGAACAACCCTGGTGAAAATCTCCTCTTTCTGATTCTTCTCCTCACCAGCGTTTACCACATCAATTATTCCGGTTTCTTCTTCCATCGCTAAGTCAGTTAATGTTAGGGTTTTAATTTATATTGTCAAATGTAATAAATATTTTTTCAATTCAAAATAGACTCTCTTTACGGCCTGATTTTTTGAAAAGCAGCTTTGACAGTAAAGGAAAAAGAGTATTTTTGCACCGGTAAAAACTTGAGGTTCTTTACAGATGATAAGCAGAAGATTATTACGCATAAAGGCACTGATGATCCTTTATGCTTTTAACCGCAGGGAAGACGATGACCTGGCGAAAGCCGAGAAGGAACTTATGTTCAGCATAGGAAAGACCTATGATCTGTATCACTATCTGATGCTGCTTGTTATTGAGATTGCTGATATAGCTGCCGATAAGATCGAGCAGGCCCTCCTCAAGAAGATTCCTTCCCACGAAGACCTGAATCCAAACCGCAAATTCCAGGATAATGCCGTTATTTCGCAGCTGCGGAATAACATTTCCTTTAACAAGTACATCTCTGAGTCGAAGCTTTCCTGGATGAACTATCAGCATATTCCTCGTCTTCTATATAACAACATGCTGGAATGGGAGCCCTACATCCATTACATGAAAATGGATGAGAAAGGATACCAGCCTGACAGGAAGTTCATTATTAGTCTTATAACGGATTTCTTTTCAAATTCGGAAGATCTTCTCAATTGCCTCGAGGAGCAGAGCATATACTGGAACGATGATATGGAGTATGTCCTCGTTATGGTGGAAAAAACACTTAAGAAGTTCAAGGCCGATTCAGGTGAAAAGGCTCAGCTTATGCCATTGTTTAAAAATGATGAAGATGAGGATTTTGTGAAAATACTTTTCAGAAAAACCATTCTTAATGCCAAAAAAAGCTCTCAGCTCATTGACAGGAACACTACAAACTGGGAAGTTGAACGCATCGCCCTGATGGATATACTCGTGATGCAGCTGGCCGTAACCGAGGTGATTGAATTTCCGGAAATACCTGTTAAAGTGACGCTTAACGAGTACATAGAAATCGCCAAGTATTATTGTACATCAAAAAGCAGTACATTTGTCAACGGTATCCTCGATAACATTGTAAAGGAGATCCGTGAAGAAGGTCTCTTCAAAAAGTCCGGCAGAGGATTGCTGGGGGAGAGCAGAGAAAACAATAATAAATGATTTAGATTTTTTTAAATGAGAAAAGGACTGGCAATAAATCTGATTCTGATCCTCGTTTTAGCCGCAGGTTGCACAGGCAGGCCCGGAGGATCACAAGGATCATCAAGCACGCAGCCCGGCGATACCGGGAAAGCCATTTTGACCTTTGCAGAGATTGAACATGATTTCGGCCGCATAAATGAGGGCGAGAAGGTGGGATGTATTTTTTCATTCACTAACACTGGCACCGCTAACCTGCTGATAAACAATGCCACAACAAGCTGTGGGTGCACTGTCCCAAAATATGACAGGAAACCAATTGCCCCCGGATCCAAAGGATCAATCGAAGTTGTTTTCGATGCTGCCGGGAGGAATGGGATTCAGACAAAAACAATTACAGTTCAATCCAACGCAGCTGCCCCGGTAATGCTGCTTCAAATAAAAGCTGAAGTAATACCTAATGACAAATAACTAATAACAAATAACAAATAACAAATAACTAATAATAAATTACTATGACCCATTTCGCTTACTTATTATTGCAGACGCAGCCGGCACGGTCAGGCGCTACCCAGGGTGGTAATATGACCATGAGTTTCGTAATGCTTCTCGCTGTATTTGTTGTCTTCTATTTCTTTTTCATCAGACCTCAGATGAAAAAGCAGAAGGAGGCGACCAACTTCAGGAACGCCCTCAAAAAAGGAGATAAGGTTGTCTCCAATGGAGGGATTTATGGCAGGATAATCGAGGTTAAGGATAATTATGTCATGTTGGATGTTGGAGGAGATGTCAAGTTAAAGGTTGACAAAAGCGCCCTGATGAAAGATCCGACAACTGAAGAACCGGCCAAATAATAATTCCTGGATGCCGGATGGTAAAAAAGGATGAAACACTAAGCGGAAATCCGTCAGGAAAAGGCTTGACCCGGATTAACAGGAATATCCTGATATTCCTGTTTTTTCTTCTGCTTTCCTTTATCTTCTGGTATCTTAACTCGCTCTCAAAAGAAATCGACACAACACTCAGGTATCCTGTAGCCTATAACAATATTCCTGGCGGAAGTTCACCGGAAAGTAACCTTCCCCACAGGCTTGATCTTATACTTAAGGGACATGGGTATTCGATCCTGCGACTTAAGCTGACAGGTAACCGGCATCCGGTGGTGATTGATTTTTCGGAGGTAAATTATAAGCATGATCAGTCAGGCGATTATTATATAATCACAGCTCCCCTGATCACCAGCTTCAATGTCCAGCTTATATCAGAGTGCAAGATCACTTCAGTCAAACCCGACACTATATTCTTTTCGCTGAAATAAAGGACCCAGTGTCGCAATGGCACAGTGGCGAATTGGAAAACGAAACTTCTCATAAACATGGGGAAAGTCAGCAAACCATTAATGAAGCTCGGTGTCACGGGAGGCATCGGAAGCGGAAAGACATCAGTCTGCAGGGTATTTAATATTCTTGGAATCCCGGTCTTTTCTGCTGATCCTGAAGCACAACAGATAATGAACAGCGACGAAAGTGTTATCAGGGGGATTAACAACATAGCAGGCAGAAACCTTTACCCTGCAGGAAGGCTTGATCGCATGCAGCTTGCTGAACTGGTTTTCCATGACCCTGAAGTTTTGCAGAAAGTAAACGCCCTTGTCCATCCTGCAGTATTTGAACATTTCAGCCGCTGGGCCGGAGCCCAGAATACTCCCTATGTGATAATGGAAGCTGCTATACTTTTTGAAAGCGGTGCCTCAAATCTTGTCGATAGGGTAGCAACTGTCTATGCGCCTGTAGAAGAACGTATTGCAAGGGTGACGCGAAGGAACAGGCTTACAAGAGAACAGGTCATGGACAGGATCAGAAATCAGATGGATGATAAGACAAGAATAAAAAAGTCGGATTACGTAATCAATAATTCCGAAAACGAAATGATCATCCCGGTGATACTGAAGATACACGAGGACTTGCTTAATCATTTAAATTCCTGATTATCATGGGCGGCTTCGGAAAATGGCTGGGGGGAGGGCTGGGTTTCGTTATGGGAGGGCCCATAGGAGCTCTTCTTGGATTCCTGGTGGGATCAATGGTTGACAGTACAAAAGTTACTTCCACTACATATACATCAGGACCCATGGCAACTACACCGGGAGCATTCGGAGTCAGCCTGATCGTTCTTATTGCTGCGGTAATGAAGGCTGACGGCAAAGTGGTGAAATCGGAGCTTGATTATGTAAAGGATTTCTTTACCCGGCAGTTCGGAAGGGATTCCGCCGCTGAGGCGGCAGTGATGCTGAGAGATATGCTGAAGAAGGACATACCACTCGCGGATGTTTGCCATCAGATCAGCAGGAACATGGATTATTCCTCAAGGCTCCAGCTGCTGCACCTCCTGTTCGGTGTCTCAATGGCAGACGGCAGCCCCAATCCGTCAGAGATAACCATTATCGAAAGAATCTCTGGAAACCTTGGCATCTCTTCAGGCGATTTCGTGTCAATAAAGAACATGTTTGTACCAGAAACGGATTCTTTATATAAAATCCTTGAAATTGAACGTACATCAACAAACGAAGAGGTCAAAAAAGCTTACAGGAAAATGGCTATGAAATATCATCCCGATAAAGTCAGCCATCTTGGTGAGGACTATAAAAAAGCTGCCGATGAAAAATTCAAGAAGGTCAATGAGGCTTATGAAAAAATAAAGAAGGAGCGGAATATGCCCTGAAACATGAAAAAAGTGACGTCATAATATAATAATAATCATACAAAAACTAACTTTGCAATCAAAATTTACACAATGATATTAAAAGATATAATGGCTATTTCAGGTGAACCGGGCCTTTTTAAATTCATTGCCCAGGGGAAGAACGCAATTATTGTCGAACACCTGGAAACAAAGAAAAGAAGCAGCGCTTTCGGTTCAGCAAAAGTGAGCTCTCTCGAGGAGATTTCAGTTTTTACCGAAAAGGAGGATATGCCTCTGGCAAAAGTATTCGACCATATCTTCGAAAAGGAAAAGGGCGGTCCTGCGATTGATTATAAAGCGGATCCTGAGAAGCTTAAAGCTTATATGCTGGAGGTTTTACCCGAATATGATAAGGAAAAAGTTTACGTCAGCGATATAAGGAAATTGGTACACTGGTATAACATTCTTCATACCCTTAACCTTCTGGTAAAAGAGGAACCTGAAAAACCGGCAGAAGAATCAGAAACAGAAAAAGCAGAAGCCGTAAAAGAAGAAAAGCCAAAAAAAGTGCCTTCACCAAGGAAGGAAAAAGCCGCCGGTGAAAAGAGTGAATCTGCTCCAAAGAAAAAACCGGCAAAGACCAGGGAAAAATAAGATATCTGATATTATTATGAATTTTGGCGGTGCAGAAGTCGTTTATGATTATTCCGGATCAGGCATTATCATAGTACCTGTGCCATATGACGGTACCAGCACCTGGATGAAGGGCTCCGACAAAGGCCCAGATGCAATTATGGAAGCATCGGTGAACCTTGAATTCTATGATCTGGAAACCGCAACCGAGGTTCATAAGAAAGGAATCCATACAATCGACCCTGTTCTTGAAAAGAGTTCACCAGATGCATTGATCCGTGCAGTTCATCATAAGATTTTACAGCTCCTTGGTGAAAAGAAATTTCCTGTCACAGTAGGCGGTAACCATACAGTAAGCATTGGTGCAATAAAAGCATTCTCGGAAAATTACAGTGATTTTTCAGTTTTGCAGCTTGATGCACATTCCGATCTCAGGCAGGAGTATGAGGGATCGCGCTTCAACCATGCATGCGCGATGGCCAGATGCGGGGAATATGCTCCTTTTGTCCAGGTTGGCATCCGAAGCATGTCGGCAGAAGAATTGCCTTATGTTGATCCGGAAAGGATTTTTTATTCGCATGACCTCTATTATAACAAGAATCTCTATAAGAAAGCAATCGAAAAGCTGACCGGGAATGTCTATATAACTATCGATCTCGATGTTTTTGATCCATCGTTAATGCCGTCAACCGGTACTCCCGAACCAGGAGGACCAGATTATTTCGAACTTATGCATTTTCTTAAGGATGTGGCAGCGAAAAGAAATATTGTCGGTTTTGATGTTGTTGAACTATGCCCGTCACCTGGTAATAAGTATCCTGATTTTGTAGCTGCAAAAGTGATATACCAGCTGCTGAGCTATATCTTCAGTCCTCTTTCTTAGCCTCTTCCCAGATCACATTCATCTCATCGAGACTCATGCTGTGAAGCGACCGCCCCTTTTTCATGGTTTCATTCTCCAGGTAATTGAACCTCCTGATGAATTTCCTGTTGGTTTTCTCAAGAGCAGCCTCAGGGTCAATGCCGTAAAGCCTGGAAGCATTTATAAGTGAGAACATTACGTCGCCAAGCTCCGATTCGATTTCCTCCCTTTTGTTTTCCTCAACTTCTTTTTTCAGCTCCATAATCTCCTCAAGTACCTTGTCCCAGATCTGCTCACGCTTTTCCCAGTCAAATCCCACACCCCTGACCTTCTCCTGTATCCTGTTCGCTTTTACAGTAGCCGGCAAAGAAGTGGGAACTCCTGAAAGTACAGGCTTATAACCATTATTCTCTCTGATCTTGAGATGTTCCCAGTTCTTTTCAACTTCCGAGGCTCCTGATACCTTTACATTTCCAAAAACATGAGGATGCCTGTAGACTAGCTTTTCATTGATGCCTTTCAGAACATCGGCCATGTCGAACAGGTTTTTTTCCGAACCGATCTTTGCGTAGAAGACAATATGAAGCATCAGGTCACCAAGCTCATTCTTAATCCCTTCATCGTTTTTAGAGAAAACCGCCTCTGCAAGTTCATAGGTCTCTTCAATAGTAAGCTTGCGCAGGCTTTCATTGGTTTGCTTCATATCCCATGGACATGTTGCCCTTAGCTTATCTATTATATCGAGGAGCTTCATAAACTCCTCGGCGCTGCTTTTCTTGTCGTTCATCATTAATGTATATTAAAAAAGGCGGTTGGGGGAAACTTGCTTTACTCTCACTTCTATGCGCAGCACAGACCCTACATTCAGGTCGAGCAATTCAGAAACATTTGCCCCGTTTATCGATATCTCAAGCAGATCCAGAGAGTTGAATCTTGAAAGCATCTCACCTACAGGTACATCGCTGTATTTTTCAAGGATATGATCAGTGTAATTCTTATTACTCTGAATAAGTATCCTGTACTCTTTCCCTTCAAAAACCCTGTGAAAGACTTCCCTTGTTACATTTGATATTGCGTTGCCGTAGGAGTCGATAAAAATAATGCTTCCGATAATGACATCCTTTTCAATTGTAGCCCTGAGTGGAATCATCTCGCTGATGCTCTTGAGCTGTTTGCCGAGCTCTGACGGTTTCCTGCCCCTGAGAAGGGCCGATGCAGCCTTTGCAAATATATCCAGCTCATCGGAACTCTCGCTGTGATCTATCTTTACAACCTCATCAGGATCGGCATTGAGAATAAGATTGAAGATGCCGTTGTCGGTCCCTATGAAAAAATGATCTTTTGCTTTTACGATAAGGTAATCCTGTCCCCTGACAGCTTCAGAATGAACACATATTATATGAATGGTGCCTTTAGGATAATTGCCGTATGTATTCCTTATCACGAATGATGCATGTGAAATGTTGAATGCCGGGATGGCAACAGCATTATCAATTATAGTTGCTTCAGGACACAGACTGCAAAGCTTTCCCTTTATGATACCATGGTATATGTCATCGGGCTTCCATTCTGTTGTAAGAGTAATTACCGGCATAGGGAAAAAACTTACGGCAAAGATAATCTTCTAAAGAAAAATAAACTTACTTTGTAACTCTCCGGAACTTAATTTTTATGAACTTTCAAAGGCTGTGCGGTTAATAAATATGAAGGGCAATCAGTGTAAAAGAGGTTGATATTTAATGACAGAGATAGTTATTTTTCTTGAGGATATTGATCCTGTCGACTTGTTTGGCATAAATAATTCACTGCTCGACAAAATCCGCGGCTTTTTTCCAAAACTTAAGATCCTCTCCAGGGGCAATGAATTAAAATGCATGGGAGAGGAAACAGAGATCACCATTTTTGCTGAAAAGTTCAACAGCCTTGTAGAGTATTACAGGAAATTCAACCATATTGAGGAGCAGGATCTTGAGAAGTACCTGTTCGATGCTGACCATATGAAATCTGTCTCAAATGGTGAATTTGAGCAAGTCCTGGTATTTGGGACAAGCGGCAAGCCTGTCAGAGCCCGCACCATTAACCAGCTTGCACTTGTGAATGAGTACAGGACAAATGACCTGGTAATTGCTGAAGGTCCCGCCGGGACAGGCAAGACATATACTTCCATTGCACTGGCCGTCAGAGCGTTAAAGGAGAGAGAAGTAAAAAAGATCATCCTTGCACGTCCTGCGGTCGAAGCCGGAGAAAGGCTGGGTTTCCTTCCCGGCGATATGAAGGAGAAGCTCGATCCGTACCTTCAACCCCTTTATGACGCACTTCACGACATGCTGCCATTCAAGAAGCTCGAAACATGGCTTGAGGATGGGACCATCCAGATCGCCCCTCTGGCTTTTATGAGGGGCAGAACGCTGGAAAATGCTTTCGTTATCCTCGATGAAGCACAGAATGCCACCATAAGCCAGCTGAAGATGTTCCTTACAAGAATGGGAGTCAGTTCCAAGTTCATCATGACCGGAGACAGCACACAGATCGATCTCCCCAGAAGAAGTGAGTCAGGCCTTCTCCAGGCGATGAGGATATTATCAGGTATCGAGGGAGTATCAATAATTAAATTCGATGAAAGAGATATAGTGCGTCATAAGCTTGTTAAAAGGATCATCAGAGCATATGAAGATGAAGAAAAATGCCCCCCAACCCCTCCCGCTGAAGCGGGACAGGCTCTGAAGGGGGGCAATAAATCAATTGATAATGAATAATATGAATGGATTTCAAACCCCCTTTAGGGGGAAGGGGGCGGTTTATTCAAAAACTATTTAAACCATATGGCAAAAACAATCTTGAATTCAGATTTCAAATTCCCGGGTCAGAAAAGTATCTACAAGGGAAAAGTGAGGGATGTTTACAATATTGACAACAAGTACCTCCTCATGGTAGTTTCAGACAGGATATCGGCCTTCGATGTCGTTTTACCCAGAGGCATTCCTTACAAAGGCCAGGTTCTTAATCAGATCGCTGCCAAGTTCCTTGATGCGACAAGTGATATAGTACCTAACTGGAAGATAGCTACACCTGATCCGACAGTGACAATAGGACGTATCTGCAAACCCTATCCTCTGGAGATGATTGTAAGAGCTTATCTGACAGGCAGCTCATGGCGCACATACAAGGCAGGAGCAAGAGAGATATGCGGAATCCCTCTGCCCGACGGAATGAGAGAGCACCAGCGTTTCCCGCAGCCAATAATAACTCCCACAACAAAGGCAGAACATGGCCAGCATGATGTCGACATCTCAAGGGATGAAATACTTAAGCAGCGACTGATTCCTGAAGACGAGTATAATCTTATCGAAAAGTACACGATGGAGGTCTTCATGCGCGGATCAGAGATTGCCGCACAGCATGGCCTGATTCTTGTTGATACCAAGTACGAATTTGGTAATAAGGATGGAAAGATATATCTGATCGACGAGATCAACACTCCAGATTCTTCGCGTTATTTCTATGCTGATGGCTACCAGGATCTCTTCGATAAGGGACTTCCCCAGAAGCAACTTTCAAAGGAATTCGTCCGCGAATGGCTCATGGCTAACGGATTCCAGGGCCAACATGGTCAGAAGGTGCCTGAAATGACCGATAAGTTTGTTAACGAAGTGTCGGAAAGATATATTGAGCTGTATGAAAATATTACCGGTGAAAAATTTATAAAAGCTGATATAACTGATATCAGGGAAAGAATTGAAAGGAATTGCCAGAGTTTTCTGGCAACATTATAAACGATGCATCAATGAATATTAAAAACATACATAAAGGGTCCCTTGTGGTTATTTTGCTGCTGATTATCATGACTCCAATGTGGTCGCAGGTTGCAGTAGAAAAATCAAAGGATAAGGTTATTATCTCGGGTATACCCTATTATGTGCATGTGGTTAAAAAAGGAGAAACGGCTTATTCAATAGCAAAGGCTTACGCGATTACCGTAGAAGAGTTAAACAGGGAGAATCCTCCTGCAGTGTATGGTACTAAGGAGGGTCAGGCTTTGAGGATCCCTGTCAGGGAAATAAGCCAGGTTAAACCCCCTGTAACTGAAACAACGACTCTCAAACGCGATGAAGCCAAGTATATTTATCATAAGCTTCAGCCCGGAGAAACAATCTATCATCTGTCTAAGCTGTATGGCGTTTCCGAGAATGAGATAATATCCAGCAATCCGGGCAGGGAAATCTCGCGGCTTCCGGTAAACGCTGAAATAGCAGTCCCCAGGAGGGAGTTCATGACTGAAAGAGAAGAGTTTGCCGTTCAGGATTCAGATTATATCTTCCATAAAGTAATACAGGGAGAATCGCTTGCATCAATTGCCAATAAATATGGCCTGTCAGTAAGGGATTTAAGAAAAGAGAACAGAAATATCAGATTCCCGCAGGTTGGCGACTACCTCAGGATACCGGTCCCAAAAAAGCCTGTTGAACAGGTTGCGGTTGCTCATGAAAACGATACCTTAAAACCTGCTGAGGGAGAGCCTCCGGTTTTGTGGCCGCGTCCTGCCGGATATACTCCGGTGAACAACCTAAACGGATCTTTCGATGTGGCGGTGCTGCTGCCTTTCTATATACAGGAAAATGCCGTCAGAACAGACCTCGACTCTTCAAAGATCGTCAAGGGGAAGCCCAAAGTGATCAAGCGTACCAACGATTGGATCTATCCCGGAACTCTTGGATTCCTCGAGATGTACCAGGGGATATTGCTTGCCGCCGACACACTTCGCTCGAAGGGACTTGAAATAAACCTTCATGTGTTTGATATTAAGTCAGATACACTTGAACTGACAAGGCTTATTGAGAGAGGAAAATTTGCAGATGTGGATCTCATAATCGGTCCGGTCTATTCACGTAACCTGGCAATTATGACAGCCTATGCAAAACCGCTTGGGATCCCGGTGGTGTCACCTGTTCCATTATTCAGTAATTCAGCTCTTATAAATAGTCCCAACCTCTTCATAGCAAATGCATCGCTTGAAGTTGCACAGAATGTGATTGCAAAAAAAACAGGCGAGTACTTCGACAATAATATTGTATTCATTCATTCCGATACAACCGGAGCAGATCAGGATGTGATAAATTTCAAGCAAAAGATCATAACTGAGCTGAGCAACAGGCTGCCCTTTGAGGAGATCAGATTAAAGGAGTTCGTTTTCTACAGCAGATCGGCATTCAATAATGACTCCATCAACAGGCTGAGTCATGCCCTCTCCAGAGATTTGAACAACACTGTTATCATCGCTTCTGAAGAAACTCCGGTGATTGAGGAAGCACTTCAGGAGATTCACAGCCTTTCAAAGAATTTCCCCGTTAAAGTATTCGGCTATCCAGCAATGAGGACACTCGAGAATCTTGACTTAAAGTACTTATTCGATCTCGATATAATGATGTTTTCTCCTTACTGGATAGATTACTCGAAAAGAGATGTGAAAGAGTTCATGGCAGATTTTCATCAAAAATTCATGACGGAACCTGCTGAAATGAGCTATGCCTGGCAGGGCTACGACATTACTTACTACTTCCTGAGCGGACTGGCGATAAATGGGAATGATTTTCTATCTCACCCTGAGATACATAATCCTGACCTCCTTCAGACTCAATTTGATTTTCAGAGAAAAACCATGAATGACGGTTTTGAAAATCATAAACTGTACACATTGAAATTCAACAAAGACTATGACGTACTGCTTTTACCAGACGCTAATCAGTAACATTAATATATTGATAATAAATTAGATATCTGCAGTAATATTCCTTCTGTTAATAAAAATTAACAATCGGGAATAAATACTTCCGAAATATTGTCTATAAGTTGTACATAATGAAAGAACCGTACAGGCAGGCCGAAGACAGCGAACTGGTAAGTGCTTCAATAGCAGGCGACAAGGTGGCTTTCGGCGAGATCATGGAGCGTTACCGTAGAATGGTAGCACGAACGGTCAAAGGAATGCTTGGAGATTCAATTTATGCGGAAGATGTCGGGCAGGAGGTGTTTATTAAACTTTACAACTCACTGCCTGAGTTCAGGGGAGAGGCGAAATTGTCGACATACATTCAGAAAATAGCAATAAACCTTACCCTGAATGAGATAAAAAGAAGAAAAAGATTCTTTTCAATGTTTTTACAAAAAGGAAACAACGAAATGTATGAGTATGAAATTGCAGATTTTGACAGCGAGGAAAGAAGAGATGCAACTGAATTAGTAAACAAAGCATTGATGAGACTCGAACCCAGGTTCAGGATAATAGTGGCGATGAGGATGCTGCAGGGCTATTCAACAAAAGAGACTGCAGAGATACTGGAGGTGCCTCTGGGAACTGTCCTCTCCAGACTGTCCAGAGCTCAGGAACAATTAAAAGAAATACTTGAAAATTTATAAACATATGAAGCCTTCAGAACTGAAAAGTCTTATTATCGGGTCACTTGATGAAAAAGTTGATCCTCTGGCAGCTGCAAGGAGGATGGAGGAAGAAGGAATCACCTTCGATTTCAGCGATGGATTCAACAGCAAGGTGATTGACAGAATATTCTCAGCACCTGAAGCTGTTGTACGTGAGATCGAATTTGTCAAATCAATGCGATTCATTTTCACTCGCGTCGCACTAACCGGAGTGGCTGCAATAATACTCCTCCTGGTATCAATCTTCCTTGCGGAAGGTTCTTTGTCACTTAATTCATTCCTTGGTATCGGTAATGGTTACGATGAGGGTATTGTATATCTGTTGACCGGTAACTAATATTAAAAAAACATGAAAACAAAACCAATACTGCTTGTAATCGTAACCCTGATCATAGGATTTGTTTTAGGAATGCTGACATCAGCACAGATAAGATTCCACAGGCTCAAACCTGTAAGGGTCTATTTCTCCGAGGAACGTTTCAGGGAAGGATTCTATAAGGCCATTGAACCTGACTCAAAGCAGAAAGAAGAGATCGAAAAGATACTCCAGAAATATGCAAAGATAAACGGTGAGCTCCAGTCAGATTTCAAAAAAGAGCTCGATTCAAATATGAAGGAGTTCAGGAAAGAAATCGATTCAAAGCTTACGAAAGAACAGCTGGCAAGGCTGAAGGATATGGATGAACGTCGTCAGGAAATAATCCGGCAGGGAATAAGGAACCGTGATTCTTCAGGCAGCAGAGACAATAGACGTTTCGACAGGAATAGAAGGCAATTCCACAATGATCAGTCTATGCCACATCAGGGCAGGCCTATGCCTCCGGAAGGGAGGCCGCCAATGCCGCCACGAGACTCCTTACCATCATCCGATCGCAAATAGCAGATAGTCCAGAAGGATCGGCAGATCATCATTATTTACTCCAAGCGAGACCAGCAAGTTCCTGTCGTCGGCAAAGATCGACATGAACTGCTCCCTGGATATTTCACCGCTTATTATGCTCTGCTTATACAGATCGATAGACTCTTTTTTCTTTCCCTGGCACAACGCAAGATGACCCATGTTGATCAGATCGTGTGCTGTCAGCTTTCCTGCAGATAGTCTTTCATAATATTTTGCCGATTCATCAAATTTTCCAAGGGCAAAATAGCAATAAGCTATAGGCCTCAGTATCTTAAGATTGCCCGGATCATTATATTCAACCCTGAAATAGTGTTTCAGGGCTTTTTCGTATTCCCTCAGGTCGAGGTAGCAGTGAGCCGTCATTATTGCAGTATGGAGATTATCAGGTTCCATGTTGGCACCTTCGAGATAATATTTCAGGGCTTCATCATATCTGCCGAGTCTCCGCAGGCAAAGTCCAATCTTCTTAAGAGTCCATACTTTCCTGTCAATCAGCTCAGCTCTCCTGTAATACCTGACAGCTTCCTCATTGTTGTCCATCTCCTGGCAGCAATATCCCATTTTCTCATATAGCTGGGCATCATCAGGCTTGACTGCAATCTGCTTCATATATAGCAAAAGGGCATCATCATAGAAGTCCTTGCTGAAAAAATAATCGGCAAGTCCTGCCTCGGCTTCGGCTGCATTGCAGGTAAGCCTGAAAAACTCGGAGTTATAAATATCCAGCTTGCCTGTAAATATGTCTTCAAATTCTTTCCTGTAGGGCGACAGCTTAAAGAACCTGTAAATATCCTGCAGGTATTGTGTTACGTTTGTTCTGAATTTCTTGTTTGGATCAGTCATTGACTCTTCTTCATCAAGCTGTTCGAGACCTTCAAGCTCCATCCTGAATACCTTGAGCATCATGCTCTTTTGCGCTGAAGGAAGATATTTCAGGTTCAGGATCAGGGAATATTTGTCGGAATTGCAGATAAACGGTGTTTTATACATCGCCTCAGCCATCTCATTGGTTCCCGGACCGAGCACTTCATCCCTGAAGATCTCATCTACAACTTCATGGTCGGGATAGAATGGCACAAACCAGTTCTGGAAATCCTTGAAGAAGTCGAAATGCTTGAGGTTGGCAAAAGCCGACATATATACATCCGCACCTTCCATCTGCAGCTTTGTCAGTTCCTCCATTGTCTTGAATATCTCTTCGGAATCGTTAAACATTGCTGCCCAGTCAGGATTCTTCCCTTCGTTCTTTTCATTGGGAAGGATGTTTTCAAGATCCAGCTTCTCCTCAATTCTTGGTCTTAGTTTTGCAACCTGAGGCAGTATTTCATCATGCAGCTTCCTGCTCAGCTTCTCAGTTTCCCTCGACCTGATGATCTGAAGGACTATAATCCGGCAATGCTCTCTGAATCCTGGAGCCTTTGCCATTTCACTTATGCGGGAGCTGATCTCCGGGTAAAGCATAACTCTGCCGTTATAGTAGTGGAGGTTCAGAATAAGTCCCGAAAGCGCCCGTTCCATAACCTGTTCCTGTCCCGATTTATAAATATCTATCAGGTGCTGAAGCTTCTCTGTCTGCCAGCTTCTGAAGGAACTGAGTGTTATGGCGGTAGTGAAGATACATGACTCATACCATCTGAATTTTCCGGAATTCAGGATTATGTTTACCAGGCTGTCTTCAGCTTCACCATAATAATCGGTGAGCCATAAATGATTGAATATGTTCTTAATAAGCTGCCTGTGCTTCTTCGACAATTCTGACTCGGGATCAGGATTTATCTCATTGCTGATTCTTAACCACTCATCAAGCTCCGACTTGAACATAAGATCGTCTACTGTCTCAACAATGGTTTTGCCAGTCAGTTTTTGCTCTTTTTCTGCCTGCTGCTTCACCCAGTAGGTGTTCCACCCTGAATTATGTGACAATATGTCCTGCCTGACCTTGTCGGATAGCTCCAGTATCGACTGGATGAGCTTGAGGTAAACCTTATTCCTTTCAGGATCATTGATCCCTTCAATGGTATAGGAGAGCATGTTCCTGTAGGTCATAACCATATCGTTATACTCATCGCGAAGCTCTCCGGCAGTTGCGGCGGCAATCATATCAGACAGAATATCAAGACTTTGCTTTATTTTTCGTTCCTTAACGAGAGTGCAAACCTGTTTATGCTGCTGTATTGTTTTCTTAATCTCCATTAATTTTTATGTATGTCAGAAACAGATGACAAATTATCATCTGATCTTGTTCAATGTTTACCTGCAACAATCAGGCCGCATAAAAAAGACATAATTAATATGGTAAGAGGGACCATTTTAATCCTCGGAGGAAACTAAATAATGATTAAGATTGGTTAGAAAAAGTTAGTTCGGTGCAATGCAACCGTTAATGGCGTGTAAGGAATTGCTGCTGTGATCTCATTTCTCCTGGGGTGCAATTATACCTGCTTTTAAAAGTTCTGTTGAAATTTGACAAATTATTGAAACCACTCATAAAACATACTTCTGAAATGTTTCTGTCAGTTTCCAGTATGAGCCTTGCTGCAAAGCTGATTCTCATATCTGTTAAATAATCAGAGAATGACCTCTGTGTTCTTTTCTTAAAAAAATGGCTGAAAGCGGTTTCAGACATATTTACAAGATCTGATACTTGTTTGATCCTAATATCATTAAGCATATTCCCCTGTATATAATTTACCACTTTGCTTATCCTTTGACTTTGATTTAGATCGAACTGCCCTACATATCCCTGCGATGCGAGTAAAGACTGATTCCGTGAGATTGAGAGATCGTATAATATTGATAATAAGCTGATAAATGCATCAAAACCCTGTATTTCAGAAAGTAATTCAATTCGTTTCTGAACGAGCTTAATGGTCTCAGGTTGAAAATGTATGCCTCTTTTTGATTTATCCAGCAGATTCTTAAGAGGCTGCGCAAAATTTTTGATCAGCATTCTTTCACCTAAGACATTACCATCAAACTGAATCGTTATTACATGGGAATTATCATGATTATTATTTCCTGTCCAGGCGTGAGGAGTATTTGGGCCTATAAAGACTAAATCAGGACTGCCATATTCAATAATTGAGTCACCGACAATTCTATTCCCTTTGGAATTTATTACAAGGTTCAATTCATATTCCGGATGAAAATGAACCGGGAAGTCGAATTTTGCATTTAAGTGATTCAGAACAACAAAAAGATCATCATTTTTAACCGGAGCCACCTCCCTCATTATCCTGCTCATAGAAAAGAATATATAACAGTCCAAAGCTAAAATATTTCAGAGAAAAAACAAAGGTCTTTCATAATAATATAATATATTATATTCTCAGATACCTTAATATATCATAATAATATCAATAAGTAAAACTCTTTATAAAATTGATAAACAATACAATAAGTAATATTAAGTCATTTACTATCATTAAAATATCCAGTTAATTTCATATAAATACCACATAATGACATAAAAGGCCATATTTCCTAATTTTACCTCGTATAAATTTGAAATAAATTATTTAACCCTAACTAAAAATCTATGAAAAAAACAGTAAGCTATTTCAAGGCAATCCTGCTATTGCTCTTATGCTTAATGGTTTCCAGTCAAGCATTTTCACAAAGCCTCCGGGTAAAAGGAACTGTGAAAAGCAGTACGGGAGAAGCTTTAGCAGGAGTAAACGTAGTGGTCAAAGGAACTACTAATGGTGCTATAACTGGGATCGATGGGTCCTATACTCTTGAAAATGTCAACTCACAAGCTACTATTGTTTACTCCTTTATTGGATTTGCATCACAGGAGGTTCCGGTAAATAACCGAACCGTAGTTGACGTTGTTTTGAGTGAAGAGCTAACAGGACTTGAAGAGGTTGTTGTAATAGGTTATGGTACTGCAAAAAAGGAAACCTTGACGGGAGCCATAACACAAATTAAGGCAGACAAGATATTAACAACAAAAAGTACAAGTGTTGTCAGTAACCTCCAGGGTAAACTGGCCGGAGTACAGGTGCGACAGCAATCAGGTGAACCTGGTATGTTCACAAGCCTTGTAAGTATCCGCGGTTTTGGCTCACCGCTGGTTGTAATCGATGGAGTTGCCCGTGACGGAATGTCAGATTTTGAACGTCTGAATCCTGAAGACATTGAGAGCATTTCTGTTTTGAAAGACGCTTCAGCAGCTATCTATGGTATGAATGCCGATAATGGAGTTATTATCGTAACCACCAAGAAAGGCACAAAAGGGAAAACAAAATTTTCTTATTCTGCATTAATAGGAACAAAGCAGCCTACAAGCATGCCCCAATCTGTAGATGCATATACCTATAGGGTGATGAAAAATGAGATGGAGAGAAACATAGGGAAACCAGCTCTTTTTACCGATGAAGAACTTGCCAAATGGCAAGCTGGGACAGAACCAGGTTATCAGGACTACGACTGGATTAACAATACTTTAAATAAATGGGCTACTCAGCAACAACATAATTTATCTGCAACCGGCGGTAATGATAATATTACCTTCTACTCAAGTTTTGGATACCTATCAGATAATGGTCTTGTTAGCAGTAATATTCAGAAGTACAGAAAATATAATTTCAGAACAAGCCTGACAGCTAATTTAGCTAAAGGGTTGAAAGGAACTTTCACTTTCGCTGGTAAATATGATGAAAACAAATCTCCCCAGGGTTCTTATTTCTGGCTATTCAAACCAATTATTTCTTCTGATCGTGGGATTGGACCTTACACTGTAAATAATCCGCTCCATTTAGCCTCAAATTCTGAGAATATAAATCCATTAGCTTTTGCGACTGAATCAATTTCGGGGTATGATAAATGGAATAATTTCCAGTATCAAAGTACCGTTGAGCTTTCTTATGAGCTACCTTTTGTTAAAGGATTGAAATTAGGTGTATTAGGCGCTTATGACGGGAATATAAATAATTATTCAAATTTAGCGAAAGCTTATAATATTTATGATAAAGTATCTGATGCCCTGATTCGCAGCTGGACTCCCGCTAAATACCGGAATTCAAATTCAATATTTACGAGAATGGATTTTCAGGGTCAGATATCTTATAAAAACACTTTTAATAACAACCATAACATAGGAGCAACTCTTATTTATGAAGCAAAAACAATTAAGAACAGTTATCTGACAGCGCTGAGACAATATGACAATGTATATACTACTGATATTATTGATCAGGGCAGTTTAACAAACATGCAGTCAGGGGGAAACCGTTCTGAGGAAAGGTACCTTTCTCTTCTGGGTCGTTTGAACTATGATTTTAAGAGCAAATACCTTTTTGAATTCGCCTTCCGCCGAGATGGATCTTACCGGTATGCACCGGAATCGAGATGGGCATTTTTCCCATCAGTATCTGTGGGATGGCGTGTTTCTGAAGAATCATTTATTAAAAACAATCTAAGCCTGATTTCTAACTTAAAAATCAGAGGTTCATATGGCATGATGGGTGCTGATGCAGGTAATCCGTTTGAGTATATTGCCGGTTACCAGTTTTCGGGGATTGACGGAGGCTATGTGTTTAATAACAATGTTTTAACTGCAGGCGCCTATCCTCCCGGAGTGGTCAACAATAATCTATCATGGATAAACACACGTACAGCAGATATTGGGTTTGATCTTGAACTGTTGAAAGGGAAATTTGGATTAACAATCGATCTTTTCCAGAAAAACAGAGACGGTCTTCTTGCAACCCGTATTCAGTCTGTACCAAACACTTTCGGTGCAGCTTTTCCTCAGGAAAACCTTAATTCAGACAAAGTAAAGGGAATTGAATTTATGGTTTCGCACAAAAATAAAATTGGCGATTTTGAATATGGTTTAGATGCAAACCTTACATACTCACGTAAGTATCTGATCCATACCGAAAGGAAGCCATATTTAAGCTCCTGGGAGGAATGGAAGGATCCATGGGGAAATAACCGAGTTCTGGGCAGGGAGTGGATTTACGAACACGGAGATCAATATATCGATATAACCGAGTTTCAAATAGCTCCTTTATACGGAGGTACACTTGGAAACTCCAAATGCACCCCGGGCAGTTATAAAATAATAGATACAAATGGTGATGGTGTAATAAATGCCAATGATCAGACACCTACAGCATGGGCTGGCCAATATCAGGGATATGCCACAAACCCTCCGCTTCAATATGGATTAAGTATGAATGCATCATGGAAAGGCATAGATTTTAATATTTTGTTCCAGGGATCCTCATTCTTTTCAGTTGTGACTGCACCAAATGATGTATGGGGTTATGGCAGATACCCTACAGTATTTGATAAATTTTTAGACAGATGGCGTACTTCTGATCCCACAGCTGATCCTTTCGATCCAGCTACTGAATGGGTGTCAGGCAGATATCCTGCATTGAAAACTTCAGTAAATGCTTCCAATACAGGTGATGCTCTGGTGACAGATATGTGGCGTTTTGATGCGACCTATTTAAGAATAAAATCGCTTGAGCTTGGTTATACGCTTCCAATAAACATTACCAGGAAGGTTAGAATTGACAATGTGAGGGTTTTCCTGAACTGCTTCAACTTATATACCTTCTGCGCGAGCAAAGATGCTAAGGGATTGGATCCTGAACGAGAGGAAGGTTCTTATGCCGCAGACTTAACCTATCCGCTGTTAAGATCGTATAACTTTGGTTTTAATATTAACTTCTAGTTAAATATATTGATATGAAAAAGAAAATATTATATATTTCGATTGCTGCTGCTTTATTTCTTTTATCAGCTTGCAGTGATGATTTTCTTGATGTTCAGCCGTTAACAAAGGTGCCATCAACCGTATTGTTAACTGATGCTAACGGTCTTACTACTCTGCTGGCAAACCTTTATGCCAAGATGCCGATGGAGGACTTTATGTACAATCCCGGCAAGTTCTTTAACTATCACAGGGACCTGGGAGGAAATGCTTTTGTTGATTTTGGCTGGTCAACAAGTTTTTATACCGATGAAAGTAATTATTCTTCAGGATCAGGAGCCGGCCCGGTTAACGATGCCTACTGGGAATATGGAGCCGTTACAATGTCGGGCAACAATAACATTTCAAATGGTGCATATGGCAGCATAAGACAGGTTAATCAGTTTCTACAGGACCTGCAAACTGTAAATCTGGATGAAGGTTTACGAAAGCGAGTCACAAGTGAAGGTCACTTCATAAGGGCTTACATGTATTTTGGACTGGTAAAAAGATATGGAGGTGTCCCCATAATTAAGGTTCCCCAACTTCCAGGGGAAGACTTATTCACCCCCCGAAGCACTGAGAAAGAAACATTTAATTTCATTTTAAGCGAATGCGATCTGGCAATTGAGAACCTGCCGGCAACAGTCAATACAAATGATGGTATTTACAGGGCAACAAAATGGGCTGCTTATGCCCTGAAGTCAAGAGTCGCTCTGTATGCCGCTTCTATCGCTAAATTCTGGGATAAAGCACCGCTTACGGGTGACGCTGTCGATAATAAACTGGTTGGAGGCATGACTTCTGCCGATGCAAACAATTATTATACACTGTGTTTAGCTGCATCAGCTGAAATAATTGACAACTCCGGTAAAACCCTCTATAAGCCTGCTCCGGCGACAAGAACAGAAGCTACCAAAAATTTCCAGGATCTTTTCCAGAATCCAACTGGTGCTATGGAAGAAATGATATTCCTGAAAGCATATATTGATGGTTCAACGACACGTATGCAGGGACACAGCTTTGATGTCTATTTCAATCCGTCCCAAACTGCTCCCAGTTATTCATATTTTGGCAGATTCAATCCAACACTGGACCTGGTTGATCTTTTCGAAGATTACACTGATGATGGAACAGGGAAAAGTGTCCCCCTCATTACAAGAACCGATGGAGTAGAAAATGAATATGTTGCTAATCCCGGAACTGGATTGGATCTTGCAAAACCTTACAAATTATATAACACTCCGTCAGAAATATTTGTAAATAAAGATGCCCGACTCTTTGGCAGTATTATTACACCGGGTTCTATATGGAAAAGCAAAACTATGGTAATTCAGGGAGGGCTTGTTAAATCGGACGGCACTAAACTTATTTACCAGAATGGTAATGCTTTAGGTTTAGATGGTAAAACTTATTATACTTATGGTGGTGCTACCGGACCGGAATACTCTGGTTTCGCTCAACTTGGCAATAATGAACAGGGAAATTACACAAGTTCGGGTTTCAATGTTAAAAAATATTTAAAGGAGAGTATGACAACCATTACTCAGTATCTCTGCACAACACCATATATCGATTTCCGTCTGGCTGAAATCTATCTCAACTATGCAGAGGCTGCCATTGAAAGTGGAACAGGCGATGCTGCCAAAGCAGCATTATATCTGAATGCTCTTCGTAAAAGAGCAGGACATGCAGATAATATCCCTGCAACCATTGATAATATAATGAAAGAACGCAGGATAGAACTGGCTTTCGAAGGACACCGCTACTGGGATCTGGTACGACGCAGAGATTACCATACCATGTTTAACAAGACCTCACGAAAAGCGCTGGTGCCGATTTTGGATTTGCGTGAGAATCCTCCGAAGTACTTCTTTGTAAGGGCTCTTAATTGGCCTGATAATAATGCAGGTGGACGGACATTTGAATCCAAATCGTATTATAAAGCTATTCCTGATGTCGCTACCAATAAGCTTATTCAGAACCCTCAATATTAAACCATAATGCATATTGCTATGAAAAAAATATTATATCTTTTCTTCATAATTACCTGTTCTCTCGCTTTAGTCACATCTTGTGAAAAAGATGACTTTCCTGGCCCTGATGCCCAGATATTCGGAGCAATAAGAGACAGTATTGGCGGCGCACTGGTTGAACAGGATATTCAAACAGGTTCTCAGATTGAAGTACAGGAACTTGGATTTCCCACGCTGGTATCACAATTCTGGGTTATTAAAAACAACGGAGAATATCGTAATAACCTCGTTTTTTCCAATGACTATGATATTTACATGCGCAACGGTAACTATTTTCCATACACTTTAAAAAATGTAAATATAAAACCGGGAGAAAACAATATCGATTTTTCCGTTATGCCCTATATACGTGTTAAGGAAGTTTCAATTACACGTAATACGGTCACTAATAAGATTGAGGCTACTTTTAAACTTGAAGCAGGAAAACCTGTTGTTAAAGTTAAGTCAATCCAGCTTTATGCGTTCAGCGATATTTACGTAGGTGCACAAATAAAATTTGCAACTGCGGGAACCGGATTTTCACAAACATTCAACCCTACAATAGTGATTGATCCTGCAACAACATATGCATTGTCTATAGATTTAGCAGCCAATCCCACTTTGTTTAAAACCGGAAGAGACTATTTTTTCAGGGTGGGCGCAATGGCAGATGTGACAGGCGTAGGCACTATCAGGACAAACTATGCTCCTTATGTTAAAATATCTCTTTAATGGGTTAGGTTAGTAATTAGTTAGTTAGTTCTTTTTGGAGTCTGGTTTGTTAACAAGGAGATTAGGGGCCACCCTGATCTCCTTATTTAATTACGTTGAAATACTTCATTGATCTGAAATCTCATCTTTACCTTTCATCAAAAGTTGTTATAATATAAAGACTTGAAACTGAAATGCAATTAAAACCTTTTTGCTCAATTACAACCGGATTTCTAATTCTATCCTGCTATTTAAATAATCCTTTGTCTGCACAGGACAAAAGTAAATATGATGTTTATAATTCCACACGTGAAAAAGTGGGAGCTCAACTTCCGTCAACGGGAACAGAACAAAATCCTCCACGTATAATTAATGTTGCAACAATAGCGCCGGATGTATTATGCATAGAGGTCGATGACTGCCATATCCTTCCTTCTGTCCAGATACCTTATCAGGAAGATCCGGCCGACATATTAACCGTGATTCACTCTTCTTCTCTTGGTGAAGAGAATGCTATACGTGTCGTCCGCAACGGCTTTCCTCTTGGGATGATCGTGGGACCAGGCAGAAAAACCCTGACCATATTTGAAAGGATCGCAGGGTTGCATCTCAATACAAATGTGGCAGATAATCCGGCAAATTATACAATCATTTCTGCAGGCGACAATAACTACATTCATAAACTTCTGCCCTCGGCTGTCTGGCGCAAAAGCAAACCGACCAATTATCCTGAAGAAAACCGGCATTATGGTGAGTACTATACAGCAAAGCATTTCATTTATTTGAAATTACCTTTTCCGCTTAAACCCGGAGTAACATATCTGATTAGTCTACCTGAATTGGAGCTGAACTGCTCTGCATTCTATTACGTGAATGATCCTCTGTTTGTCCGGAGTGAAGCTGTTCATGCTTCGCAAATAGGATTCAGGTCAGACGATCCTGAGAAAAATGCTTTCTTCTCATCCTGGATGGGGAACGGGGGTGGCTATAACTATCCTGAAAACCTGGGATTTTCAATTATTGATGAAAAAACAAATGAAAAGCTATATTCCGGCAAAGCAGTCATGCAATGGAGAAAAGAGGACCCTGAAGGTATTGGTACTAAAGTAAATCATACACAGGCAGATGTTATTCGCTTAAACTTCAGCAGTTTTAATATTCCAGGGAAATACCGGATTTGCGTTGAAGGAATTGGCTGCAGCTATCCTTTTTATATTGACAGCACAAATACCTGGCTCAAAGCCTTTAAGGTCTCCATGAAAGGACATTTCAACCAGCGAAGCGGCATACCAATGCTGCCTCCTTATACGGATTTTGTTCGTCCCAGAAGTTTCAGTCCTGCTGATGGAATAAAGGTATATCAATCAACATGCTCATTGCTTAATAGCGGCAACGGTCTTAATGCGCTGGGTACAGATAAGGATAATTTTGGCAACCTTGTTGCCGGAAGAACCGATGAACTTGTTCCTGAGGCATATGGAGGAACGATGGATGCCGGTGACTGGGACAGAAGGATAAAGCATCTTAACTCGCCCCGCCTGTATTTTGAACTTATGGAGCTTTATCCAGCTTATTTTAAGAATATCTGTTTACATATTCCTGAGTCGGGGAACGATTTACCTGATATTGTTGATGAAGCTCTGTACGGTTTGGATATGTACCGCAGAATGCAGCTGCCGGACGGAGGAATTCGCGGCGGAGTTGAGTCATCGGAACATCCTGCCGAAGGTAGCGCATCATGGCAGGAAGTGCTTTCTGTGTATGCTTATGCACCCGACCACTGGTCAAGTTATATCTATGCAGGAGTAGCTGCGAGGGCTGCTTATGTTTTGAAAATGATTGGAAAGCATGATAATGCTGCTATGTGGGAACAGAGTGCAGTTAAAGCAATAACCTGGGCAGAGTCTGAATATGAAAAATGGACAAAGAACCCTGGCTATGCCAGAATTGCAACTAATGTAAAAAACCAAGTGGCTATTGAACGTAACCTGGCTGCCGTTGAGGTTTACAGACTTACAAAGGACAAACATTGGCATGAATTATATATGACAACACAAAACGTTGAAACACCAAGAACAGAAGCAATCTTTATCTACGCACGTCTGGAGAAATCAATGGTAGATCAGAAAACTCAAAGAAATGCACTGGATTCATTGATTCGTAAGGCAGACAGACTGGTAGGAATATCTGGTAAAAGCGCATATGGTATTACGACAAGTATTCCAGGCAGGGCGCTTGGCGGATGGGAAAGCACTTATTCAATTCCAGCATCACCAACCCTTGTCCGTGCCGATTTCCTTACCGGAAATGATAAATACCTTAAAACTCTTCTGCGTTCTACTCTCTTCTCGGCAGGAGCTAATCCAATGAACCTTGTCCTGACTACCGGTCTGGGAGAAAACTGTATACAACACCCTCTTCATGAGGATTCAAGACACACCGGACAGCAAGCTCCTATTGGATTAACCGTTTGTGGACCATGTGAAATACCTGTCTTTGCAAAACCTGGTTCCGATATGGGTGAAAGGCTTAATAAAGAATGCACCCCCTCAGGATGTGAATGGCCATCCGCTGAATCCTATTTTGATGTATACGGATGGGATTTGCAGAATGAATATGTGGTAGATCGGAATATTGGTCCATCCGCTTATATCTGGGGATACCTGGCTGCACGAAAGTAAACTGAATGGAACAAATTTTTAAAATAGTTGTATTTCTTTTTTTACTGGCAGCATGCAGTGAAAAAGATAATCAATCCAATTCTTCCAACCTTAAAATTATTTCATTTAATCCCGCTGAAGGCACTGAGGGCACCAGGGTTACAGTTAATGGTAGCAACTTCAGCAGTATGGCTAAAGAAAACATCATTACCATTGGCGGTGTAAATACTGAACCACTTTCAGCCACCTGGAACCAATTGATCTTCAATATTCCGGCAGGTATTGCTTTAGGAAGTTATCCGATAACTGTAAAGGTTGGCAACTTATCAACCATATCAACTCAGCTTTTTGTTGTTAAAGAGAAGGAAGTTCCAATTAATGATCCTGATGTGCTGAATTACAATTATTCTATAGGTACGCAAACCATTGGGCCTTCTTATGGTTTTACAACCAGCGATCGCCTGGTAGAATCATCTAAGGCTATCCTCGATATGGGCAGTAATATTCTTAAAATCAGCTTAAGTACTGGCAGTTATAACATTACAGGCAGGTCATACAGCAGCATTACTTCCCTGGTAAGAGATGATCCTTCATTCAGCGAAGTACTGAATATGCCTTTTACCTACTATTTTTTATGGGCACGGTCGAATTCAAACTGGGCAGACGGATATTCACTTGCTGAAAGAACAGAAGATTCGGTGCAGATCGCTGACCTTACTTCTTATCTTCTGACCAGATTTAATAATACTGGCAAGCAGTTCTTTATCGGACATTGGGAAGGAGACTGGTATTTACTGCCAAATTATGATGTGAATAATATCCCTTCAGATAACCGTATTAACGGCATGATTCAGTGGTATATAGCACGTCAAAATGCAGTTGATGAGGCTAAAAGGCTTACTATTCATAGCGAAGTTGAAGTATTCTTATACTGTGAGGTAAACAGGGTGGTGGATGCAATGAACGGACTGCGCAGGGTAGTAAATTATGTCCTTCCATACACAAATGTCGATTATGTATCGTATTCTTCATACGATGCGCAGGGCCTGAATCAAATAGAATACAATAATGTTCTGAACTTTATTGAAGGCAATCTTCCTTCGAGACCACAGATCACTGGTAAACGTGTGTTTATTGGTGAAATGGGTAGATGCGCTCAGGATTTTGGATTATCAAAAACCCAACATGAATCAGTAAACCGTGAAAATATCCGGAAAGCTGTTGCATGGGGCGCTCCTTTTATACTTTACTGGGAAATGTATAACAATGAAATAAAAGATGGAGTGCAACGCGGTTTTTGGCTGATAGATAACACTAATACCAAATGGCCTCTCTATGATACTTATTCCAATTTTTATGCTCAGGCAAAACAATGGGTATTGAGTCAGAAGAAGACATTGAACAGGCTTCCTACCTGTGAAGAATACATGAGTTGGGCCTATACCAGGCTCGCTAACCCTTGATTATAAAATAATCTGATAAACTTGAAGAAAAGCTACTAATATGAATCCTATGTTAAAAAGAACATATTTTGTGATGATTTTGTTGGCTTCAGGATTTATTGGTCTTGCTCAAAATCATAAATCTGACAAACTGACGGATCAGCAGATTCTTGAATTAATACAGAAACACAGACCTTTAAAAGGAGGAGCCATACCGAATGATCTTAATAACAGGTTGGGAGCCACTCACATGGACGGCCAGTACTGTTTTACCAGCGAGCCATACATCATTGAAGGAGCCAAGAAAATGAATGAACTGGGTTTTGGAATCCTGAAACTATGGTTTGCCAAGGCAGATGGTAATGCAGGAGGGTACAAATATAACTCAGACTGGCAACTAACTAAAACAATGACCTTTAAAGAGTTGGCTCAACATCCATACTACATGGAAGTGTTTGATATGCCTTTCAAGGTTTTTGCACTGAATATAAATGAAGGTTTTGCCAATGCATCAACCGAAGATCAGACTCCGACTTTAACTCGAATTGAAAACGAGTTCTACGATCTGACAAAATATCTTCTAACACAGTATAATAAGAAAAATGTAACCTTTATACTTGAGATGTGGGAAGGCGACTGGACCCTTCGCGGAGGGACGCAGCCTTCTGCAAGATGGAAAGAGAACGGATTGCCGCCTGATGCCCCTGTGAGGGTAAAAAATTTCATCGACTGGGTCAATGCCCGTCAGAGAGGAGTGGACCGGGCCCGTAGCGAGGTTAAGAAATCAAAATGCAGGGTTTATCATGCCGTTGAAGTAAATAAAGTATTTGATGGAGTGGAAGGTGTTCCATCAGTCACTACATCAGTGCTGCCAATGGTAAAAATCGATATGGTATCATGGTCATCCTACGATGGCAAAACAAAGGATGGTCTGAATATGTACCGAGGCATTGATATAATCCGTAAATACCTCGTTCCCTCTCCATATATGAAAGGCAGAAAGGTTGTATTCATTGGCGAGGTAGGAGAAGCTGAAAATATCAACGGAAATACCCGTGAATCAATCCGTGAATTCTGGGATTTAATGATGGGAGTTTATCTTTCACAGGATATCCCCTATATAATCCATTGGGAGCTTTACTGCAATGAACCAAAGACCGGTCCAAGAACTCAGGACAGGAATAAAACCGCAGACGAACTCAGGGGATTCTGGCTTATACGTCCCGATGGTTCTAAAGGCTGGGCACAGGAATATTTTGATGAAATTCTGGCAAAAAGTAATAAATAGTTATCAGACGCTTATTCTTGCCGGTAAACAAGATAAACAAGTGGAAAAAATCCTTTATTGTTGAAGAATTGAAGAACAAAAAAATACTATGAAAAGATATTGTTCAGCAATATTAACAATCATCTTTATTTTCGGTATAGTGAATCCAGTCTTAACTCAGAATTATCCTCAAAATTACGGTTTAAGCCAGCCGCAGAATCCATCCTCATTGCCTGTCTCTAAAGTTGCACCTCAAACATCGGTTCTTAAAACAAAAACCATAATTATTCCTGTTCCTGAAAAGGTTGGAGAAAACGAGTTTTTGCTTAATTCAGGTTGGGAAATGACTGAAGCAGATATGGTAACAAGTGCCAATCAATCCATCTTCAATCCGGATTTCAATACATCTGATTGGTACAATGCCACCATTCCGGGAACCGTGTTAACAACTCTGGTTGATCAGGGTGTTTATCCCGATCCTTATTTTGGATTGAATAATCTTTCTATTCCGGAATCTCTTTGCAGAAAGGATTGGTGGTATCGTTTGTCTTTGACTCTTCCGCAAGGCTCTGCAGGAAAAACCATTTGGCTGCTTTTCAACGGGATCAATTATAAAGCGGAAATATGGTTAAATGGCAAATTGCTTGGAAAAATTGCTGGAGCTTTTCATCGCGGCGAGTTTGATGCTACAAATCTCATTATTCCAGGAGGCAGAAATATTCTGGCAGTTCATATTTATCCACCACTCAACCCGGGCATTCCGCACGAAGAATCATTGAAAACAGGCGCAGGGCCTAATGGAGGGCAATTATGCCTTGATGGTCCAACTTTCATTTCATCAGAAGGCTGGGACTGGATACCAGGTATACGCGATCGTAATATTGGTATCTGGCAAGATGTACGCATGCTACTTACCAAGGCTGTTACAATTGTTGATCCGCAGGTAATCACCGATTTGCCGCTACCCGATACAGCAAGTGCTGAGATTACTATTAAGTCGGGAGTTAAGAATAATTCAAATATACCTCAAAAAGTAACCTTAAACGTACAAATTGAAAATATTGAAATAAGTAAAACGATTGATTTAATACCCTATGAGTTACGAACCATAACTTTTTCTTCCAGGGAATTTCCGCAGTTAAACATTAAAAATCCGCGGTTGTGGTGGCCAAATGGTTATGGCCGACCTGAAATGTACCAATTGAAACTACAAGCTAATTTGGATGGAGCCCTGGTTTCAGATAACAAAAAAATTCGCTTTGGGATACGTGAATATTCTTATGAAATGGCCCTGGTTCAACCTGAAAATAAAATATGGAGGGTGGAGTTCAATCCACTAAAAGCTGGGGGCAAAGTATTGTTTAATGCTATTGATCGCATTGAGCTTGGTAATGGCACTGCTCTGCCTCAACTTTCAGCTTCCGCTGATCCTTCATTGTTTTATTCTATCAACAAAAACAGCGACAATCCTTTTCTGGTCATTAAGGTGAATGGCGTTCCGGCTTTCTGCAAGGGAGGAAACTGGGGCATGGACGATGCAATGAAACGTGTATCGCGTGAACGGCTTGAGCCCTATTTTAAACTTCACCGTGAAGCCAACTTCAACATGGTACGAAATTGGACTGGAGAAAGTACAGAAGAAGTTTTCTACGACCTTTGCGACGAATACGGGATGATGGTTTGGAATGATTTCTGGTTATCAACCGAGGGTTATAACTTGAATATCAATGACAATCAACTTTTTATGGCAAATGCAACCGAGGTAGTCAGGAGATTTCGCAATCACCCTTCTATTGCCATCTGGTGCCCTCGTAACGAAGGATATGCTCCCCTGCAACTCGAACCACAGTTGCAGGCCCTTATCGCCTCTGAAGATGGAACTCGCTTATATCAGCCTAATTCTCGGTACCTTAATCTTCGTCCCAGCGGACCATGGCAATTTTATTCCGATCCGGCTGACTATATTAAGGATGTTGGTGGTTTTAATACCGAAATTGGCATTCCTTCGGTGCCAACAGGAGAATCGATGCTTAAAATGATGGCAGAGGAGGACGTTTGGCCAATAAGTGATGTCTGGGCATATCATGATTTCCACGACGGTCAAAAATCTTACTGCAATTCAATTGAGAACTTATATGGACAATCTGCGACTCTGGAAGATTTCTGTAAAAAAGCCCAGTTGATTAATTATGAAAGTCATCGCGCAATGTTCGAAGCCTGGAACAGCAGACTCTGGAACAATGTGAGCGGTGTACTTCTGTGGATGTCACACCCGGCATGGCCGGCTACCGACTGGCAGATCTACTCCTGGGATTATGAAACCCTGGGTTCCTATTTTGGAGCGAAAAAGGCCTGCGAACCTATTCATATTCAGATGAACCGGCATGACAATAAAGTAGTTGTGATAAATACATCTTTGAAAAGCTACAACCAGTTGAAGGTCCTCCTGGAACTGTTTGATTTACATGGGGAAAAACTTAACAGTAAAAGCATTAATACCAAAGTTTTGTCCAATCAGCTAACCTATTGCTTTACGGCTGAACCACCGTCCGGTCAAAATGATGTTTATCTGATAAGACTCACCCTTTCAGAAGGGAAAAAGATATTATCACAGAATGAATACTGGAGAAGTAACCTGGTAGCTAAAAGCTTTAACGACTTCAATAATCTCCCTGAAACATATTTGAAGACAAAAGTATTGAAACAGGATGAAGGTGTGGTATCATTTGAAATTATGAATCCGTCCAAAATACCTGCAATTGGTCTGAAATTGAACCTCCGCGATCAGGAGAACGGTAAAGCAATCCTTCCTGCTTATTTCTCAGAAGGCTATTTTACTATGCTCCCGGGAGAGAAAAGACAAATTGAGGTTGACTGGATTAGTAAAAACACAAAAAACATTGCGGTTGTTGCTGAAGGTTATAACTTAAAACAGCAGTTGCTATTTGTTACCAGGTAGTTTGACAAAACAATGTACGACAAAATGATAAAAATATTTTTGATTATTAGCTTTCTCTCAGGGATGATCAGTTGTGAAAAGAGAATTGATCCAAAACCGGATGACATCACTCAGGAAATACTTTCAATTTCCCCTTCTTCCGGACCTGAGTTGACAGAGGTTACGATAACCGGTAAAAACTTTAAATTATCCCAGTACAATCTCGTTTTAATGGGAGGTTATAATATTGTGCCAACATCTTCTACGGTTACTCAATTGGTTTTTAATGTGCCTTCAGGGATTGCTGATGGAAGTTATCCGGTCGCATTATTTGTTGGTGGCATAACCATTTCTGCATCCCAGAATTTTCAGGTTACCAAATCAGGGGGAGATGTCCCGTTTATTTCAACAGGCACAATTCCTGTTAATGCCGTTACTGTAAATGGGTGTTTTATGGGAATCAGGCAGGGAGGCGTGCATCCGAGATTGATCTTTAATAGTTCTGACATTGAAAGTATCAGATCACTGGCACAAACCGATATGTTCGTCAAACCAACGTATGATCTGATAATAGCAAAAGCTAATGAGATTATTCCAACGCCTGTTTTGGATTGGGGGCTGGATGGCGCAAACCTCCGGATAAGTAATATTCATACAATATGTAATGACCAGATACCATATCTTGTTCTTGCATACCAGTTCACGAAGGATATTAAATATGCAGTACGGTGCTGGGCACAACTTGATAAGATGTGCAGTTACCAGGACTGGGGTGCATCGAGGCATTTTCTTGATGCAGGTATTGCTGCAAAAGGAGTGGCAATTGCTTACGACGGGCTATACAATTACCTTACTATCGATCAGAAGAGAAAACTTGTTGCCGCAGTCAGAAGATTTGTTCTTGAACCCGGGAAAACGCAGATTGAAACCGGAACAGGCGCATGGAAATGGTATCTATCTGACAACAACTGGAACGGTATATGCCACGGAGGCATTTTAATGGCTGCATTGGCATGCTATGAGTCAGATCCGGCTTTCATGAGCAGTGTTATAGCTTTAGCTGCAAATGGCATTCCCACATACCTTAATTCCCTTGAACCAGATGGGGCGAGCGAAGAGGGAATGATGTACTGGGGGTATGGCTTATCAAATACATTTCTTGCTCTCGAATCTATGAAAAGATCCCTGGGAACAACATACGGACTGGCAGAGATGAATGGATTCAGAAAGACAGGCTGGTTTCCTTACCTGGTTTCAGGGCCGGCTGGTACCGCGACCATGGGTGATGACTATCTATATTACGGCAAAAGCAATAAATTTCTTTCCTATTTCTGGTTTGCGAAGAATGCATCAGATGTAAATCTTTCAAGAACGCATTATAATTCATGCATTGAAAGAAATTCGGCAAAAACAGAAAAAATGAACGGGTGGTTTGACCTGATGTTCTATGATCCCGTCCTTGTCAGCCAGGGGAACCAGGTTTCATCACCTCTGAGCAGCTATATCAGGGGAGCTGATTATATGTACGTTACTGAAAATTCTTCTGATCCTAATTCCCTATACATTGGAATGCACGGGGGCGATAATAATGCAAGTCATGGCCACCTGGATGCAGGAACTATTTTTATTCAGGCGCTTGGAGAAAATTTTATTGTCGGAAACCTGGGGAAAGAAGATCCATACCCGTCAGATTATTTTACCGTGACCTCTCCCGGATATTCAGATCCACCCACCACCACAGTATCTGCCAGGGGCCGGTTTTATTATTACCGTATCAGAACTGAATCAAAAAGCTGCGTTGTGTTCAATCCTGACGCACGTCCTGAACAGAATCCTGCAGGTGTTGCCTCAATATTTAATCAGGCGGCAGATAATAATGGCGGTTTCTATTTAATTGACCTTGCTTCATGTTATAGCCGTGATGTCACAGATTACAAGCGTGGTATTAAACTGAATCGTAACCTGGGTCTGATCACTGTGCAGGATGAATTTACTCCAAAAAACACATCAACTGTATACTGGATTGCACAGAGCCCTGCAACTGATGGTCTTATAATAAGCAATGATGGCAAAACAGCAACCATGATCAAAAATGGGAAAACCTTCTATGCACATATTAAATCGCCGGATAATGCAACTTTCGAAAAAGTTGACAGATCAGAAATATTAATTAATTATATACCTGAGACTTACCAGGTGTTTTCATCTTTTATGGCTGGTAAGAATTCCATTAACAAATGGTATGGCAAGCTGCAGATTAAACTTACCTGTAGTAGTCAATCAAGGAATATTCTTCGAATTGATTTTTCAGCTTTATCTGGTTTGAGCACTCCGGATTTAATTAATTTATCTGATTGGACTACTTCTAATTAATCATAAGTTAACAACAATAAAACCAACTTTTATGACCTCTCTGACAAATGTAAGCTTTATTGATATTTCGATTATTGTAATTTATTTAATCGGAATTATCTGGTGGGGATTAAAAAACGCCAAAAACAAATCCTCAAGCGATTATTTCCTTGCAGGCAGAAATATGGGATGGGTAATGGTTGGCTTATCACTCTTTTCTGCCAGTATCTCCACTTCAACCCTTATTGGTCATTCAGGAGCAACTTTTAAATATGGTTTGGTGATCTTTAACTATAACCTGGTTTCTGTCTTGGTTCTGGTATTCTTCGCCTGGATATTTTTGCCTTTTTATATTAAATCGGGTATTTATACTATGCCTGAGTTCTTGGAACGCAGATTTGATTCGAGATCAAAATTCTACTATTCTACGATTTCAATTTTAGGAGGTACTTTTATGGACATTGCTGCAACTCTTTATGGCAGTGCCATGATATTTAGTATCATATTCCCCAACATAAGTATCCAAATGGCAGTAATCTTCTCAGCAGTTATTGTTGCATCTTATACAATACCGGGTGGACTTTCATCTGTAATAAAAACTGAGGTCATACAGGCAATCGTACTGATCATCGGGTCGATGATACTTGCCTTTTTTGCCTGGCAGAACATTGGAAGCTGGGACGTACTTGCACAACGCTTCGCAGATACAGCGAGACTTCATCTGATCCGCGGTCTTGATGACCCGGCTGTACCATGGCCGGCAATGATCCTGGCTATTCCTATCCTTGGATTTTACTTCTGGGGAAATAACCAGCAGCTTGTTCAGAGAGTCCTGTCGGCAAAATCAGTAGATAACGGAAGGAAAGGAGTGTTGCTTGCAGGATTCCTCACAATGTTTACATTATATTTAATTTTTATTCCTGCTCTCAGGGCGCTTGTTGCCTTTCCGGATACAAATCCTCCAGATGGGATATACCCTAAAATGGTTACAACCTGGATGCCTGTTGGCTTGCTTGGCATTATGCTGGCAGCAATGATCTCTGCACTCACGGCAAGTCTTAGCGGCTGCCTGAATTCTCTTTCCACCTTGTTTACAATGGACTTTTATCGAAAGATTAATCCGAAAGCAGATTCAAAAAAACTTGTAAGAGTTGGACAGATTTCTGCTGTTATTATTCTGGTTATCGGAGCTGTATGGGCACCAAATATTCAAAAATTTGGCACCCTTGTGAACTATTATCAGCAATTACTTTCTTATGTCGGACCACCTGTTGTTGCTGCTTTTATGCTTGGGTTATTCTGGAAGCGGGCTAATGCGACCGGGGTATTTATCGGATTGCTTTCAACCATTGCACTCGCATTGTTTATGATGTTTTTTGGACTTAAGCATACCTTCCTTGGCAGTATGCATTTTCTCTATATGGCGCCGGTTAATTTTGTACTATCCATGACTATAATGATAATTGTAAGTCTTTTTACACAAAAGCCTCCTAAAGAAAAAACTGAAGGTTATACCCTGACCATGGAATTTTTTAAAGAAGAATCCGCTGCATTTAAGACCGTCAAATGGTACAGAGATTTCAGATTTTGGGCTGTAATGCTTGTTTTATTCTGTTTCATCATATTGTTTTTCTATCGTTAAATATTTGTAAACTATGAAATTAACACGCTTTAAGGGTAACCCTGTAATCTCTCCAAATCCCAGGAATAAATGGGAAAGCCTTGTAACTACCAATCCTGGTGCCTGGTATGATGAAAAGAAAAAAGAGGTCTTCCTCTTATATCGAACTGCTGGGGAAGATGCAGAACATCGGACTTATTTTGGATTGGCATCAAGTAAAGACGGACTTAATTTTGTTAGATTATCTGATAAACCGGTTTTTAGTCCGAGTTTTGACGGATTTGATGCAGGTTGCGTGGAAGATCCCAGGGTAATTAAAATTGGCGAATATTTTTTTATTACTTACGCCTGCCGGCCATTTCCTCCAGGACAGTACTGGTTGAATGAGAAACGTGAATATAAATCGCCAAAATTCCCGTTTGATTTTCCTTTGATCCTCAGGGATAACCATACATCCACAGGTCTGGCTATCACTAAAGATTTTAAAAACTTCATACGTATGGGGAGATTGACTAATGCTGCGGTTGATAACCGTGATGTAATTCTTTTTCCTGAAAAGATAAATGGAAAGTTCTACATGATGCATCGACCAATGAACTGGGTTGGTAAAAAATATGGAACCAAAGACCCTGCAATCTGGATATCTTCAGCTGATGATCTGCTTGGTTTTCCAGACGGTAAAATCCTTGCCACAGCTAAATATAAATGGGAACATAAGATAGGAGGGAATACCCCTCCTATTAAAACAAAGTACGGTTGGCTTACCATTTATCATGCTGTTGGTCCGGATAAATATTACCGTCTTGGTGCTATGCTGCTTGACCTTGATGATCCGTCTATTGTGCTTCATCGTACACCTGACTGGCTGTTGCAACCAGAAAAGGATTACGAGATTAACGGATTTTACAAAGGGGTGGTGTTCCCATGCGGTAAAGTTGTAATTGGTGATACATTATTTGTTTATTATGGAGGAGCAGACAAATATGTTGGTGTTGCTACATGTTCTCTTTCAGGTCTGCTTATGCATCTTGTAAAATGCCCGGCATAGATATTAACTATAATCCATATTTAATTTTAAGGTCAGATAATATCAAATGAGTTTCGATCCCGATTATAAGAATATACTTTCTGTTCTTTGTAACATTAAGCCAGTACGGTTGCCTTTGTATGAGCATCATATAGATCCTCCTTTCATCTCAAAGTACCTGGGCAGGGAGATCATGCTTCAGGGAGAAAGGCCGGAAGAATACAGACAGTATTACAGGGAGATCATTGGCTTCTGGAATGAGATGACCTATGACGCATTCGATTACGAGGCTGCCATATGCGATATTTACCCCGGCCATGGAGCCATACTTGGAGGAAAGCCCGGACCAATCCAGGCCAGGGACGATTTCAATAAGTACCCGTTTGATGAAATACCAAGCATCTTCTGGAAAACCTATAAACCTCACCTTGATGCTATTCGTGAGGTGACACCGGCAGGCATGAAAGCTTACGGCGGATGCGGATACGGTATCTTTGAATCGAGCCAGGACCTTGTTGGGTATGAATACCTGTGCGTTATGCAGTATCTTGATCCTGAACTCTTTGCCGATATCTTTTCCAGAATAGGAGACCTGTATGTGGAGCTCTGGTCTGAGATGATCAGAAAATATGATGACATTTTTGTTTTTTACAGGATGGGGGATGATCTCGGATATAAAAACTCGACATTGCTTGAACCTTCAACTATACGTAAATATATCCTCCCGCAATATAAAAGGATAATTGACCTTATCCACGGTTCCGGGAAAAAATTCCTGCTTCACAGCTGTGGATGTATTTTTGAGATTATGGAGGATCTAATTGATCTTGATATCAATGCAAAACATTCAAACGAGGACCAGATTGCCCCGTTCGATAAATGGATTGATCTTTACTCAGACAAAATAGGGCTTTTCGGGGGAATCGATGTTAATACCATATGTCAGAAGGGTTATGATGATG
>Ga0209450_10000124_pt1 | contig 44449 bp, 49 predicted proteins | sample FrelakmetLWP11LW_FD_187149 | JGI IMG/M metagenome (GOLD analysis project Ga0209450, IMG submission 187149) | Freshwater lake sediment microbial communities from the University of Notre Dame, USA, for methane emissions studies - LWP11 LW (SPAdes)... | ecosystem: Environmental > Aquatic >...
CGCGGTGGCGGCGCTGCACGCCGTATTGATGACAGTGCTGGAAAAGCGCCTGCACCGGGGCGGCCTTGTCGAGGGAGGCACCCCGCCCCTGCTGACCCTGGAAGCCGTGCTGTTCAGGACGATCGGCGCCGGATTCGTGTTGCTGACCCTGGCGGTTTCAAGCGGCGTGTTTTTTTCGGAAATGCTGTTCGGCCAGCCGCTGCAGTTCAACCATAAAGTTGTCTTCGGCATTTTGTCCTGGATTGTTTTTGGCGGATTGTTGCTGGGGCGACATTTCCGCGGCTGGCGCGGGCGAACCGCGCTTTACTGGACTTTGACCGGTTTTGTCCTGCTGCTGCTCGCCTACGTCGGGACTCAGTTTGTGCTGGAAGTGCTGCTTCGGCGTTGAGGCGTTCTTGATTGGATAGTATCTCCACCAGCACGCTTTTTACCGTGCTAGCGGTTCTGCTGCTGGCCTCGGCATTTTTTTCCGCATCCGAAACCGCAATGATGGCGATCAACCGCTATCGCCTGAGGCACGCCGCCGACTCGGGAGTGAGGGGGGCGATGCGGGCACAGGCACTGCTCGACCAGACTGACAAACTACTGGGCGTAATCCTGCTGGGCAACAATCTGGTCAATTCCGCCTCGGGCACGCTTTCTGCCGTTCTGGCCATTCGCCTGTTCGGCGATGGCGAAATGGTGCTGTTTGTGGCCACTCTATTGCTTACCTTCCTGATTCTGGTGTTCAGTGAAGTCACACCCAAGGTGATAGGCGCATCTTTCCCTGAGAGAGTCGCTTACCCGGCAACGTTGCTGCTAACGCCGCTGTTGAAGCTGGCATACCCGGTGGTGTGGTTCGTTGGCCTGTTCGTGCAGGGTATCCTGCGGTTGCTGCGGATCAAACAGCCCAACCCTGGAGAGGGCAACAGCCTGGGTTTGCAGGAGTTGCGCAGCGTCGTGCTGGCATCGTCCGGAATGCTTCCGCGCGAGCACCACCGCATTCTCACCAATCTGCTGGAACTGGAAGACATCACCGTCGACGATGTCATGATGCCGCGCAGCCAGATCGAATCGATCGATCTCGCCGACGATGCCGAGCGCATCCGCCAGCAAGTAGCGACCAGCCACCACACCCGGCTCGTTGTGTATGAGGGGTCGCCTGACAATCTGTTGGGAATTTTGCATCTGCGGCGTTCCCTTCATGCGCTGTCGGGCGAGGAGCTGGATATGGAACAGTTGCGCGAAAGTCTGGAGGAGCCCTATTTTGTTCCGGCGGGCACGCCATTGTTCACCCAGCTGCGCAACTTCCAGACCAGTCGGCGGCGGCTGGCGCTGGTGGTGGATGAGTATGGTGAACTTCAGGGCCTGGTGACGCTGGAGGACCTGCTGGAGGAAATGGTCGGCGAGTTCACCACCCATGCCCCCTCCGGCATGGGCAGCATTCGGCAGGACAAGGACGGCAACTGGCTGGTCGAAGGCACGGTGCAACTGCGTTATCTTAACCGCAAGCTAGGTCTGGTGCTGCCGCTCGATGGCCCCAAGACCCTCAACGGGCTGCTGCTCGAACAGTTCGAGGACATCCCGGAAGCGGGAGTCAGCATCAAGCTCGGGGAGGTGCCGGTGGAGATCGTTCAAACCCAGGATCGCGCAGTCAAGATGGCCCGGATCTACCTCCCCAGAGGTTCCGGTCCGTCGGCGACCCCATCCGGGCCGATCCAATGAATCCTCAATTTAGGCAAGCAATTGCCGTAATAAGCCTTGATTGCCTGTCAGACGGGTTGGCGGTGGCCGAGTCGGTAAAAGCCCAAACCCGCCCGGGCAGGGTCAATCAAGACAAACACGTTCGACGCGTGTTGTTTTTTGGAACCGAGTAGAAATGGCTGCTTTGACCAACACTCTCAATTTAACCGGGCTGGCGCGTGCCATGGTCAACCATGGCTGGCTTTCCGAGGAGGATGCCGAAGGCGTGTGGAAGCGCGCAAGCCAGGCCGGCGACTCCTTCGTGACCGAGCTGGTCAAGGGGCGTCGCTTCAAGCCCGACCAGATAGCGGAATTTGCCTCCGGCTCGTTTGGCTATCCCTTCCTGGACCTGAATGCCATGGATCCGGAGAGCCTGCCGCAAGGCTTGCTCGATCCCAAACTGATTCAGAAGCATCGCGTGCTGGCGTTGCATCAGCGCGGCAACAAGCTCTATGTCGCGACGTCAGACCCCACCCACCTGCAGGCGCTGGATGAGGTCAAGTTCCAGACCGGCCAGACGGTCGAACCGGTGGTGGTGGAGGACGACAAGCTCGGCAAGTTCATCGAGAAGGTGACCCAGGTTTCGGACAGTGCCCAGGCGGTGCTGAACGCCGAGGACCTCAATCTTGATTTCATCGACGAGGAAAGCGCTTCCTCGCAGCCCGATACCGGCGGAATCGAGATCGACGACGCCCCGGTCGTGCGCTATCTGCAGAAGATCATGCTCGACGCGATCAATGTCGGCGCCTCCGACATCCACTTCGAGCCCTACGAGAAGTATTACCGCATCCGTTATCGCCGCGACGGGGTGTTGTACGAGGTCGCGCAGCCGCCGATGGCGATCAAGGATAAGGTCGCCTCCCGCATCAAGGTGCTGTCGCGGCTGGATATTTCGGAAAAGCGCGTGCCGCAGGATGGCCGCATGAAGATGGTGCTGTCTAAAAACCGCGCTATCGATTTCCGGGTCAGTACCCTGCCGACGCTGTATGGCGAAAAGATCGTCATGCGGATTCTCGATCCCACCAGTGCCCAGCTGGGGATCGAGGCGCTGGGTTACGAGCCCTGGCAGAAGGAGCTGCTGCTGAATGCGGTGCAGCGTCCCTACGGCATGGTGCTGGTGACCGGCCCGACCGGCTCCGGCAAGACGGTGTCGCTCTATACCTGCCTCAATATCCTCAACAAGCCCGACGTCAATATCTCGACCGCGGAAGATCCGGCGGAGATCCAGCTGCCCGGCATCAACCAGGTCAACGTCAACGACAAGGCTGGGCTGACTTTCTCGGCGGCGCTGAAATCCTTCCTGCGGCAGGATCCGGATGTGATCATGGTCGGCGAAATTCGCGACCTGGAAACCGCCGACATCGCGATCAAGGCGGCACAAACCGGCCACATGGTGATGTCCACGCTGCACACCAATGACGCCCCCGGCACGCTCACTCGAATGTTGAACATGGGGGTGGCGCCGTTCAACGTCGCCTCCTCTGTGATCCTGATCACTGCGCAGCGTCTGGCACGGAAGCTGTGCAGCTGCAAGCAGCCGGCTGACATCCCGCAGGAAGCCCTCTTGGCTGCCGGCTTCACCGAGGATCAGCTCGACGGCACATGGAAGCCTTTCAAACCGGTCGGCTGTGACATCTGCGGCGGCACCGGTTACAAGGGGCGGGTGGGTATCTATCAGGTGATGCCGATCACCGACGCCATGACCCGCATCATCCTCAAGGGCGGCGATGAATCAGATATCGCCGACCAGGCACGGCGCGAAGGCGTGGTCGACCTGCGGCAGGCCGGGTTGTTGAAGGTCAAATCGGGCCTGACTTCTCTCGAGGAAGTCGAGGCCGTTACTAACATCTAAGGATCGATTCAGATGGCTACAGCAGCAAAGGCAATCAAGGACTCAACCTTCCAGTGGGAAGGCATGGACAAGCGTGGCAAGAAGGTCAAGGGCCAGATGCTTGCCGGCGGCGAGGCCATGGTCAATTCCCTGTTGCGCAAGCAGGGTATCACCGTCACCAAGGTCAAGAAGCAGAGCAGTCTGTTCGGCGGCGGCAAACGCATCACCGAAAAGGACGTCACCCTGTTTACCCGCCAGCTGGCCACCATGATGAAGGCGGGCGTGCCGTTGCTGCAGTCGTTCGAAATCGTCGCACGGGGGCATTCCAACCCCTCGATGCAGCGCCTGCTGGCCGAGATCAAGGCCGACATCGAAAAGGGCAGCAGCCTGACCCAGTCGTTCGGACGCCATCCGTTGTATTTCGACGCACTGTTCTGCAACCTGGTCGGCGCCGGCGAAGCGGCCGGCATCCTCGACGGGGTGCTCGAACGGCTGGCCACCTATAAGGAAAAGATCCTCGCCATCAAGGGCAAGATCAAGTCGGCCCTGTTCTACCCCGTTTCCATCATCGTGGTGGCGTTCGTCATCACCGCGATCATCATGATTTTCGTCATTCCGGCGTTCAAGGACCTGTTCAGCAGCTTCGGTGCCGACCTGCCTGCACCGACCCTGCTGGTGATGACGATCTCGGATTTCTTCGTCGAATGGTGGTGGGCGATATTCGGCACCATTGGCGGCGGGATCTATGCCCTGCTGCAGGCCTGGAAGCGCTCGCGCAAGGTGCAGATGTTCATGGACCGCGTCATGCTCAAGCTGCCGATTTTCGGCCCGGTGATCGAGAAGGCCACCATCGCGCGCTGGACGCGCACGCTGTCGACCATGTTCGCGGCCGGGGTGCCGCTGGTCGAGGCGCTGGAGTCGGTCGGCGGCGCGTCGGGCAACCAGGTGTTTGTCGAGGCCACCAACAAGATCCGCGGCGAAGTGTCGACCGGTACCGCATTGACGGTGGCGATGCAGAACTCCGGCCGGTTCCCCAACATGGTGCTGCAGATGGCCTCGATCGGCGAGGAGTCGGGTTCGCTCGATTCGATGCTGAGCAAGGTTGCCGACTTCTACGAAGCGGAGGTGGATGACGCGGTCGAGGCACTGTCCAGCCTGATGGAACCGATCATCATGGTGGTGCTGGGCACGCTCATCGGCGGCATGGTGATCGCCATGTACCTGCCGATCTTCAAGATGGGTTCCGTCGTCTGATGGAACTGCTCCAGGCCGAACCAGCCCTCTACACCGGGCTGGTTTTTTTATTCAGCCTGCTCGTCGGCAGCTTTCTCAATGTCGTCATCCACCGCCTGCCGAAGATGATGGAGGCGGAGTGGGCCAGCCAGTGCGCGGAGTTGCGCGGCGAAGTCCTGCCGCCGGCGACGCGCTACAACCTGTGGCTGCCACGTTCCGCGTGCCCTTCCTGCGGGCACATGATCACCGCGCTGGAGAACATTCCCCTGCTGTCCTGGCTTTGGCTGCGCGGGCGCTGTTCGGCTTGCGGCACAGCCATTTCGGCACGCTATCCGCTGGTCGAACTGTTCACTGCCCTGCTGTCCGCCGCCGTGGCCTGGAAATGGGGCATGAGCGTGCAAACCCTGGGCGCGCTGCTATTGGTCTGGACGCTGATCGCCCTGGCCTTCATCGACCTGGATACCACGCTGCTGCCCGACGATCTCACCCTGCCGTTGTTGTGGCTGGGTTTGCTGTTCAATCTGAACGGCCATTTCACCTCCCTGTCATCCGCGGTGATTGGCGCCATCGCCGGCTACCTGCTGCTGTGGTCGGTTTACTGGCTGTTCAAGCTGGCTACCGGCAAGGAGGGCATGGGATTCGGCGATTTCAAGCTGCTGGCGGCGCTCGGCGCCTGGCTGGGGTGGGAAATGCTGCCGATCATCATTCTGCTTTCTTCCGTTGTCGGCGCGGTGGTTGGTATCGCCATGATCGTGTTCATCCGGCACGACCGCCGGATTCCCATTCCGTTTGGTCCCTATCTGGCCGGCGGCGGGCTGGTGGCCCTGTTTTTCGGCGCCGACCTGACGCACGCCTATCTCGCCCGGATCTGATGCTCAGGATCGGGCTGACCGGGGGCATCGGATCCGGCAAGACCAGTGTTGCGGACATTTTTGCCGAGCTCGGCGTCCCCGTCATCGACACCGATGTCATCGCCCGGGAATTGACCCGCCGCGACGGTGCTGCACTGCCGGCGATCCGCGCGATCTGGGGTGAGTCGGTGATGCGGCCGGACGGTGAACTCGACCGAGACGCGCTGCGCCGCACGATTTTTGCCGACCGGCGCGAGCGCCAGCAGCTCGAGGCCATCCTTCATCCGCTGATTCGGCAGCAGGTCGTCAACGCGCTGGCGGCAACAAGTGCACCCTACGTCGTGGTGGTGATTCCCCTGCTTGTCGAGACCGGCAGCTACCGTGACCTGCTCGATCGGGTGCTGGTGGTCGATTGCACGGAGTCGCTGCAGATTGAACGGGTCAGGGCGCGCAGCCGCCTGAGCAAGGAAGAGGTGTCGGCGATCCTGGCTGCCCAGGCCGACCGTGCCAGCCGCCTGACGGCAGCGGACGACGTCATCACCAACGATTCCGACCGCCGATCGCTGCGCGATCAGGTGTTGTCCCTTCATGCCAGATATAGCGAGATTGCGTCCGGAACCTCTTGATTTTCCAGTCGAACGGGTGACAATCGTGGGCTGGTTAAAGCTTGATGTGGTTGAAAAGCGTTCTCTTTCTGATTGAGAGAGGCGCGTGCAGATTTAATCCGGGTCGCATCAATGCTATTCAGAACAGCGGGATATCGAGACGGCACCGCTGTCCTCCGGTCGCGAGCGCAGGCGGTCAGCCTGCCGCGTCAAAATTTTTGGCGCCGTCTCCAATCCCAGGCGCGTGGCGGCTTGATTCACTACGAATATCCCCTTGGCGAGCGCATTCGAACCCTCCTCAGGCTGGAGGACCTGTTCGATCGATTCGATGCCTATTCCCGTGGGCAGGCATCGGCCTCGCATCATGCCGCCCTGTTGACCCTTTTCGAGGTGGCGGAGGTGGCTTCCCGCGCCGACCTGAAATCCGACCTGATGCAGGAACTGGATCGACAGAAATCGGTTCTGTCCGCTCTGAGAGGCAATCCCCACGTCGAGGACAACACTCTGGAAAGCGTGCTGTCCGCCATCGAGACTGCCCATCGCGGCATTTACAACCTGCCCGGGAAAGTGGGCCAGCATCTGCGTGAAGACGACTGGCTGATGACCATCAAGCAGCGCGCGGCCATTCCGGGCGGAATGTGCGAATTCGACCTGCCTACCTATCACCACTGGCTGCATCGGCCGGCCGAGGAACGCATGCGCCATCTGCTGCGGTGGTTCGGGCCGTTCTCATCCATGCGCGAAGCGGTCGGCATTGTGCTGCGTCTGCTGCGCGACAGCGGCCAGCCCGAACTGCAGCACGCCGCCGCCGGCACCTATCAGCGCATGCTGGAATCGCGCAACCCGCAACTGATCCGGGTCACCCTCGCCGACAACATGCCCTGTGTGCCCGAGATGTCGGCCAACAAATACATGCTGAATATTCGCTTCATGTATGCCGGGCCGGGCCATCCGCGCGCCTGCACCGACCAGGCCATCGATTTCGACCTGACCTTCTGCTCATTGTGAATTCAAAGCCGGTTCCTCCAGCCACGGTGGCCTGCCCGATTTGCGGTGCCGCGGTTGCCTGGACGCCGGAAAACCGCTGGAAACCCTTTTGCAGCGAGCGCTGCAAGCTGATCGACCTGGGACAGTGGGCGACCGAAAAATACCGGGTGCCTGCTAAAGAGCAGGAACCCGAAGACGGGTCCCCGCAAGAGCAGTGAGTCGTTACTTCTTGTAGGTCTTGACGCCGCTCTGCGTACCGAGCAGCAGCACATCGGCGCCGCGCCGCGCAAACAGGCCATTGGTGACAACGCCGACGATGTGGTTGATCGCGGTTTCAAGCGACACCGGATCGACGATGGACAGGCCGTGCACGTCGAGAATCAGGTTGCCGTTGTCGGTGGTGAAGCCCTCGCGCAGGCGCGGCTGGCCACCCAGCTTGACCAGTTCGCGCGCCACGTAGGAACGCGCCATCGGGATCACCTCGACCGGCAGCGGGAACTTGCCCAGCACGCCGACCAGCTTGCTTTCGTCGGCGATGCAGATGAACTTCTTGCTGCACGCGGCGACGATCTTCTCGCGCGTCAGCGCGCCGCCGCCGCCCTTGACCATGGCGAAATGCTCGGTGATTTCGTCGGCGCCATCGACATAGATTTCAAGTTCACCGACGCTGTTGAGGTCCAGCACTTGGATGCCGTGGCTCTTCAGACGTTGGGCGGTCGCTTCCGAGCTGGCGACGGCGCCATCGATGCGACCCTTCACCTCGGCCAGCGCGTCGATGAAATAATTTGCGGTGGAGCCGGTTCCGACTCCGATGATGCCGCCCTTGGCATAATCTACCGCGGCACGTGCCACGGCCTGCTTCATTTCGTCCTGATTCATCATTTTTCGTCGATTTTGATATGGCCGGCTAAGATAGCGTCAAAGCCCTCATTTTTCAAACTTTGCCCTCGTACACCCGCCTGTCCTTATGAGCCACCCTGACGATTATCTCGAACGCATCCTGACTTCGCGCGTCTATGACGTGGCAGTGGAATCGCCGCTGGACGTGGCCAGCAATCTTTCGCGTCGCCTCAACAACCAGATCCTGCTGAAGCGCGAGGACCTGCAGCCGGTGTTCTCGTTCAAGTGCCGCGGTGCCTACAACAAGATGTCGGGTCTTTCCGCCGCCCAGCTGGCGCGCGGCGTGGTGGCGGCATCGGCGGGCAATCACGCGCAGGGCGTGGCGCTGGCGGCGCAGGCCCTGAAAGCGCGTGCCACCATCGTCATGCCCGCCACCACCCCCAAGATCAAGGTCGATGCGGTCGCTGCGCGGGGCGCCAAGGTGATCCTGTTCGGCGACTCCTACGATGACGCCTATGCCCATGCGGTCGAGCTGACCAAGGCCAAGCATGCGACGTTTGTCCATCCCTACGACGACCCCGACGTCATCGCCGGCCAGGGAACGGTGGCGATGGAACTGCTGCGCCAGCATCCCGGCCCGATCCATTCAGTTTATGTGCCGGTGGGCGGCGGTGGCCTGATTGCAGGGATGGCGGTCTATATCAAGCGCCTGCGTCCGGATATCCGGGTGATCGGTGTGGAGCCCGAGGATGCCGACGCCATGGCGCGCTCGCTGTGCAAGGGCAAGCGCATCACCCTGCCGCGTGTCGGCATCTTCGCCGACGGCGTGGCGGTTAAAACGGTCGGCAAGGAAACCTTCCGTCTGTCGAAGCTGTATGTCGACGAAATCATCCGCGTCAACAACGACGCCATCTGCGCCGCCATCAAGGACGTGTTCGAGGACACCCGCTCGATTCTCGAACCGGCCGGCGCGCTGTCGATCGCCGGTCTCAAGGCCGCGATCGCCGGCGACAAACTCAAGGGCAAGACCCTGGTGGCGGTGGCCTCCGGCGCCAACATGAACTTCGACCGGCTGCGCCACATCGCCGAGCGCGCCGAACTGGGTGAAAAGCGCGAGGCGGTGCTGGCGGTGACCATTCCCGAGACGCCAGGCAGTTTCAAGAACTTCTGCGCGCTGCTCGGCACGCGCAACATCACCGAGTTCAACTACCGCTTTTCCGATCCCCGCATCGCCCACGTCTTTGTTGGCCTGTCAGTTCCGGGAGAGGGGGAAAGCACACGCGTCGTCAAACTGCTGCAGCGCCACGGTCTGAATGCGATCGACCTGACCGACAACGAAATGGCCAAGCTGCATGTCCGCCACCTGGTCGGCGGGCGTGCGCCCGAGGCGGTCAACGAGGTGCTCTACCGTTTCGAGTTTCCGGAGCGCCCCGGCGCATTGATGCGTTTTCTGGAGAGCATGAGCCGGGGCTGGAATATCAGCCTGTTCCACTACCGCAACCATGGCGCGGACTATGGCCGCGTCCTGGTCGGCATCCAGGTGCCGGAAAAAGAAAAGCCCAGCTTCCAGAAGTTTCTGGACGGGCTGGGCTACCGGTACTGGGACGAGTCCCGCAACCCGGCTTACAAGCTGTTTCTAGCCTGACCGTTACTTTTTCAGGCCGCAGGTGTTGATGCCGAGCAGGCTGTAGGCGGGGCAGATCTTGAATATCCCGGTGGCGAGCGGCACCACGCCGATCCATGCCCACACCGGGCCACCCGTCAGCGCCCAGGCGATGAGGGCGAGGCCGGCAAGAATACGGATGATGCGATCGATGCTTCCAACATTGGCTGACATGGCGTGCTCCTGAAAAATTGAGGGATACCCGGACCGGAATGAGTTTCTGAAACGTCCGGGCACGAGGTGTGCACACTATAGTCGCTGCCGCCACCGGCGTCTGTGACGGCCGTCACCAAAGGATTCAGGCTTCGGCCGCCAGCCTGGTGCGATCCGCAACGGTGATGCGCCCCCGCGTCAGACCGATGCAGCCTGCCTCCTCCAGCCTTTTCAGCGCCCGGCTCACGGCTTCGCGGCTGGCGCCAATCTGCGCGGCCAGCTTTTCGTGGGTGGTTTCCAGAAAGTCCTCGCTGCTCGCTAGCATCAGCGAAGCTATCCGCCGGGTCAGCGAACGGAAGGCGACTTCTTCCACGCGCTGCATCATCAATGCCAGCCGTTCGGCGAACAGGCCGAACACATAGCGCCGAAACGGCACGTGGGCGGCAACCAGCGCGTCGAACAGCGGGTAGGGCATGGCCGCGATCACCACATCGGCGAGCGCCTCGCCGCGCGCCGGATAGAGCGTCCCGCCCAGCAGGCAGCTGGTGCTGACGATGCAGGATTCCCCGGGACGGATCCGGTAAAGCTCGATTTCATGACCGTCCGGGGTGCCGCGCATGACCTGGATCTCTCCGGCCAGCAACAGGGGAAACGCGCTGCAGGGATCGCCTGCAGCGAAGAGTTCGCTGGCACGCGGCGCACGCAGCCATTGCAGGCCATGCGTCAGGCTATCCTGCAGCGCGCCATCCAGTCCCTGCAGCGAGGGAAACAGACCCAGCAGCGTTCGGAAGTCGTTTGATTCAGCGGAGGCGGGGGTGTTTTCGGGCATGGCACGGAGGGGAAAAAGAAACCAAATGGAACACGGGTCGCTCGTATGGGTTTTCGCGTTCTGACGTGCAGCACGCATGTTACCCTCGTCACCATGGTTCGGATTGTCCTGTTTGCATTGATCGGTTTTTTGTCGGGGGCGCCTGCCGCAGCGGCACCCGGAGATGCCGCTGTGATGAGGGCGCAGCAGGCTTTTGCCGCGCGCAAGGTGGCAGACATGGAGCGTGCGGCCCGCGACGTTCCGCGTGACCACGTCCTGCTGCCTTATGTCGAATACTGGCAACTGATGCTGAATTTCAACCGGGTCGCGGATGATCGGATCGCCGATTTCCTCGCCACCCATCCGGGCAGCCGCCTCACGGAAATCCTGCGCGGCGAATGGCTCAAGGCACTGGGTGCACGCGCGGCCTGGCCGGCCTATCTGGCGGAATACCCGCGGCTGGTACGGCCGGACATGACGCATCAGTGTTTCGCTTTCCGTGCCGAGTTCGCCCTTGGCAACCGCGCACGTCTGCGCGAAGCCGTCGCGCTCTGGTTCAGCGGGCGCGACCTGTCCTCTGCCTGCAGTCCCCTGTTTGCCGAATTGATCGAGGCTGGCCTCATCAATACCGAGGATGTCTGGCGTCGCATCCGGCTGGCGCTGGATGCAGGCAATCCGGGAGTGGCAAAAACGGTCATCGCCTACCTGCCGCCCGAGCAGCGCCCCGCTGTTGCGCTGATCGACCGGGCAAGCAGCGAACCTGCTCGTTTGCTGGATTCAGCCAGCCTCGATCTGTCGCGGCGGGGCGATCGCGAGATTGCGATTTATGCGATCGAGCAGATCGCCAGGAGCAGCTCCAGCCAGGCCGAGCAGGCACTGCGGAAGTTGCAGCCCAGGCTGAACATCGACGACCAGCGCAGTGCCTGGGGACGGATTGCCGCCTGGGCCGCGCGTCGACACGAACCCGTTGCAGCGGCCTGGTTTCAGCAGGCGGGCACCCTGGCGGTGAACGACGCACAGCGCGAATGGTGGGCGCGAGCCGCCTTGCGTGCGAACGACTGGAAGACGGTGCTGAGCGTGATCGACAGCATGAGTGAGAGCAGCCGCGCACTGCCGACCTGGCGCTACTGGCGCGGACGGGCGCTGAAGGAAAACGGGCAGGGCACGGCCGCCACCGCGGTTTTTCTCGCCCTGTCGCGCGAACACGACTATTACGGCCAGCTGGCACAGGAGGAACTGGGGTCGGTGATGCAGATGCCCGCGACCGCGGTCAAGATGGGCAACGAGGACGTCGAGGCGATCGCCCGCCATCCCGGCATTGCGCGCGCCCAGGCGCTGTATGAGCTGGGTCTGCGCGGCGATGCGGCCAGCGAATGGATGTGGGCGATCCGCGAATTTTCCGACGCCCAGTTGCTGGCCGCCGCCGAACTGGCGCGCCGCCTGTCCTGGTATGACCGGGCCATCAACACCGCCGAACGCACTCGCGATCTGCATGACTTCGAATTGCGCTTCATCGCTCCCTACCGCGAACTGGCGCAGACGGCCGCGCGCGAGAATCAGCTCGACGAGGCCTGGATATTCGGCCTGATACGCCAGGAAAGCCGCTTCATTAACGTTGCGCGCTCGGGAGTGGGGGCCTCCGGGCTGATGCAGATCATGCCCGCCACGGCCAGATGGATCGCCAAGCGGCTCGGCATCAAGCGCTTCGATAACCGCGAAATGCAGGACCCGGCAAGAAATATCCAGTTTGGCGCCTATTACCTCAAGCACGTTCAGGACAGTCTCGACGGTTCGCCGGTTCTGGCCACCGCCGCCTACAATGCCGGTCCCGGACGGGCCCAGCGCTGGCGGACCAGCGAGCCGATGGAAGCCGCGATCTACATCGAGTCGATCCCCTTCGGCGAGACGCGCGACTACGTCAAGAAGGTCATGAGCAATGCGATGTACTACGCGGCGCGTTTCAATCAGCCTTCGGTCCTGCTGAAAGACCGGCTGGGGGCCATCCCGCCGCGCAAAACCCCGTTGCCGGCCACGCGCGACGAGGACGAGACGCCTGCGCTGGAAGTCGTGCAGTCGGCCGGTTAAAATCAGCCTCAACCTATCAAGCAGGCATGACCATGCACACAGAACGAATTTGCATCCTGGGCGGTTCCGGATTTGTCGGGACGCACCTCGTCAGCCTGCTGGCTGCACGCGGTCTCACGGTACGCGTACTCAGCCATCGCCGCGAGATGGCCAAGGAGCTGATCCTGCTGCCCACCGTCGAGGTCGTCGAAGCCGACGTGCACGACGAACAGGAGCTCGCCCGCCAGTTCCGCGGCATGGACGCGGTCATCAACCTGATCGGCATCCTGCACGAGGAAAAGCCCGGCCGCGTCGACCTGCCCAGCGCGCGTCGCGGCGACTTCCAGCAGGTCCATATCGAACTGCCGCGCAAGGTCGTGCATGCCTGCGGCCAGGCCGGCGTGCACCGTCTGCTGCACATGAGCGCGCTCGGCGCCGACCCCAATTCGCGTTCCGCTTACCAGCGCTCCAAGGGCATCGGCGAGGCGCTGGTGCGGGAAGCGGGAAGGCAGCACAGCGAGGACGAAAACTGGTACCTCAACGGCCCCAAGTTCGTCCACGGCTACGGCCTCAACGTCACGGTTTTCCGTCCGTCGGTCATTTTCGGCCGCGGGGATTCCTTTCTGTCCATGTTCGCCCGGCTGCAGAAGATGTTCCCGGTGTTGCCACTGGCGAACGCGGGCGCACGTTTTGCGCCGGTACATGTGGAAGACGTGGCGCGCGCCTTCGCCGACAGCCTCGACAATCTCGCCACCTTCGGCCAGACCTACGACCTGTGCGGCCCGCATGCCTACACCCTGCGCGAACTGGTCGACTATGTCGGCGAAGTCACCGGCAGCAAGCGCCCCGTCATCCCGCTGGGCGACCGCCTGTCGTATTTCCAGGCCTGGGCGATGGAATTCAAGCCCGGCAAAAAGCTCATGACGCGCGACAACTACTACGCCATGGGGGTCGACAACGTCTGCGCCGGGGGCTGGCCGGAAGTGTTCGACTTCCAGCCGGTCGCGCTCGAAGCCATTGCACCGGAATATCTGCGCGCCGATTCGCCGCGCGCGCGTTATGAAGGCTACCGCGAGCACGCCGGGCGCTGATCCTTGATCGAATTTGGCCGGGTGCTGACTTGGTTCAGCGCCTCTGCGGGGCGGGAGTAAGGGGTCTGCGTCAATGAAAATCTATACCGTAGGGGGCGCGGTACGTGATGCACTGCTCGGCCGGCCGGTCACCGACCGCGATCATGTCGTCGTCGGTGCCACCCCGGAGGAAATGGTGGCCCTGGGCTACCAGCCCGTCGGCCAGGACTTCCCGGTTTTCCTCCATCCCCGGACCCACGAGGAATATGCGCTGGCCCGCACCGAGCGCAAGTCCGGCCACGGCTACAAGGGCTTCACCGTCTACGCTTCCCCCGAGGTGACGCTGGAGGAGGACCTGCGGCGGCGCGATCTCACCATCAACGCCATGGCGCTTGATGAAAGCGGCACGCTCATCGACCCCTATGGTGGGCAGGCCGATCTGCAATCGAAAACCTTTCGCCACGTCAGCGCGGCCTTTGCCGAAGACCCGGTGCGCATCCTCAGGGTGGCGCGCTTCGCCGCGCGCTTTAACGATTTCAGCCTCGCCCCCGAAACTCTCATCCTGATGCGGCAGATCGTCGAGGACGGCGAGGTCGACGCGCTGGTTCCCGAACGCGTCTGGCAGGAAGTGTCGCGCGGCCTGATGGAGGAAGAGCCCTCGCGCATGTTCCTTGTGCTGCGCGAATGCGGCGCGCTGGCGCGGCTGTTTCCCGAAATCGATCGCCTGTTCGGCGTGCCGCAGCCGCCCGAACACCACCCGGAAATCGATACCGGGGACCATGTCATGCGCGTGATCGACTGGGCAGCGCGCCACGCGATGAGCCTGCCGGTACGCTTCGCCGCGCTCACCCATGACCTTGGCAAGGGCGACACCCCGCCCGAACTCTGGCCCAAGCATCACGGACACGAAGCGAAGAGCGCCGAACGGGTGCGCGCGCTGAGTGAACGCCTCCGCGTTCCCGCCGACTGCCGCGATCTCGCCATTGCCGTCGCGCGGGAACATGGCCTGGTCCACCGTGCGCAGGAATTGCGTCCGGGAACCGTGGTCGAATTGCTGGAGCGGGTCGACGCCTTCCGTCGTCCCGAGCGCTTCGACCAGTTTCTGCAGGCCTGCGAGTGCGATTTTCGCGGCCGGCCGGGCTACGAGGACAAGCCCTTCCTTGCACCGTCCTGGCTGCGCCAGGCGCTGCTGACGGCGCAGTCCATCGATGCCGCTGAAATTGCCCGCAGGGTCGATCCGGGGCGCATCCGCGAAGCTATTTTTCAGGCACGGGTCGAGGCCATCGCGGTATGGCGCGACCGCCTGCAGCGGGCAGGTTCGGAGTGAACGGTCGCCGCTTGCTGCAATTGCAACGCATACCCACAGTCACTCTCTCGCAGGGGTCTATCATTGACTGTGTGGTTGGTTTGATTGTTGTCTCAAGGAGAAGCTCATGAAACCCAGATTACTTGCTGTTCTGGTGGCCGCGATAATGGCGCCTCTTTTTGTCGGGTGTGTAACCGACCCGCGTTACGGCGAAGTTGTGGTCCGCGACCCACATTATTCGGTGAGAGTGGTGTTCAGCGATCATGACCGTCGCCTGATCAATGACTATTACGAGCCACGTTATCGAAATCTGCCCCCCGGTCAGGCCAAGAAGGACCGACTTCCACCCGGCCACGCATGGCGGGCGAGGTACAACCAGCCGATTCATGATGAGGTGCGGATGCGCTACCTCCCTTATGAACTTGATCAACGACTGACGCGGTTGCCTCCTGAGTATGTGCGCCTCATTATCGGCACCGATGTGGTGATCATGAATGTCCATACCCGGGTGGTGGTCGACATCCTGGAGGACATTACCGACTGAGGGTGAGCGGCTGAGCTTCAGATCCTGCCCCGAAAAGATGAGGCCCTCATGAGTGGGAGGTATTGGGAACACTTTCCGCATCAGGCCGACATGGGTGTGCGGGGTGTCGGGCCCAGCCGGGAGGCTGCCTTCGAACAGGCGGCCTTGGCGATGACCGCCGTCGTCACCGACCCGGCGCGGGTGCTGCCAGCCACGCCGGTGGACATTCGTTGCGAGGCTCCGGACGACGAGCTGCTGCTGGTCGACTGGCTCAATGCGCTGATTCTCGAAATGGCCGCGCGCCACATGCTGTTCAGCCACTTCGACATCACGCTCGAAGGCCAACGCCTGAATGCCGTTGCCTGGGGTGAGCCGGTTGACCCGGAGCGGCACCAGCCGGCGGTCGAGATCAAGGGCGCCACCTATACTGAATTGAGCGTAAGCCAAAACGAAAGCGATCAATGGCAGGCACAGTGCGTGGTGGATGTCTGAGATGAACCCGTCCCGGTTTCAACAAGTATCGAATGTCGAATGGCGCATCGAGCCTTTCGGGGCCATGCGTGTTCCCGCCGTGATCTATGCCGATGAGGCCTTGATCCGCGAAATGGACGACAAGGTCCTTGAGCAGCTCACCAATGTCGCCGCCCTGCCGGGCATCGTCGAGGCCGCCTACGCCATGCCCGACGCACACTGGGGCTACGGCTTCCCGATCGGCGGGGTGGCGGCATTCGACGCCGAGGAGGGGGGCGTGGTCTCGGCCGGCGGGGTGGGTTTCGACATCTCCTGCGGGGTGCGCACCCTGCACACCGGGCTCAGGGCGGCTGACATCGCACCGCTAAAACAGCGTTTCGCCGACCGCCTGTTTGCGAACATTCCGGCGGGGGTCGGCAGTACCGGCCAGTTGCGACTGAACCCGGGCGAGATGGACGCGATGCTGCGCGGCGGCGCACGCTGGGCGGTCGATCGGGGCTACGGCAGCGTGGCGGACCTGGACCGCATCGAAGAGCACGGCTGCATGGCCGGCGCCGAACCGGGACAGGTTTCCGAGCAGGCCAAGCGTCGCCAGCGCGACGAAATCGGCACCCTCGGATCCGGCAACCATTACCTCGAATTGCAGGAGGTCGTCGAGATCTACGACGACAAGGCGGCCGAGCGCTTCCGGCTGCGTCAGGGCGAGGTGGTGGTCAGCATCCACTGCGGCTCGCGCGGGCTGGGCCATCAGATCGGCACCGAATTCCTCAGGCAGATGGTGATCGCCGCCCCAGGCCATGGAATCGTGCTGCCCGACCGCGAGCTCGCGTGTGCGCCGATCAATTCGACGCTAGGACAGGCCTATCTCGGCGCCATGCGCGCGGCAATCAACTGCGCCCTGGCCAACCGTCAGGTCCTCACCCATCTCGCCCGCGAAGTGTTCGCCGACCTGCTGCCGGGCACCCATCTCAACCTGATCTACGACGTATCGCACAACACCTGCAAGCTGGAACCGCACACGGTCGATGGCCGCTCACGCCGCCTCTACGTCCATCGCAAGGGTGCGACGCGCGCCTTCGGCCCCGGTCATCCGGCACTGCCCGCCGATTTGCGCGACATCGGCCAGCCGGTGCTGATCGGCGGCAGCATGGGCACGGCTTCCTACATCCTCGCCGGCACCGAGGAAGGCATGACGCGTGCCTTCAGTTCCGCCTGCCACGGCGCCGGACGCGCCATGAGCCGGCATCAGGCCACCCGCCAGTGGCACGGCCGGGCGCTGGTGGACGAACTCGCCAGCCAGGGCATCCTGATCCGCAGCCCCTCGCTGCGTGGCGTGGCGGAAGAGGCGCCCGGTGCCTACAAGGATGTCAGCGCAGTGGTGGAGGCGGCCCATCGTGCCGGCCTGGCACGCAAGGTGGCCAAGCTCAGGCCGCTGGTCTGCATCAAGGGCTGAAATGCGGCGAAGGACCAAGAACGGCTATTTCGATTTCCCCGCCAGCGATCGCACCGCCGCATAGAAGTTGCCGAAGTCGCCGCGCGTTTCTTCCAGCAGGGCCCGAAACATCGCCACATCGTCGAAATAGATCGATACGGCGGCCAGCTTGGCATTGTTGATGTCGTCAGCGAACCAGGGGTCGTAGCTTGACCAGGCAGGATCCTGCAGCTTGCGCCGGCGATGGGTTTCGCGCAGGGCCTCGATGATTTTCTGCTTGGCTTGGCGCTTTGCTTCCGCATCGAGCGTGCCGGCATAGAGGTTCGCCAAGGCATCGCGCGTCGCGATGACCGAGGCATAAAACGCGTCGGCGCGGGCAAGCGCGGCCCGATAGCGTGCCAGACCCTGATGATCCTGCCGGCTGTCCAGCCAGCGCAGCGTACCTTCGATTTCGACCGCGCGCGCGAAGGATTCGTTGAAGGTGGCATCGTTTTTCACGTAGACCACCTGGTGGGCAAGTTCGTGAAAGATCAGACCGGCGAGCTGCTCCTCGGGCAGGCGCAGCATGGCCGAGGTAACGGGGTCGTCAAAGTAGCCAAGTGTGGAATAGGCGGTGACGCCGCCGACCATCACGTCGTCGCCCGCCGAGCGAAACCGCTTTGCATACTGCTCAGCCGACCGTTTGCTGTAATAACCGCGATAGGGCACGCAGCCGACTACCGGGAAACACGATTCGCGGGGTGCGAGGTCGAATTCGGGGGTGATCCAGACGCTCCACACCGGGTAGTTGCCGTTCAGGCCGGCATATGAACGGTACGAACCGTTATCGGGCAGCGCCAGTTCGCGGCTGGCGAACTCGCGCGTGACGGCGACGCGCTCCAGCCGCGATTTCAGTGTCTCGGGCGTGGCCGGATCGGCGACGAGGTCGTCAAACGGCTGTCGCCGGGCCATCAGGTCGAAATGACCGTGCATCGCGTGCAGCGGGTAGCAGCCAGCCAGCGTGCCATTCAGAGCCAGCAGAAAAATCAATCGTGGCAGTTTCAAGACCTTGACCTGTTGCAGGCAGAACCGCTGCAAGCATAGCGCAAGGATCAGGACAAAAGGCCCTGCCGAAACCGGCAGGGTTTTAGCGCGACCTGCGTCTACGCTCAGTGACGATAGGGCCGTGAGTCATAAGGCCCGTAACCGCGCCCCGGGCCGCCATAGTAAGGCGCGTAATACTTGTACTTGCCCCGATAAGGCGGTGGTGCCACGACCACCGCCGCGGGCGGATAGTAGGGGGCGGGGCCATAGTAGGGTCCAGGCCCATAGTAGGGTCCAGGCCCATAGTAGCCGTAAGCTCCAGTCCCGTAGGCCATGCTGAAGCCCGGCGTGCCGATCGAGATCATGAAAGCGGGGTCACCGCTCACCACGACACCGGGGGCGTAATAGCCACCGTGCGCCATGACCCCGGTAGAAGCCGCCAGCAGGACGGCAGCTAAAAGACGAGTGCGTAACATGGTATTTCTCCTTTCATTTGCGCCGGTTCGAAACTGCCTTATCGGCGGCCGTGTCCGCGGCCGTTGCCTGAGCGTTCGTCATGCACGGGTGCCGGCGAATCGTATCCGCGCTGGCGCCGCTCGTAGCCGTAGCCATATCCCTGCGGGTCGTCATCCTCGACATTGCGTCGCTTCGACTTGCGATTCTCACGATCCGGGTCCTGACGATCACGGCTGACGCCATCGTCGATATTGCGTTTGGCATTCATGTAGGCGTTATCCACATAATCGGGCGCTGCCTGTGCCGGCAAAGCCATCATCAAGCTCATTGCCGCCATCCCGATCATCAGTGTGAATCGCGTTTTCATGACTTCTTCCTTATCTGTGGCAGCCTTGTCTGGTTTCCACGCTTTGCATTCTGGTTGAGGAAAGTTAGCGCACTGTTTCATGCAAGCGCTATTTTGTAACAGTGTGTAACCGCTGGCTTATTGGCACCCCGGCGGCGCTGATATAGTTTGCACATGGACAAGGAAACAATCTACGTTACCGATGACGACCCCGGCATTCGCGAACTGGTGGCCGAGTACCTCGGCGCCCAGGGTTACGCCGTGGAGACAGCGGAGGATGCCGTGTCGCTCGATCGCCTGCTGCAGCAGAAGTTGCCCAGCCTGCTGGTGCTCGACTGGATGATGCCGGGCGAGGATGGGCTCTCGGTCGCGCGGCGCCTGCGCGCCCAGCCCGGGTTTCCGCCCATCATCATGCTGTCGGCCAAGGGCGAGGACATCGACCGCATCATCGGCCTGGAAGTCGGTGCCGACGATTACCTGCCCAAGCCCTTCAACCCGCGCGAACTGCTGGCGCGCATCCGTGCCGTGCTGCGGCGCGGGTCTGTCGCCGGCGACACGGCTGCCGGCGAGTCGGCGAAGCGGGTCCACTTCGGTCCCTATGTGGCCGATCTCGACGCCCGCACCCTCAGCCGTGACGGCGAGGAGATCGTGCTGACCGGCGGCGAGTACGAGCTTCTGGAAATATTTGTCACCCACGCCAACCGTGCTCTGTCGCGCGACTGGCTGATGGACCAGCTGCGCGGCTTCGAGCGCGACCCGTTCGATCGCAGCATCGACGTGCGGGTCAACCGCCTGCGCAAGAAGATCGAGGACGATCCGTCCAATCCCGCCTATATCCGTACCCAGCGTGGGCAGGGCTACCTGTTCGTGCCGCATGGCAAGGGCTAGGATTCCGGATCCGGGGTTCGGGGAATGAGCGGCCGAATGCTGCTGCCCCCTCGCCCCTGACGACCCCTTGGCTGCCCTGCACCGATCGCTCTTCGCCCGCACCGCGCTGACGCTGGCGCTGGCCTTCGTCGTGTTTCAGGCGGCGGCCCTGTGGGTGGTCTATCGTACCGTGATCGTTCCGGTGGCGGAGCGATCGGCCGACGATCTCGCCGGACTGATCGTCCTGTCGGCGCAAACCTGGGTCGAATTGCCGCCGCTCACCCGTCCGGCGTTCGAGCGGGAGTTGGCGCGGCGGCATGGCCTGCGTCTGACGACTGTCGACGTCGGCGCGACGGTCGACGCACCGAGTTTCTCGTTCCGCAGCGAAATCGAGGCGGCGCTCAGCCGCCGCATCGGCGACGACATCGTCCTCGACGGCGTCCCCGGCAGCGAAGCCGCCTGGTTGTGGCTTCCGCTCGGCGAGCATGACCTGCATGTCGGCTTCTTCCCCCAGCGTTATGCGGTCAAGCTGCCCCTGGCGGCGATGGCCGTGGTCGTGTTCGGCACCCTGCTCAGCCTGCTGACGGCGCTGTTTCTGGTGCGGCGCATCACCGTTCCGCTGGCGCGCGCGGCGGCCGCGGCCGGCAAGGTCGGCGCCGGCCAGCTTCCGGACCCGCTCCCCGAGACCGGGCCGTTCGAACTGGCCGAACTGGCGCGGCGCTTCAACCTCATGGCGCATGAAGTGCGCGAACTGCTGGACAACCGCACCACCCTGCTGGCCGGGATTTCACACGACCTGCGCACCCCCATGACGCGCCTGCAGCTCAATCTGGAACTGCTGCGCGACAAGCCCAGCCCCGAGCGCATCGACAAGGCGCTCATCGACCTCGCCGACATGAACTCGCTGATCTCGGGCTATCTGGAGCTGGCGCGCACGACCCGCGCCGAAGCGCCGGCCGATTTCGACGTCGCGGCCCTCCTGGCCGAACTGGCGACGAAATCGGGCGTGGTGTGGGGCGGCGCCGCGCCGTGCCGGATCAGCGCCGGCCCTTTGGCGGTGCGGCAGATCGTGACGAACCTAATCCAGAACGCACAGCGCTACGGTGGCGATCAGGCGGTGGAACTGCTGCTGGATTGTGCGGCGGATCGGGTCAGGATCGTGGTGCGCGACCACGGGCCGGGGATTCCCGAGGCCCAGATCGACAAGGTTTTCAGGCCGTTTTACCGGCTGGAGGGTTCACGCTCGCTGGCGACCGGCGGGACCGGACTGGGCCTGGCGATCGTTCGACAACTGGCGGAGACGCAGGGGTGGAAGGTGGCGTTGAGCAATCGCGCCGGGGGCGGGCTTGATGCGGTGCTGGAAATCAGTACTGCGGCGTCCGCTTGAGGATGCGCACTTCAACGAACAGCAGGGTCAGGCTGAAGAGTATCAGCCGCCGCGTGCTGCCGCTGAAGAAGCCCAGCGGCGCGGAGGACAGGCCGACACTCACCCGCGTGCCTTTGCCCAGTTTCATGATTCAGGCTCAGGCCAGGTTCTGCTGACGTGCAAACAGCGAGAACTGGACGAACAGGACGGACAGGCTGGTGAGACTCATGCGCTCGGTGCAGCCGTGAAACCAGGCGAAGGGCGACTTGCTGAGTTCGAGGACCAGTTGGTTTTTGCCGAATTGCAGTTTCATGATGATCTCCTTGGTGAGCTTGCTTGCCTGGATACTTGCAACCCCTGTGCCATCCATGCCGGCAGTCGCTTGGTGAAAATAAACGTAATTAATTCAATGGATTGAAAGTTTTTGGCCGCAAAGTGGCGGTGCCGTGAATTGTCCGTTCTGACGGAAAACCGTCATCTCGTGTCGAGGTGACAGACAGTCGACAGGGGAAGCTGTGTTGACCGCACAGGAGGCGAGGGGAATCCGGATCCCGGTCGTCTTCCTTGAGAATTGGGCGGGCCAAGCCATCAGCCAGTCATTGGTCTGCTTTGCGTTCCTTCGCGTCCTTTGCGGTCGATCGTCTTAAAATAGCGCTTCCCATTCCGTACCCGCACCGCCCCTTGGCACGACCAAGGTAGAATCCGGCTTTCGATTCGGGCGGGGCGCCCTCGCGCTCCCTCTTCTGCATGATCATCCTCAAGAATCTAAGCCTGCGGCGCAGTGCCAAGGTGCTGCTCGACAACGCCTCGGTGTCGATCAATCCCGGAGAAAAGGTCGGCCTCGTCGGCCGCAACGGCGCCGGCAAGTCCAGCCTGTTCGCCCTCTTGAACGGCACCCTGCACGAGGACAAGGGCGATTTCTCCATGCCGTCGCAGTGGCGCATGGCGCAGGTGGCGCAGGACATGCCGGAGACGTCCGAGAGCGCGACGGATTTCGTCATCGCCGGCGACACCACGCTGGCCGCGGCACAGGCCGAGGTGGAGGCGGCCGAGGCCAGCGACGACGGTGAGCGCATGGCGCACGCCTACATGGCGCTGCACGACGCCGGGGCACACGATGCGCAGTCGCGCGCCCAGGCGCTGATCCTCGGCCTGGGTTTCCAGGTACGCGAACTGGATCAGCCGGTCAACAGCTTCTCCGGCGGCTGGCGCATGCGCCTGCAACTGGCGCGCGCACTGATGTGTCCGTCCGACCTGCTGCTGCTCGACGAACCCACCAACCACCTCGACCTCGACGCGCTGGTGTGGCTGGAAGCCTGGCTGAAAAAATACCCCGGCACCCTGCTGGTGATCAGCCACGACCGCGAGTTTCTCGACGCGGTGACAAACGTCACCCTGCACATCGAGAACGGCCAGCTCACCCGCTACGGCGGCAACTACAGCACCTTCGAGGACATGCGCGCCGAGCAGATGGCGCTGCAGCAGGCGGCGTTCGCCAAACAGCAGGACAAGATCGCCCACCTGCAGGCCTTCATCAACCGCTTCAAGGCCAAGGCGAGCAAGGCCAAGCAGGCCCAAAGCCGGGTCAAGGCGCTGGACCGCATGGAAAAGCTGGCACCGATGCTGGCGAGCGCGGACTTCACCTTCGAGTTCAAGGAGCCGCTCAACCTGCCCAACCCCATGCTGACGATCGACGACGCCAGCTTCGGCTACCCGCCCCCCGCGGATGCGCCTGCCGGGACGCCTTCAACCGTGATCGTGCAGCACGTCAGCAAATCGGTGTTCGCCGGCCAGCGCATCGGCATCCTCGGCGCCAACGGCCAGGGCAAGTCGACGCTGGTGAAGACCATCGCGCGCACCCTGCCGGTGGTCGAGGGCAAAGTGATCGAGGGCAAAGGCCTCAACATCGGCTACTTCGCGCAGCAGGAACTCGATGTGCTGCGCCCCCTGGATACCCCGCTGGAACACATGATCCGTCTGGCCCGCGACACCATCGCCAATGGCGGTGCCGGCCAGTTCAGCAGCCGCGAGCAGGACCTGCGCAACTTCCTCGGCACCTTCAATTTCAGCGGTGACATGGTCAAGCAGGCCGTCGGCACCATGAGCGGCGGCGAAAAGGCACGGCTGGTGCTGTGCATGATCGTGTGGCAGCGGCCCAACCTCTTGCTGCTGGACGAGCCGACCAACCACCTCGACCTCGCCACGCGCGAGGCGCTGGCGATGGCGCTCAATGAGTTCGAAGGCACCCTCATGCTGGTCAGCCACGACCGCGCCCTGCTGCGCTCCGTGTGCGACGAATTCTGGCTGGTCACGCGCGGCGGCGTCGAACCGTTCGACGGCGACCTGGACGACTATCAACGCTATTTGCTGGAAGAGGGCAAGCGCGTACGCGAAAGCCTGAAGGAAGCTGGCAAGGTGGCGAATGCGCCGGTGGTCAAGGCCGAACCTGCACCGGTTTCGGCGAAGAAACCGGTGTCATCGGGCAAGATCAAGTCGCTCAAGCAGAAGCTGGAGAAACTCGAGAAAAGCATGGCTGCGCTTCAGGCAGAAAAGGCTGCTTTCGAAGCACGCCTGGGCGGGACGCTTTCAGTCGAGGATATAACCGAAACCAGCAAGCAACATCAACACGTCATTGACGAGTTGGCGATTGAAGAGGGGGAGTGGCTGGAGTTGCTGGGAGAGATCGAGGCGCTGGAGGGAGCGGGGGCTTAACCGCACTACCGTTCGCCCTGAGCCTGCGGAAGGGTCGCCGCGTTGCGGAGGGGACCCACCGGCGTACCCCTTGCGGGTGCTGTCGAAGGGCTGTCAACAGAAGTGGAAAACTTCGCCAAACCACTGACCCTTGACCGGGGGTAGCCCGGCAGCTAGTCACTTTCTTTTGCTTCGGCAAAAAGAAAGTAACCAAAGAAAAGGCGACCCAGGCATCCCCGCCCTTCGGGTTCCCGAAAAAATGGGCCCGCCGGGCGGGCGGCGAAGAACTCGCCCCGCCTTGCTGTTTCTGATCAATTTTTGTAGGCGGGGCTCAGACACCTTCGCCGCGTTATTCCGCCCGTCAGTCACACTTTTTTGGCGTGGCTGCATGGGGACAAGTCAGAACCAGGGTTTGGGCACACTGAAGACATCGCACGTTCAGTTGCGGATACGGGTGAGAAACCCCGGTCTGCCAAGGTAAAATCGCGCTTTCCCGATATTTTGCCGATCGCTGTGAAACCCACCTTTCAGGACATCATCCTCACCCTGCAACGCTACTGGGGGGAGCGCGGCTGTGCGCTGCTGCAGCCCTACGACATGGAGGTCGGCGCCGGCACCTCGCACACCGCGACCTTTCTGCGCGCGCTTGGCCCCGAGCCGTGGAAGGCCGCCTACGTGCAGCCGAGCCGCCGGCCCAAGGACGGCCGCTACGGCGACAACCCCAACCGGCTGCAGCATTACTACCAGTTCCAGGTGGTGCTCAAACCGGCGCCGGCGGACATTCTGGAGCTGTATCTCGGGTCGCTCGAAGCGCTGGGTTTCGATCTAAAAAAGAACGACGTGCGCTTCGTCGAGGACGACTGGGAGAACCCCACGCTCGGTGCCTGGGGGCTGGGCTGGGAGGTGTGGCTGAACGGCATGGAAGTGACCCAGTTCACCTACTTCCAGCAGGTAGGCGGTATCGACTGCAAGCCGATCACCGGTGAGATCACCTACGGCCTGGAACGCCTCGCCATGTACCTGCAGGGCGTTGAAAGCGTGTACGACCTGACCTGGACCGAGGGGCTGACCTACCGCGACGTCTACCACCAGAACGAGGTCGAGCAGTCGACCTACAACTTCGAGCATAGCGACGTCGATTTCCTGCTGACCGCTTTCGGCGCGCACGAGAAGAAGGCGCAGGAACTGATGGCCGCCCAACTCGCGCTGCCGGCCTACGAGCAGGTGCTGAAAGCCGCGCACACCTTCAACCTGCTGGATGCGCGCGGCGCGATCTCGGTGACCGAGCGCGCGGCCTATATCGGCCGCATCCGCAACCTAGCGCGGGCGGTGGCGAAGAGCTATCTCGACAGCCGCGCGCGTCTGGGCTTTCCGATGGCGCCGAGGGAATGGGCGGATGAAGTGGCGGCAGAAATGGCCAGGAAGGCGGCAGCATGAGCGCACGCAATCTATTGGTTGAATTGTTCGTCGAGGAACTGCCGCCCAAGGCGCTGAAAAAGCTGGGCGAGGCTTTCGCCGCCACGCTGGCCGAGAGCCTCGTGGCGCAGGGGCTGGTCGATGTTCGGGCCTCTGTCGTCGATTTCGCTTCGCCTCGTCGCCTCGGTGCGCATGTCGAAAACGTACTGGCGCGCGCCGCCGACAAGCCTCTGTCGACCAAGCTGATGCCAGTGAGCGTCGGCCTCGATGCGGACGGCAAGGCGACGCCCGCGCTGCTGAAGCGCCTGGCGGCGCTGGGTGTGGACGAGACCGCAGTGGCAAAGCTGCGGCGTGAAGGCGAGGGCAAGAACGAAGCGCTATTCCACGACAGCGTCGCGCCAGGCACGGCGCTGGCCGACGGTCTGCAGCGCGCGCTCGAAGCCGCGATGGCCAAGCTGCCGATCCCCAAGGTGATGACCTACCAACTGGCCGACGGCTGGAGCACGGTCAATTTCGTGCGCCCGGTCCACGGACTGCTTGCGCTTCATGGGACCGACGTCGTTCCGGTATCCGTACTGGGCTTGCACGCCGGCCGAACGACGCAGGGCCATCGCTTCGAGGCGCGTGTCAGTCCGGTGGTCATCGCGTCCGCGGACGGCTACGCGACGCAGATGAAGGACGACGGCGCCGTGATCGCGAGCTTTGCCGAGCGGCGCGCCGAGATCGTCCGCCAGTTGCAGGCTGCCGCCGCACCCTCGGGTTTGAAACCGGTCGAGGACGACGCCCTGCTGGACGAGGTCACCGCGCTGGTCGAGCGCCCCAACGTGCTGGTCGGCCAGTTCGAGGAAGCCTTCCTCGAAGTGCCGCAGGAATGCCTGATCCTCACCATGAAGGCGAACCAGAAGTATTTCCCGCTGCTGGACACGACAGGCAGGCTGACCAACCGCTTCCTCATCGTTTCCAACATCTCGCCCGCCGATGCCTCCGCCGTGATCCAGGGCAACGAGCGCGTGGTGCGCCCGCGTCTGGCCGACGCCAAGTTCTTCTTCGACCAGGACCGCAAGAAGGCCCTGGAGAGCCGGGTGTCGGGTCTGGCCAAGGTCGTGTATCACAACAAGCTGGGTAGCCAGGGCGAGCGCGTCGAGCGCGTGCGCGCGATCGCCCGCTGGGTGGCGGAAAAGGTCGATGCCAATGTCACTCTGGCGGATCGTGCGGCGCTGCTGGCCAAGGCTGACCTGCTGACCGACATGGTCGGTGAGTTCCCGGAATTGCAGGGCATCATGGGCGGTTATTACGCCCGCCACGACGGCGAGGACGAGACGGTCGCTCAAGCGATCGCCGACCAGTACCTGGTGCGCCGAGATGAGACGGAGGATGTTTCCAATCTCGTCAGCGAAGTGTTGCAGATCGCCGACAGGATGGAAACGCTGGTGGGCATCTGGGGTATCGGACTCAAGCCGACAGGGGACAAGGATCCGTTTGCCCTTCGCCGCCACGCTCTCTCCATCATCAAGTCATTCCAGTTGCTCGGGGCCATGTTCGCGATGGACAAGGCCGAGATGCAACTTGATCTCAATGAGTTGATCGAATTCAGCCTGTCTGTTTTCCCGGCCGGAATTCTCGACGGAAACGTGGCCGAGGAGCTCAAGCTGTTCATTTATGAGCGTAACGCCAACCAGCTGGCGCCGGTATTCGGTGCGGAAGCGGTTGCGGCCGTGTTCTCCAACATGCCGCCTCTGCATGAGGTCGTGAAGCGAATTCGCGCGGTACGTGAATTCGCAAAGCTGCCCGAGTCAGCCAGCCTCGCCGCCGCCAACAAGCGTGTCGGCAACATCCTGAAGAAATCCGAGGGCGAGGTGGGTGGCTCGGCCGATCCTGCGCGCTTTGTCGAGGTTCCGGAGCAGGAGCTATTCGCCGCGCTGTCCGACATTGCACCGCGCGCCGACGCGGCCTTCGCGGCCGGCGACTACACTGCGTCGCTGCAGGCGCTGGCCGCGCTGAAGGATCCGGTCGACGCCTTCTTCGACCATGTGATGGTCAACACCGACGATCCCGTCCTCAAGGCCAACCGGCTGGCGCTGCTGAACCAGTTGCACTTGACCATGAACCGGGTGGCTGACATCTCCCGGCTTGCCGCCTAAACTCATGGCATGAAGCTCATCATTCTCGACCGCGACGGCGTCATCAATTTCGATTCCGACCAGTTCATCAAGAGCCCGGACGAATGGAAGCCGATTCCCGGCAGTCTGGAAGCGATCGCTCGGCTGACGCGCGACGGCTGGCGCGTGGTGGTGGCGACCAACCAGTCGGGCATCGCGCGCGGGCTGCTGGACATGGTGACCCTCAACGCCATCCACGCCAAGATGCACAAGGCGGTGGCGGCGGCGGGCGGGCGGATCGAGGCGGTGTTCTACTGCCCGCACGCCGCCGACGTCAAATGCCGCTGCCGCAAACCCGAGACCGGCATGCTGGAGGAAATTGCCGTGCGCTACGGCTGCGATCTGGCCGGCGTTCCGGCCGTCGGGGACTCGCTGCGTGACATGCAGGCGGCGGCCGGCATGGGGGCGCAACCGATGCTGGTCAAAACCGGCAAGGGCGAAAAGACCCTCGTCGCCGGCGGGCTGCCGGCCGGCACGCCGGTGTTCGAGTCGCTCGCCGACGTCGTCGACAAACTGCTGGGGCCGGCGGCGTGAGTCTGCTGCGTTCGTCCGTGTTCGCCGTGTTGCAGGTCATGCTGACGGTCTTCTTCAGCCTCGTCGCACTTTTCAGCTTCCCCTTCTCCGCGCACGCACGCTATCGCCTGATCACCGGCTACAACCGCCTCGTCATCTGGTTGGCAGCCCGGGTGCTGGGCATCCGCTATGTCGTCATCGGGCGCGAGAACCTGCCCGCCGTTCCTTCGGTGATGCTGGCCAAGCACCAGTCGGCGTGGGAGACCGTCGCCTTTCTCTGCCTGTTTCCCCCGGTCTCGCCGGTGATCAAGCAGGAGCTGCTGAACGTGCCGTTTTTCGGCTGGGCGTTTCGCATGCTTTCGCCCATCGCCATCGACCGCAGCGCCGGGCGCGAGGCGCTGAAGCAGATCATCGTCCAGGGCCGGGAAAAGCTGGCGCAGGGATTCTGGGTGCTGGTGTTTCCCGAAGGCACCCGTGTCGCCCCCGGCGAAAAGGGCCGCTATGGTGCCGGCGGCGCCCGGCTGGCGGTCGAAGCCGGCGCACCGGTGGTGCCGGTGGCGCACAATGCCGGTGAAGTCTGGCCGAAGAACGCCTTCGTCAAGCGCCCCGGAACCGTTACGGTCAGCATCGGCCCGGCCATCGACAGCCGCGAGAAAAGCGCCGCCGAGATCACGCGCACGGTCGAGGCCTGGATCGAGACCGAAATGGCGAGGCTGCCCCCTGCTGCCGCCCGTTAACAAGGGCGTGCTCGCCATCGGCGACGCCGCCGTGCCGTTCGAGTTGCGGCGCTCGAAGCGCCGCTGCACCCTGGGGCTGACCGTCACCCCGCAGCAGATCCGGATCCACGCCCCGAGCTGGACCCCGCGCGCCGAAATCGAGCATTACGTCCTGCGCCAGCACGACTGGCTGCACCGCGCCTGGACCCGGATGCAGGAACGCGCGCCGCAGCCGGCGTCGGCGGCACCCGTCGGCGTGCGCTACCTCGGACGGGAGCTGACGCTCGACGTTCGACCATCTCTTTTCAGCGAAATCCGACGCCACGGCGCCACCCTGCACATCCACGCCCCGCTCGATGCCGACATCCCGGCCCTGGTTCGCGACTGGCTATATATAAAGGCCACTCGCTTTCTGGCGTGGAGGCTGCAGCGAATCGCCCGCCGCAGCGGCCGCCAGCCCTGCCGTTTCGCCCTGAGCGACGCCCAGACCCAGTGGGGCAGTTGCACCCGGCGCGGCCACGTCCGCCTCAACTGGCGGCTGGTGCAGGCGCCACTTGCCCTCATCGACTACGTTGCCGCCCACGAACTCGCCCACCTCGTTCACCTCGACCATTCGCCGCGCTTCTGGGCGCAGGTGGCGGTGCTGTGTCCGGATGCGCTTGCCAGGCGGGCGGAGTTGCGCAAAATGAGTGGTGCGCTGTTTCAGGTTTGAGTCGAATGACTTTTTACCGCGAAGGTAAAAAAGGAAAGCGTCCGGGACGTGCAGCAACACTTCGATCGAAGTAGTGTTGCAGAGGATTTGTCTTTCCTTGGCGTTCCTTCGCGTCCTTAGCGGTTAAATGCTTTTAGGGAGGTTCACTTCATGAGAATCCTGCATACCATGCTGCGCGTAGGCGATCTGGATAAGTCCATCGACTTCTACACCCACGTCCTCGGCATGAAGCTGTTGCGCCGCAAGGACTACCCTGGCGGCAAGTTCACCCTCGCCTTCGTCGGCTACGACACCGAGGACAAGGCCGCGGTGCTCGAGCTCACCTACAACTGGGGGGTGGACAAGTACGAAGTTGGCAGCGGCTACGGCCACATCGCCATCGAGGTCGACGACGCCTATGCCGCCTGCGGCGCCGCCGCGGCCAAGGGCGGCAAGGTCCTGCGCCCCGCCGGCCCGATGTCGCACGGCAGCACCGTCATTGCCTTCATCGAAGACCCCGACGGCTATCCCATCGAGTTCATCCAGAAGGGGACGGCGGGGTGGGCGCAGCAGGCGGGCGGCTCAAGCTAGAAAAAAGTGGGTGTATGGCGGGCTGACTGACGAAATGTGTCACATCCTGCCGAATGTCGTCCGGGCAGAAGCGACTCGCCTGACAGTCCGGAACGACGGTCGAAAATCAATATCCCGCGTGGAACAAGGGTTTCAGCCGTATTCGCCGGAATTTTCCCCGAATTCTCTAAAGCTGGCACGACCGCTGCACGTTAATTGACCAGACACGGCATGAACGTGTTCATTTGCCCAACTCAAGGAGATTTAAAATGCGTAAGGTACAACAAGGTTTTACCCTGATCGAACTGATGATCGTTGTGGCGATTATCGGTATTCTGGCCGCGATCGCGATTCCGCAGTATGCGGATTACACCCAGCGTTCCAAGGTTTCTGGCGCAGTTCAAGGCATCGTGGCTTATAAAACCGCTGTTGCTTCCTGTTTCCAGGATACTGGCGATCTGACTACCTGCGACGCCGGTGCCAACTCCATCCCCGCAGCCATTGCAGCAGGCAATAACGGTGCAGCAATTGCCTATGTCGATGGTGTCGGTGTTACTGATGGCGTTATTACCGTGACGACCACGGGCGTGGACACCGCCGCGACCAAACTGGTGGTGACATTGACCCCGGTTAACGCAGGCGCCGCTCTTGACTGGAACATGTCTGGCACCGGTTGTACGACTACCGGCCGTTCCATCAAGTGTACTGGTAACTGATTTCTGGTCTGCACGGTCACTATGTGACCCGTTGGCAAAAACTCAAAGCCCCTCACAGAGGGGCTTTGTTTTAAGGAGCAATCATGACGCCAAAGATAATTCAAAGTGCGAAGAGCCATGCGCGGGGTTTCACGCTGATAGAGCTGATGATTGTTGTGGCCATCATTGGAATACTGGCTGCAATCGCTGTTCCTCAGTACGTGGATTACACGCAGAGAACTAAGGTGGCCGGCGCAGTGCAAGGAGTTGCCACATTTAAGAGTGCGGTTGCTGCCTGTTTCCAGGACACTGCAAATCTGGCTGTGTGCGATGCCGGTTCCAACTCGATACCCGCCGCTATTGCCGTCGGCAATAACGGTGCAAGTATTTCCTATGTAGATGGAGTGAGCGTCACTGATGGGGTAATTACGGTGACAACTACAGGCGTAGACGCGTCATTGGCCAAATTGGTGGTGACGATGACACCGGTTAATACGGGCGCTGCGCTTGACTGGAATATGACGGGTACGGGGTGTACAACTGCAGGTCGATCCCTTGCGTGTGATGGTCGTTGATTTAAACATGCCATTGAGATCATCTGGAAACGGGCGGTGCCGTGGGGCAGCAGACGAGCAAGTCAGGCACAAGGCAGATGCCAGCCATGTTTGTGCTTGGCTTGGCTGACGTATTACGTCACATCCTGCCGCATGTCGTCGGGGCAACTATGACTTGCCTAGCGGCCCTGGGGAAGCCTCGAAAACCGGTCCCCCACGCCAAATAAAGGTTTTAGCCGCATTCACCGGAAATTTTCCGTCATTCTCTAAAGCTGGCACGACCGCTGCACGTTAATTGACCAGACACGGCATGAACGTGTTCATTTGCCCAACTCAAGGAGATTTAAAATGCGTAAGGTACAACAAGGTTTTACCCTGATCGAACTGATGATCGTTGTGGCGATTATCGGTATTCTGGCCGCGATCGCGATTCCGCAGTATGCGGATTACACCCAGCGTTCCAAGGTTTCTGGCGCAGTTCAAGGCATCGTGGCTTATAAAACCGCTGTTGCTTCCTGTTTCCAGGATACTGGCGATCTGACTACCTGCGACGCCGGTGCCAACTCCATCCCCGCAGCCATTGCAGCAGGCAATAACGGTGCAGCAATTGCCTATGTCGATGGTGTCGGTGTTACTGATGGCGTTATTACCGTGACGACCACGGGCGTGGACACCGCCGCGACCAAACTGGTGGTGACATTGACCCCGGTTAACGCAGGCGCCGCTCTTGACTGGAACATGTCTGGCACCGGTTGTACAACTACCGGCCGTTCCATCAAGTGTACTGGTAACTGATTTCTGGTCTGCACGGTCACTATGTGACCCGTGGGCAAAAAACTCAAAGCCCCTCACTGAGGGGCTTTGTTTTTGGGTGACGTAACCCAGCCGGCGTAAGCTGCGGAAACGTTGTCTGAACTACGTTTCTTACGGCAGCGCGGATCGCAGACCGAGGAACAAATGGGGTCAGACACCATTTAGTTCACCCCAGCTAGGTTAGTAATCAAGAGACCGCTTCGGCGGTCTCTGTCTTTTGGCATATAGGCCAAGCCGCCTTGCCGACCCATGATGGTCCCACTCCACTCCGAGGCAGGACATCCATGGCACGCCTTCCCCGTTTCGTCATTCCCGGCCAGCCTCAGCACATCATCCAGCGCGGCAACAACCGCCAGGCGATATTTGCCGCCAACGCCGATTACCAGTTCTTCCGCGACGCCCTGGTCGAGGCGGCGGACAAGTACGAATTGACGATTCATGCCTATGTGTGGATGACGAACCATGTCCACCTGCTCTGGCGACGCCAGAACGTGAGAACAGCATTAGCAAGACATTCCAGTCGGCTGGGAGGCGCTACGTGCAGTATTTCAACCACGACTACAAGCGCAGCGGAACCTTGTGGGAAGGGCGCTACCGCGCGACGGTGGTGGACAGCGAGCGCTATCTGCTGACACTGATGCGCTACATCGAGCTGAATCCGGTGCGGGCCGGGATGGTCGCCATGCCCGAGGACTATCGGCGGTCAAGCTACCGGTGCAATGCGCTGTGCGACAGCGGCAAGAACTCGGACTGGCTGAGGCCTCACCCGAAATATGCGTGCCTGGGGCCGGAGGATGCGGTCCGGCGGGAGGCTTACCGCGCGCTGTTCAGCGCCGCGATCGATCCGCTGGATTTAGGAGCGATTCGCGACTGCACGCACAAGGGCTGGGCTCTGGGGGGCGAACGATTCAGGGCCGAGGTCGAGACGCTGGTGCGGCGGCGGGCGGGGTCAAAGGGCGTGGGGCGCCCGAGGAAGGCGCTGGTAGGGCCTGGGGGAAATGGTGTCTGACCCCATTTTTATTTGACAAAGTCGCATGCCGGCTGATAATCAGGCTATCTAGATTAATAAAGAGAGCTAGCCATGAAATCCATGCCTATCTTTGAAGCCAAGAATCGGTTTTCGGAGTTGATTGCCGCCGTCGAGCACGGGGATCAGATCACGATCACCCGCCGCGGCGTGCCGGTCGCGCGACTTGTCGCCGAGGCGGTTGAGGAAAATGCCGGATCGGGCCAGCGCCAGCGCGTGGCTTCGGCGCTGGAACGCTTGCGCCAGATACGCAGCGGTCTGGTGCTCGAGGGGGATCTGAAAGCCGTGGCACGCGCCGGGCTGGACTGATGGCGTTCGTGCTGGACAATTCCGTCGTCAGTGGCTGGTACATCGGCAATCAGGCAACGGCATACAGCGAAGCGGTTGCGACACGCCTGCTCGAAGAACAGGCTCATGCCCCGCTGTTGTGGCAACTCGAGTTCGCCAATGTGCTTCGCACCTTGTGCAAGCGGGGCGGGCTCGACGTCTTGGGGGCCCATGAGGTGATCGAGCAGATCGCCGCGATGCCCATCGTGATCGACCACGAGATGCCGGGGCCGGCAGCGATCCTCTCCCTGGCATTGCGTTACGACCTGACCAGCTATGACGCCAGCTACCTCGAACTCGCTTTGCGCCTGCAGCTTCCAATCGCGACCCAGGACGCCGCCCTGATGGAAGCGGCACGAGCGTCAGGCGTGGGCGTACTGAAGCTTGCACCGGGCAGTTAGGTGGTCCTGATCACGCGTCGGCGGCGCCATGGATTACGCGTCGAACCACTTCCGACGCAAACCCACGACTTTGCAGGAACCGCATTTGCCTGGCCTTCTCTGCACTGTCGGCGGGGGTCACACCGAATTTCTTCCTCCACACCTCGCGCGCCCGCTCGAGTTCGCTGTCGCGATTTTCACCCAGCACCGCTTCGATGACGGCGTCGGCCACGCCGCGCTGGCGCAGATCGTAGGCGAGCTTGACGCTGCCTGCGCGGGCGCGGTGATCGGCGACGTAACTCTCGGCGAAGCGGCGGTCTGACAACCAGTTTTTTGCTTCGAATTCGTCGAGCAGGGGCTCGATATCACCCGGAGCGAAGCCTGCCTGCCCCAGCTTGCGCGCAATCTCGGCGCGGCTGTGCTCGCGCCGCGCCAGGAGGCGCAGGACGCGCTCGCGCGGCGAGGCCGGGTCAGGCCTCGGCTGCGACGGCAAGGGCAACCCCTGCACCTACGCCGACGGCGGCGCGGATCTTCGCCTCGATTTCCTGCGCGATCTCCGGATGCTCCTTGAGGTATTCGCGCGCGTTGTCCTTGCCCTGGCCGATCTTCTCGCCGTTGTAGGCGTACCAGGCACCAGACTTGTCGACCAGCTTGTGGACGACGCCGAGTTCGATGATTTCGCCTTCGCGCGAGATGCCCTGGCCGTAGAGGATGTCGAAGAAGGCTTCCTTGAACGGCGGCGAAACCTTGTTCTTGACGACCTTGACCTTGGTTTCGTTGCCGATGATCTCGTCGCCCTTCTTGATCGAGCCGGTGCGGCGGATGTCGAGGCGCACGCTGGCGTAGAACTTCAGCGCATTGCCGCCGGTGGTGGTTTCGGGGTTGCCGAACATGACGCCGATCTTCATGCGGATCTGGTTGATGAAGATGACCAGGGTGTTGGTGCGCTTGATGTTGGCGGTGAGCTTCCTCAGCGCCTGGCTCATCAGGCGCGCCTGCAGGCCCATGTGCGAGTCGCCCATCTCGCCCTCGATTTCGGCCTTGGGCGTCAGCGCGGCGACGGAGTCGATTACCACCACGTCGACCGAACCGGAACGCACCAGCATGTCGGCGATTTCAAGCGCCTGTTCGCCGGTGTCGGGCTGGGAGATCAGCAGGTTGTCGACGTCGACGCCGAGTTTCTGCGCATAGTTCGGGTCGAGTGCGTGCTCGGCGTCGATGAAGGCGGCGGTACCGCCGAGCTTCTGCATTTCGGCGATGACCTGCAGCGTCAGCGTGGTCTTGCCGGACGATTCCGGGCCGTAGATCTCCACCACCCGGCCACGCGGCAGGCCGCCGACGCCGAGCGCGATGTCGAGCCCGAGCGAGCCGGTGGAGACCACCTGGATGTCGCGCACGATGTCGTGGTCGCCGAGGCGCATCACCGAGCCCTTGCCGAACTGTTTCTCGATCTGGCTCAGGGCGGCGCTCAGCGCCTTCATCTTGTCATCTGAGGATACGGCGGTTGCCATGGTGTCATCTCCTGGAGTGCGGTTAAGGGGTGATTCGGGCAGTCGCGGCTGCTCCATGGGGTGAATTTAGATTGTATATTCGTGTATGTCAATACTTTTTATCATGTCAGCAGTTTTTACTTAGTTGGTGTTTGTATCTGGCTGGTGGCTACTTATAATTCCCGCAAACACTATCCGGGAATCGCCCGGGCGGAGCAGAGCATGGTTTCCAGGGAGAAAATGCGTCTGGATGTAAAGTGGGCGACGCGTCAGCGCCTGCAATACATCGAGGTCATGGCGTTCTATGGCGGAGTCGTGACCCGCAGCGACGTTGCCCGGGCGTTCGGCATTTCGGACCCGGCGGCGACCAAGGACCTCAAGCTTTATAGCGACTTGGCTCCGGGCAACCTGCTTTACAACCATGCCGTGTTCGGCTTCGTTCCGGGGGACGGCTTCACGGCGGCTTTTGCCGACCTCAGCCCGGCCGCCGTTCTGCCGGTGATCGCCGCCAACCTCGCGGTTGCTGGCGGACCTTACGGGCAGGAATCGATCTACGGCCTTGCCACGGCATCGCTGCCGCTGCCGGCGCGTCTCCCCGGTGCCCGGGTTCTGGCGCAGATCACCCGCGCCATTCGCGGCCGCAGGAAGTTGAGCGTGAGCTACCGCTCGCTCTCCGATCGCGACAGCCAGGAGCGGCGGGTCATCGAACCCCATACCCTGGTCGACGCCGGCCTGCGCTGGCACGTGCGCGCTTACAGCGAGGACACCTGCGACTTCCGTGATTTCGTGTTGTCGCGCTTTGCCGCGGCCGAGTGCCTGAGCGACCCGGCCGAGTCGGGGGCGCAGTACGACGACGACTGGGTGGAAACGGTGAACCTGCTGCTCGGCCCGCACGCCGGGCTCGACGCCGCCAAACGCCAAAGCCTGCTGCTGGACTATGGCGCCAGTGGCGAGGTCATCGAGATGCCGGTGCGGCGGGCCTTGCTTGGCTACGTGCTGCAGCGCCTGAGCGTCGACACCACCGTGGACCATTCCCTCAGTCCAAACGCCTATCAGCTGATGCTGCTGAACCGCGACGAAATCGAACCCTTCGCGGCATGGGCGTTCAGATAGGAGCATCGGGCGCGCGTGGCAACGCAAACCTGAATGCCGCAGGGCGGTCATAATCCTTAACGCATCGAATCGATAGGAGCCACGATGAATCACGCTCACGCCTTGCCCCTGCTGCTGGCCCTGCTGCTGCCGACGGCGTATGCCGATTCAATCTACAAATCCGTCGATAGTGAAGGGAATGTGACCTATTCCTCCACGCCGCCAGCAGGCGTCAAGGCACAGAAAGTGGAGTTGCCACCGCCGCCCACCGAGGAAGAGACCCGGCAGGCGACTGAACGGATCAAGCAGCAAGCCGAGATGGCCAGCGAAATGGAACGCAGTCGCCTCGAACAAGAGGCCAGGGAGCAGGCCAGAGCGGACGAGGAAGCGCGGCAGCGCGAGGCGCAGAAACCGATCGTGATTGAAAAACCGGTTTATGTGCCCCAGCCGGTGTATTACCCGCCGGTTCCGACGAGGCCCCGGCCACCCCGTCCGCCTTTGCCGCCGGTCAAGCCGCGGCCCCTGCCGAACCCCTGAAACCGGTCAGGCGAACGAGCCATCGCGGCTCAATGGGTAGCGATCAGTTCGATCAGTCCGCGCAGGGCCGCCGCCGCGGCGCGCGAGCGGATTTCCTCGCGGTCGCCGTCGAGGCGGCAGGTGGAGGACATGACGGTGCCGTCCACCAGCGCCCAGCCGTAGCAAACCAGTCCGACCGGTTTTTGCGGCGTGCCGCCGCCGGGTCCGGCGATGCCGGAGATCGCCAGAGTGGCCTGGGCGTGGCTGTTGGCCAGCGCACCCGCCGCCATCGCGCTGGCGGTTTGCTCGGAAACGGCGCCGTAGGTGTCGAGCGTCTCGGCAGGTACGCCGAGCATTTCCTGCTTGGCGATGTTGGCGTAGGTGATGAAGCCGCGCTCGTACCAGTGCGAACTGCCGGGGAGCGAGGTGATCAGTTGCCCAACCCAGCCGCCGGTGCAGGATTCGGCGGTGGCGAGCATCCAGCCCCGGGCAAGCAGCTTTTCGCCGAGTTCGGCGGCCAGTTCGAGCAGTTCGGCGTCGGTCACGCGAGCCATGTCAGTCCCTTTATCACGGCCAAGGTATAGCCTGCGGCCAGCAGGTCGTCAAACATCACCCCGAAGCCGCTTTTCAGCCGCGCGTCGAACTGGCGGATCGGCCAGGGCTTGACGATGTCGAAAAGGCGAAACAGGGCGAAGGCTGAGCCTGTCCACAGCCAGCCGGCGGGAGTGAAGGCCAGCACCAGGGCGAAGGCGGCGATCTCATCCCAGACGATGCCGCCGTGGTCGGCGACGCCGAGTGCGCGGCCGGTACGGGCGCAGGCCCAGATGCCGATCAGGAAGGCGGCGACCAGCAGCACGATCTGGTTGGGCGTGTCGGGCGCCGCCCACGCGATCAGCCAGAAAAGCGGCAGGCCGAGCAGGGTGCCGACGGTGCCGGGGGCCTTGGGCGAGAGGCCGGTGCCGAAGCCGAAGGCGACGAGGTGCGCCGGATGGGCGATGAGGAATTTCAGGTCAGGCCGGGAAGTGGTCATAGCCGGTTTTCTCGATCGGGATCGGCTGGCCGTCGGCGTCGCGCACGACGAGACCGGGTGAGGAGACGATGGCGCCTATGCGGGTGACGCCGATTTCCCCCGCGACACTGGCGGCGATTACCGCATCGCGCGCTTCGGGTGGCGCGGTGAAGCACAGTTCGTAGTCGTCGCCGCCCGCCAGCACGCAGTCGCGTGCGACAGGCTCGTGGAGGTAGGTTCGCACCACGTCGAGAACGGGGAGCGCGGAGAAGTCGATGACCGCGCCGACGCCGGAGGCCTCGAGGATGTGGCCGAGGTCGGCCAGCAGTCCATCGGAAATGTCGATCGCGCTGTGGGCGATTCCGCGCAACGCCACGCCGAGACCGACGCGCGGTGTCGGCAGATAGAGTGCCGGCAGCACCCTGGCGGCGTCGATCTGCTCCATGAACAGCCGTCCCTGGCGATAGGCCAAGGCCATCGCCGCCGAGCCGATGTGCCCCGAAACCCAGATGTCATCTCCTGCGCGGGCGCCGCTGCGGCGCAAGGCCTGGCCTGGCGGAACCTCGCCGATGGCGGTGATGCTGATGGTCAGGGCGCCGCGGGTGGTGTCGCCGCCGACCAGTTCGATACCGTGCGCCTCGGCCATGCGAAAGAAGCCGCGCGCAAAGGCGGTGAGCCAGGCATCGTCCGCCGCCGGCAGGGCGATGGAAAGCGTGGCCCAGCGCGGGGTGGCGCCCATCGCCGCCAGGTCGGACAGATTCACCGCCAGCGACTTGTGGCCAATGCCGGCCGGACTATCCTGCGGCGAAAAATGCCGGCCTTCGAGCAGCATGTCGGAGGTCACGGCGAGTTCCATGCCCGGGGTCGGCGCCAGAAGCGCGCAGTCGTCGCCCACGCCGAGCACCGCGCCGGGCGCCGGGCGGGTGAAGTGGCGGGCGATGAGGTCGAATTCCATGGCAGGTGCTAGGGCCGTGGTAGGGGTTTGCTGCCTGCGGCTGCTGGCCGCTGACTGCTAGCTCTTGCCCCTGGCCAGTCCGATCTCCACCGCGCGCACTTCCTGCGCCAGCTTGTCGAGCACGCCATTGACGTACTTGTGGCCGTCGGTGCCGCCGAACTTCTTCGCCAGTTCCAGTTCTTCGTTGATGGCCACGCGGTAGGGAACGTCGGGGCAGTTCACCAATTCGTAGGCGCCGATCAGCAGGATGCCGCGTTCGATGGGTGAAAGCTCGTTGAGCGGACGGTCGAGGTAGGGCGTGATGCGGCTGCTGAGCAGATCTTCTTCCTTCAGCACGCCGTAAAGCAGTTGGCGAAACCAGTCCGCGTCGGCGCGCTTGAAGTTGTCATCCTCGGCCAGGTTGGCGGCGATGAGGGTGACTTCGGCGCCGCCGACCAACCAGGCATAGAGGCCTTGCAGGACGAACTCGCGCGCGATTCTGCGGGAACCGGCCATATCAGAGCGACTTCAGCAGGTTGGCCATTTCGACCGCGACGCGCGCGGCGTCACGGCCTTTCTCGTGCATGCGGGCGTGCCCCTGTTCCTCGGTGTCGACGGTGAGGATGGCATTGGCGATCGGTACGCCGGTTTGCAGTTGTACGTCGAGAATGCCGCGCGAAGCTTCGTTGGAGACGACCTCGAAATGATAGGTTTCGCCGCGCACCACGGCGCCGATGGCGATGAGGGCATCGAATTTCCCCGACTGCGCCATCTTCTGCAGAGCCAGGGGATGCTCGAGCGCACCGGGAACGTCCACCAGCAGGATGTCATCCTTGGCGACTTTCAGGCGGGCGAGTTCGATCTCGCACGCCGAAAGCAGCCCTTCGCAAATATCGATGTTGAAGCGGCTCATGACGATGCCGACTTTCAGGCCGGCGCCATCGAGGGTGAGATCGTATTCCTTGATCGAGTTTTGTGACATGAGAGCTCCTTGTCTTTCCGCGTGTGTCGGTTGTGGGTGGGCGCCGGCGCTGTCGCGGTCATCGCCAACGATACATGGACTTCACCAGGCCATGCTGGGCCCCGGCAGGCAGGGCTCAGGCCGAGCGATCGGCGTAGCCGGTGACTTCGAGTCCGAAACCGTCCATTGCCGGCATTTTACGCGGGCTGGCGAGCAGCCTCATCTTGCCGACACCAAGATCGCGCAGGATCTGCGCGCCGATGCCGTAGTCGCGCAGGTCGTATTTGCGGGCCGTGGCGGGTGCCGGGTTGATGCGTTCGAGCAGCGCATCCGCGGTCTCCGGCCGGTGCAGCAGCACGATGACGCCGGACTGCGACTCGGCGATGCGTTCCATCGCGCCGATGATCGGCCACGAATGGCCGCCGCCGGTGACGTCGAGAAAGTCCATCACCGAGAGCGGCTCATGCACGCGCACCAGGGTTTCGCGGTCGGCGTGGATCTCGCCCTTGACCAGCGCGAGATGGGTTTCGCCGGCGCACTTGTCGCGGTAGGCGATCAGGCGGAAGGCGCCGTACACGGTCTGGATCAGGCGGTCGGCGGCGCGCTCGACCAGACTTTCGGTCTGGTTGCGGTAATGGATGAGGTCGGCGATGGCACCGATCTTCAGGCCGTGTTCCTGCGCGAACGGCACCAGGTCCGGCAGCCGTGCCATGGTGCCGTCGTCCTTGAGGATTTCGCAGATCACCGAGGCGGGCTCGAGTCCGGCGAGTCCCGCGAGGTCGCAGCCGGCTTCGGTGTGCCCCGCCCGTACCAGCACGCCGCCGGGCTGGGCGCGCAGCGGGAAAACATGCCCGGGCTGGATGATGTCGGAAGGCTTGGCATCCTTCTTCACCGCGGCCAGGATGGTGACCGCGCGGTCGGCGGCGGAGATGCCGGTGGTCACGCCCTCGGCCGCCTCGATCGAGACGGTGAACGCGGTGCCGTGCGGGGTCTGATTGTCGCTGACCATCTGCTTCAACCCGAGCTGGCGGCAGCGTTCGTCGGTCAGTGTCAGGCAGATTAGGCCGCGGCCATGCTTGGCCATGAAGTTGATCGTTTCGGGGGTGACGTGCTCGGCGGCCATGACGAGGTCGCCCTCGTTTTCGCGGTCCTCCTCGTCGACCAGCACGACCATGCGGCCGGCCTTGAGCTCTTCGATGATTTCAGGGGTGGAGGCGAGGCTCATCAGTCTTTGTCCGTTGCGGTGGTGAATTGCATCATGCGCTCGACATAGCGCGCGATCATGTCGACTTCCAGATTGACCCGGCCGCCGGCATGCAGATGCTTGAGCGTGGTCATTTCCAGCGTGTGCGGGATCAGGTTCAGCGCGAAGCGCGTGCCGTCTACGGCGTTGACGGTCAGCGACACGCCGTTCACCGTGATCGAGCCCTTGCGGATGATGTAGCGCGCCAGTTCGGGCGGCGGGTCGATCTCCAGCAGGTGCGATTCGCCCACCGGCACGAAGCGGTGCACCTTGCCGACGCCGTCGACATGCCCCGACACCAGATGGCCGCCGAGCCGGTCGGCCAGGCGCAGCGCCTTTTCCAGATTGACTTCGGTGCCCGGTACGAAGCCTTCGGTGACGCGCAGGGTTTCGGCGGACACGTCGACGGTGAAGCTGTCCGGGGTCAGCGCCACCGCGGTCAGGCACACGCCGTTGACCGCGATGCTGTCGCCCAGGCCGACATCGTCGAAATCCAGCCCGCCGCCGGTGATGACCATGCGGGCGTCGGCGCCGCGCGCCTCGTATTCGTGAATGCGGCCGATGGATTGGATGATGCCGGTGAACATGCGGTGGGGTGAGGGGGCGTCGAAAGACCGCACATTGTAGGCGTTTCGGGGGGGCGGGTGAACCCCGGGGCGGTTCGTGCAGCGTCTGCAGCGGTCAGGTTGCGTTGCTTCCGACCCGCAGAAACAGCCGTCGTGAGAATTTCCGCCTTCGATTACGCGGGCAGTAGCGTCAGGCGCAGGTCGCCGCCGATCTGCCGCAGGTCGGCCAGACGAAAGTGCGCGGCTTCGGCTAGCGTGGTCAGCGGCGGCTGCGCGAACAGCCCACGCGCACTGTCTCCCACCGCCATCGGCGCGAGGTAGGCGATCCATTCGTCGACCAGATTGGCCGCAAGCAGCGCGCCGCTCAAGCCTGCGCCGGCTTCCACGTGCAGTTCGTTGACGCCGCGCAAGGACAGGGCATGCAGCAGGGCGGGCAGGTCGACACGGTTGTCGGCTCCCGGCAATTCCAGCACCTCGGCGCCGGCACCTTCCAGTTGGGTGCGCGCGTCAGGTGCCGCGGCATGGCAGGCGACGAGCGCGGGCAGGATCGCTGCATGCGCCGGGGTTCGCAGCGCGGAATCGACTACCACCCGCAGCGGCTGCCGGCCGATGTCCAGATCGCGCACGTTCATGCGCGGATTGTCGGCGAGCACCGTGCCGCTGCCGGTGAGGATGGCGCAGGCGCGGGCGCGCCACTTCTGCACGTCGGCGCGCGCGGCCTCGCCGGTGATCCACTGCGACTGGCCATTGGCGAGCGCGGTCTTGCCGTCCAGCGTCGACGCGGTTTTCAGCCGCACCCAGGGGCGGCCACGCGTCATGCGGGAAATGAAGCCGGGGTTGAGCGCGCGCGCTTCGCCTTCCATCAGGCCGACCTCGGCCCGAATTCCCGCCAGGGTCAGCATCTGGATGCCGCCGCCGGCGACCAGCGGGTTGGGGTCGCTCATCGCAGCAACCACGCGCGCCACACCGGCGTTGACCAGCGCTTCCGCGCATGGCGGGGTGCGGCCGTGGTGCGAGCAGGGCTCGAGCGTGACGTAGGCCGTCGCGCCGCGTGCCGCGCTGCCCGCCTGCTTCAACGCATGAATCTCGGCGTGCGGCGTGCCGGCGCGCTGGTGCCAGCCTTCGCCGACGATGCGCTCGTCCCTGACAATGACGCAGCCGACGCGCGGATTGGGAGTGGTGGTGTATAGCCCGCGCGCCGCGAGCTGCAGCGCATGCGCCATGTGGCGGTGGTCGGACGCGCTGAACATCTCAGGACTGGTCGACGTCGCGAATCGCGTCGCGGAAATCGTCGACGTCCTGGAAGCTGCGATAAACCGAGGCAAAGCGGATGTAGGCGACCTTGTCGAGCTTCTTCAGTTCGTTCATGACCAGTTCGCCGATTTCGCGTGCGGGGATTTCGCGTTCCCCCAGCGTCAGCAAACGCTGGCGGATGCGCTCGACCGCGGCGTCGACCAGCTCGGTCGATACCGGGCGCTTGTGCAGCGCGCGGCGGAAACCTTCGCGCAGCTTGTCGACGGAAAAGTCCTCGCGGGTGCCGTTGGTCTTGACGATCTGCGGTGTCCGCAACTCGGCGGTTTCCCAGGTGGTGAAGCGCTTGTCGCAAGCGGTGCAGCGGCGGCGCCGGCGGATCGCGTCGCCCGCCTCATTGACGCGGGAGTCGATGACCTGGGTGTCGAGAGAACCGCAGAAAGGACATTTCATGGTTAGGGATCAGGATTCAGGGTTCAGGATTTAGGGGGATTTGTGCGGCTACGCCGCGTGTTTAACCAGGAAACCGCGTAGCGACATTCCCCGACCCCTGAATCCCGACCCCTGATCCCCGTCAGCCATACACCGGAAACTTCGCCACCAGCTTCGCCACTTCGCCCTTCACCCGCTCGATCACGGCCTCGTCGGTCGGTGCGTCGAGGACGTCGGCGATCAGGTGGGCGAGCTGTTCGGCTTCGAGTTCCTTGAAGCCTCGGGTGGTCATCGCCGGGGTGCCGATGCGGATACCGCTGGTGACGAAGGGCTTCTGCGGGTCGTTGGGGATGGAATTCTTGTTGACGGTGATGTGGGCGCGACCGAGCAGGGCTTCGGCTTCCTTGCCGGTGAGCTTCTTCGGCTGCAGGTCGACCAGGAAGACGTGGCTCTCGGTGCGGCCGGAAATGATGCGCAGGCCGCGCTCGACCAGTACCTTGCACATCACCAGCGCGTTGTCGATGACCTGTTCCTGGTAGTGCCTGAATTCCTTGGTCGACGCTTCCTTGAACGCCACGGCCTTGCCGGCGATGACGTGCATCAGCGGACCGCCCTGCAGGCCGGGGAAAATCGCCGAGTTGATCGCCTTCTCGTGCTCGGCCTTCATCAGGATGATGCCGCCGCGCGGGCCGCGCAGGGTCTTGTGGGTGGTCGAGGTGACGACGTCGGCGTGCGGCACCGGGTTGGGATAGACGCCGGCGGCGATGAGACCGGCGTAGTGCGCCA
>Ga0209450_10000125_pt1 | contig 43985 bp, 40 predicted proteins | sample FrelakmetLWP11LW_FD_187149 | JGI IMG/M metagenome (GOLD analysis project Ga0209450, IMG submission 187149) | Freshwater lake sediment microbial communities from the University of Notre Dame, USA, for methane emissions studies - LWP11 LW (SPAdes)... | ecosystem: Environmental > Aquatic >...
ACGCTCACTGATTTCAACAGGAAAAGTCTGGCGATCGTTATAGAGAAAGATCCAACCTTTGGATTCGTTAATTGCCGAGATATTTTTTAATAACGAATCCATAAGTTCCAATCTTCTCTGCTTGATCGTTTGAACTTTTTCCGGTTGATCCGGTGTCCAGATCTCAGCGTTGTCTGTTACGATCTGGGCAGACTCGTCAGGAAAAACAATGGCTTTTGAAGTTACAAAAAAGCGGGAATTGTTCGCCAGTACTTTCATCAAGCGCTCAAACCCGGGGATATAGATGTTAAACGGGCTTTTATAGGGAGTTTCCGTTATAAACAGGATGGCATCACCGCAGCGGAGGAATATTCCTTTAGAAGTCATTCCCATCACAATACCGTCCTGGCATTTCGCCAGAACCTCCGCGGAAATTGCCCCCATAAATGTGGAACAAAATGTTTGCTGTGTCATCTCTGCCTTTAGCGGTGAAAAACTGCCATGTTGCCCAATACTCCCCAGGAATTCAGGAATACCTCATTGGGAGCTTCAAAGAACCTGCCATTATTCACATAGCGGACTGAATTCTGGTCATATCCCGTCAGAATGACCACGTGCTCATAGGCTGCCACAATGGTCGCATTTCCTTGCGAATCCGTGTATTCAGCCGGCACACCTCCCTCCAAATTGCCGATCACCCACACAATCACCGGATGGCCCGCTGCCAGTTTCTCTTTCATTTGCTCAAGGGTGTACCCTTTTCCACCTTCCACATCCACACCATACTTCTGCAAAAGAGCTGCTACCGGGGCTGCGTGCACACCATAGGCATAGGGCGGCACCTGACCCCACGGACCATTGGCGTCGCCTACAAAGCCAAGATCCGGGTTGTCTGAAAGCGGCAATTCCTGTTGGAAGTTGTATTGAAATATCAGAATATCATAATAACCCGCAAGGTCAACCGCTGCGGCAGCCTCACAACCAAGGTAGAAATACTTGCCATGCGCGTCGATCTTGAGATAATGGCTGCCTGGAATGGGAGTTGGCGTGGGGGTGATCGTTGGTTCAATTTTAACTGGTTCCGGAGTGATTAGGATTTTCGTCGGCTCTGTAGATGGCGCGAGGGTTGACGTGCTGGTTGCAGAAATTACCAGGGTGGACAGAGCTTCTGGACTTTTAGACGGGGTAAAGTTATCAAGAATGGATAATATGGCTACAACCGAAACTAATAGAATCAGCAACCCAAACGCTATCCATGTTTTATTGATTGAGACCACTTTGGGCAATAATTTTTGCATAAAGCCAATGATACCCCATAAAAAACACTCCCTCACAGGAGTGTCGTGTGCCGAGGACCAGGATCGGACTGGTGACCCCACAATTTTCAGTCGTGTGCTCTACCAACTGAGCTACCTCGGCAACGATGCCAATTCTAACCTGTCAGAGGGTGATTGTCAAGAAATTCGGTTTCTCAGTTTTTCAATCCAGTGCATTTAACGAAATCTCAAAAGAATGTAGCCCTGCATGATTGGTTGAACACTCAATTTCAGTTGCCGGGAAAAATTTCCCGCTGGCGGTCCAACTGAAATACTCCTGGAATAACCCAAGGAAGAAAGCGCAATCCATTTGGTTGACCGGATGTTCACTTGAGTAATGGATGATCATTTTTTCCCGGGAAGAAGTGACCTGGAATGAGCAGGTATTACTTCTTGAGAGCCATGTGGTAATGTCGCCGATACCCCGGTTCAATTTCTGGCGAAAGGGAAGCAGGCGGAACTCGGGTTTTTGCCATCCGCAGGATTCAGCATTATCGCGGATCCAGTAATACAGCCCGGCTCTCCCGGCCCGCTGGAGCATTCCCCTTGTGTAAACATACCCAAACCGCTCAATATAACCATTCACTTGATCACCCAGCGCTTCTTCACTGTTCACAAGTGATTTTTCTCCCCCAAGTACTTCAGCTATTCCTTCGTTTAAATATTGCATGGGTTCGATTGGATTGTCATTTTTCAACGATTTTTGTCCATTTCTTCAAGGATACTGTACAACAACTCAAGCAATACGGTTTTTACCGAGCTCTTTTTCTTAGCCGTGCAAGGCAGAATCTTGATATTAGGGTCAAGCCGCAGCGCCAGGCGGATATCTTCAATGTCCCAGGCGTCAGGGAGATCCTGTTTATTAGCTGTCACGAGGTAAGGCGTGGGCGCATAAGCTCTGAAAGTTTCGAGGATGCTGCGCGCTTCCTTAAAAGTTTCGGGTCTTGTGCTGTCAATCATCACTATGAAGCCCAGCATACCCTCTGAAAGAATTTCCCACATAAAATCGAATCTTTTTTGTCCGGGGGTGCCAAAAAGGAATAAAACCAGGTCGTCATCTACTGTAATCCGTCCAAAATCCATCGCCACCGTGGTGGATTCCTTCACCATTTCTCTTTCCGAGGATACCTTTTTCTCCGTGGAAACCACATCGATCTCGCTGACAGACCGAATGAGTTCGGTTTTGCCGGAGTTGAAGGGGCCTGTTACTACTATTTTGACGGTCTGAGTTTGCATAGTTCGGGTCCTTCGTTATATCGATCGGATTTTGGTGATCAACCGGTTGACCAGCGATTTCTGTTCCACCGGATCCTGGGTTGGGAACATTTTGCCAGTGAATATTATTGGCGCATCACCTGGTCGAACCAGCTCCACCAGCCCTGCCTGCAACAATGCATATACAACGCGGCGGACTTCCAAATCGTTTAACTTGGTCGCTCTGGCTATTTGTTGAATGGTATTCTTGGGATTCACATAATTGACCACGCGCCATTCCTCAACCGAGAGATTGACATCGCGAATGTTGATGCCGGGGCGGTCGGTAAATTTTAGCGCCATCTCCAGACTTGGCAATTCGTTCTTGAGTTCTTCCAGCTCATGTGCCTGCCTGGCTCCCTCAATGATTAAATTCTCAAGGTCAAGCCTGACAGGTATCTTTTCAACTGGGGTTAACTCCCCTAATTCAAAATGGAAAAATCCCTCTTGCCAGGCAAATAGCTGGCGAATCACTTCTGCATAAACTTCTTCAAGGGTTGTGAATATCTGATCCTGGCTCAAGTAGCCGGCGTTCATCAGGAAAATACCCATTTCCTTGTCGTTGGATGTATGCTGCCTGGAAAGGATTGGACCAGCCTGGGATGAGGTGATTAATTTCCGTTCCACCAATTGCTGCAGTAAGGGCTTTGAACTCTCTCCAAGCCCTGCATACCCCAGTTTTCCTTCCCGGAAAATGATATAGGCAGTATTTGTCGGACCCTCAACATAAAGCGCCCCGGTCTTGTTGGCCAGGTTGATCAGGTTCAGTAACTGGAGTATTGAAAAGTCGCGTAAGTTGCCTTTAAGGGCCATGAGATCCTGAAATACAATTCTGTGATTTAGGAATTATACAGTCAAGGGGGGGATGCGTCAATTTTTACTTGAGTATAATCAATGATATTGGAGTCTGTAAAGTCATGCCTTCCCTGTTGAAATTACTATCCGCCTATGATATCGATATGCTGACCCGGATTGCACGTCCCTGGCAAGTTGAAGTAGAGTCAGGCGACCGGTCAGTTATCGAGTCAGCACTTATGCAAACGATGACGGCAATATCCAGTGTCGATGAGACCATCGATTTGCTGCCCGCGCTTGCTCAAAAGGCATGGGATGCACTGCTCGCAAAATCCGGCCGCATTCCATGGAGTGAATTCAGCCGCAAATACGGCAATATGCGGGAGTTGGGACCCGCTGCGCTTGAACGCGAAATGCCCGATCAACACCCTGCCAACGCCACAGAGCTATTGTTTTACCGCGGATTGATCGGACGCGCATTTATGGATGACGCCCCCGAACCCAGGGAATTCGCTTTTATCCCCGATGAGATTGCTTTACTCTTCCAGGACCAAAAAACTCATAGTCCAGCGATGGAAGTCCGTCCGGTTCCGATTACCGAGATCAAACGTCACCAAGCAGCCAATACGCGCATACTTGACCATGTAACTGACTGGCTGGCATCGTTAAGAATGAACACAAAACTTGAGGACAATTACTTTACCAGGGCTGAGCTCTCTTCCGGATTTATTACAGCCATAGCAATGACCACTAACCTGGTGATGCGTAACAAGGAACTATCACCAGAGAAAATCGGGCATTTTCTACAATCCGATAGGATAACCACCCTGAAAGGATGGTTCCAAACCTGGAAAGAATCTGCTGATATCAACGACCTGTTGATGCTACCGGGGCTGGAGTTTGAAGGGGCATGGCGAAACGATCCTGTTTTCTCACGCCTGGCAATCCTTAAACACCTTGCTTTTTTTGATGTCCGCTCCTGGAACAGCCTGCCATCGTTTATTACAAGTATCAAGGTGGAAAAACCTGAGTTCCTGCGGCCTGCCGGTGATTTTAACAGCTGGTCAATCCGTAAAGTTGGGACCCGGGATTACCTTGCTGGTCGTGCCTATTGGGACGAAATTGAAGGGTCTTATATCAGGTACCTGTTTGCAGGTCCGCTGCACTGGTTGGGAGTGGTTGACCTGGCGTATGGGTCAGGTGAAGCAGATCCAATCGCTTTCCGGCTTTCTCCCCTGGCGAATTTTCTGCTCAACGATGGAGTCTCTGCTCCAGTACTGGCTCCGGAAACCGCCCCCAAATTGCTGACAGATCTAACGATTGTGATTCCGGTCAACGCCTCACGGTTGCAGCGTTACCAGGTTGGCAGGTTTACCAAAATCGTCAGCAACTCGGTCAGCGAAACGCGTTTCCAAATCAGTGCTGATTCGCTGACGAACGCTGAAAAGAACGGACTTAAGGTTGAACAACTGCTGCAATTGCTGGAAAAAAACCTTAAAACTCCTTTGCCCGTTTCCTATAAAAAATTGGCTGAACGCTGGGATCAGCGACGCATTGAAGTAAGAATGGAAAAAGCGCTGCTTTTACGGATAGAAGACCCTCTAATCCTGAAAATACTTACAGAAAACCCGCGTACATCAAGGCTGATCAAGGAAGTGTTGACAGAAAAAACGGTTGTTATTGACGCGGCTGGCATGGAACTAATTAAGAAAGTCCTCCTTGAGGCAGGCATCCTTTCGCAAATTGAACTGGATGTATAATAGTCTCGTTTCGGAAATCCAAAATTTACATGAGGTGTTATGACCAATCGTTTGAACTGGATCCAGGATGAAATCCGCACGCTTCAAGACACTGGTTTATTGAACCGCATCCGCACGCTGGGGTCTCCTCAGGGAGCCTGGTTGACCGTAGATGGAAAAAAAGTTTTAAATTTTTGCTCGAACAATTATCTCGGGCTGGCAAATGACCCGCGCCTGGTGAAGGCTGCCACAGATGCCTTGAATAAATACGGTGTCGGACCGGGGGCTGTGCGTTCGATTGCCGGCACCATGCAAATCCATTTGGATTTAGAGAAACGAATCGCCGAATTCAAAGGTGTGGATGCTGCCATAGCGCTTCAATCCGGATTTTCAGCCAACCTGGCGGCTATCCCGGCCATGGTCGGCAAGGAAGATGTTCTCTTTACAGACGAATTGAATCATGCCAGCATCATCGATGGCTGCCGTCTTTCAAGTGCGCGGATTGTGCGCTACCTACATGCGGATCCCGCTGACTTGGAACGCATTATCAAAGAGAATGCCGGCACCTATCGCCGTGCTTTGTGCATTACGGATGGCGTTTTCAGTATGGATGGCGACATTGCCCCATTGGATAAGATCTACGAGATCACCAGCAAGTACGATGTGATGCTGGCAGTGGATGATGCCCACGGTGAAGGCGTGATCGGGCGCAACGGACGAGGTATCGTGGACCATTTTGACCTGCACGGTAAAGTCGATCTCGAAATTGGCACTTTCTCCAAGGCATTTGGGGTTATGGGGGGCATGTGTGCCGGTAATCAACTGGTTGTCGATTGGATCCGCCAGCGCGGACGTCCATTCCTCTTCAGTTCAGCCGCTACCCCCGCAGATACCGCTGCCTGCATTGCCGCAGTAGATATCCTGGAAAAATCATCCGAATTGGTTGATAAGTTATGGGAAAACGCACGCTACTATAAAGCCGCTATGAAGGAAATTGGCTTTGATACAGGTGTCAGCACAACACCGATTACACCAGTTATGCTGGGTGAAGCCTCCACTGCGCAGCAATTCAGTCGTGAACTCTTCGAGGAGAGCGTCTTTGCCATGCCCTTAGGCTTTCCTACAGTGCCAAAGGGGAAAGCGCGCATCCGCGTAATGATCTCCGCCGCCCACAGCCGCCAGGACCTTGACCAGGGTTTGGAAGCGTTCCATAAGATTGGCAAAAAGATGGGTTTAGTTAAGTAAATTAAGCACTTAATTCAACAATAAAAACCAGATCCCTTTGCGATCTGGTTTTTTATTGGAATAGACCTTCATTAAAGTTTCGTGGTTATAGGTTTTATTTCGTGTCCATTAGTGAAATTAGTGGAAGGTGCTTTTGAACATTTTCTTACGGCGCCAGTTAATTAACGGTGAAACCAACTTGCGCATATAGTATTTGACCACAATTGGCGCAAGTTTGCTGCCGCCGTCGCGGTAATGCACTCGCAGCATTTCCGGCCAACAACGGTCATCCGCGCTGATCGTTTTAGCGTCGGAATGCAGCCGAAATTTCGCCCAGCCTTTACCTGGTAAATATTTTAGTTGAGTGACCCTTGCCAGGCGCACCCACAGGTCATAATCCATGGCGAAAAAGAAGGTCGGGTCCAGGGGACCAACCTTGTGCCAAAGTTGCGCCCGGAAGAAAGCTGCTGGTTGAGATATATGCACAAATCCGCGTTTTAGTCTGGTCAGGTCGGTCTGTGCAGCATTGAATTTGCCGATGATATTGTCATTCTCATCAATAAAATCCAGGTCTCCATACACCATGCCAATTTCCGGATGCTCCTGGAGGTATGCCACCGCGGCAGAAATAGCCCCGGGGTGGTAAACGTCATCGGAATTCAACCAGGCAAGGATTTCTCCATTGGCGTGAGCGAACCCCATATTCAAGGCATCAGTTTGCCCTTTATCCTTTTCCGAAACCCAGTAAGCCAGTTTATCCGCGTATTTTTGGATCACATCGATACTGTTATCCGTTGAGCCGCCATCCATGACAATATATTCAATGCGCTGGTAATCCTGCTGCAACACCGAAAGCATCGTCTGTTCCAGGTAGCGCCCCTGGTTGTAAGAGGGGGTTATGATTGAGACCAACGGTTTTTCGGCACTAATCACCATCAGTTGGTTACTCCCAGGGGATGCCGAAGGTCAAACAGGTAATATCCGTCTCCCTGCTCATATGGATAATGCGCGAACAGATAGTCATGCAAGTCTGCCTGGGCTTCGAAATCTCCGATGAGCGTAATCAGGAAGTAATCCATTCCTTCGGTCTCGGACCGAAAAAAACTCGCAAATTCAGGAGTATCTATTCCATTCAATTCTTCGACAGCCTGGTCCCCACGGGTTGGCCAGTTTTTAGCCAGCGCGAAACCCCAATAGTCAAGGCGGTAGCCATAATCATGAGATAAAGCAACGGCTTTATGATCAAGGCTGATTTTGTCGCCTAATGCCCTCCAATAAGCCGCCTCATGTTCGTAATTAGCTGACAACAAGTTGTAGCGCGCAATCATTACGCTAATTCCCGCGCTTCCAACAAGAAGTAAGATCACCAGGGCACGGCTTAACCGGTGCAGGTTGAGCGATTCCAATTTTTGGAAGAGAACATCGGCCAGAGTGCCAAATCCCAAAGCAACCATGACAATCAGCGGTAAGCTGTAATAATCATGGGTATAGATGTGATAAGCGAAAGTTAAGCCAAAAAACAAATAGCCAATCCATAAGGTAAGATAAAGGATCTTTAAGTCTTTTCGTTGGATGAAGAAGAATCCCAGTAATCCCAGGATCAGCGGGAAATACCCAACAATTGACTTCCCGGTCATAAACCACCTAAGGTACCACTTGGGATCAATGAGCAATTCCGGGAAAAATCGGGAACCAAAAATGGAGCCTTCATTCCCCCCTACAGTGGCGCTAAGCACATTGAACAATATCGCCGGTAGCAGCGACAACCCTGCCATCAGATAAACGCGCCAGTCCCTCACCCAATTTTTGAATCCACTGGATAAAACAAACCACGCCAGGGGTAGTCCAACAAAATAAGCAGCGGTGGCTTTTACAATAATCGCCAGTCCGGTAAAAATACCTACCAGGATGGCATTACGGGTGGAGGAAGTCTGCGACCAGTTGAATTGGAAATACAAAGCCCATAATATACACATGATCATCAAAGGGTCGGGCTGGAACGAGCGGCTGGCGTAAATACCGAAGGGTACAAAAAGGTAAAATACCAGCGCAACAAATCCACCATTTACCGAGATCACGCGCTTGCAGAGCATGAATAACGGAATTCCGCCTATCACCCAAAAAAGATTGGAAAATAGTCTGCCAGCATTCGGCCATTCCCTTCCAAGCAGTGCATAAGTATATGCTGCCAGGTGTTCCATGATCGTAGGTTCCACTTTGGGTTGAATTTCACCGGAGCTGATGCCCACACTGCGTAATTCGGGGTCGAGGGTAATCGTCTGCGGCGTATCCATTTGGTAATAGATTCCACGCGCAATGATAAGTGAATGCAACTGCCGGGTGGGCGCAAAGTCGAGCGGAAGGTCAACGAAATCGATCAACCTGACTGCAAACCCGGCGAGCAGCAGGATAACCAGGATAATCCCAACCGTCCACCTTTTCGGAGTGAGGAAAAGCGCTGTCTTGCTGTTGTTATTCTCCATCACCACAATCCCTGGAATTCTCCGTATTTTGTTGCGATACCCTGCGATTTATAAACCGCGTTCTCAGCTTCTCCAATCCCAATGGAGCAAAAAAGGCAAATACCATGCGGTACCATTCCCGCCCTAATCCACGCGGATTCAAGCAAAAGCTCTTACAATAAGCCCAAAATGCCTTACGGTATTCTTTCGCATCGAGCAGGTAAAAGCCATTGATGCGGTTGGCACCCGCTAAGATTTCTTTTTGATGTAATTCATAGGTCTCCAGCAGTGCCGCTTGGGTCGGCATCCATTCCACTATGCGCAAGGCTTCCTTGCCAAATTCTGCAGCCTGCTTCAGGTTCTTGCAGTCCTCATGATAATGCGCCGATGCCCATAGTTGGGGAACATAGGTTATCTTCCCTGTAGAAGCCAGGCGGATCCAAAGCTGGTGGTCAAGCAGGAAATGGTAACTGGAGTCCAGGAACCCGGTTTTTTCAAGGGTGCTGAGACGCATGAACACTGCCGGCTGCCCGATGATGTGAAACGCCATCAAATCCTTAAGCTGCCAATCTTTGTAGGTTAGCTGGTTCAAAATGGTTTGGTCCGGGGTAACCACACGCACATTGCCATAAACAAAACTGGACGCCGGGTTTGCCTGCAATGCCTTCACTGCTGAAGCTACCGCACCAGGCATCAGGTAATCGTCAGAATTCAACCAGGCAACAAATTCACCTTTTGCGCGGGATAAACCCTTATTGATCGCTTCTGCCTGACCAGAATCCTTTTCAGATACCCACCAGGCTAATTGTCCGGAATACCTATTGATGATATTAACGCTGTCGTCCTTTGACCCTCCATCGACCACCATGTACTCAATGGCAGGATAATCCTGCTCCAGTACCGAACGCATGGTTTTTTCGAGGAAGGCAGACTGGTTGAAAGAAGGGGTGATAATCGAAACCAGTGGAGTTTCAGCCATTAAATAGACTTTCGTATTCCACTTTCGGGAATATGGTCAGCTTTCCACCTACTGTGGCATCCAGGATTTCACGCCTGTTGCGCTGATAAGCTTCTCTGGCCATGGTGTACCCGACTTCGGAGGTGTCGAGGTCCGGTAGCTGCCATCGGAAACCCTTGCCAAAATAACCGGGGTTAAAATGGTTGGGGTCATCGCCGCTGGAGATGACAGTTGTGTTTGGCGTCCCTTTAGTGGCAAAATTGTGGTCAACGCCGATGAGGATGACCTGTTTAAAGCCAAGATAATACGCTAACTGCATGGCTACAAACGTAACTGTCGCCCCTTCCCACAACCTTCCGGCAGCATTGCCTGAGAAGCGCGGCAAGTTATACGAGGTATAGAGGTAATAAAGGTTGGGAGCTGGTGCCACCCATTTTCGCCCGCGCCACGAAACAAACGTGGGGATGGAAAGACTACGCAAATCCCGGGCACATTGCTCGATCACTAGGTCATTCACCGTGAGCAGGCAGGAAGTGGAGAACCCCAGATCGGGGAATGCCATGTAGAAGCGGTTCATGCCGATCGTGAATTCATTCTCAAGTTTTTTGAGATTTGTATTCTTAAGGCTCGGACCATTGCCGATAACGAAACAACGCTCTCCTTTATGCGAATCTTTGAGCGCAAGCAGTTTTTTGATCGATTCCTGCCGCCAGGGATGGAATTGAGCTTCAGGCCATTCCCCTGCTGCTTCGAAGGAGTGTTTGACTGTCCGCAAAGAATTAACCAGCGGTTGGGGAAGTTGATCAGTGATTTTTCCAGCCATTAACCTACTCCGTGCTCAAACGTGCAGTCGCTCCGCCATCAACTACCAGCGCTTGCCCGGTCATGAACGAAGATTGCGTACCATCAGCCAGGAAATAAATTGACTGGGCAATTTCGTCTGGAGTGCCAATGCGTCCATTCACGGTCTTCCGAGCTAGGTTATCCAGGCGGTCAATAATTGTGCCGCCGCTTAAATGTCCCCGATCCAGACCGCTGCGCAGCATGGGAGTATCTACCGCGCCGGGCAGCACCGCATTGACGCGGATATTATTGGGTGCAAATTCAATTGCCATTGCACGGGTGAGGGCTAATAGCCCGCCCTTGCTGGCGGCGTATGCTGCAATATTCGCGGAGGTCTGGATGGCATGAACTGATGAAACATTTACAATCGCACCACCCCCAGCCATGCACAATAACGGATGCGCATAGCGCGCTCCAATGAAAACCGGTCGAAGATTGGTGGCAATGACCTTATCCCATTCCTCCACTGTGGTTTCCACCAGCGGCTTTGAAATTTGCAGTGCTGCATTGTTGACAACTGCATTTAAGGAAGATGTAAACAGCTTGATCTTGTCATAGATCAAGGGGAATTGCTTTGCCTCGGAAATGTCTGCCTGAATAAACAAACCGTCCTCCGGAAATCCTTCACCGAAAGGCTGCCGGTCGACGCCGATTACACTCCAGCCGCGGCTGGCAAATAATGCAACAGTCGCCCGCCCTATGCCGCCGGCACTGCCGGTGATTAGGACGATGCGTCTGTACCCCTTAACTGCTTCTTCAACTAGCGAATTTTTTCTGTTGGTCATAAAAATCCTCGTGATCAATGCCCAAGCCGATGAGCAAGTTGCGAATGGTGTTCCAGTGCACGTTTTCCCATGCAGCCGGGCTGGAATTGGAGTTGTGCGGAGCTAACATCACATTATTCATATGAAGTATTGGCGAATCAACAGGGAGCGGTTCATACTCAAAAACATCCAGGGCTGCACCCGCGATACCCTTGTTCTGCAAAGCTGTCACCAGGTCTTTTTCGTTAACGATCGGACCACGGGCAGTGTTCACCAGTACTGCGGAAGGTTTCATTTGCGATAGGGTAATCTTGTTGACCAAGTGAACCGAGGTTGGGTTGAGGTCACAATTGACGCTAACAAAATCTGATTCCTTCAAAAGTGTACCTAGGTCAACCGAAGTGACGTTATTTTCGAGCAGGAAATCCCGCGGAATGGGAATAATGTCGTTTCCAAGCAGACGCATGCCAAATCCTCGCGCGCGCCTAAGCACAGCTTTGCCAACATTGCCAACACCAATTACCCCAAGTGTGCATTCCGAGAGCGACTTACCCGGGATTTTTTGCCATATGCCTGATTTTATCGCCACATCCATCCAGGGTAGTTGGCGGGCAAATGACAGCATATATCCGATCACACTGTCTGCCACGGGCAAGGTAAAAGCATTGGGGGTATTGAGTAATTTCACTGAATAAGTGAGGCAGGCTTCCTTGTCGATAGAATCTATTCCGGTGCCCCATTTGGAAATCACTTTTAACCTGGGAATACAGGCTTGAATCACTTTTTGGGTATAGCGGTCATCACCGCAGATTGCTCCGTCAAATTTGCCCGCATAACCTAACAGAGCATCTTCCTCCAACCGCTCTTTCACCTGGGGGAGAATCAGGTTGATCCCGTAATGGCGGAACACGGGTGCGAACTTGTCTACAAATGGGATCATGTAAGGAGCTGACAATAAAACATCAAACATGCTTTTTCCTCTGAATTGGGAACTCTTCACTCATCATCATAACATCGCACTTTGTTTTGGCAAACACCTAATCTTTAATGACATATTTAAAAAGCGTAAACTGCTCTGGTCCTTTAATTTTACCAATTTCTTCCAAACGATTGGAAAAAATAATGGCATAAGGATCGGAAATTTCCAGTGTGTATTCTTTTCCAAATGCATATTCCAAAGGGAGATCATCCAGCCATTTTTGGGCGGTGCCGGATTTAATTGCATTGAAATATGCCGCACTGTTGATCAATCCATCCAAATTAATGACCGTGCGGTCGTGGATAAAATAAGCCACGTGTCCACCACCTGTCATTCCAATTAATGAGCCTTCCCTCGTTAGTGATTCGAGTTGGACGATTTCAGTCAGATATTCGTCCTGGTCATCAATCGAAACTTTTTGAGGTGCCAGGCTGATTATATAGAGTAAATGCAGCGTAATTATGTAGGTGGTTAATACCGCGAGAAAAACCGTGGCAATCACTTTCTTGACCCGGGTCTTATTTAACCAGAGGATGAACCCTTCGAGGAGAACAGAACCTAAAAGCACCATCGACAGCATCTGGGCTGTCCAATACCAGGAACGGGTGTGTTGATAACCAACCGTTGTGTAATACATGATCTGAACTGTTGCCCCCAGCATGAGGGCCGGGATAAACAGAGAGAACATTTTTTTGGCAAGGATACCGTGTTTGTAATTCAAAACCATTAATACAAGGATGCAACTGATGGTAAAAGCGATGGCAAAAATATAAGCAGTCGATCGCGGACTCGAAAAACCCAACCAGCGATTTAGTGTTTCTGCAAACCCGAAAAGCTGGCTGGTAACCAAAGACCAGGACCCATTATTGCCCTCCGGGCTCAATCCAAGGACTGTAAGCAGTGAAATCTTTTGCCCATAAATAGTATTCGGCAAAGTACTCCACCAGGTCTTGATCTGCCCGCTGACGGGAGTGAAAGTTCCAAAAAATACCTTGTTCACTGTCACATAAATGCCGAGGAGAATCCCTATCGGCAGAGCGAAAGAACTGCCTTCCATAAGGATGCGCCGCCAGTTCTGCTTGAACCAGGTAGAAAATCTGGCGAATGGGGATTTATTGGAATCTTCTGTTTTGGCAGGAGCAAACCAGTGATGTACAAACACCAATACAAGGCAAACCCCGCTTTCAATTAGCATAATCGATTTAGACACAGTCGGGAGAATCCCTACCCGATTCAAGATCATCAGTATTCCGAATTCCACTACCAACGAAATGAGCAGGCCAGCTATCAACCTCAGGAATAATCTAATAATGTTTTTCTTTGCATTTTGCTGGTAAATTCCCGCAAAATAGAAGGCTGTCGGTTTGATGATTAAACCTGCTGCCACCATAGGGTAAATTGATTTTGGATCCAGTTCAAATACCGGCAATCCCAACCTTATCAGCCACGATACAAATCCAGCCAGGGCAATGATCACCAGATCGAGGAAAACCACGAGCCTTATCTGTCGCACCCGCAGCAGAACAAAGAAACCAACAACAGTTACTACAAAGACGTTATCCAGGCGTGAAAGGATAGTTAAGCCTCCCAGCAAGCCCAGGACTATAAATTGTTGCCGTCGCAGCTTTCTTTCATCTTGTGCCAGAAGGATTTTGGAAGCCTGCAAAAGGAATAGAACCATGAAAAATGCGCTGATAGCAGCTTCCATGCCATGAACGATGGTCGTTGAGTAGATTGACGGGAGCAATATCCAGGTTAAAGCACCAATGAAAGCCGGCCAGGTTCGTAGTGCTTTATTGATCAAGCGAAAGAGAAATACGCCGGTGAATGCATTGAATAACGCGCTTACCAATACCAAAACCCGCAGCGGCAGGAGCAGGTTGAACCGGGAAAGCCAGAAGACACCCAGGCACACCAGCATCCACAGCGGATGAAACCCGTTGGTCAGGTTAATCTGATCAAAGGTGAACCCATGACCTGTAAGAACATTTTGGGCAACTTTGTAGTAATAGAATGCGTCATCAATGTTGTACCAGCGCATAAGGCTGTTAGCTGGTGCAACCGAAACATAAATCCCTCCGGCGAAACCAAGTACCAGCAAGATGATTTGTAAAGCGGATGACGTATTCTTTTGGAACCACTTTAACATGCTATTCTCTCTGCTTTGCTTTCAACATCAATTCCACCATTTTTAAGTCAATCTCTTCATCAATATCCCAGGATTCTTCAGGGTCGGTCTCAAACAGGATCGGTGAAGCTCCAATGCGAGTCTTGTTCTTACGCAGACTTTCGGCGGTAAATAGGTAAATGCAGGAATTCTCCTCATAAACAGGCGGCAAGTCCTGTGTTTGAAGCAATATTTTCGGGTTGTGGTTTATGGCTTTACCCTGCTCGTCATATAGTCTAGTCTGTAACTTTGTAACTGAGAACAGGGAGTCTTTCTCCGGCATCGATTTCAACAATATGTTGATGGCTCGCGAAATGGTCGCAGGTGAGATCAATGGATTAGTCGAATGGGTTTGCAGGTAGAGATCCCCCGGAACCTGTGAAACGTCATACATCAGGATGTCGTTCATAGGTATGTTATCTGCCAGAAGTGCCGCAGGGCGTGGAATAACCACCACATCGGGAAATGACTTGCTCAACCCCGTAATAATCTCCTCGCTGTCAGTATCCACAGCAATTTGGGTGATTTCCTGGCATTGCTGAAGCGTGGTTAGTATGTGTTGATAAAGCGGTTTTCCATCCAACAAGCGGTAATTTTTACCAGGTACGCGCTGTGAATGGTGGCGCATTGGAATAAGGGCAGTAATTTGCATGATCGCTCGCTATCCTTTAGTTCATCCACCGGTGATGACGGACATGAGGTGAATGCGTTCACCATCATGCGGTGTCTTATCAATGAGCATTACCGGGTTTGCCAGATCTCCATCAATCACAAACATCACGGAACTGAGAAAATTTTCACCATCAGGGTCTATCAATATGTTAATCATGTCAGGGTACCGCACTGCCAGTTCTTTTACAATTTCACGGTAACTGGTGCCTTCAGGTATTGATAAGGTAAGATCATGCCTTCCTGCCAGACTGCTGGCAATACCGGAGAACTCGATCGTAACCTTCATTCGATAACCTCCACCAATAAAAATACCTGCGAACGAACGTTCAATCCTTGATTTTACTATATTGAATCGGCTCTACCTGCCGTTTGTTTTCTTTTAATTCATTAGCCGATACACGCGGGTAATAAAAAGCCTGCCTGAGCCCCCAGGTGAGCGGACCAGATTGCCTGTACCCGCTATAGGTTCCATAGAACTGTGCCCAGCGAAAGCGAATAATCCGCAAAATATTTCGCATGATCACTCCCTGGTGAGCGGCAGCCTTGAAGTCGTCGATCGCGTTGTGGTAAAAAAGACGTATTAGATCTGCGCGACCAAATCTCTCCTGAGGATAGATCTTTTTGAATGCCATGCCTTCGCGGAAATAACGGTTGAGTATTCCCTTCTGGCTTTCGTTGTGCACATGGATGACCTCGGCATCCGCTACATAGGCAATGGTTTGCCCCTGCGACTGAAGCCATTTGCCCCATTCAAGGTCTTCCAAACCCGGCAGCGTTTCGTCATAAGCATGTTCCTGCCAGAGCTTGAGGCGAATGGCAGCGTTGGCGTTATTGCAGAAAGGATGATCCTGCAGTGGCGAAGAGACTTCTGGATACCAGTGTTTGAATATCTGTTGCTCCGAAAAATGGGAGTTATTAGCGCCCCTTTGTTTACCGTAGGATAATCCGACTTCATTATCTTTTAATGGTGCCAGTAATTGCTCAAGCCAATCCGGATACACCGGGTACACATGGGCACTCGCCATCACCACCAGGTCAGCCCTGGCCTTCGCTATCCCCAGATTGAGCGAGCGACCAAAGGTGAACTCTTCAGGGGAGATGTGGACAACCTCAACATCAAATTCCTGTGCTACCGAAACCGTGCCATCTGTTGAACCTGAATCCACCAGGATCACCTGCACATCGCGAACTGTTTGCTCGGTGATTCCCTGCAAGAGGCGGCGGATATGTGCCTCCTCGTTATAAGCGCGGATGATGATGGAACAGGCTGGTTTAAACATCATGGTTTCAATTCAAATGGTTTCTGCAGCAACAATGCATCATTAAGAACCTGCAATGTTTCGGAGTTACCGACCGATAGGCTTTCAGGAGAAATGTTTTTTAAGGTAACATAGCCTTTCCAATATTTATCGGGTTCCAGAAACTGATCAAATGGCAGTGATGACATGAATAATTGTTTATACAGGAATCTTCGTGCATTCTGGATCAATTCAGTCTTCACAGGAGTGGGCTCTCCATTCAGAAGAGTCTCAAGAGTTTTCACATACTCATCCTGTGAAGATGGATGAATCGTGGTCGGGGTCTGGGTGTAGCGCGCATTGGCAGCTGTGAGGACGTTCTTGCCCATCAAAATAGCTTCCAGGCCAATAGTTGAGTTGTATACCAATACAAAATGGGCTTGCCGGATGAGTTCATATGAATCAACCATCTCATCTGTGTCGATAAAAACAACATTCGGCAGCATATCGGTAGAGTTCCGTTCCACCCATTCAGCCACGCTTTCGCGGCTTTCTTTGCCTTTGCGACCTTCATCCGGGTGGGCACGTATTATGAATAAGATATCTGGATGTGCCACAGCGGTTTTTCTAACAATTTCAAGCCAGGTAAACATATCCTGGAAAATGGTATTAGCATGTACCTGGCTAGTGTCGAAGATTACGTTGGTAAAAATCGGTACGATTTTGGCGTAACCAGCGATTTTTTGCTTTAATACTTCATCCAACGCTTCGATCTGATGCCAGAATTTGATCCCCGCCATAGTGAAATCACCCTGGAAGCGTCGGCTCAGGTAATCATCGAGGCGAACGTTCATAGCCGGGGTTAATCCAAAATCGGCAGGAATCTCCAGGGGATATGCGGTTGCTTCGCCATCCGTGAAGAAAGCTGTGAGGGGTTGAATACCCACTTCATGGGTGATCACCCGCACTCCTCGGTCTAGGCAAGCCTGCCGCGCAGCAGCTTCAGGGAAGAACATGCCGTTAAATACCACTACTGCCTGTGGGTGAAGTTTTTGGATCAGGTCGGAAAACTGTTGGTACACATTCCAGGCAGAGAGAACGAAAGTGCGCATGAAAACAAGGGTTGATTCATCATCTTTTAGGTTGTGCCGCCTTAGAACCCAGCGCAGCGAATTTACTGCCCAAAAGCCTAAAGGTAGACTTTCGTGACTAAAACAAATTAACTCTTGCAAGGACATACCCTGCAGGCGCGATTTCAATTCGGGATATTTTCGTTGCACCAGCCACGTGACCGGCTCGCCGCTGAAAACCTGCCGGCTTTGGCGGATGCAGAGCTCGCATGGGGGAGATTGGTACACATCATCTCGATTGCTGCCCAGGATACAGCGTTCCAGCCCACTGCTGCAAATAATATAGTGTACCGGGACTCCATTTGCGCGTAACCCAAGACTGGCCAACAGCGAGTAGGCTGCATTCTGGCTCATGCTCTGGATTCGGGTGGAGGCATTGAAGAAAATAACGGGACCCTGTTCAACTTGGTTTTCCGGTAACTTGCGAGCTTCACGAATTAAATGGTTCCAACGCTGGTTGCTTGAATAATGCGCCCAACGCTGGCCAATAGCGTTCTTAATTCTCCCGGGTAACAAACCTTTCAATCTTTTAAATCCTGCGCAACTTCTTTTGAGACGGGAGTTCGCTGTCGTAAACTTTTTTCACACCATCACCCACTGATTGTTCAGTGACACGAATATACTTGACCAATTTTTCAAACCCACCTGGTTCCACAGAAGCTGCCTGGTCAGAACCCCACATGGCGCGGTCCAAGGTGATGTGCCTTTCCACCATGCATGCTCCCAAGCCAACTGCCACGGCTGAGGTGACAAGACCAACCTCGTGCCCTGAATATCCAATCGGGCAGGTAAAGGTTTTGCGCAATGTATCGATCATGCGCAGGTTCAATTCGTGCGGGTCACACGGATAGGTGCTGGTAGCATGGGTGAGCACCAGGTTATCCTGCCCGATAAGCTCAACTGCATCTTTGATCTGCTTCATGGTAGACATCCCCGTAGATAAGATCAGCGGTCGCGCTGTTTTTCGTAAGTGCTGAAGCAGTATATGATCGGTTAACGAAGCGGATGGGATCTTGTAGCAGAGGGGGTTGTATTGCTCCATAAAATTAACCGCTTCTTCGTCCCAAACGGAAACAAACCAGTCAATCCCAATTTCTTTGCAGAAACGGTTAATTTCATCATATTCCGCCTTGCCAAACTCGGTTTTCTGGCGGTATTCCATGTAGGTGATATATCCCCATGGGGTTTCACGCATCTGGCTGCGCTGTTCGGGGGGAACACACAACTCGGGAGTACGTTTCTGGAACTTTACTGCATCAACACCGGCATGTTTGGCTGCCCGGATCAAGTGTTTGGCATTGTCGATATCACCATTATGGTTAATACCAGCCTCAGCAATAATGTAGGCAGGATGTCCATCCCCGACCCAGCGTTCTCCAATTTTCACTTCACGTGTCATTTTCTCTCCTGTATTTAGGCAGTAATCTGCAGTATTTGAATTCTTGATGAGCACCCTATTTTAATCGAGTTAAGAGAATATCACAAAGTTCTCTCACGGCACCTCGCCCGCCCTGATTTTCGAGCACCCAATCAGCTTTCCGTTGCACTTCAGGTTGGGCATCTGCAGGTGCGAAAGCAAAACCTGCCACCGGGAAACACGGCAGATCATTGGTGTCATTACCAATATAGATCACTTCACTGGCGTCAATTCTCTTTTCAGCCAGGTAATTCTTGAGCACTGTTGCTTTGTCATCAATTCCCTGCAGCACTGGCACATTGATTTTTTTGCACCTGGCTTCCACCACCGGGTTGCGTTCCTTGGAAATAACCAGGCTGGCCACCTTCTTTTGCTCAAGCAGCAGGGCCAATCCCAGGCTGTCACTGCGGTTGGCAGCAACAGCTTCTTCACCAGTTTGTGTCACCCAAACGCGGTTATCGGTCAAAACACCATCAAAATCCATTACCAGCAGTTTGACTTTATGTGGCAAGGTACGGCGCTCATTGGCAGGGTCGACAAAGGTTAACCCGCCATCGCGAATCAACGTTTCGGCGGTGCGCCAATCGGACGGTTTATCCAGGTCCACCGTGTATTTCTGATCGATAATCAACGGCAGGATTATCCTTCCGCTCATGGATTGTTTATCCAGGATCACATGGGCCCGGATGGCATCAATGTGCCCGGTCTGCCAATAGGCATCAGGTAGGATTTGGCGCGGCGAATTATACGGTTCTGTAATGCCGGGAACCCCCAAAAGTGGAATCATGCGTCCTTCCGGTTCAATCTTCCACATTTTAAACGGATTCTGCCCTGCCGGCACTACTCCCCGCACGGAATCTGCGATCGGGTTTACCAGCAGCAGCCCCACAGCATCGTCCACGCAGGTTAATGGCCGTATCGGAGAGGTCGGGCGAAGTTGCACAACAACATCCGGGCGGTAATCTTCGTGCTCAAACAGCCACTCCAGGGCATGTTTGTACACTGGCAGATCGGTAGTATTATCCCGCGCGAACTCATCCGGGCGCATAAACGGTGTTTCTGCTCCCCATTCGCGTGCAACCGCAGCAATCTCCTCATCATCTGTCGAGACGATCGTGCGCGTCACCAGCCTGGAACGAATTCCTGCCAGAATGCTATACGCAATCAAGGGGTAGCCGGCGAAATCCTTGATATTCTTGCGCGGAATCCCTTTTGATCCTCCGCGCGCCGGAATGATTGCCAGTACTTCAGTTTTTTTTACCATGCTGTCCAACCTCCATCGACCACCACATTGGAACCGGTCATATAGGATGAGGCATCTGACGCCAGGAATAGCAGCGCCCCGTTCATCTCATCTTTCCTCGCCATGCGCCCAAGGATGGCGTGTGAGGAATAATTCTTCACAAATTCCTCGGGATTGTTATTGTAAACTCCACCGGGAGTGAGCGCATTGACGCGGATTTGAGTTCCCATGTAATATGCCGCCAGATAGCGCGTCATCCCCATGATCCCGGATTTTGTCACCGAGTAGAAAACTGGCTTGAAGACTTTTTTCTTCCCGGCAAAATCATAAATGCGCTGATCCGGACCCACAAGTCCGTATGTGGAACAGATATTAATGATCGAGCCGCTCTCCTGTTTCACCATCATTCGGCTGGCAGCCTGTGAAGCCAAAAAGACGCCAGTCAGGTTTACATTCAAACCATCCTGCCATAATTGAAGTGGATAATCCTCAAATGCATTGTTGGTAGCCATTGGATGATCCGGATCAAATTTGGGGTCCAGTGCCGCGCTGTTCACCAAAACATCCAGCCGGCCTGTTTGTTCAGCGATCCGTTCAAATGCGCCTGTCACCGATTCCGGGCAGGTAACATCCAAAAGCAGACCGCGCACTTCCCCCGGCAATCCAATTAGAGATTTGGCTGTTTCATGAACCAGGTCAGGGTTGACGTCCGCCAAGTATACTGTGGACCCGGCTTCTGCAAGTGTTTTTACAAATTCCTTGCCGAGCAACCCGCCGCCTCCGGTAACAATGGAAGTTTTCCCTTTCAGGGAGAATTTATCGTAGATCGTTGCCATGTCACTCCTTTTGTTTTATTCCAACTGCACCATGCACCCGGTACGGGCAGACTGGTGAACAGCCAGGGTTAGTTTTAAAGCTGCGATGCCATCATGAATATTGCATGCTGGAATTTCCTTGCCGTTTGCAATGTGAAGAAAATGCTGCATTTCGGCTAAAAAGAGATGATTGCGTTCAAACCCGGCCGGAGGGAATATTTCCTCGGGTTCTGATTTGCCCGCTCGATACACCCGGGCAGTGGAAGTGGCATTGTCAAAAAATATTGTTCCGTCCTCGCCGATGATCTCAAGTGTATGCTTACCGGGTTGCTGCACATAATCCAGGTGGACTGTGCCGGATAACCCACTCTTGAAGCGCAGTCCAATTTCTGCCGAATCTTCAACATCCAATCCCAACCCGGCAGATGAGGTAAACGCCCACACCGAATCGGCATTGCCAAAGATCCAGCGCAGGTAATCCAGCGGATGACTTAAAGTATTCACAACTCCGCCGCCTAGGTCCGGACGGGCGCTGTAACTCTGCCGGTAATCCTCCCAGGGGTGCCAACCGGGCAAATACTCACCCCAATGAGCCCTGAAGGAAACCGGTTTACCAATCTCATGTTTATGGACAAGTTCGCGTACCTTTTCCAGCACCGGATGAAAGCGGAATTGGAATCCTACCAGCATGCGGTTGCCATGTTTTTCAAGTTCCCTATGTAACTCTTCTACATGGTCGAGATCATGGGAAATGGGTTTTTCCATCAGGATGGCGCAGCCAGCCCGAGCAGCCGGAATGGCAACATCCAAATGCAAGGCAGTCGGGTTTGAAACGATCACGGCATCAGGGTGATGTTCAAGTGCGGCGGTGATTTCCGTCTCGTCGGGAATGCCGTTAATATCTGTTTCAGGCAGCGTGGAATGGTGCGAGCGCAGTAAAACAAAATCCGTCTCACCAAGTGCGCGCAGATTATTCAAATGCCTGCGACCAATTGAGCCAAAACCACAAATCAACGTTTTCATAATCGTTACCCTTTTCCTGATGATACCAAAGAAAGCAGGTACTCAGCGGTGCGCCTTCCAGATGAGCCATCGGTAAAGGTCACTTCATCCCGGATAAATTTCATGCGTTTATCACTATCAAGCGATGGGTTCTGTAGATAATTGTTCAACAGGTCTTTCAATGTTTCCTCATCGGTTGCCACACGTCCGGCACCAGCCTCACGGAAGCGCTGATGGGTAGGCCAATTGCCAATCTCGGTGAGCGCCAGCGAGAATTTACCAGGCTTATTCCAACCGCCAGGGATATCCAGGCAGACGCTGACAATTGGACGATCCTGGATGGCAGTTTCAACACACATGGTGGAGTAGACCGTGGTGAAAACATCCGAATAGGTCATCATTGATGTTTTTTCAGGCATATCTTCGCCGGAGTAATAACCCAAATCGCCACCCAGCGCCACGGGTTCCACCAGGTGAACGTGCGGCAAAGTTCGCACCAGTTCGCGGATCTTCTCGCGCTCACCAGTAAATAGAGGCTCAGTCATAAAATGATTGGGATGCAGGCGGATGAGCAATTGACTGGGTTCTACCAGCGAGTCCGATGAAACCAATTTCGCCAGGGCTTCGACGTTGCGGTAATTGGGTGAAAAGGTGATGAAGCTGGATGCATATCCGATCAATTTACGCTTTGGGTCGAGCCCGTGCATGGCAAAATAGTCCTCGCGCGGGATGAGCCACTCTTTACGGAAATAACCATCGTAGGAGGGAATGCCGCCAATATTAACGTGGTCAGGGTCCCAATCTGATCCCTGCAGCAGTTCCTGCTTCTGGAGTTCAGACCAGCAGGTAATGAAGTCAAGCGGCGCTGAAGGGATGCCGTAGCTGCTGGGGTTATCCCAACCCACAATGACCGCTCCAGCCTTAATCCCGCGCCTAACCGCTTCGCGCAGCAGGTAGCGGTCGTTACGCCAACCGTAAGTGGAGGAAACCACGAGGTCAGGCTGGTATTTCTCAAAAAGGTCAGTATAAAAGCCGGGATCAAAACGCATCTGCCAGCGGACCAAATACTGGCGGGATGCCTGGGAGTGCCGCAATAATGCCACGAGCGTACGGGCAACAGGGATCATCAACCGCTGCCTGCCCTGGATCTCCGCTTCCACCTGGCGGGTATAACTGTCCATCGCCTCGGTATTGATACGCTTCGAGGTTCCCACCCGGCGGAGGTAATTGGACCACCACTGCAAACCAGAATGGTAGTTCTTGGCATATTCTGCGCAAGTCTTGTATCGCAGCCCTTCGACAATCAACCCGGGCTTTCCAAATCGATTCCGGATCTCCTCAAGCAGATTATCATCGGTCAGTAAAACTACGCGGATACCGTTCTTCAGCAAGGTATCAACCAGGTCGCTTTGCAAAAAGTAAATGATGGCTAACCCGTGGTCAGCGCTGATGAATATGGTTTTTTGCTTTTCAGGCATGGTCACCTTTTAATTCCAAGTTTTTTGCGCAGCCGGGCATACAATTCACGGGGGTGTAGCAGTAAGTATGATAATTCAGCCAGTGTAAATGAATGCAATTTAATCAGCGGAAAAATTTCCAGTTCGCGCATAAAACGCGAGCCAGTAATTGGTTTAGGTTTTATACCGCTACCTGTTAAAAGGAAATTGGCGTCCTGCAATGTGAAAATGGCTCGTTTCCCCCCAGCCAGGCGGATATTTTCATCCGTTTCAGGCAGGTGATAATGCGGTTGTCCACCGGGTAAATGGCTGTAATCATGGTCCTGATGGATAATTTGGATGCTTCGGGTCGCATCAATGGTTTTCCAACCACGCTGACGCGCCTCGTAGATCATCCAGTTGTCCCAGCCGGCACGGCCAATTGCGAACTCGGGGATGTGCGTAAAACAGTTGCGCGGATATATGAAATAATCACTTCCCATTGGTTTATGCAAACGTCCGTGTTCCTTGCAATCCTGGCGTAAGCGCTCCTGCCAGCCAGAGGTGAACATCATCTCTTCACGGACATCCAAATCCCAGCGCTGCCCTACCAGCAGAAAGTGACTTGCCAGTTCCATCACCCGTTTTGCCTGCTCCACGAAATCCGGCTGCAGCAGGATATCTGCGTTGACATAAGCCAGCAGCGGAGAGTCATTTTGTTCGTGCGTGGTCTGGAAAAGCGAACTGATTAGCGGAGTACCGCTGGCATTTTTGTGGATACTTGGGATGTGTTTTACACCCAATAGCCTGGCATTTTCTACCATTCCCTCTTCATCACCCAACAGGAATATTTCCACCTCTTTCCCCAACACAATCCATGAGCGGATGGCATTACGTTGAATCAACGCAATGTGCGGATTGGTAAAAGGCTTTGGGGCAGTAAAAATAGTTATTAACGGCAAGGTCATTTCACTTCCCAGCACAAATCCTGTTCAGAATAGGCTTTATATTCAGCGTCAAATTGCAGGTCATTTTGCACATCTTTGGCAACACGGTTCCAGGTATCACAGGTATAATCGCGCAGGCTAGGGGTTAACGCTTTGGCGAGCACAGTTAGGTCCATAGCCGCACTTGCCCTGCCTGTCCGCGCATAAGCCTCAATAAACGGGATTAATTCTATGCCGTTACTGGCTTCAAAGCCGGCGTTTTTCGCATCCTCATGGAGCGCCACAACCTTCTCCCAGTCGCCCAGTTGACGTGCCAAATCTGCCGTTTCGTAGTAATAGCACCAGGTATTGCGGTCTTCTTTGCCAAACAAGTTCTCATCAGGCCAGGGAGTCTGATTATCAGTGATGATGCTCTCAAGGTTGGATGCCCCCAGTGCCTTGCGGGTGAAGTCGCTTATCAGCGGGTTATAACGATCATTGGTGGTGAGCACCCACAAACAATCAGTCCCCGAGCGATTCCAGTTGATCACCAGGCTGTTCGTACTCCAGCCGGCAAATTTGATATACCAATGCGATTGATAAATACCAATTCCATCTTCCAGATCTTCCACGTTATCGGAGAAATACTTGTTAAGCGTTAGAAACCAGTAGTTCGCTCGAATCAACTCTTCCTGTTGTTTCGGGTAGAGTACGTTGATAAAAAAAGCCGTCGGGTAAACTCCCATTTTAGTGAACAGTTCATTATCCGCCAGCAGCGCTGTGTCATCCCTTAACTCCGGAGCACGCCATTGTAATTGTGCAGCAAACCGTTGCTGCCAGGTTGTCGACCGTTTATATTCATTTGTTACCGCAATGTTTCTCCCGACTGCCAATCCTAATAGAATTATGATGATGACTTCCCGTTTAATGGTTTGCTTGGGGAGAAGCAGCATTAATATTCCAAGGATGAATAAGGGCGCAGCCCACATACCGGGTAGACCAAACCGGTCATTCCATAATCCACCAGCAGTGAGCGAACGATTGACCAGCCAACCTGGTGCCAAACCCATTACAACTCCCAGGATTCCAATAATTATCAATTCCAAAGAAAATGAGTAATTTGAATCTTCTGTTGATCCTTTTTTTGGTTTATGCTTTCTATAAATAAAAATCGAAACAGCTATCAAAATAACAGAAAAACTAATGGCACTTATCAAATAGGGCATCTTTAAATCGAGCGAAGAAGTACCAAATTTTGGGTACCAAACACCCACCAGCATATACAAAACATCTTTGAAAACAGTCGTGCATAATTGTAGTATCGTGGAACCAGGTTCACTTAGCAGACTTTTAATTAAAACAGGGTCAAGACCGCGATAATTCACCATCAGGAATACACGCCAGATGACGTAGAATGTGGCAAGTGCCAGAAATGGCAACCAATACAATAGTGATTGTTTAATCCTCTGCCACCGGGGTTTTTCTCTGAGCGCCAGCCATAGGATGACCGGACGCAGGAACTCAACGCCAATGAAATTTTCATAAGTGAGGAGATTTGCAATATTAGCTGCAAGTGCCAACGCAATAAACAACAGACGATATTTTGGTTTTTGGACTGCCAAAACCATCAAGTAAAGGGACAGGAAGAAAAGAGCGTAACAAAACCAATGGGCGATGAAAGTCAATCCCATTGATTGCTGGTTGAATAACGGGAAAACCGCGAACAACTGCACAGCCCAGAATACTTCCCGCTTATGGGAAGACCAAATTTGAGTAAAGGTTCCCCAGATGCCCAGCCCCACCAGCCAGCGCAATAAATAATTGGTGATGTGCCAACCTAGAGGATTGGTTCCCCAAATCTTGAAGATCAGGAGATCTGGCCACCAGCCAAATGGGCGGTCATCTTGGAGGAAATAATTCTTGATGCCTTCAGTTCCGCGCACTACCAGTGAATACAGCTGCGGCCAGTCGTCCAGGTAGAATCCAAGCGATGGGAGGTAAAGAGCATAACTCAGCCCAATCAGAACGAGAGAAAGCCCGCCAACAGTCCAGAAATTTATTGGGAAATTGGTAAATTTTTGTTTGATAAATGACCAAATTCTACTCATAATATCTCAACACAATCTCAGTTATTTTACTTCCCAACACAAATCCTGCTCGGAATACGATTTATATTCAGCATCAAATAGTGGGTCATTTTGCAGGTCTTTGGCAACGCGGTTCCATGTATCACACATATAATCGCGCATATGTGGAGTAAGCGATTTTGCCACCACTGTTAACTCCGCCGCAATATCTGCCTTGCCTAAACGAGCAAAGGCTTCGATAAATGGGATTAACTCCACTCCATTCACAGGAGAATACCCCGCCAGTTTTGCCTGTTCGTACAGCAAAGTCACTTCATTCCAATCGCTATTCTGTCGCGCAAGATCGGCTGTTTCATAAAAATAACACCATGTGTCTTGGTTCTCTTTACCAAAAAGGTTTTCATCAGGCCAAGTAACGTCAGCGTAGGTATCAATAAGTGAGAGATTAGAAGCAGGTAATGCCAAACGAGTATTTGAAGAAATAAGTGGGTTATATTTATCGTTTTCAGACAATACCCACAAACAATTCACATCTGTTCTTGGCCAAAAAAGGACGATGCTATCTTTAGTATTACCTTGAAATTGAAAATTCCACCGATCCTGGGTGATTTCAATTCCCCCATCAAGATCATTTGTTTCCAATGGAAAGTATTTACTAATCGTTAAGTAATAATAATCAAGGTCATTTATAGATTGTCCCTTTGGGTAAAGCAAGTTTATTGCAAAAGCCGTAGGGTACACGCCCATATTAGTAAATAATTCTATATCAGATAAAAATACAGTCTTCGACTTGATTTCGGGGACACGCCACTTCAATTGGGAAAATATTCTGTGTTGCCAGGTCGTTGACCATTTATAGGTGTTAACATTTGTAAAATTCCTGCCAACTGCAAGAGCAACTAGAATAATCAGAAAAGTATTTCGTCTAAATTGGTTTCCTATGAACAAGAAAGAAATTAAAGCCACAATGAATATAGATGCAGCCCACATGGACGGAAATCCAAAACGGTCGGCGTATACGCTCACCTTTTCGCTGTATGATCTCATAATGAGCCAGAAAGGTATGCAGCCTGCCACAACACCTGTTAACCCCAAAAAAACCTGCTGCTTTATTGGGGTAGGGTCTATTTCCTTTGGTTCTGTGTTTTGGTGTTTTAATAAAAAATTAATGACCATTAAAATTATTAGAACAGCGAATATTAAAACTAATCCTAAAATTCTAAATGCTGAAGTCAAATCGAAGATTGAGGTCTCAAATGTTGGGTACCATACTGTAAGAATGATGGCCATCAAATCTTTAACAAAAAACTCGGTTAAAATTCTCAAGGTTTGGAGAGGGCTACTTAAAAACTGAGGTATCAATGAAAGCGATAATCCTCGTAAATTTTCAACCAAAAGTAATCTCCAAAAAGAGAAAATGATAATTAAACCAAAGTAAGGTAGCCAATGGAATAAAACATTCTTAACCCTCATGGTCGTTTTTCCATCACGCATAATGAACCACAAAATAATCGGCCTAATCAATTCTAAACCGATAAAATACTCAACGGTGAATAGATTGAGCATATTTGCAATTAAAGAAGCGACTAGAAAGAGGTACTTACCTTTACCACCCTTTGCATAAGCTACCATTAACCCAACCGACAAAAAGAAAAACAAGTAACTAACTTTTGGCGCTATATACACCAGCGCAACAGATTGTTGATCAAATAGAGGATAAACAGAAAATAATAGGATAACCCATAACAGATTTTGTTTATGTTCCGGCCATATTTGTCTGAATGCAAAATATATTGATAACCCAATTAACCAATGTAGAAAATAATTAGCTAAATGCCATAATATTGGATTTGTACCCCATAATTTAAATAAGAACAATTCTGGCCAGAAACAAAATGGGCGAGAGTCAAAGAGATAATAATTCTTAATCCCCTGCGATCCTCCTATGATCATTGAGTAAAGTTGCGGCCAATCATCAAAATAAAACCCTAACGAAGGTAGGTATAAGGCATAACTCAATCCAATAAGCGCAAGCGATATACCGCTAACAAGCCAAATGTTGAAAGAAATTCTTAAATGTTTAAAATACGCAAAGCATTTATTCATTTTTTCTCCACATCAAACATGGTCTTATGCTGTACAGACGAGTTGATCTTCGCCAGTTCCGGGTCTTTCAGGAATAGCTCCAGCACTTCCTCCCAGGAAAAATCGTTACGTCCCTCCAGCCTTTTGATTACCTCACGCAATAGCTCAAGGTCCTTCGGGGTGTCCAGCGTCCAGCGCATGTTGCCGTAATCCTCGTCACTCTGCAGTTGAATCACCTGGAACTTGCCGGGGGTTTCATATAAATAGGGCATAACATGTTCGCGATGGTGTTTTTCAGTTGCGTTCTTCCAGGCGTTTTCCAAAGCCTGGAAAGTGCAGGCTTCAACATCCAAACCAATCGGAAATGTCCGCCCGAAAGGCGGCGGCAGGCGGTTGCAGGAGAAGTCCTCGGGTGGGTCGAACAAACCGTTAACCACCTCATCGATCAATTCCGGGTCGATCAGCGGGCAATCGCCAGTGAGGCGCACAACATAATCAGCTTTGTACTCCAGGGCACACTGATAATAACGGTCCAGCACATCCGGAAGGCTGCCGCGGAAGACCGGGGTGCCTAGTTGTTCACACAATGCCACGATGGCATCATCCGATGGGTCGGTGGTTGTAGCGACAACCGTTTCCGTGACATTTTTTGCAAGTTTAACCCGCTCGATCATGCGGTCAAGAACCGGTCTGCCGCCAAGGTCCAACAGCACCTTGCCCGGTAAACGGGTGGAGCTCATGCGTGCCTGGATGATCACGATTACTCGTTCTTTCATGCCTGCCCCCCGTGGATCTCAATGGCTTTATCGTAGGCTTCTAAAAGCACCGGAAAATTCTTAGACCAATCTGCACGTTCTACTGCCAACGAGCGGTTCGTGCTTTTCATCGCGAGAGTTACGCCGGATTCTTTATCAAATTGGCGCAAGTACTTGCTTAATTCCTTCACATTGCCTGTTTTGAATAACCAGCCATTTTTGTCGGTTTCGATCCATTCGCGGTTGCCGGGGATATGGCTCACCAATGCTGGTAGTCCGCATGCCAGCGCTTCCATTAATGACACAGATGCACCATCACTGTGGGAAGCACTGATATACAGATCCGCGCTGCGGTAGATATCCGGTAATTCTTCGAGGCTGGCACGTCCTCCGAAATATACTTTCTCTTCAAATCCACCAGCTTCTACGGTCTTTTTTAACGGCATTTCCTGAGTTCCCTGCCCAAAAACCATTAATCGCAAATCCTGGCGGAGATCTGAAGCCTGGAAAAACGCATGCATAATGCTTTTTACATCGTATAGGTTTTCAAAGGAACGCATCGAGAGTAAAACTGTCTTCTCCTGCCAGCCAAGGTTCACACGGAGATTGGCTGACCCAATCGGGGTAAAATGCTGCAGGTCAACTCCCCAGGGAAATTGGAAATAAGGTCCCTTGAAACCAAAATGCTGCGCTTTTTCTTCGATACATTTTGAATCCCCCACCAACACCTCCGTGCGGGAAAGGGCAAAGCGGGTCATCCGGATCATCTGGAAATTTCGCCCGGCTTCAAGCAACAAATCAGACCCCCACGACATGGTCACCAATGGGTGAAATCCAGCCACTGCCACCAGAAAAGCAGGACCCTGGACAGGTCCGGCATGAACGATATCGGGTTTTAGATCCTCCAGTAATGATTTTAATTTTGGGGCTTGGAGTTGTATCCTTTTCCAATTTTTCTCAACGGGTTCCCAAGCTATCGGGGTCACCTTTGCTGGCCATCCGGTAGTAATCCCATCCAAGGACAAAACAAAAATCTCATGCTGCGTTTGTTCCAATGCTCTGGTAAATCGCAGATCATGAGGGGATTGTCCGTTGGTCAGATAGAGGATGCGCATTGAGAGTCCGGATTCTATTCGACCAGATCCGTCCAACGGATTTCTTTACCGAACGGTAGATCCTTGAGTGCACGCGTGCCAACGACTGTCTTGATTTCCGCGGGTGTGATAGCACCAGGGGTTGCAGGGCGCAGTACATCCAACATTTTGCGGGTGATCAATTCGCCAGCTGTGATATCACGCGCAGCCCGCACGCAGCGGCGCTGTACTATGGATGTGTCCTTTTCATTGGCAGAGATGGATTTATCAGCCGAACCCAGCGCTTTTTCAAGTTCGCGGGTGCGGTCTACCATCTCACGCCAGGTGGCGGGGGTCATACTGAACGGATGATCCGGTCCAGTCCGCGTGGTGTCATCGGTAAAGTGCTTCTCGATCACGCGTGCACCCATGGTAACCGCCCCCAGCACCGTGGCATGACCATGAGTATGGTCTGAAAGCCCTAGCACCACCTGCGGGAACATGGTGTGATAGGTATTCAATACACGCAGATTAATGTGGTCAAAATTGACCTGGCTGGCGGTGTAATTGGTATTGCACTGGAGCAGCACCACCTGGGGATTAATCGCCAGCAAGGTATGCACAGCGCGCTGCACATCCCCTATATCGGCTGCACCTGAAGAAACGATGACCGGTTTACCTTTGCGGGCAATAAATTCCAGCATTTCCAGCCAATCAACATCACCGGACCCGATCTTGTGCGCCGGCACAAATGGATCAAGATAATCGACCGCTTCAAAATCGTAGGGGGAGGAGAAATAATCGATCCCGACTTTGTCACATTCTTCCTTCAACACTGGTGTCCAATCAAAGGGGATGGAAGCATCCGAATAGACTTGGAACACCGATTTCTTCCAGTTTGCCTGGTGAGAAACCTGTCCCTTCATCGCTGTGAACCCGTAATCCGAAACAATTTTGGCTGCACGGAAGTTTTGGAACTTGGCTGCATCTGCCCCGGCTACTTTCGCCAGGCGGATGAGCATTTTGGCACGCTCCAGCTCGCCGTCGTGATTGGCGGAAATATCCGCAATAAAGTAGGTGGGGTGATTTTCTCCGATTGTATGCTTGCCAATTTTTACATCCATCGAATCCTCCTTGCTGAAGAACCTATGCCAGTGAGCGAATCAATTGCGGAAAGCCATGGCGGTATTGATCATGGAACTTAGCCAATCCCTGCGCAAACCCGGGCAGCGGGTGACCCAGCGCCGATGCTAATTTTTGGGTTGAGAGCGTCAGGTTAGGTGAACGCGCAGCAGCCAATCCGCCTTCTGATAAAGAAGAAGCATGAACTAACTTTTCATTAAAGCCAAATTGGCGGGCAATTGCCAATCCAAACTCGTATTTCGACATACTTTGTGGTCCAACACAATGGTAAAGACCATCGAGGTCTTTCTCGACAGCCTCAACCAGCGTGGCTGCCAAATCCAGTACCATCATCGGGCAGAAGTGAATATCAGTAAAACCTTTCACTTCCTTACCTTCAGACAGGTTGTTCACAAAGAATTCCGCCAGGCTGCGGGTACCGCTGATGCTCCAGCCGTAAAAATTCACGCGTGTCATCAGTGCGGTTGGGTTGGCAGATAAAACAGACAATTCCCCATCGCGCTTGGTACGGGCATAAACGCTCAATGGATTGGGAGTCTCGGTTTCGCTGTAATTCCCTTTTCGCCCATCAAATACGGCATCCGTGGAGATATGAACCATTTTGATGCCATGTTTTTTGGCTGTTTCCGCAATTTCACCTGGCAAGATGGCATTCACGCGCTTTGCATCATCCGGTCGTTTTTCGCAATCATCCACATTAGCCATAGCGGCGCAGTGCAAAATGACTTCGGGTTTGATCTCCTCCACAAGGCGCTCAAGGATACCGGGTTCAGTCAGGTCTGCCTGGCGGGTCTTAAAGTTGATCCAGCCCAGCGGATTGCGGTTGTCAACACCCGTAACCTGGTGTTGTTTTCCATCCACTGCCAGGGCAAAATTCAATCCGAGCAACCCTGAAGCCCCGGTGACCATGAAACGGCTCATTAGAGTTTTCCTGCCAGGTAATCAGCCTCGATGGGAGCGATGATTTTCTTGATCTGCTCAACGTCCAACCACTGGGTGTTGGTATTGGAAGCATAACGGAAGTCATCCTTCAGGAGAGTTCCCTTCGTTTCCCAATCCCGTCCAAACCAGAGGGCTTCCGCCGGTTGAACCACATACATATCCGGCATTTCCACCGTCTGACGGGCTTCATCCTCGGAAATCAATACTTCATGCAGTTTCTCACCCGGGCGGATGCCTATGATCTCGATCTTTGCTTCTGGGGCTACCGCGCGTGCCAGGTCTGCCACTGTGCAGCTTGGAATCTTGGGGACAAATACCTCGCCGCCATACATGTTTTCCGCAGCACTAATAACAAATCGCACTCCCTGCTCCAGGCTTATCCAGAAGCGCGTCATGCGGTCATCGGTGACGGTCACTTTGCCGGTCTGGCGCTGCTTGAGGAACACCGGTACTACAGAACCGCGGCTGCCGACAACGTTGCCATAGCGCACGCAGGCAAAACGCACTTCACGTCCGCCGGCATAGGCGTTAGATTGGACAAAGAGCTTTTCGGCTGCCAGTTTGGTAGCGCCATACAGATTGACCGGGTTCACGGCTTTATCAGTACTGAGTGCCACCACGCGGTTCACCCCGGAATCAATGGCAGCGTCAATAACGTTGCTGCTTCCCAAGATGTTCGTTTTGATGGCTTCCATCGGGTTGTATTCACACGCCGGCACCTGCTTGAGGGCGGCGGCATGGATCACCACATCAACCCCGTCAAAGGCGCGTTTGCAACGGTCTTTATCACGGATATCGCCGATGAAATAGCGCAGCGATGGATGGTCGTAACCGGCAGCCCTCATTTCGTGCTGTTTCAACTCGTCACGGCTAAAGACAATGATCTTGGCAGGATGGTATTCATCAAGCATGACGCGGATGAACTTCTTGCCAAATGAGCCGGTACCTCCGGTTACTAAAACAACCTTGTTTTTCCAATCCATGTAAACCTCTTCTTCTAATCCGAAAATGGCAGATAGCTCACGTTATTTCTTCTGAAAAGCTCTTTTCACAGAACGCAGTAAATAATAGAGTTTGGTATCGGAGAATTTCTTCGTCGGGATGTTACGGTGGGGGGTATAAGGGAACTCTGCCAGCTCAGGCCACAAGTATCCAGTGATGCGGCTTTGAGCAATATGCAGCGGGTATGAACGGTATTTGGGATCTATCCCCTGCATGATGGTGAAGAACCGGCGGCAGTTGAACAGGGTGAACTCGCGCTGCGCCATGCCGAAAACGGTATATCCCATGTCGTACCAGTTGCCCACCTCAATTTCCCAGGAGAGTAGATCTAGTAGTTTGATGCTATATTTCTCTGCATAAGGGCGGGCTTCTTCAAGCCAGGAGCGCAGGTTATCCACAACTAGCGGTGCGTCACCCAATGCCATCAGTGAGACAATGTCCTGAAGTTCCACTTTTGGCGGGTGAATCCCCAGGCCAAAGTAACGGCAGCGCATGATCTCGGAAATGGTCCCTTTTAGGATTACCTTGTCCGATGGAATATTGGCAATCCTGCCTGCAACAATATCCACCCAATCCACTTTTAACCCTTTAACATTGCGGTCATATAACGCCCGGATCTCGTCATCAGCACGGGGTCGGCAATCGTAAACGGTATGGTTGAAACCCAGTTTTTTAGCCATTTGCATTGGAACAGCCACGTCATCACTTTCTTCGGTGAGATTACGATAAAGTAGCGAGTACACTGGAATATCATCAATGAAATCTTTACAGGCCGAAAACACCAGGCGACTGTCCAGTCCAGAAGAGAGGGATACCGCCAGCGGAAAGCGATTGTGAGCGCATTCCAGCAATCCCTTGAGCATCCTGCCCAATTCAGGGATAGAGGATTCAAAATCCTTATGTTCCAGTTTTTGATAGGGCCAGAAACGCTTCACTGAATTTGATTGGAAATCAAACAGGTGGTTAGGGAGCAATTGCTTCACTTCAGCGTATGGGCTGCATTCACCGGGCCACCAGGCTTCATGCCGCTCTTTGAAGCGCGGAGAGTTGATATATTCAATGGATTCTTTCGACTCCGTAAAGCCTAATTGTTCTGCCAGTAATCCAGGCTGGGTAGCCATCCAAACGCTTTTCTCTACATCCTCATGATAAAAGAGGGTCTGAGTACCACCTGCATCATTGAACACCAGGTCAGCCCCATGCCCTGCCAGGAAAATCAACCAATACCCGCCTAATGGCTCTGTTGACCGGATGAAACTATCTGCATCCGTGGCACCGAGGCATAACCTCTTCAAGATCGATTTGTCATCATCCTGCGGACGGTCAGGATCCAAAAGGAATCCAAGCAAAATCGCGTTGAAACCATTTCCTTCAACCTGCACAAGGTTTAGGTCAGGGTGTGCGGAAAGCCATCCCTTTTTATCGATGCGAATGTGCGTCCAGTCAGGCAGGTCGATTTTCTTCTGTCCGAGGAAATACTGTCCACGAAATAATAGTTTGTTTAGGTCTTTTAATTCAGCCATTTTTCCTCATCAATACAACAATATATTAGTTAAGTTACTTTGTGTTATCCGGATTCTCAACCGGTTTTTTGTGACTATTATGCGGGTTCGCCCAGTCCAGCGGCTCTCCCACCAGGTAGCGGAAGGAATTGCCATACTTGCGCTTACCTTCCTTGCTGAATACTTGTGAGATCTTGTGCTCCTCATAATCCTGCCACAACTTGATGTGCCAGGGGAAGGGCAATGGGAAAGTATAAAAGAAATGATAAGCATATTTCCATGCAAGATTGGTTTTTTCTTTGTTCTGCCGGAACGATTTAGGCTTTTCCAGCATAGTTCCAAGCAGTTTGAAATATTCCACCCAACTGTTCGGGTCATATGTGAATCCGCGGTCACGGTAATGGGTTTTACCGGCAACCACCACCGGGATGCCTTTGAGCGCCATTTCCAAACCAACTGTTGTGGTGTAAACCAATCCAATGTCCGTGATATCGATCAGATCATAAGTGTTGATCTTTTCTTCAGGATGAATTACATGAATGTATTCCGGCAATTCAGGCAGCGTTTGCTTGACCACATCCACCATCGAATACTCTCGCGTAAGTATTTCTCCGGGGTGTATGCGGATGATCAACTGTATATCTGGACGTCCAATGAAATAGAGGATGGTCCGACTCACCCAATCAGCCATTGTCTTGCTGAATACCTGGCGTCCGAGCGTGAGGCTATCGCCTAACACATTGGTTGCCAGCAGCACAATCGGGCGGTTGTCCAGTTTCAATGCCTGGCGGACAGAATCAGACCCCTGCGACGGCAGGCTTTGCCACTGGCGGGTGAAATTCTCATTGGTTTTTGCCTGTTGGCGGCTCTCAAATAATGCCTGGATGCGGCTCAATTGTTCCCGGGTCAGCTTGGAATCTTTCCAGGCTTCCCACATACTGGTGGTGTCCTGTCGCATGATCTCTGCGTTTTGCCCAAGCCAGAAGGCTTCCTTCTGGTCGCTGAATTCATAGGTCATCACCGGAATCTTAAGGAATTTTGCAATCCGGTACACAATGCCAAATTCCAGGATGGTGCCATTCGGTACCACAACCACATCCGGTTTATTGGTTCGCAGCCAATCTAATACAGATTGGGCGGCTTCAAGATTGCGCTTGTAGCGGAACTGATAGGTAGGCCAAACCTGTTCAATATCTTCGATCTGTAAGGTGTACTGGGTGTCAAAGACCGTCACTTCATTCACAGCATCCTGTACGGCTTTTGGCAGCACGGTGTACACTGCGCGGTTTGAAAGAAACGATACCGTTTTGATCATTGGCGCAGCTGCTTGCATTACCTTCTGGGTGTAGATATTTTGGCGGCGGATATCAAATTTGTCCTGGTCCTGGTGCCAGTCCGCGTAGGGATAGTAGCCAAGCGTGACATCGTTATTATCAGCAGCCAACCCGATGGCAGTTACCGTTGCCTGTTCGATCCAGTAATGCATGGCCGCAAAAACGAATACTTTCTTACCAACAAACTTGGCAGTCTTTTTGGCTGCTTTGGCTTCGGTCACCAATTCCGGTAGTACCTCTTGAAGGCGGCGTAATAAATATCGTGTATTGACTCCATTGGAAGTCCGCCGGACCAGCCAATATAGCTCTGCGGTCAGGGGAATGTTGCCTAGGAGTTTCTTGAAGGTGCTTGTTTTCTCATCTGCCATTATTTTTCCTCAATTTGCCAGTCTAGTCGGGGGCGTGTAACCCCCTGGCGGCTTTCTGCCCATTGCATGCCGGGTGCTCCGGCAGGATTTACTGTAAATACAACTGCATTCGCATCGTGAAAATAGCGTTTGACCCTAAAAACGCTGGCGTTCATACCCACCACAAACCGTCCCTCGTTGAGCATATCGGCTGGGATACGGCAACGGCTGATATATCTGCCAGCCTTGCGCATGGTAAAGCGGTTATATTCATCCGGGTCATCAGTATCAAAAGAGGTAAACACAAATTCTCCGCGCATCGACATCAGGTAAATGCCCACCCGCAGCCCGGTAATGGGGGCATCCAGTTCGTATTCCACCTCAATGAACATCGGGTCAATAGAACGCACGGAATCCGACACCTGATTATGTCTGTTGACCACGCGCATGGCTACCGGTTTAAAGGGTTTGGATTCCTCACCAATATCTGAAGCTTTCCAGCGCCGCTCGCCGCCTTTTTCGTAATCATGCGAGAGGTAATAATCCACAGCTTCCTGGCTGCTGGCGCGCATGAGCATTTTGCCATGCTCCAGAATGATGCATTCCTTGGTCAAGCGTGTCACGGCTGACATGTTGTGGGAGACGAACAGGACTGTGCGTCCTTCCCCGGCAACATCCCCCATTTTTCCGAGGCATTTCTTCTGGAATTCCGCGTCGCCCACTGCCAACACTTCATCCACGATCAGGATCTCTGGTTCAAGATGGGCAGAGACAGCAAACGCCAGGCGCATATACATGCCGCTGGAATAGCGCTTAACTGGCGTATCAATGAATTGCCCAATCTCGGAGAAGGCAATGATCTCATCAAACTTCTTCTCGATCTCTGCTTTTTTCATACCCAGGATAGCCCCGTTAAGATACACATTTTCGCGTCCGGTCAATTCGGGGTGAAATCCTGTGCCGACTTCAAGCAGTGAACCAACTCTTCCGCGGATCTCCGCAATACCTTCTGTGGGTTCAACCACGCGGGAGAGGATTTTGAGCAAGGTAGATTTGCCGGCTCCATTTTTGCCAATCACGCCCAGCACCATGCCTTTTTCAACTTCAAAATCGATGTGCCTTAACGCCCAAAAACTTTCGCTGCCTGTGGGGTTGAACAGGTTTTTAATGGGGCTGCGAACAACGTCCACAATCTTCTCCCGCAAGGTCGTAAAGCGATTGACCTCGGAGAAGATACGGTACTGTTTGCCGATATCGGCGACTGTGATGGCGTTATTCGTCATAAAAATCCTAGATCATATCCGCAAAGACGCGTTCCATGCGGCGGAAGAAATAAAGTCCTGAAATGAAGATCACCAACGAAATGCCTGCGGAAATGGCAACTCCGGGGAAGGAAATCGTTTCAGGTTTGCCGAGCAGCGCCCAACGAAAGCCTGAAACCACACCTGCCATTGGGTTGAGCGAGTATAACCACTGCCATTTTTCAGGGATCATGGTTGCAGAATAGACCACCGGAGACACAAACTTCCAAATCTCGGTAATGAATGGAAGGAGGTAATTCACATCACGGTACATCACCAATAGCGCCGAGAACCACAACCCTACTCCGATAGCAGCGATCATTGCGAGCAACAAGAATACTGGTAACCAGAAGATATTGACTGTCGGAACAATTTGGTAAAAGATCATCATTCCGATGAGGATGATGAAAGAGATGGCAAAATCCACCAGGTTGGCAAACACAGAAGCAAGCGGTACGATGATACGCGGAAAATAGATCTTGGAAACCATACTGCCGCTATGAAGCATGGATCGTGCAGACACTTCCAATGCTGATGCGAAGAAGATCCAGGGCAACAATCCGGTATAGGAGAATATCGGATAGGGAATGCCGTCAGACGGAATCTTTGCCAGCTCGCCAAAGAATATGGTAAAGACCACCATGTTCATAAATGGTTTGAGAATAGCCCACAAGACACCCAATACCGACTGCTTATAACGAACTTTAAGGTCGCGCCAGGTAAGAAAATAGATCAATTCGCGGTAATGCCAGAGGTCCTTTAAATTCAAAGGAACCCAACCTTTTACGGGTTTGATCGTTACCAGGTCAGGCAGTCGGCTGGCTTCCAGCGCTTTTTGTTTCATCTACTTACCTGCAGTCATCTGCGCCAGGTACCATTCAATGGTGCGGCGCAGCCCTTCTTTAAAATTCACCCGGGCTTTGAATCCGAATTCCCGTTCTGCCCGCTCCACATTCAAACGGCGGCGAGGCTGCCCATTGGGTTTGGAGGTATTCCAGATCAGCTGACCTTCATAACCCGTCAGTCGGGCGATCAGGGTGACCAGGTCTTTAATGCTGATCTCCATACCGGAACCGAGGTTCACGGGTTCAGAGCCATTGTAATTTTCGGTTGCCAGCAGGATTCCTTCTGCTGCATCTTCTACATAGAGAAACTCACGGGTCGGTGATCCATCACCCCACACCTCTATCGAGGGTTGGTTGGCGGCTTTTGCTTCCAGGCACTTGCGAATCAATGCCGGGATAACATGTGAACTTTGCGGGTTGAAATTATCCCGTGGTCCATACAGGTTCACCGGCATCAAGAAGATGGAATTAAAACCATACTGCTGCCGGTAGGCCTGAGATTGCACAAGCAACATTTTTTTTGCCAGACCATAAGGGGCATTGGTTTCTTCAGGGTAGCCATTCCACAGGTCATCTTCTTTAAATGGAATAGGTGTGAACTTGGGATATGCACATATGGTGCCGAGGGCAACAAATTTTTTTACACCGCGTTTCCAGGCTTCATGGATCAACTGCACACCCATCATCAGGTTGCCGTAGAAGAAATCCGCCGGATGTTCCAAATTCGCTCCAATTCCTCCTACCATGGCTGCCAGGTGGATGACGATATCCGGGTTGCAGTCCTCATACATTTGCTTGATAGAGTCGATCTGTACCAAATCATATTTCTCAATTGTCGGAATGAAGATCTCTTTTGCGCCACGTTCCTGCAGTTTTTTAGTTACAAATGAACCCAAGAATCCGGCTCCGCCAGTAACGCATACCCGCTTGTTTTGCCAGAATGAATTATTGGTCATGATTCGTGATGATCCTCCATTTCGAAAAATATCTTCAGTCCGATGATGCGCAAGGCAGGCAACGTGCCATCCGCAGAAACTTCGATATTGTGCTCCAGGCAAGTGAGCCGGCAGACCTCTGCGACGTCCCCATCGCCCTCGATGCGTACAGTATGAACTTTGGCATCTTTTACTTCCTCGATTGCCTTACTCACACGTTCTCTTACCAGGCGGAAAAGGTTGAATTGGTTTTGGATGTAATCAAAAGCCAAACGCGCCCGCAGCGCAATTCCTTCGGGCGTGATGATGTATATTAATTTTTTTCGTTCCGCGCGGCTGACTTTGACGTACCCCTTTTCGATCAGGCGTTTGATATGCCAGTTGATGGTACCCACCGCAACTTCCAGTTGGGATGCCATATCCGCCTGGGTGATATCGGGGTCTTGCTCAATATGCTCAAGGATGACCAGATCGCGTTCAGTACTGGTTTCGAGGCTCATGCGTCTCCAATATTCAACTGTTGAATTATAAACGACCCCTGCTTTTGGGTCAAGGGTAAAATATGCCGCCAGGACCTGGCGGCATATGAGTCATTCATCTTGATATCGGGAACGAGTTTATATCGAATTTTTGCGGTAAGAACTAAAGGTTTTGATACCTGGAATCATCCAGTTCTTTCCGCATTTTTTCCTCATCGGAAGCCTCGGGAATTTGCACCTTTTCAGTGTCCAACTCGGCAAGCTCTGCAGCATGCAGGTCATTCATCGATGCCCGTTTCACAATGCTCCACTTGCCGCAATGCGGGCAGGGCGTCAGTTTTCCACCGATCATATTCAGACCTAAAAGTTGAAACCCGAATGGGCGCTTGCATTTGGGGCAAATTCCTCCGCCAAATGTATAACTGCGCGTGGCACCTGCTGGCAACTTTTTGCCCTTGCGTACATTGATTATCGAAATAATGGCGGAAATTGCCATTGCGCCAAATACCACCGCCAAGATTGGTACGGTCATTTTAAGAACTGCAGTAGATCCTTCTTCTTTCGAGACAAATAGTGCACTAATCGTCTGCGACTTTAGCGGTTTGCCATCGGTAGTATAGCCAACAGCGCTTAAAACATGGGCACCGGTCGGGTAGTTATCGGTAACAAATTGGATCGCAAATGGCGCTGCGGTATCTTCCCCTAATAATGTTTCATCCAGGAAGAACTGCACCCGTTCAAGATTTGCCGGTCCGCTGGCTTTTACAGAAAAGGTTCCCTGGATGTCGCCATTAAAACCGCCATATCCAAAATCGCGTGAAAGGCTCAGGGTTAGTTCTTCGCTTTGTGCGGATACAGCCGAAATTATTGCCAGACTCACGAGAATTGTGATGAGAATTACATATATGTTTTTTTTCATAGTCTCACTTCCAACGGATTAGGATGGATTCGCGATCAAACAGCTTGGATGCCAGGTAAATCATTAAAATGTCTATCGCCAACATCACAAATGCCACAATACTGATGATTTGGGCGTTGAGTACAAAGAGCCCTGATACCTGGCCAAAAAAACCAGCCATGACAGGGATAATGATAACCATGGAGATTTGTTCCGCAACACGGGGGTCATTGACGCGCGAGGATACCATCAAGGCGAATGTCGTTGCTAAAATCGCCAGCAGAGGTCCCACCACCAGGATGGCAATCAACCAGCGCGGCTCAAAAAAGGCGCTGAGCAGTGTTCTATTGCTAACAAGGATAGACGCCCCCACGCTAAAGATCGCATAGGCTCCGTAGGTGGTAATGATGGCAGGTATGACTGCCGCCAGGCACTTGCCCACTAATAGCTCAATGGTGGTTATCGGCGTCGCCAGCAATGGCTCAAGGCTGCGGGTGGTCTTTTCGCCGACAATCGAATAGGCTGCGATAACGCCTGGAATCGCCACCGGGATCAACATGAACAACATCATGAACTGACTGACCATGTACACCTGGAAGCACTCTGAACCGGTAAGACCGGATGGGCAAATCTGTTGTGATATTGCATCTGGTAATTGCCCGGCTGTTTGTCCGGCGGTGAGAGCGCTCGCTGACCCACGTGTACTGTAAAGCATCGCCAATGGAATGGTCACCATCATCAGTGGCAGGAATGCCACAGTGAAAATGACCATCTTATTTTTAAAGACTTCCATCCACTCTTTGATCAAGATCGTTTTAATTTTTTTCATCCCTGCCTCAAGCGTTCTTTACAAGCTGCAAATACACTTCTTCCAGCGAATAGCGCAATTCCCCGATGAACTGGATATCCACGCCGCCATCCACAAGGTAACGCACGATCTCGGGGTTGTTTTTATCAGGATCATCAAGCTGGACGATGAGTTTGTTTTCAACTCGCTTGGCTTCCTGCACAAAAGGCAGTTGCAGCAGTCCATCGACCATGCAGTCCTTTGCATCTCCCAGGTGGAACACCACTTTTCTCCCAAAAACCGATTTGCGCAACGCAGCCGGGCTATCCAAAACCAGCAAGCGCGTCTTGAACACTCCCACGCGATCGCAGAGCCGGTCAGCTTCATCCAGGTTGTGCGTGCAAAGGAAGATCGTCCGGCCTTCCCGTTTTAATTCAGAGATGAATTCCCGCACCAGGTGAGAAGCTTCAGGGTCAAGACCGGAGGTCGGCTCATCCAGGAAAAGCAAACGGGGTTCATGCAGCAGCGCGCGCGCAATGGCAAGCTTTTGTTTCATGCCTTTTGAGAAGGTACCGGCAGCATCACTGCGGCGCTCCCAGAGACCCAGCATTTTTAAGTATTTTCCCACCTGACCGGCAATGTCCTTAACCTCATACAATTCTGCAAAGATACGTAAATTGGTTTCAGCCGAAAGGTTGTCGTACATCCCAGGAGTCTCGGTTAGCAGACCAACATTCCTGCGTATTTCTATGTCCTGCTTGCCCACCGTGAACCCGGCAACGGTTGCTGTGCCGCTGGTTGGGCCGATCAGGCTTGCGAGCATCCGCACTGTCGTCGTTTTGCCGGCGCCGTTTGGACCCAGGAACCCGAATACTTCCCCTTCTTTTATATCCAGGTTCAGGTTTTCTACTGCGAGAACAGTCCCAAATTTTTTTGTGAGGTTTTCAGTATGGATCATTTCATTTGCCTATGAGTACTTTGAATTATCTAGTTGTTCTGAAGTTGGTTCAACCACTGGGAGTGTAACCAGTGGAGTGTCAGAAATTGGGGTTATGGTTTCCACTGGTTCGGAACTTCGTAGGATAAAAATGATGCCCAGGCTGATCAGTCCAAATAACCCAACTATTCCCTCCACCCAGTATGGGTTGAGTTTACTTGTAGCAAAAACAGCTACTGAATCAATCAGGGCATGGTAGCCAATTGCTAGCCATAACCAACGCTTTTGCTTTCGGATAAAACACTGCACAACGATCACTGCCAGTGAAATTTGAACTACAATCGTGAAGAACCGCTCAACCGCTCCAAGCATGGAGTCATACCAGGTGGCTGACCAATAAGCACTGACCTGTTCCATCGCAAGACGCAATGTATCGCCTGAGTAAACAGTCGAGAGGTCCATGTTACGGGCAGCAATAAGCTGGATCAGTGAAAACAAAGCCAACCCACCCAGGATGATCGCTTCAACCCCGCCATGGCCAACACCGGCAAGAATGCCCTTGCGCCAGGTGTGCGCGTCCTTGAGCCACCAGCGGAACATCCCGTAACGGAATAACTCCTCAAAAAAGCCAGCGCTGAGGCCGAGGAAAATTGCATTGAAAATCAGTGCCCCCTGAACTGAAAGGTTCACCAGCGCAGTCTTACTCAAAAGCCAGGTCATCAATGCATTGAAGGGGATATGCCCGACCTGTGAGAGAATGAAGGTCAAGGCGCCTATCAAAATAATTCTCCACCCCGATTTCCACCGGTGTGACAAAATGATGGCCAAGGTCAAGGGCATGGCGACCATCAAAACGCCATTTAACAAATGAAATACAAGGGATGAATCCATTTTTAATCCTTGGAATTATGATGTTTCGATTTTTTGATCCTGTATATTATACGCATCTTTCCATTTCCGGTTGCCATAAAAAAGTCGATATGATAATAATCATATCGACTGGGGAAAGAATACCCGTATTTATTAAGCGACAAAATTTATTTCAACTTCTTTGGAAACCAGGGGATGAAAGCGCTGGTCGATTCTACATATTGCCTGTATCCGGGTTTGGCATCCAATGATTTCTCAAGCAGGGAAACCCCTGAAACCCGTGTCAGTAGGTAAGTCATAATCA
>Ga0209450_10000126_pt1 | contig 43974 bp, 35 predicted proteins | sample FrelakmetLWP11LW_FD_187149 | JGI IMG/M metagenome (GOLD analysis project Ga0209450, IMG submission 187149) | Freshwater lake sediment microbial communities from the University of Notre Dame, USA, for methane emissions studies - LWP11 LW (SPAdes)... | ecosystem: Environmental > Aquatic >...
GCCGGATCGCCGGCATCGTATGCCGTCAACAGCTGCTCGTATTTGTCCTTGGGGAATTTTGCATCGATAGGTAACCATACCGCTGTATTGGCATCGTCGCGTCCCGGAAGTTTGATGGCATATTCAACGCTCTCTTTGCTTCTCGGTTTGGTCTTTACATTCATTGCATACTGTTCGGGCGCCAGTATCTGCTCAAGAAGCATCCCAAGCTGGACCTCGCCGATACCACCTCTCAGCTTCACATTGCCAAGTACTTTCTTTAATCCTCCGACATCCTGTGCCAGGGTTTGCATCTCGCCAAGCCCTTTCTGTACGCTCTCGAGCTGCTTACCGACAAGTTCAAATGACTGGCCAAGCCTTTCGTTTAGCGTTTTCTGAAGCTTCTCGTCAACCATTACCCTGATGTTTTCGAGCTTCTCTTCAGTAGATTTTATAAGGTTGTTCTGGTTATCGCCCATCTGTCCGAACTTCTCCCTCTGAAGATCATTAAAAGCCTTCACGTTGGTATCGAATGTCTCCTGGAATCCCTTAAATGTATTTGTGAGCGTCTGCATTAGTTCAAGCCTGTTTTCGAGGGCAATCCTTGAGTTTTCCTCGCGGTTAAGCCTGAAATCTTCCTTCAGTGTCTTTTCAATGTTAGAAATGTTTGCCTGCAGTTCAATTATCTTCTCAGTAAGGGTCCGCAGGTCGTCATTCTTTTTCGGACGCAGTACAATGATCAGGATAATTGCCAGAACGGCAAGGCCGATGCAGATTATTAATAAGGTTGTTGTCATAAAATAGTGATCAGACAAATTTATCTAATTAAATTCATTATTGCCAGGTTTTTATCATACAAGTCATAATAGACTAAGGGACCTGCAAGACTGCATGACTGCAAGACAATTATTCAAATACCCTTGTTCCGAAAAGAAACTTCTCGTTCCAGTACGGATCAGACATGGATGTTATTGTAACACCCACGGTCGAAGAGGTGTGGATAAATTTATTATCACCGATATAAATACCCGAATGGGTAATGAAATTATTTGTTTTATAAGACCTTATAAAAAATACAAGATCCCCTTTTTTTAAATCATTAATGTTTTTAATAATTCTCCCGTATCTTGCCTGTTCTTCAGAGTTATGCGGCAGCTTAATTCCGTATTTGCCAAAAACGGCTACCAGCAATCCGGAGCAATCAATGCATTTCATCGTCGTTCCGCCCATGCAATGAGGTACACCAAGATATTTACGTGCTGTGCCGATGATTTCATCAGGACCGGCATTGCGGACATTTATTGCTTTCCATGTGCCGCCATCCATAAATTCTTTCAGCTTCTTCTTCTCAGACTGTCTTCCGATATTCTGAAAAGATGAATCGGGATAAAGCTGTTTTACGCAGTTTGTGACAAGTAACTGACATACAGCAAATAACAAGATCAGATATTTTCCTTTGGCTTCAGAAAGTCCTTTCATCATCAGGGGATTCTGATACATAACGTTGTAAATATGTGAATTATTCTCTTAGTTTACCAGTTGAAATGAAGAGGAAGAAGAACAGATGGAATATTATTATTGCAGCACTCCTGACGACTGTTCTGTTTTCAGCTCTCTTCATTTCTGTTTATGGCGGACCATCAAGGCACCTGCAGGACAGGAAGGAGCTGCTCAGCTATAAGAATGCCACAGCTTCAAAAGTATTATCTGCAGAAGGCAGGCTTATTGGTAAGTTCTATCTTGAAAACCGTACAAATGTCTCGTACAGTCAGATCCCGCAATCACTGATCGATGCCCTGATCGCTACTGAGGATGCCCGGTTCTATGAACATAAGGGTATTGATGCAAGGAGTCTTTTCAGGGTATTATTCAAGACAATCCTTACCGGCAATAAAAGATCGGGAGGAGGAAGCACGATCACCCAGCAGCTGGCAAAGAATATGTATGGAAGGCAAAAAACAGGTGTGCTGGCTATTTTAAGGAACAAGATCAGGGAAATAATCCTTGCATACCGGATTGAAAAAACTTATACCAAGGAAGAAATACTTACCCTTTATCTGAATACAGTCCCGTTAGGGGAGGATATTTTTGGCATCGAAGCTGCGGCGTCGCGATATTTCAATAAAAGAGTCGAGCAGCTTAAAATAGAGGAATCAGCAGTACTGGTTGGCATGCTTAAGGCAACAACTTTTTATAATCCCGGACTTCATCCTGAAAATGCAAAAAAACGCAGGAATGTTGTACTCAGCCAGATGGCAAAATATAATTACCTGCAGCCATCTGAAGCTGATTCACTACGCAAGCTTCCACTGAAGCTGGATTATAAGAATCCTGAGTCGGAAGGAATAGCTGATTATTTTCTGGCCAGGGTGAAGAGGGAGGCAACAGAGATACTAAAGAACATAAATTCAACAACGGGTAAAAAGTGGAATACGGAGGTCGACGGGCTTATCATAAACACAACTTTGAACCTGCCTCTCCAGACCTATGCCACAAGATCTTTTCGCGAACATTTATCGGTGATGCAAAAAAGATTATCAGATGAATATCAGACTGCTTCAAAAAAAGAGATGATCAGGGAGATCACGGAAAGCTTAATCAAGGGACAGAACCTCACAAAACGGGCTGATGAAAAGAGCCTGCAGACAATTTTCGACTGGAAGGGTTCGCGTACAGATTCAATTTCTGTAAGGGATAGCATAAAATATGCCCTTACACTGCTGCATGCAGGATTACTGGCCATGGATCCCGAGACAGGTGCAATCATGGCCTGGGTTGGCGGTATCGATTTCAATACCCAGGAATATGATCAGATACAGGCCCGCAGACAAACCGGTTCGGTTTTTAAGCCGGTCATTTATGCAGCGGCGCTTGAAAAAGGAATTGAACCATGCCACTATCTTGACAATGATTCCATTGCCCTGTCAGATTTTCAGTACTGGAGTCCAGAGAATTTTGACCATTCCTATGGCGGAAAATATTCGCTTGCCGGTGCGCTGGTTCATTCGATGAATGTTCCCACATTCAACCTGTTTATGGAAGTCGGCTTCGGCAGGATCGACTCGTTATGGGATGCAATGGGATTCTCTTTTCCTCTTAAGAAAACTCCTGCGCTTGCTTTGGGTACCGGTGAAGCCAGCCTCCTGGAAATAGCAATTGCCTATTCATCTTTTGCAAACGGGGGATATAAAATCGCTCCTCAGTCAATCATATCAATTCAATCCCCTGATGGAGAAATAATCTGGCAGAATGATTTTAGCGATATCAAAACCAGGGTGCTGACTGAAAGATCTGCCCTTCTGATGAGGGCAATACTCCGGAAAGCAGTCGTGGAAGGTACCGGATCGCCACTGCAAACCAGTTATGGGGTAACTACCCCTTTTGCCGGGAAGACAGGTACAACTCAGAATTATGGCGATGCATGGTTTGCTGCCTTTAATCCTAAGATGACTATCGTCACCAGAGTCGGCGCCTCATCGCCGCTTATCCACTTTGAAGGCGGTTCGAATGGCACAGGAAGCTCTCTTGCACTGCCTCTCGTGGCATTGACTATCAAAAAGATAGAGTCAGATCCGGTTACCAGGGTGCAGCTTATCGACTCCTTGCCGGGTTTGCCTCCGGATCTGGCAGGAGCTCTGGATTGTCCTGATTTTAAAGAAGATAATATCATTGATAAGGTCATCGACCTGTTTAAGAAGGAGAAAAATATTTTCAATACAGGGGATTCTACTGGTGGCAGCAAGATAAGGTCGCTCATTAGGAGCATTTTCCGAAAGTGATCTTTATCTATTCATTTTTTACTCGTCTAAAAGAAATAAAGAGGAGGGGAGGGGTAGAGAAGGAGACAAGGAACGAAGTGACGCAGTTCCGCGATAGCGGAAGTGGGCGAAAAAATAAAATTGACTTTAGTGTGATTCCGGTGTAAATTTGATAAAAGTTGTTAGAGCTAACTTAAAATTTACACATATGCCTGACCCTCTTTTTACAGACATCCACTGTCATCCTGAATTAAAAACCTTCCTCTCAGCAAATGATGAACAGAACAGATTAGATTGCTGGCATAACATTAGTTTGTCGCACCTTCTTGAAATAATCGACAGAATCTTGCTGGGTGATATCCTGGGATCGCAAAGCAGTCTGAGCCAGTTAAACAATGTCAGTGGAACTATTGCTCTGCCTGGACTTTATGCACTTGAAAAAGCAATGATTAACGGTGATTTTATCAATATCCTGGGATTTAGTGCTAATCTCAAAACAATTGCCTGTAGACTGCAGCAAACATTTAATAATGATATGATAGACTGTGACTTGCTGGAAAGGATCTCTTCGCCACAATCCAGCTATTACAGACTGTTTAAAGAGACCCAGACTCATCTGCTGAACTCCATCACAATCAATCCTGGATATAACCTGATAAATAATATTGGAGAGTATGATCCCGGCATGCTGAATATTATCTTCAATATTGAGGGGGGGCATAATCTGTTTGACAGTACATCTGACAGCAGTCGCTACGGAGACGTGCTTTCACATCTTAGTGATCTCAAAAGGGAACACCGTTATTTGTACATAGGTTTGGCTCATGTGGAGCGTAATCCACTTTGTACGCATGCTTATGGCATGAAAATTTTGCATCACAATGACTTTAAGCCTGTTGGCTGTGGCATTACTCCTCTGGGGAAAGAGGTAATAATAGAAGCCCTCAACCAGCCCAATCGTATATTGATCGACATCAAGCATATGAGTCTCGAGGCAAGAAGACAGTATTATGAGATCCTTGAAACAGATTACGGTTCAGAAAGGATCCCGATACTGATATCACACAGCGGTCTTACCGGAGTATCATGGGATAACAAACCTGTTGCTTGCAGAAAAAAAGATCACGGGTGGATTAAAGTCCGCTATTTCAAACCTGAGGGACTTATGGGAACAAAATTCAATCCATGGTCCATTAATCTATATGATGAAGAGATAATTAAAATTGTCGCATCGGATGGATTAATTGGTCTTAACCTGGATGAAAGAATTCTGGGTGCGAAACAGAAAAGAAGGGCTGAACGGGTAGAATACTTCAGCCCGGAAGAATTTAATCGTAGTGATTTCAGATTACAATTTTTCAGGAGCATTTTTGCAATGGATTGGGATGAAGCGCCATCTCAGGAAGAACTTAATTCCAGTGAGATCAGGATACAGGTTATAGAAATCCTGCGGGATATTATCATGAATCCTGATATTTTGAACGATCTTGAGGGATTGACTCGAAGAATTGATGATTTATACACAAATCTTCAGAGCATTCCTGTCCTTTTATCAGAAAAAGGTATTAAACATTTATGCAATAATATCCTCCATATTGTACAAGTGGCTGGTAATAATGGATGGAGGCATATCTCAATCGGATCCGATTTTGACGGGTTAATTAATCCTGTTGATTCCTGCAGGGATGCCACTGAATATGAGAGTCTTGCACAGAAACTTGAAACGAAGTTACAAGAAATGGCAGAAACCATTCCCGGATTTCCAACTATGAGCCACATTGATCAAAAAGTTCATGACATCATGTCGGGTAATGCATACAGATTCCTGCAGACGTATTTTAATTAGCTGATCAAACGGGAGCAGTGCTGAACTCCCGGTTGTGATAAGTTTCCCGGGAATGGCCGGAGAAGGAATGTCTTAATCTTAACCATGCTGCAATATTATAGAAATAGATCAGCAACAGCTTTCTTACTGTTATCCCATCAGTGTTATCTGTATAATAATTTTCCTTATTCAATGAAAGCAACCTGTTGAATCTGTGCTTTAAAAGCCGCAGGATTGAGAAGCTTTTCATATAAAGATTTGTCAGCTGCCTGTAAAACTCACCGGAATCAAGCCTGGTCGGAAGAATTGAATGAGTGAAATCAAAAAAGTCAAAATTTGTTATCTGGAAAGTCTCACGGGTTTCCTGATACAGCTCAGTTCCGGGGAGTGGCGTCAGAACAGGATATGCCGGTATGAAGAGATTATTTTTTAAAACATACCCGTATAATTGCCGGAAATCCTCTTTTGTGTATTCCGGTCTGACAATAAAATGTGCCAATATATAGATATTCAAACTTTTCAGAAGATATATAGCATGGGTATTCATTTCTACAGAGGTTTTCTTCTTATAGAAATCCAGATCCGAATCACGAAATGATTCAATGCCTACTGTTAAAAATTGCAGGCCGGCTCCGGCAAGATCCTCAAAAAGAGCCTGATTTTTGATTATAGTATCAGTCCTTGCATACATGTGTAATTTTTTCGTGATGTTATTCTTTTTAATCAGTTCACTCAGTCTCCACATTCTGTCGATGTCATTGAAAGTATTATCATCGGAGAAATAAACAACCTCGATCTCTTCCGGCAGGCTTTTAAGCTCATCTATAATTGATTCCGGTGTTCTTGCGGCATATTTCCCGTCCATCAGCTTCCAGCAGGCACAGAAATTGCACCGGAACGGACAACCTCTGCTTGTCATTAAAAGTGACATCCTGTTTCTGACAGAATCATGATATTTGCCCCGGTACTTTAAAATCAGGGTGCGGTCAGGCAAGGGCAGGCTGTTCAGATCAGGTGGCGTCAGATCTCTTCCTGTAAAAATGACACTGTTATTCTCCACAATACCAATATTGGGTATCTCCCTTAATTTACCCGGATTTCCCAAAGCATTGATATACTGGGGGAATGTAGAATCAGCATAACCGAGGAATATTGCATCAACATCAGGGAGGACAAAATCATTTGGCATAAAAGTGGCATGATGTCCTCCGACAACAATTCTTATTGATTTATCAAAAAGCCTTATCTCTTTCAGGATCCCGACAACAGTATTATAATCACATGTATAAGCAGTAATGCCAGCCAGATCAGGCTTGAAATCCAGCAATTCCTTTTGCAGGTTTCTGTCAATTCTCATATCCAGGATCCTGACAGTTGAATCCCTGAGTGAAGCAGCTAGATATTCAAGTTCTAATGGTTCGTATAAGGAATTTGTAGCCAGATTGGGATTGTGAGGCGGCTTTATCAGCAATATTTTCATTATTCCGATCTGTCTGATTTATAAGTTCCAATTTTGCAATAAACCTCATAGCTTTCCCAGATAAGCTTCACTTTTTTCATTAGCGTCTTGAAACGTTCATCACCCCGGATGTTTGCCAGGAATGGGTCGAGCTCGTTCATAAACGGATAATTATTGAATCCCCCTCCGGATGAAATCTCAAGCCAATTGAGAGATTCTTCCTTTTCGCCAAGATGAGAATATAAAGCCGATATAAGGTATGAGCTTTGAGGATCAAGCTTTTGAATCCTTACAAAATCAGGATTCATTATCAGATGCAGTTTATCCTTTTCCCCTTTTATTACATATTTAAGGAATATCGACAAATGGGTCCATGAATCCCTGGCTGGTTCTTTGACACAGTTATTAATGAAAGTATAAGCTTCATCAGCACGGTTGTTATAAAAGAGAGCAAGCGATTTCCAGAACTTATTCATTTCGCTTTCGGGATTCATATTATATGCCGCAACCAAAGGATCGACAGCAAGATCGAATCTGCCATTATAAAAATGATTACGGCCGATCAATGAATCGATCAGCGGATTAAACGGATCGATTTTGACACATTTGTGTATAATCGACTTCGCGGCATCACTTCTGCCAATAAAAGTATAGGCAAGCGCCAGCCAGATCATTATTTCGGCATCTTCAGGTTTATATGAATATGCTTTGATAATATTATCCATTGCCCTTTCCGGATTAGCGCTTAAAGAGTTAATAAGTGCCATTACGAAATGCGCCTCTGCAAGCTCATCATTCAGATTAAAGGCTTTCTGAACAAACACTTCAGCTTTTTTGATATTTTCTTCACGGTCTATGCCTGCATTGACAAACTGGAAATATGCAAATGCCATTCCGGTGTATATCAGGGCATTTTCACCTCCGATATCAATTCCCTTTTGCAGCAGTTTTAGTCCATGCTCTATACTATCCACATTGTAGGACATTATTCTTGGATAAGCCCTTCTGTAACAATCATATGCAAAAACATTGTCTATGGGTCTTTCCTGGATTTTTTTTATCTCCGTTGAGTTAAGTTTTATTTTAAGCGCACTTACAATGGATTCTGATACTTTTTCCTGTATGTCAAATACGTCTTCAAGCTTTCCCGAGTACTTTTCAGCCCATACATGGGAATCATTTGTCGAATCGATCAACTGGGCGATTATGCGCAGATTGTTTGTGGCTTTCCTTACACTCCCTTCCAGTACATACCGGACATTTACCTTATCGGCAATCTCTTTTATTGTGTTTCTGCTTCCCTTGAATGTCATTGCTGAGCTTCGGGAGATAACAAGCAGGTCAGGAATATGAGAAAGGTCCGAGATAACTTCATCTGTCAGTCCATCGCTGAAGTATTCCTGTTCCGGATCAGGACTTAAATTCTCAAATGGCAGTACGATAATTGATTTTTCCTGTGGTAATGATCTTTCTGCAGCCTGAAAAACTTCAGACGGTAAGGTCCTGTATTCAGCTGATTCGGCTTTTATACCCGAAATAATCTCTTTGATGGCATTGGCAACCCTGTTTATCTGGTTCCGGTATTTTGTTCCGGCTAAATTCTTTTCTTCATTATCGAATCTGGTCATTGGCCTGTTAACTCCTGGTTCCTTATAGATAAATTCCACACCCCGTAATCCTCCGCCAAGAATTGACTCACATATTCTGATATCTTCATTATCCAGATCATGAATACGTACCGGAAGTACCCTGTTTGCAATATTGCCATCATGTAATCTGATCTTCAGGCCGAACTGATCATGGGAGGCCATCTCTACAAATGATTTGAACTCATGTTCCCAGGCAAAGGATTTCGGATCGCAGTAAGTACGGGAAACTATAGGAATGAAAATCAGGCATTTAAGTTTTTCCTTAAGTGATGCATTTACATCATGCGTCTCAAGGAGTCCGTCATGCGGATTGACGTCAAAATAAACGCCGATCTCCTCCTTGAAAGTTTTATCAAGTTCAGTTTTCAGAGATTCAACAAATTCACTCACCCACCCGTCACCCTTGTTGTCCTTCTGGCGATAACTGATGAAGATATCATACTCAAAACCCGGAATGACACTTGCCATATCAGTCATTTGTAACGATAAAGTTATGAAAGACTTGAACACAAGTCAAATAAATATTATATTCACACTAAAACTAAACTCCTCCGAGATGGCAAAATATCTGAATATTGTATTCTTCGCAGTGATGATAGTAATGAACTATCTCGCCAATGCACTGCCGCTGAATAACAAAACAACCGGAGCGCTTTCAGATGCTCTGCCAAACCTGTTTGTGCCTGCAGGACTTACCTTCTCGATATGGGGAATAATCTATCTTCTGCTTGCAGCTTTTTGCATCATCCAGTTTAAAGCATCGGATCAGGTAATAATTGAAAAGATCGGCTGGCTCTTTTCCATTTCATGCTTATTGAATGCAGTGTGGATAGTGGCATGGCATTACCAGAGAATTCCTGCCTCCCTGCTGATAATGACAGGACTGCTTATCACACTGATATTCATCAATATGGTTATTCGCGAACTGCCCTTCGGGATCATTAAAGCTGCTTTCGGAATATATCTTGGCTGGATATGCATCGCCATAATTGCCAATGTTACGGCACTTTTTGTCCGTTACAACTGGAACGGATTCGGCATTTCGGAAGTCGCCTGGACCATAATCATGATCTCAGCAGGTGTGCTGATTGTTTCACTGGCACTTCTGAGGCTGCAGAATCCTTTTATAGGTTTATCAGTTATATGGGCATTCCTGGGCATTTATATCAAACGGCAGGATAATTACAAGTCCATAGCAATTACTGCAATCGTTGCACTGGCTTTTGTTGCTATAATCACACTGCTTGGCTTTTTCAGAAAGAAAATAATTTAATACATCCTGTCCATAACATCAAGAACAAGCTCATGGACATTTTTCCGGTTTTCTATCTTCTCGGTTATGCCATACATGGCAGCTCCCATCTCATGACGTTCATCATCCTGTTTCTCAGTCATCAGAAATGCCGATAGCCTTCTGAACCATTTATCAGGAAGAATTTTTGACATCCTTTGGACAAAAGAGACTACTAAATTAATAGTTCTGCTCTTGCCTTTAGCCTCAGAGACCTGGGTTAATGATTCATTAACTGCTGTCAGGAATTCATTTACAAGTTTGACATTATGATATGAAACAGTCATATGAAGCGATCCGGGGAATTGTATTCTGTCGAGTGTCCATCCTTTTAACGAGAGCCTGTCGCCAATCTCGAATATATTGTATTTTTCAGAAGTAAACGCAAAGACACACATATCAGGATTGCTGACGACATGTAATCCGGGAATAGCATTTATTCCTTCCTGCAGCTTCTTTGCAGCTTCCATCACTTCGCGGGTCATCATCAGGTATCCCTCATAACCATTGTACATCAGAGCAGCCCATGCCCCTGCAATAGGTCCGCCGCATCTTGTACCCATTATTGTGGGGGATCCGTAAAGGCCTCCCGACCAGTCTGTATAAGCGAAAAACTGGTGCCTGCGAAACTCATGGTTTAAATAAATTACCACAGAAGCCCCCTTTGGTGAATAGCCATATTTATGAATGTCGGCTGAAATGGATGTTACTCCGGGTACCCTGAAGTCAAAAGGCGGAATGGGATATCCCAGTTTCTCGGCAAAAGGAAGTATCAGTCCACCCATGCATGCATCCACATGAAAAGGGATCTTATGTTCCAAAGCCAGAGCTCCAATTTCCGTCAGAGGATCTATAACTCCGTGCGGGAAGCAGGGTGCTGATCCAACAATCAGAATAGTATTCCCGGTGATGGCATGCCTCATCGCGTTAACGTCAGCACGCTTGTCGTCCCTTACAGCGGTATGGATTATCTTAACATCAAGATAATGAGCTGCTTTGTCAAATGCGGGATGAGCCGATTCGGGTACCAACACTTCCGGATATTTAATTTCCGGATGGTCGGCACGCGCTTTATCCCTGGCTGTTTTTACTGCCATAAGGATGCTTTCTGTACCACCCGTGGTAAGGCTTCCGGCTGCTTCAGGACCAGCATTGAGAAGATCGGCCATCATCTGAACAGCTTCGCTTTCAAATTTTTTCAGTGAAATGAACAGTGAAGGATTGAGTGCATTCTCAGAGCTGAACATCTGGTAAGCCTCTTCTACAACATGCGCAGTCTTGTCGCCAGGGTAATAGATATATCCAAACATCTTTCCTTTTCTCCAGGCAACATCTCTTGTTTTGATTGTTTTCATTTCCGTGATAAGGTTAAAACCATCAGAACCTTTTTCCGGAAATGGCTTTCTGCTGACTTTCATTATTTATCTTTTAGTTAAGTTGGATCTGTATCATGGATCTGATAAAACAGTGTTTATATTATGAGAGTAGGCTGCTATCAAAGTTACGACAGGTGGAATCCAAAGTCAAATTTATTTTTTTGTTCTTTCTTATTCGAATAAATGAATGGGGCGTTGCCCCTAGCCCCAGTTACTTTTTTGTCTTGATACAAAAAAGTAACCAAAAAAAATCAAGGCTGCAGATAATTTTGGGGCTCCTGTTTTTCAGCTTGCCCACGCAATACAACTCTCCCGCTTCGGGGGATCAAACAGTATTGCTTTCATCAGGCCACCGCAGCAAGCTTCAAAACAGTCGCTTTCTCCCAAAATTCTCTGAGGCCTTTATAACCCAGTTCTGAATGAAAAATAAAATAATTGGATAATTAACTTTAAAGGTTAAGCGCTAAGTTTTAGAGAGCGTGGGCAGCACGGAAATGTCGCGAACCGAACGGACCTGAAAGCTTAGAATTTAAACTTTATTATCAACCGTGAGCTCGACGAAGTCAACTTCAGGCTTTTTGGTGGCGCCTTTAAGGCATTGTGTAGCAGGCGGACAAAAAGACTGAAGTTGTCATTTCCGGCCTCTTTTTCTTTGGTTCATTTCTTTTGGAGGAGCAAAAGAAATGAACAAGACATCAACGAGAATTCAAAATGAGCGAAAAACTTCTATTTTTATCACCTGATTTTTATAAACAAATCTTATGAAAATAAAAATATCCGGATCTGTCTTAGTAGCTCTGATTCTAACATTAGGCCAAGAGAATGTTTTTGCACAGGAAAATAAGAAAACAGAATTGGCCACAGCACCGCAGGTTGAAAAAACAATCGTACCGGTAGTGGTTAACGGAGAAGCACAAAAAATACCTGCATTTGTGGATCCGAATAAATGGATCAAGCATGATCTCTGGGTCGAGACAGAATTCGATACCGACGGCGACGGAAAGAAAGACAGGATGCATGTCGATGTAACACGTCCTGAGCAGACAGAAACAGAAGGACTTAAGCTGCCAGTGATATATGAATCAAGTCCTTACTTTGCAGGAACAGCACCTGATAACAAGGAATTCAATTGGGATGTAAAGCAGGAGCTCGATCAGGAACCTCCTGTATACCATAAAACTCCTGGTCCAATTACGAGAATGGGTAAAAGGCCTGTCATTTCCACTTCACAAACAAGAACATGGCTGCCTTATGGGTTTATAGTAGTGCACTCATCTGCCCCTGGAACCGGCCTTTCGCAGGGTTGTCCCACGGTTGGCACGAGGATAGAAGCCCTTGCTCCGAAGGCAGTAATAGACTGGCTTAACGGCAGGGCAAAAGGGTATGCTACTCCTGATGGCTTTGAGGAAGTAAAAGCTTACTGGACTACAGGCAAAGTGGGCATGACCGGCTCTTCATATAACGGGACGATCCCATTTGCTGCAGCAACAACAGGGGTGGATGGTCTGGAAGCTATCATTCCTGTCTCACCGAACAACTCATATTATCATTATTACCGTTCAAACGGGCTCGTTCGTAGTCCCGGCGGCTATCTCGGCGAGGATGTCGATGTTCTTTACAACGTTATTTATTCCAATCCTGACAACTGTGCATACTGCGACAGCGTTTACAGAAAAAATATCATTCTTGAAAATATCGACCGCAAGACTGGCGATTATAATGAATTCTGGAAAGAACGCGATCTGATGAATTATCTGGAGCCGTTCAAAGCTGCCGTGCTTATGGCTCACGGTTTCAACGATTGGAACGTGATGATCAGCCACAGCGCCCGCTTTATAGATGCCCTGGAAACAAAGGGCGTTCCCGTGCAGGTTTACTTTCACCAGGGAGGACATGGCGGACCACCTCCCTTCAGCATGATGAACAAATGGTTTACACGATATCTCTTTGGCGTAGAGAATAATGTTGAGAATGACCCGAAAGCATGGATAGTCCGTGAGAATGCTGACAGAACAAAACCTACTCCATATGCAGATTATCCCAATCCCGATGCCAGACCAGTTCAATTCTTCCTTACAGGCGGTTTCCCAAAAGCCGGATCTCTGGCCCTCACAAAAGTGCGGGGACAGGGAAAGGAGACAATAACAGATGATGTTTCATTCAGCGGAAGCGATCTGGCACAGGCTGAATCGTCGGGTAACAGGTTGCTTTTCGTGACAGAGCCGCTGAAGGATTCTGTACATATTTCAGGTACGCCATCAATAACCGTCAGGGCATCAAGCGATAAATCAGCCGTTAACCTTTCAGTATGGATGGTGGTTCTGCCATGGACTAAGGGTGATAACTTAAAAATCAATGATAACCTGATCAACCGCGGCTGGGCCGACCTCAGGAATTATAAGTCGCTCACAAAGAGCAAGCCGCTTGTACCGGGTAAGTTTTATGAGATGACTTTCAACCTTGAGCCAGATGATCAGATCATCCCCGCCGGCAAGCAGATAGGACTCATGATCTTCTCGAGCGACAGGGAATTCACGCTCTGGCCGGCAGCGGGCACAAAGCTGACAGTGGACCTGGATGCAACAACTCTTACTGTACCTGTTGTCGGGGGAGTAATCAGATAAATGGCTTGTAGCTCGCACGATTGCCAGCCTGTGCTAACGCTTCGGCTGCCGAAGCACGATTGCACGATTATTTAATTTGCTTTCAGTCTGTTTACCCTGATCCCGATAGAAGCCTTATGTTCCTCTTCAGTAGAGTTGGGGTCCTTCATATTGTGGAAGAGCTGACAGGGAAGCTCACTGCATCCGCCGCAATTCTGAAATCTTTTTTTGTTAACTGCACAATCGTACATCGGACAAACCTTGGCAGGCATCATCTCTTTTGCCCAGAAAGTCGAACCTTTAACATTTATGCACCCTGTGCAGGTTTTGTTATAGAATTCACACTCATCGCAAATCAATCCACAAGCTGAAAGTACCATAATTATCCGGAATTAAATTTATTTTGACTTAAGGACTGCAAGACTGCAAGACCGCAAGACTTATATTTTAATAAACATTTTATTCTTATAGAGCCAGTAACACATATACCACATAGCACCCCATACCAGCAGGCTGGTGATCATCGCCACGGTCATTTCGCCTCCCCATGAGAAAAGAAGATGGCCGAATGGCTTTGCTATTTTAGTGAGGAAATCGGCACCGCCCACTTCAAAGAAGAGGTAGATGAAGATACTGTTCATACCGACGATAATAAAGAACTTCGCACCTTTCGTGAATAGCTTCATCACATCTGTCAGCCAGTAGCAGAATGCCAGTACAAGTATTGCCCAGCCGCCGCTGGCAAATACGAATGATGAAGTGGCTATTTTCTTGATAATAGGAGTGATGTTCAGCAGATCCAGGGAGTATCCGATAACCAGAGCAGATACTCCAGCTATAGCAAGTGTAAGGAGCTTCTTCTTCGCAGGTTTTTCGCTCATCAGCAGTTTACCGCAGAGAACACCCCATACGGTGTGTGCTGTTGTCGAGACGAAATTCAGTGTCGCCCATGGTGTTCTGTAGTTGACTCCCTCTATCTTCAGGTTTACCCACGCTCCCAGATTCTCATAATTGACCCATGGATGGTTAAAGCCTTCAACAGGAAAGAACCTGTATGCCAGGTCTATAAGCAGAAGTATCAGAAGTGTGAAGATAATCTGGAACTTGGCACTCTTGTTCATTATCAGGAATGCAACAAGGTAAGTGACAGACAACTGCGCCAGTACATTCTGGAACCTGAAAACCAGTTTCCCGGCAGCGACAAAATAGAGCGCCCATCCGAGGAACAGCAATAAGCCCGACCGCTTGAAGGCATGAAGGGTTATTGTTTTAGTGCTTTCTCCCTTTTTCAGCCTGTTGGCTACGGCAAAGGGTATTGCCACACCAACAATGAACATAAAGAACGGCTGGATAAGATCCCAGAAATGCATACCATGCCACTCATGATGACTGAGCTGAGTACCCAGGAACTGCAGGAGACCGCTGTCAGCCTCCTGGAAGTGATCATACAGCCTGCTGGCTTCACCGGCCAGGAGGAACATAGTAAACCCCCTGAAGAAATCCACAGATGTTACCCTTCCCGGAGCCTGCGATTCCATTGTCTGTTGAACTGAGTTCATTACTATATTTGTATTAGCAATAACTGTATAGTATTATTCTTTACGACTGCACGACTGCACGACTGCACGACAGCAAGACAATCTTTAGATTCCACTGAAATCAACATTATCGATAATCAGCGAAGGAATAAGGAAAGAGTTCCCCTCAATTATGTCGTTTCCTGCTTCGACCAGGTTGAACCATATCTGCTTCATGTTGCCGGTGATATTCATCTCATTAACAGGATGAACAATTAATCCGTTCTCCACCAGGAATCCTTCGATGCCATAGGAGAAGTCGCCCGTGGAGCCATTACAGTTTCCTCCGTTGAAGCCGGTTATAAATATTCCTTTCTTCATCGATTTGACCATTTCCTCTGCATTCCTGTCGCCCAGTTTAAACACCACATTCGATGTGGAGCCGGATGTGGGATCCATCTTCAGTTTTCTCCCGTAATAGGTATCGATATAGAAAGAATGGAGAATTCCATCTTCAATGACAGCTCTCTTTGCTGAGGCCAGACCTTCATCATCAAAATGCCTTGATCCTGCTCCTGAAATGATCAAAGGATCATCAAAAACCGTCATCACTTTTGATGCAATTGCCTTGTCTTTCTTATCAATCAGGAATGACTGTTTCTGATATAAATTATAGCCTAGAAGCGCATTATATAATGGATTCAGGAGATTACCTACCACCCGGTTCTCAACTATCATCGGGTATTTTCCTGAAGCGATCTTCTGAGGACCTATTTTCTGAATAGTCCTTTCGAGCGCCTTCTTCCCGATATCTGTTTTCTTCAACTTATCATAAAAAACAGCAGTCTCGTACCAGTCACCGGATGGCCTTCCCTTTTCTGTATTAACTGAAACACTGGCATAAAGAGAGATCCCGCTGTTTGCAGCATCACCTCTGAAACCATTGCTGTTAACTAGCACCCAGTTGCTTATATTATCTGAATAATAGGAGCTTACAGAGATTATCCGTTCATCCTTTTTATAAGCTTCCTCAAGCACTGCTTTAGCAAGGTCGATCTTTGTCTTGGTGTCAATGGAATTGATAGAAGCATCAAAAACATTCAGGTCGTTTCCTCCACCTTCATAATAAAGAGAGGGATCAGGAAGCATGCGGAACTCATCTTCGGCGAGGTAACGCGTAGCGGCTATTGCTTCATCGACAAACTTCAGGAGCTCATCCTTCTTCATCCTGTTGGTAGAATGGGAGGAGTATTTCTTATCGACATACAGGTAGATGGTTAGGCTGTTGCGATTCGATTCAGTAAGCTTGTCGATCTGCTGGTCACGGATTTCGATCTCATTTCTTCGACTCTCATCTATTGAGACTGAGACCTGCTGTGCCCCGCTTTTCAATGCATGGACAATAACCAGTTCAGCAAGGTTGTATTTTTCTTGTGTATTCATAAAATGATAGTTTTATTGTTTATGCATTTACTCCACCAACGACCAGCTTTTTGATCTTCACCGTAGGAAGTCCCATCGTCACGGGAACACTCTGTCCGTCTTTGCCGCATGTCCATGTGCCGTCGGCAAGTTTTCCATCGTCGGCTGCCATCACAATATCTGCGAGAGCCTGCGGGCCATTACCAATGATGTTAATGTCCTTTATCGGTTTTGTGAGCTTACCGTTTTCAATGATATAACCTGCTTTAACAAAGAAGGTAAAGTCACCCTGACCGATATTGACCTGTCCGTTGCTGAAGCTGTCAACATAAATTCCTTTCTTCACACTTGCTATAATCTCCTCTTTTTTATGAGGACCATTCTCCATCCTAGTGCATCGCATTCTTGGCACCGGTATATACCTGAAGCTCTGCCTGCGTCCGTTTCCTGTAGGCTTCACCTTATAATATGCTGCGCTGATACGGTCATGCAGGTAACTGGTGAGAATACCCTCTTTTACAATCATTGTATTCTCAGTCGGACTGCCTTCGTCGTCGAAATTAAGTGAACCTCGGTTTGAAGGCAGAGTACCATCATCTACAATAGTCACAAAATTTTCGGCTACCTTTTTATTCAGCTTGTCACAGAAAATTGAAGTCTTCTTCCTGTTGACGTCAGCTTCAAAAGCATGTCCGATTGCTTCATGAAGAAGTATGCCTGACTCTCCGGCACTCATTACCACTTCCATCTCTCCGGCTTTAGGCATGCCTGCTTCAAATTGTATGTTTGTCTTTTCCACGGCTTCCTTTGCAAGATTATCAATAAGGTCGTTTGTCAGGAATTCAAAGCCCTGACGCGCAGAACGAGATATATAGGAATTCTCTATACGTCCATCTTTTTCCATAACACATGTTAAGGAAATATAAACTAGCGGCCTGTAATCACATGCAATAAGTCCCTCGGAATTATAGAAAAGAATATATGAAGTAGTGTCACCGATGCCGGCATTTACTTTCGTCACTTTGGAATCAAGACTAAAAATCTTGTCATTGACTCTTTCGAGGAAAGGAATCTTCTCCTTCACAGAAGTATTTTCCCAGGAAGTAGTTACTGGGTAGAGGTTAGGAAATGAAAGTTCCGAAATGTTTTCAGAAATGGTCTTGCCGGTGTCATTTGCAATGCTTGCCGCTGTGTTTGCTGCTTTCATCATCGCTTCCGGGGTTATGATCTCGGTGAAGGCATAGCCTGTCTGATCGCCCTTGAGCACTCTGATCCCGACTCCATATGCAACATTCGATGAAGCCTGGTTCACCTTTTTGTCCTGGAGATTGCTGTAGTTGCTGAGTGTGTGCTCGAAATAGAGGTCGGCATAATCGCCACCCTTTGACATGGCTGTTTTAATAACCTTCTTGAGCAGTTCAGGTGATACTTCGAAATGATCGAGGTATGTGCTGAAATTACCGGACAAGGCTGATCCTTTGCAGGATTGCAGCAGCGATGGGATCATCAGTGATCCGGCTGCTGTTATCCCGCTTATTCTGATAAAATCGCGGCGTTTGTAAAGCATATTTGAATAATATTTAAAATTGAAGGTTAAATGTCGCTCAATAAACTGAGATTTCAAAATGGGAGGGGGATAGAGGCAGTTTGGGAGATTACACGATTGCATGATTGCATGATTGCACGATATAAATTACTTTTGTGGCAAATCCCCGACCATGGATTGGTTTAAAGATCTTCTCTTCAATGAATCTGTTGCACATACGATATTGATATATTGTATGGTGATTGCCATTGGGGTATTCCTCGGGAAGATAAAGATCTTCGGAGTCTCCCTGGGTATCGCATTTGTTCTTTTCGCAGGAATAGCCATTGGCCACTTCGGGTTTACTGTTAGCCACGAAGTGATCGAATTCATCAGGGATTTCGGACTCATTCTCTTCGTCTTCTCAATAGGTATGCAGGTTGGGCCCGGTTTCTTCTCATCCTTTAAGAAAGGAGGACTTACCCTGAACCTTCTTGCGATGATGATCGTCCTGCTGGGAGGGGCAACAACTGTTGTGATTCATTTCATCACAAAAACTTCACTCCCGATGCTGGTGGGAGTCATGTCAGGCGCCGTAACAAACACTCCGGGACTTGGTGCTGCACAGCAGGCGCTCCTTCAGGTCTCGGAAGGAAAGGAGATTCCGCAGATAGGACTTGGTTATGCGGTTGCCTACCCTTTCGGGGTGCTCGGTATAATACTGACTATGCTTATAGTAAGGAAAACACTTAATATAAAGGTAAAGGAAGAGCTTGACCAGTATGAAAGGGAACAGCATCCTGTCGAATCATTGCCGGAACGCATAAGCATCATCGTAACCAATCCGGAAATGTTCGGAAAAAGCATAAGGGAAATTACCAGCATTATAGGAGCGGGTATGGTCATTTCCCGGGTGCTGCACAAAAGAGATCTCATCGCAGCAAATTCAGATACGGTTATTCATGAGAATGACATCATCCTTTTGGTTACCACGAAAGGCAATGTCCAGTATGTTGTTGAAAAGATCGGCACCCTGAGTGAAATGGACCTTGCTGCAAAATCAGGCAGTCTCGTATCGCGCCGGATTCTTGTTACAAATAAGGAAGTTTTTGGGAAGAAGCTTGGTTCGCTGAGACTCAGGACCAGGTACAATATTAATATAACCAGGGTCTACAGGTCGGGGCTTGAACTTGTTGCCTCACCGGAGCTCAGGCTTCAGATGGGGGATAAGCTTACCGTGGTTGGCGATGAGGATTCTCTTGCCAAAGTTACAGGTGAGCTTGGTAACTCGATCAAGAGGCTTGATGAACCAAATATCATCCCTATATTCATAGGTATATTGCTGGGTGTTCTTCTGGGAAGCATTCCTTTCAGGTTTCCGGGGATAGTGCATCCTATAAAGCTGGGTCTTGCCGGAGGCCCGCTGATCATAGCCATTCTGCTGAGCCGTTACGGCTACAAGCTGCATCTTGTTTCCTATGCAACGCCCTCCGCCAATTTAATGCTCCGTGAGATCGGAATAGTTCTCTTCCTGGCAAGCGTTGGTATTGTTTCGGGCGAGAAATTCATACCTGCCCTTGTCTCCGGTGAAGGATTTGCCTGGATGGGGTATGGCGCGATAATAACAATACTCCCCATTCTTTTTACGGGTTTCTTTGCACGGCTTGTATTTAAAAGGAATTACCTGGAGGTCTGCGGACTGCTTGCCGGCAGCATGACGGATCCTCCGGCCCTCGCTTTTGCAAATGGCATAGCGCAGAGTGAAGCTCCGGCAATTGCATATGCAACTGTCTATCCGCTGGTTATGTTCCTCAGGATATTTGTGGCACAGATACTTATCCTGATTATGGCATAACTCATTTAATCACAGGCTGGTAGTAGTTCTTCCACTGGTATGTGATAGCCACACTATTTACTATCTCATCGAGTATGGAACCGTTGTCGGAATTGGTCATTATCACCACTCCGTTCCCGTCGTCAAGACATGCGGTTGCCTGGCAGCTGAATCCTGCATTGCCTCCGTTGTGCGAGAAGTATCTTATTCCTCCCTTATCACTTACAAAGACTCCCAGAGCAGCATCCTGCATTACCTGTGTCAGCCTGAGCTTTGTCATTTCAGGTGTTAGGACTTTAGAGGATTTTCCGATATACGACAGCTGGGTTTCTATGACAGACAGACATAGGTCGATGGGATTGGTCCATAGTCCCGCCGCCGCCTGTTCAGGATAGATATGATATTTTCCCTTAATCTCTTCCCCGTTAAGGTAGTATCCGGTCGCCAGGTACTTCCTGTGCTTCATGTCAGGAGGCTGGGTAAAAAAGCTGCTGCTCATGCCCAGTGGATTAAGTACGTTTTTCTGCATGAAAACATCATATGGTTCGCCAGTAACATCTTCAATGATTTGCTGGGATATCATAACTCCGCCTCCTGAATATTCGAATTTAATACCAGGTTCCATTATTGATCTTATTGCCTCAGTATTTGCAGGCTTTTGGCCATCGAGGATCTGCAGTAAAGTCGGTATGGTGTCATTGACCGAGTAGCCCGGGAAACCATGAATACCTAATCCGGCAGTGTGGCTCAGAAGATTGGCAATAGTTATCTTCTTGCTATTTGTTTTTTCATCATAAGGGAACTTCCATGATTCAAGGTAGTCGTTTATATCGGAGTTCAGATCGAGTTTATTGTTCTGGACCAGGTTTAGGATACCGATACCGTTCAACGATTTACTGATTGAAGCAGACTGGAAGAGCGTTTTTTCTGTGACAAGACGATTTTCGGAAATATCTGCCCATCCATAGCCTTTAGCCCATTCTATTTTATAGTCGTGAATTACTGCAATGCTTAATCCCTTAATGTTGTAAAAAGCCATTCTCTCAGCCAGTGTCCATCTGCGTTGACGTCTTTCGCGGACCCACCCTGTAAGGTTGTTCTCAACCCTGCTGATACGCTCCTGAACTTCCGGTGAATATTTCGGCTTATAATTGCATCCTGTTAATACCGTAATAATAATTGTAAGAACAAACAGCAGTCTGAGTGAAAATTTCATCATTTCTTTAAATAATATTTTTTTACCGGTCGCTGGTCACCGTCCCGATAGCTATCGGGAGCCGGTTACCACTAATATAGTTTTATCCTTACTCTTCTGAACATACCTCGATCAAATATATCACCCATAAGAGTTTCGCCTCTTACCTTCAGGTACGGCATTGTAACGGTGAAAGGCAGGTCGAAGGCCAGAAATGTCGAATCGGCAGATCCTGCGGGGGTAATGTATTTATCCTTCAGTCCGAATGGTTTATATTTTTCGTAATACTTCTGAACAGCCGGGACATTCTCAAACGATCCTGCCTTCTCATCGATTATATATGCAATTGAATTATTCCATTCGTGGTTCACGCGTTTTGCATTGTTCTCGACCTTGAACTTAACAAGGTAAAACATACCCTGTGCATGAAGAGTGTCTGTACCATTTTTCAGGAATCTTGTAATTATTATGTCGGTTACAGAGTATTCAAAATCATCATGATGGATTCTCTCGCCGATACCAATCGCGTATTCCTTCCGGTCAGAACTGCAGGATATCAATAGTATGAGTGATAAAATAATTGAATATTTTTTCATTAAATAGTTATTTCATTTTTCAAGAGTTGCTGTTTACCGGTTTGCTATCCCCCCTTCAAATGTGGAGATCCACGGAATCATCTCATTAATAATTCAAAAGTTCTTTCCTTAAGTTTATTATAGGGGGGATACCTCACGAAGAAATCGATCAGGTTCGATTTCACCATCAGTGACCTCATGTTCGAGAATGTCTCGAAAGATTTTCTGCCGTGGTACTTGCCCATGCCGCTGTATCCCACACCTCCGAATGGAAGATATGGATTAGCAAACTGAATTACGGTATCGTTTATTGCTGAAGTACCACTGCGTGTCCTTGCCAGGAATTCATGCGCATGGTTCATGTTCCGGGTAAAAATGTAAACTGCAAGCGGTTTTGGATTCCGCTCAATAATTTCATAAACCTCCTCTATATTCTCATATTCAATAACAGGCAGTACCGGTCCAAATATCTCTTCCTGCATTATTGGATCAGAAGGGTTTATATCGGCTATGACTGTGGGTGAAACATAACAGGTTTCCGGATTGGTTTTCCCGCCTGTAACAATTTTCCCTGTCTTCATCAGCGAAGCCAGCCTGACTGCTTCTGAGGAATTAATGACACGCGGAAAATCAACGCTTTGCTCCGGATCCTCGCCGTAGAACCTGATTATTTCCCTGTTCATAAGATCAAGGAAACGGTCTTTAATTTTTCTGTCTATAAGGAGATAATCAGGGCATACGCAAGTCTGCCCGGCATTAAAAAACTTCCCCCAGGCAATCCTTTTTACAGCGTAGTCAAGCCTTGCGTCAGCAGCAACAATACATGGATTTTTACCTCCCAGTTCAAGTGAAACAGGTATCAGATTCACCGCGGCTTTTCCCATTACATATTTTCCAACGGCGGGGCTACCGGTAAAGAATATATAATCGAATTTATAATCGAGCAGATATTCGCTTAATGAATGATTGCCCTTCACTATGGTAATCAGCTCTTTAGGGAAGTTGCCAAGGATCTTCTCTATAACATCGCCCGTGCAGGGTGTCTGCTGTGATACCTTGAGTGTTATGCAGTTCCCAGCTGCCAACGCGCTCATTGCAGGAACCATTGCAAGCTGAAATGGGAAATTCCATGGCGAGAACACCAGCACCTGCCCGAAAGGCTGGGGACAGACATAACTTTTAGCAATAATATGTACAAGCGGCGTTTTAGCCCGCTTTGGTGCTGCCCATTTCCTGAGCTTACGGATTGCCAGATTTAGTTCCTTTATAACGAAGTTAAGTTCAGAAGAGATAACTTCACATTCAGGCTTATGAAAGTCTTTCCACATCGAATCCTTGATCTCCTGTTTGTTCTGAATTATCAGTGTGCGTAATTTCCTGAGGATCTCAAGCCTGTAATTTATATCAAGTGTTTTACCTGTTGCAAAGAATTTCCTCTGGCTCTCCAGGATCAGTCTGATCTCTTCTTTTTCCATTCGTTTTCAAGTTCTATCAATTGCGATGATAATTCGTTTTCGCTGGTCCCTTTCTTCCTTGCTATCATGCTCATGGCATATTCTGCCATAGCTGTAATGGTAAGTGAGGGATTTACACCTATATTGCCCTGTATCACCGAACCATCGGTAATATAAAAATCGGGATAACCATGAACTTTAAGCTTACTGTCAACAACTCCCGATTCTGCCGATTCCGACATGGGACAGCCTCCGAGAATGTGGGCAGTCGTCGGCCTGTCAAAGAATACTTCGAGCAGAATGTTCTGGGCAATGCCATTTACTTTTCCTGCATACCTTTCCATTACTTCCTGCCCGACAGAAATATATGACGGAACCTTTTTTTGTCCGCGGTTTTCAATTTTCATCTTTCCGCCGAAAAGTGTTTCTTTCCATTTCATTCTCATTGCATTATCTATTGTCTGCATTGTAAGGAAGATCACCATATTGGTCGACCATTTGAGATTAAACACTGTTCTGATAAACTGAACCGGGTGGGTAACTGTCTTCTTCAGAAGCTTCCATGATCTTCCCGCAATGCTTCCACCGCTTTCGGCAGACAATCCGAAAAACCATTTCATGGCATTCGAATTATCAGGATACTTAACAATCTCTACATGTGTTTGTGGATCAGGATGGAATACAGAGGTAATTGCCAGTCCGTTATTCAGTTTTTCACTTGCCCCGGAAACGGCACTCAGAGTTTCGGCATTTGTTCTCAGCTCATAACCAAGCTCGTCCGACAGATCAGGAAGGGTTTTGTACTTATGCTTCTGTTTTAGCAGAAGCTCCAGAGTACCGAGGGTTCCGGCGGCAACAACTATGCCCCTGGAAGTGTAACTGGTCTTTTTACTGAATAAAGAGGTTATTCTTTTTGTTTCAACTGTATAAATGTCATCCTTGAAAGTTATTTTAACGGCCTTGGTTTCTGGAATTATTTCGAGCCCCATCTTTTCTGCAAACCAGAGATAATTTCTGTCGAGCGTGTTTTTCGCATTTTCGCGGCATCCCACCATACAGCCTCCGCATTCAGTACATCCTTTACGAAGTGGCCCCAGGCCGTTGAAATATGGATCTGCTTCCTCCTCGCCTCTGTCGAGATTGACCCCGACATAAACTGTTTCGAAAGTGTCATGAGCATTCATGTCCTTTGAAACATCCTCAAGCACAAGGTCTTCCGGATTGAGTTTCTTGTATTTTTTTCTCCCCAGCATGAATGAAGCCCTATCGTAGAAGGGTTCAAGGATCTTTTTCCAGTCGCCGAAACGGACCCATGATGAATTACTGAAAAACTTATCAGGAGGTGTATAAAGTGTGTTTGCGTAAACAAGGCTCCCGCCTCCAACACCTGTACCGCTTAGAATGCTGGCAGTGGTGTAAAATGAAAGTTTCTGGAACCCGAATAGTCTCAGTGAAGGAACCCAGAGATATTTGGACAGGTTCCAGTTGGTTTTCGGGAAATCGGAAGGATTAAATCGTTTACCCTGCTCAAGCGTGAGAACCTTATAACCCTTCTCCACAAGCCTGAGACTGGCAACACTTCCACCGAATCCCGATCCTACTACTATATAATCATATACCATCAGAACAATTTTTATTGAATGGTAAGGTTGTAAATCATAGAAAGTCCGCGTAATTATCCTGCTATAAGTTGATGAGGAATGTTGACCTGGACATCTGAGCAGGGCTACTTGCAGGTCAGTTTGCCTTGTCAGATTTGTTGAAAATGAAAGCTCCAGTCAGTTCTCCTTCGTAGGAGGTATTCCTGAAACTGATCGTAAGAATATTATTTACATTATCCACCGTCCAGGTTTCTGTCGATTTGAAATCAACCAGACCATTTGATCCATTGGCTGTTGTCGTTGACTGAAGTACAAGAATAAAGTCCTTTTCCTTCCAGCTGGCAATTGATTTCCTTGGCATTTCATAAATTGTGATCATATGTTCATTTCCATCCAGAGTTAATTTTTCAGTAAATGGATATTCCTGACCATCCCCGGTGTTATAAAACCTTTCTGTCAGCAGACTGTCCTCTTTAATAAAAATATTGATTCGGGTAAGAACAGGAAAATTTCCTGTCACCGGGACCTTTGTCATATCTAGTTTCCATGTGCCTGTGAAGTCGGCCTTCTGTCCGGCTGCAGAATCCGATAATATCAGAACCAGAAGAGAAAAGATAATTGCAGAAATAAACTTTTTCATAGAGTGATTTTTGTTTGATTACATGACGCAAAGTAATCTTATTTTTTAAAACCTGAAGGTATATGCATATTTTAGGAGGATCGTTCTCCCGGAAGAAACCGGAAGTGCCGGAGTTTCCCTCACAAGATTGGTATTCAGGCCTTCATCATAAACCAGGTAGAAATCGTTTCCTTCCCGCGGATTTAACCTGAACCTGATATTTGTTGAGATTTTATTGACAGCGGTGTTATACTGGACAAATGCCGACAATGATGTTGAAGTTGTCAGGGTAATGAGTCCGCGGAATCCCACAATATGATTTGTAAATGCAACCGATCGGGACGGGAAATTTACATAATCGAGGTAATATGTGAATCCAAGGCTGATTCCGCTACCTATATTCATCTGTGGATATGCATACAATGAAATCTTCCATCCGTCATAAAACTTACCAGCCTCAGCCATGAAATTCGATCTGACTGCATTCTTTGCAGATGTTACATACTGTGCGAGCATATTAATAAATGAATACCTCCCCGGCGGAACAGAAGCCTGATTGTTGCCGAGTATCAGGGTATCTGACAGATCTTCTACTGACCATAGCATCCCTGCATAACCGGAATATCCCTTTTTTGCTTCAAATGACCATTGCAGCTCGTTTGTATTTGTCTCCTGGAGCCCCGTCAGTGTATTCCAGAAGTTTGTCGCAATAAGGGAGACCTGGTGAAAACGTATCTTATTACTCTCGGCTGGGAACCATCCATATCTCAGGATACCTCTTATCCCCTGATAGTTATCTTTAACTTCGAATCCAACTCCGGGATTAAAATGATCACCAGACCAGGTATATACGAAATCGTATCCGAATCCTGTCTGATTCCGGTGTTCCCAGTTCAGAAACAGGCGTGTGGGGGCAAGACTGAGGAATTTGTTCAGCGAATCATTTTCAAATGTCTGTGCCACCTTTATGGTAAGATATTCATCACCAATCACCCTGAAGAGTCCGTCTAATCCATAGGCCAGGTTATAATTTCCATTCATGCCGAATCTGGTCGTTACCATTCCTCCTACAAATGACCCCTGGTTTATTACTGATCTCTTGGTTCTGAAAACCCCGAAATTCTCACCGGGATTTTCTTCAAAGCTTCCGGTCTGAAGATCAAAAATACCGACATCCCATTTATTGATCCGGCCGGTCATCCTAAGACCGCCATAAATCCTTACAGGATTGCCATCAATGAGTCCTATTCTACGGCTGTAAAACAGATTATTCCCGCCAAGAAAAGAGAAGTCGAATACATCCGATTTCTCAAGGAAGAATGATCTCTTCTCAGGAAAAAAAAGTGAGTAGCGGGTAAGGTTTATTTTCTGGTCATCGGCTTCAACCTGGGCAAAGTCGGTGTTTGCTGTAAGATCGAGGGTGAGGTTGTTCGACAGGCTGAGCTTAGCATCAAGGCCGGCATCGAATTTCTTTCTCGTATCCATATTATATTCTGAGCCTGCCTCATTAAGTTCATTGATCTGACCAATACCTGCGGTTACATATGGAGTAATATACACAGGTTTTTTCGGACGTAAGCCATCGAATTCAATCAGAGTGGTTAGTGATGGTTTCCAGTAGGCTGCAGGAAAATTGGGTGGAACAGCGGGAAATGTATTCATTTCGTACTTTGCCGGAATATACCAGCATATGGTAATACCCATGATAGTCTTCCCATTCTCCGTTTGAAATCGAAGGCTTGAAAATGGGATCCTGAATTCAGCAGACCAGCCTTTGTCGGTAATCCTGGTTTTTATATCCCAGAAAGTATTCCAGCTGAGACCTATATCATTGTCGACATCGGCATAGTCATTCTGGACCGTTCCGTCGGTTCTCAGCCCATTCGGATTTGTCCAGAATGAAACACCGTTTTTTCTGTCATTGAAAGAATCAAGCAATATGCCGAACCAGTCGCAATCAGGATTTCTGTAATCCCTCTTCCTTGCTACTGCTCTTATATCTGCCGGATCTTTATAATTAAGGATTCCTGACAAATAGAGATATTCATCATCATAGACTATTCTGATTACATAAGTTTCGGTTGGCTCGTTCCCGGAATTCGGTGAGAACATCACCATCTTCAGGGATTCTGCCGACTGCCATGCTTCCTCATCAGGGACTCCATCGAATGTGATCGGTTTTGTTAATCTTGTTACAGCAAGTGGGGATTGCGCAAATAGTTCTGCCGTGAAAACCAGGGCTAATATGGATAGATGAATTCTTAACACACTGATTGTTCAACTTTTATACCAAAGCTAAAACATCAGTTAATGCAAAGCAAATTTATTTTTGTACTGGGATGGGTTTGAATTTTTCACTTATCAGCTCAGGCCATTTCAGGTCCATATCCTCAAGTGCCTTCAGTACAACCTCAGCAACCGCATAGAGCTTTTGCCAGTTCTTGTCGGCAGGGACGACATGCCATGGGATCTCATTGCAGGTGCTGAGGATCTTTTCGTAGACCTTCATATACTCATCAAATTTTTCACGTGTATCCCAGTCACCATCCTTATGTTTCCAGTGTTTTTCCTTCAGCTCGATTCGCTCCATAAGCCTTTTCTTCTGTGCTTCTGCCGATACATTAAGGAAAAACTTAAGTACTTTTGTGCTATTCTGCTCCAGTACCTGTTCGAATTCATTAATAATACTGTAACGCCGGGCGATTATCTCAGGTGCTATGTATTTTCCGACAGTAGGAACAAGGATATCTTCATAATGTGAACGTATAAATACCATCGTCTCTCCCTTTCCCGGAACCTCCTTATAAACTCTCCACAGGAAGTCGTGGGCATACTCCACTTCAGTAGGTTTCTTAAAGCTGAAAGTGCTGAAGCCAACCGGATTGCAGTATTTCAGGATGCCTTTTGCAACTCCATCCTTACCGGATGCATCCATACCCTGCAATACGATCAGCAAGCTGTGTTTGTTTTCTGCATACATCTTGGACTGAAGCGCTCCTATGCGCTCCAGCATCTTCTCTGTCTTTTCAGAGATTTTTTCCTTGTTCCACTCTTTATTAAAAGTGGAATAGTCTGATAGTTTTATTTTCATGTCTTTGTTTATTTTTGCCCCCCAACCCCCCTAAATAGTGGTTAAACCGATAATAATTCCGCAATCGATTTCTATTTGTCCAAATGTACAAAATAGAAGCATTCAGGAGTAACCGGTTTATTAACTTACTGCTTTTCAATTAAAACTTATAAATTTGATAAAAAACTTATAAGGAGCTGCTCATGATAAGATTGACTATGGTTAAGAATTGGCTTACAATCATATTTGCCGTTTCCCTCTTCCTTGTTCAATGCACCGGCAATAAGAAGAAGGAGAAGATTGTTATCGAACCTGAGGCTGTCGCAATTGAGGTGAAGGACAGCTCATTTCTATTCAATGGAAAAAATCTTGCTGGGTGGGAGATTACGAACTTCGGTCCACAGGGACCTGTTTCCGTGTCGGGCAATGAAATTATCCTTGGCATGGGTGAAGGCTGTACCGGCATCACATGGAAAGGAAAATTCCCTGAAATGAACTACCGGGTAACCCTTGATGCAAAACGCGTCTCGGGCAATGACTTTTTCTGCGGGATGACCTTCCCTGTGGAAAAGGACCCCTGCACACTTATTGTCGGAGGCTGGGGAGGCACAGTGGTAGGACTGAGCAGCATCAATAAAAAGGATGCTTCGGAGAATGAAACAACAAAACATATGAATTTTGAGACAGATCGTTGGTACAGAATTTGTCTCATTGTTAAAGAAGACACTATAAAAACTCTGATCGATGATGAAGTTGTTGTCGATTTTGTGAAAGGAAACAAGATGCTGTCGATACGGCCGGAGGTTGATCTGTCAAAACCTTTTGGAATCACATCCTGGTACACAACGGCAGCATTGCGGAATATAAGGTTAGAAAGAATATAGAAGGAGAAGAAAGACCAAAGACCAAAGATACAAGAAAAAGAAAAGACTGCAGGACCGCAAGACTGCAAGACTGCAAGACTGCAAGACTGCAAGACTGCAAGACATAAAAAAAGATATGAAAAAACTACTACCCTTAATAATGATAGCATCACTTCTGGTATCATGTAAGATGAACCAGCTATACCTGAATGTGGTAGAGCCGGCTCCGGTAACCCTGGCAAAGGATATCAAAAAAGTGGGAGTCATAAATCGCAGCATGCCAACTGATGAAACCAAAATACTAGACGTGCTAGACAAGGCACTGTCGCTCGAAGGTGTGGACCTTGATAAGGACGGCGCCATGCAGGCAATTAAAGGCTTATCAGACGAGCTCATGAACAATTCAAGGTTTGATGAGGTTAAAACCCTCAGCGACATAGACTTCAGAACACCCAAGCTGGGAATATTCCCTGTTCCGCTTTCATGGGAAATTGTCGACAAGGTTTGCAGGGAGACTGGTACCGATGCCCTCTTTGCCCTTGAATATTACGACACCGACACAAAGCTGAGCTATACTACCACAGATGCCGGTTCAAAGGAGGTGCTGGGTGTAAAGATTCCCACTGTTGTGCATCAGGCTAATATGGAAACAATAGTAAAAACAGGATGGAGGATATATGATCCGGTCAATCAGATTATAGCCGATGAGTTCAACCATTTTCAGTCTGTTGTCTTTTCAGGCAAGGGAGTCAATCCTCTGGTTGCTGTTGCAGGGCTGATAGGCAGGAAAGATGCTATTATAGATGTCAGCAACAGGGCAGGACACGGATATGCATTTCGCATTATACCTTTCACCAACCGGGTGTATCGCGATTATTTCGTTAAGGGCACTGACAATTTCAAGATTGCCAAACGCAAAGCCCAGATGGGACAATGGGACGAAGCCGGGCAACTCTGGGAAAAGGAGACATCCAATTCAAAAGCAAAAGTTGCCGGAAGGGCTTGCTATAACATGGGTATCATTAATGAAATAAACGGTAATGTTGACGAAGCCCTGAAATGGATTCAGAAAGCATATGCCGACTACAATACGAAGCCGGCAAGGGAATATTCAAGGATACTGGAAAACAGGCTTTACAAGCTTCAGGTTTTAAAGGAGCAGGAACAATAAATCTCACGCCGGATTTGTCTGTGTTTTTTTCTACGTTTGGATGAAGGGGTAAAAACTGATTAATGACAAGGATTGTCTTTCTGGTTTCGGTTTTTCTTTCATTCTTTAACGCAATACCGATATTTTGCACATTTGACAATGGTCATAATTCCATGTACCATCAGGTTATTATACCGGATTCTCTGAGAGACAGGCCGTTCCTTTTTAATGGCACAGAATGGGAAAATTCATTCCGTAGAATTACCGGCGATCAATTCCTCTTTACAAATATCTTCCTCCCGGGATCGATAAAATTCAACGGCAGAACATTTGTTAACATTGAGCTCAGATATGATATTTACTCCGATGAAATAATGATCCCGAGGAGTCTGGATCAGATAATACTTCTTAATAAAGAGATGGTCGACAGCTTTTACTTCGTTTTCAATAATAATCTATATAAGTTCAAAAAAATAATCGATGATCCGGGGAGTGGGCCAAAAGGATATGTAAATGTTCTTTATGAAGGAAGATCGGCCCTGTACGTCAAATATGTGAAGAGAATATCCACTGTGATTACTGATTACAGCGACGGAAAGTTCTATCAGGTTTACACAATTTATTTTGTGAAGGATGGTATTCCTGTGCAGGTAACAGGGATGAAAGACATCTACAGGATACTTGAAAATGAGAGCGATAAGATACGGGAATACATAAAAGAGAATAAATTGAAAGTTACCAGGAAAGTACCCGAAAGTTTTGTTTCTGTAATCCGGTATTATGATAGCTTAAGAAAATAATATGCTTATATGAAGCTGAGCATCGGCTTTATTGTTTGTATTTTTTCCCTTTCCGTCACCCTGCAGGCCCAGGAAAAATATCCTGTTCCTGGAAATATGCTAATACACGATTCACAGATTTTGTTACTGCGGCTGAAGCCAATCTTCCAGTCAGGTTCTTTTATAAAGATGAATGGGTTGAAGGGCTTTTGGTAACAGAGTACAAAGCATGTAAAAGCCTGGATTGTGTTCTGGAAAATCTGTTCAAAGGGAGCTCGCTTTATTTCACTATTGACGAGGCTGGCAATGTAATCATTACAAAGAATTTCGTAATAAGTGTAAGAACCGGCGCTAAAAAAGAGACAGGCAAATTCGTCTCTAATGCCGCCTACGCAGATTCAATAGAAAAGCAGCAGAAAACAGAAGTTCTGTATCTGGAGATAGGAAAGCGGGCTGATGCAGGTTTGCCTGGAAATGTTATTGTGTCCGGATATGTGAAGGATATCGAGACAAAAGAGCCGCTGCCGGGAGTGACAATCTTAGTCCAAAATCGCAATGCAGGAGCTGTAACGAATACTAATGGCTATTATTCGGTTTCTCTTCCCCGTGGAAATCATGTGATCCGGTTTTCATTTATCGGCATGAGGGAGACAAGGGTAAACCTGAAGCTGAACGGACCGGAAAAGATGAGCATCAGTATGAAAAGCATCCTGATATCTCTGAAAGAAACAGTGATTTCGGCCGAAAGAAATGTAGTTCTGCAGCGTTTTGAAACAGGCGTTGAAAAGATTAATGTACCAGCCTTGAAGATGCTCCCGGCTTACATGGGTGAACCAGACATTATAAAAAGCCTAATGCTAGTCACCGGTGTGCAGTCAGCAGGAGAGGGTGCGGCAGGCTTTAATGTCAGAGGCGGATCAGCCGACCAGAACCTTATCCTTCTTAATAATGCAACAATATACAATTCTTCACATTTCTTCGGGTTCTTTTCTGCAGTGAATTCAGAGATAATAAAGGATGTCACACTTTATAAAGGGGGAATACCTGCATGCTTCGGGGGCAGGATATCCTCTGTTCTGGATATTGCTACCAGGGATGGTGATAAGAAAGATTTCTCCGGGAATGCCGGTATCAGCCCCGTCACTGCACATCTCACTGTCGAAGGTCCGATCATAAAGGACACACTTTCATACCTATTTGCCGGACGGACAACATATTCAGACTGGCTTCTCGGACTCCTTAAGAATAACTCTCTGAAAAACAGCAAAGCATTTTTCTTCGACCTTAACGGAAAAATAAGCTACTCACTGAACAGGAATAACAAGCTCGATCTGTCAGCCTATTTAAGCCACGACATGTTCAGTTTCGCTACTAACACAATATACAATTACGAAAATATGGTTCTCAGCCTGAACTGGAAACACTTTTATGACGCACGCTTTTTTTTCTTTTCATTGACTAACAGCAACTATCGATATAATATTCAGCAGAATGCAATTCCGCAGGAAGAGTACATACAGACACATAAAATAAATACAACTTCATTCAGGAGTGATTTTAATATTTTCAAAGGCCTTCACGAAGTAAATTTCGGACTCGACGCTAATTACCATAATTTGCTTCCAGGCAGCTATCTCCCGGGAAGTGACTCCTCTATTATGGAAAAAACCTGATGGAGACTGAAAGGGCTCTTGAAGGTGCAATTTATGCTGATGAAAAAGTAAAGCTGACTGATTACTTCTCCGCTGAAGTTGGTTTCAGATTATCATCCTTTTTTATGTTCGGTCCCCGGACAGTTTATTTATACGATTCGCATTATACCAGGACTCAGTCAACAATTACTGGTGAAATTAATTACGCATCCGGAAAGGTCATAAACAAATATGCCGGTCCGGAGCTCCGGGCCTCGCTTAATTTCCGGATGGCTGATAACAGCTCCTTTAAAATCAATTACAACAGAACACGCCAATATATACATCTGTTATCAAATTCTGCAACAATCTCACCAACAGATAGCTGGAAACTTTGCGATACATACCTTAAACCTGAAACAGGCGATCAGTATGCTATCGGTTTTTACCAGATGCTGTTTAAGAATAAGGTAGAGACATCTGTTGAACTCTACTATAAGGGTATAAAAAATATGATTGATTTCAAGAGAGGCACAGATCTAACACTAATAAGAAATATTGAGCAAGATCTGGTCAACGTCCGGGGCAAGGCATATGGTCTGGAACTTTCTCTGAAGAAAACTGAAGGAAAGATGAGGTACAATATCGGATATACTTATTCACGAACTTTTGCCAGGAGCACAGGTGAATTCAGGGATGAGGCCATAAATGGCGGGGAATGGTATCCTGCAAACTTTGACCAGCCCAATAACCTTTTCATTACCATGCACTATCTGTATTCGCGCAGGCTAAGTTTTTCAGCTAACTACACATACAGCACCGGCCGTCCGATTACTTATCCGGTCTCAAAGTACTGGTTCGATGATATCCTGCTGATACATTACTCCGAAAGGAATAAATACAGGATTCCCTATTATTCTAGGCTCGATCTGTCAATGAAGATAAACGGGAAGCTGAAGCTTAAGAGGCTGGCCCATCCGTATTGGAATATGTCAGTTTATAATGCACTGGCCAGGGCAAATGCATATTCGGTATATTTTATAAGAAGGTATGATATGATAAAAGGATACAAGCTCTCAGTATTCGGCACTGTAATCCCTTCGGTGACTTTCGGATTTGATTTTTAGGGAATTATGAGAAATTTAAAACATTTTATATTATTATTCATTCCTCTTGCTGGGTGTGTTTCCGAGTATATTCCCGGGCTGACTGAAAATGATGAAATGATTGTGGTAGAGGGTATGATAACTGACCAGCCCGGAAAGAACACGATCAATATTTACAAGACATTGTCGATCTGGACGAAGGAATTCCGTACTGATGTTGAAAACTGCAGGGTCTGGATAACTGACGATTTGGGCAATGAACATCACCTTATGGAGGAGAAGATAGGAACATATGTCACCGATTCGGCAACCTTTAAGGGAATACCTGGAAGGAAGTACACTTTGCACTTTACTGCAAAGTCAAATGGAGAACTGCATAGCTATGAATCGCTTCCGGTTGAAATGATCCCGGTACCGCCAATTGATACTGTCTATTTTGAGAAACGCGATTATATGTACCTGAACTTACCGGCCGAGGGGTGCCAGATCTATCTCGAAACTCATGATCCTGCTGATGCATGCAAATTCTACAGGTGGGATTATAAAGAGACATGGGAATACCGGCTGCCTTTTAATGTTGAAAACAGGATCTGCTGGGCTACGGAGAAGTCATCTGGCATTTTGATCAAAAACACTTCCCTTCTTAGCAAGAACATGATAGCCAGGTATCCGGTAAAGCTCATAACGAATCCGATCGACAGGCTTAAAGTAAAGTATTGCATTCTGATAAACCAGTATTCTCTCAATGAGGATGAATACTATTTCTGGGAAAGACTGCAGAACTCTGTCAGAATGGTAGGAGGACTTTATGATATAATCCCTTCAACAATCCCGGGCAATATATTCTCTCGTGAGGATAAACTTGAAAAGGTGCTGGGATATTTCAGCGTATCCGCTGTTACATCCAGAAGAATATTTATTAAGGAGAATTTCACAGGAAGAAATAGTCTTTACGAACTATGTTTGCCAGATTCTACTATGCTCACCAACCTTCCTGACACGATCAATGGTTTGAATGCAAAGCTTTGGATACTTTATGATTATTCTGATTCGGTACCTCCATCAGTAATATTGACAAATAAAAGATATTGCGGCGATTGCACATCAAAAGGAACCAATATAAAACCCTCGTTCTGGGATGATGATCATTAACCGATAATGAATGAAAATTTGAAATATGGACTTAGAAGTGCAATTGCAGGTCATGCAGTACTCCTGTTTTCCTGGTGTATGGCATCAGGACAGGTCATCTCTGATCAGACAATTTATCTTTCTCAGCGGTTTCTGAACTATGCCAGATCTGTTCCATGGGAAGAAATATATATCCATACCGACAGGGACGAATATATCGCCGGCGAGGATATCTGGTTCAATGCATATCTTATTGACAGGAATAGCTTTAACCATTCATTAAACAGCAGGATCATTTATTTTGAACTCCTTAATCCGCTAAACATCCCTGTTATACAGCAAAAGATTCTTCTTAAAGAAGGTCTGGGGCAGGGACACCTGACACTTCCTGATTCTCTCGTTTCAGGAACATACACTATAAGGGCTTATACAAAATGGATGCAGAATTTCTTCCCTGGAAATTGTTTTATCAGGGATATAAATATTTACACCTCACTGCCCTCCGATAAATTTTACAGAAAAGTCCGGATGGCAGAAAAACCGGCAGAGACGGATTATACTATCCTGCACTCCGGATTAAAAATGACACCAGACCGGAAAGAGAATGGAGATGTTGAGATCTTAATTGATGCTCCTGCAGACACTTTGCATAGCAGGAATGATCAGCTTTGCCTTTTTATCCAGTCACGTGGTAACATAATTCATACAGGCGCCTTTAAACTTGCAGGAGGCAATGCAAGGATAACCATTCCAGGCAGAGCCTTTATCCCCGGTTTCATCCAGATCACACTGTTTGATGCACTCAGTATACCGTTATGCAACAGGTATATATATATCCCACCAGTGGAAATCCGACAACCTTTTACCATGATCTCACAGGATACCGTAAAAATCAGGGAAAAGATCCCGCTGGAGTTTATTTTTAACGAAGCTGTGACTGATTCTTTTAATCCGATTCAGCCTTTCAGTTACTCCAAATACTGGTAATGAAGGATATCCGGATATTGATGAATACCTGATTCTGGGGACAGAATTCGGATCATATCCGATTAGTGCACTCAACGGCAGGAAAATTGAGGATTTAGACGCTGAAGGAATGCAAAGCCTCCTTAGCTCGTTGAAAACAAATTGGATCGATTGGAATAAAATTCTTTCACTTAAGAGCTCACGATATAGATTTCAGGCTGAATCTTCAGAAACCAGCATACTCGGGAAGGTGCTTGACTCTAATTTCTTGCCTCCCCTGAAGAGTGAGATCCTTACTATGTCTTTCCCGGGAAAGACAGCACAGTTCCAATATGCCGTGACTGATGATGAAGGCAATTTCAGCTTCATTCTTCCGGCAGATGAAGAAGAAAGGGATCTGATAATTAAGACTGAAAATATTTCAGCAGGGTATAAAATACTCCTCCGCCCGGAATATTCAGATCATATTCCTCTTGCAAGAATGATAATTGATTCAACGACTGCTGAACCACCATACATTACAAAATGGCGCCTTAATAGTCAGGTTAGCAGGATATATGGGCAATCATATACCGGCGAAGATATTAAGCCCGATACATCACATGTTATTTATAATAGGTTTTATGGTAAGCCCGATTTTACACTGGAATTGGATAATTATGTCAGACTTCCACTTATGGAGGAGGTCTTTTTTGAGCTGATACCGCGTGTCAGGATGAAGAAGGCGGATTCCGGTTATGAAATAACCTTTATTGATCCGACGGGAAATATTATGTATAATGAACCACCGGTATTGATGATTGACGGTGTAATTATCAAATATGCTTTCCTGATTGGGAATATGAATCCCGACATGGTCGAAAAGATAGATATAGTTTGGGGTACTTATGTTGTGGATGCATTCAGGTTTCCTGGTATCGTCAATGTAATTACCAGAACTGCTGATTCAGCTCCGGTATGCTTCCGGTAAGCTCACTCAGAATGTTGTATAAGATCTCAGAGCCTGTTTCGACATTTGTTTCCTCTGAATATTCAATGGAGGAAAAACGACTGAGCAGGATTCCCGACTTCAGGAATACGATGAACTGGAATCCGTCAATCAGACCCGGCAGGGATGGAAAAGTGAAAGTTGAATTCTGGACTTCCGATTATGCCACTGATTATGTCATCAGCATACAGGGCATCGATGAAAATGGCGATTTTGTATCATTAAGGAGGCTTCTCAGGATAGAATAACCGCATACTCCTGAAATTCTGCTGAAACGTTATTTGTGTCTCAGGAAATTATTGGGTGTTCTGATAATTTTACCTATTTTTCTACTTTAAATCATTGAAAAGAGATAAAAAAGATATGATGCAGAACCGAAGGGAATTCATAACAACAATAGCTGCTGCAGGAGCCGCAGCGCCGTTTATATCTCAGATGGATTCAGATGTTTTACCGGCAGAACCGAAAAAGTTTCCGCTCCGGATATTTACCAAGCCGCTTGACTCATACGATTTTGGCTTCATGTGCGAATGCACTGTAAAAGCAGGCATCGGCGGACTTGACCTTACCGTTCGTCCTGGCGGAAAAGTGGAACCGACAGAGGTTGAAGACAAACTTCCAAAACTGGTCGATGAGGCAAAGAAATACAACCTTGCCCTTGACATGATGGTCACCGGTATTACCTCATCATCCGACCCGCTGACAGAAAGAGTTCTGAAAACAGCTTCCGGTCTTGGAATTAAGCATTACCGCCTTGGGTATTATGAATTTGACTACAGGGCTGGAATCTGGGAATCGCTTCAGCGACATAAGGAAAGTCTTAAAGAAATTGTAAGCCTGAACGGTAAGTATGCCATTCATGGAGGGTACCAGAATCACCAGGGAACAAGAGTGGGAGGACCAGTCTGGGACCTGTTTGAGCTTTTACGCGGTTTCCCTCCTGAGCTTGCAGGCTGCCAGTACGACGTGCGGCATGCAGTAGTTGAAGGCGCCAATTCGTGGATCATCGGATTGAGACTCATAGCCCCCTATATCAGGACTCTGGCGATCAAGGATTTTACCTGGGTTACAGGGAACGGCAGCCCCCGCGCGGTTACAATGCCCATGGGTGAGGGAATGGTTAACTGGGATCTTTTCTTTAAAACTGTTAAGGAACTTAATGTGTCAGGCCCTATGACCCTGCATGTCGAATATCCGCTTCTTGAAAAAAACGAAGCTCAGCTTTCGCTTGCTATGCAGCAGGATATAATTGTAGCTAAGATTAAAAAGGATGTTGATTTTCTGAAGGCAATTATGACGAAGTACGAACTTATCTGAAATGAAAAGCACGAGCCGCAGAAAATTCATAATGAGAAGCATGATGGTTGCAGGAGCAGCATTTTTAATCATCCTGTTGTCCGGCACCGAATTATTTTGCCAGTTGGTGGAACCCGGGATAATGTTTGGGGACACATCAAGGACAGGATCTCCATTTTCCAAGGATCCACACGTCATATTCTTCAATGGGAGATATCTGATGTATTATTCAATAGCTCCCTATAAGGACAAGTACAATCCTGTTCAGGGATGGGGTATCGGCATCGCAGAGAGCAGCGATCTCCTAAACTGGAAGAAGATCGGCGAAGTGAACCCTGCAGCTGACTATGAAAGCAAGGGACTTTGTGCCCCATGCACCAGAGTAATTGATGGTATGGTACATCTTTTCTATCTGACTTATGGAAATGGAAGGAGTGATGCCATCTGCCACGCTTATTCTAACGATGGGATACATTTTATGCGGGATATTACAAATCCGGTTTTTCGTCCTGATGGAAACTGGAACTGCGGACGTGCCATCGATGCTGAAATAATAAAATTCAAAGGGGAATATTATCTCTATTATGCAACGCGTGATCCGGATTATAAGATCCAGATGCAGGGAGTTGCAGTCGCTCCCGGGACTGCAAATTTTAAACATAACGACTGGAAAAACCTTTCAACTGATTTGCCAATCCTGAAGCCTGATCTGCCATGGGAGAAGGACTGTATCGAGGGTGCATCGGTAATAAAGAAAAACGGGAAGCTTTACATGTTTTATGCAGGGGCATACAACAATGCTCCCCAGCAGGTTGGTGTTGCAGTAAGCGAAGATGCAATACACTGGAAGAGGTTTTCTGACAAACCCTTCCTTGCAAACGGCAAACCGGGGGAATGTAATTCCAGCGAATCAGGGCACCCTCATATATTTAAGGACAGGAATGGAAAGACATACCTTTTTTTCCAGGGCAACAATGATAACGGAAAAACATGGTTTATTTCGAAGGTTGAGGTGATGTGGAACAGGAAGGAGCCCTTCTTAAGAAACCAGTAAACATCAGGAAGATTGCTTCGCTACGCTCGCAATGACTTCAATGTTTATTATATATAGTTTATAAATTATAACCGGATCTCAATAAAGTTATGGTCATTGCGAGCGAAGCGAAGCAATCTCATCAATGGTCCGCTATCTAAGCTTACTATTTGGATTTCGAATTAAATCTTTTAACTTATCCAATTATTATCCCATCCGAAAATGAAATTACATCAACCAGTTTTTCTGTTAGTTATCTTGCTTTTTCTGAGTCAGGAATCGCTCTTCAGCCAGAAGATCTACCTTTCTCCTTTAGGTAACGATACGAATTCCGGCACCATCGATAAACCTCTTGCTTCCCTGCCAATGGCGAGGGACATGGCAAGGAAAATCCGTGCCGGAAATCCTCAGCAGCCTGTCGAGATCATTGCCCTCGAAGGTGAATACATGATGCTTCAGCCTCTTGTTCTTGAACAGGCTGATGCAGGAACTGATGTTTCCCCTACAGTTTTTAAAGCCGACAAAGGAGCAAGGGTTATCTTCAGGGGAGGAGTGCAAATAACAGGATTTGAGATAGTGAACGATAACCTCTGGCGGGCTTTCGTTCCGCAGGTTGCATACTATGATTCTTATTTTGAGCAGCTTTATGTCAACGGTCGCAGGGCGACAAGGGCAAAAAGTCCCAATAAAGGCTTCTATTATGTAAAGGGAGTGGATGAAACCATTGCCGAAAAAGGCACCGGAAGAGTACCCCCGGTTGCAGTTCAAAAGGTGCTTGTCGATAGTAGTGATGCCAGGAATATTGCAGGTTTTACGGATCAGGATTATGAAGATGCACTCGTAGTGTTTTACCATAACTGGGATAACACGAGGAAACGGATTCTGGGCTTTAGCAATGAACAGCCTGCATTTTTTATTGCAGGTGAAGGGATGAAACCGTGGAATCCAATTAATAATAAATCGCGCTGGCTCATAGAGAATTACCGCGGTGCCCTCGATGCTCCGGGCGAATGGTACCTCGACCGGTCCGGATACCTTTATTATATACCACTTCCGGGAGAAACGATCTCGAATACAGTGGTCCATGCACCGATCCTGAAGGAATTTATCAGGATAAAAGGTGAGTCGCCGGAAAAACCTGTAAGCAATATAAGATTTGAAAATCTCTCCTTTAAGGTGGCCGGTTACCGGACACCTTCAGCCGGCAACGAGCCGGCGCAGGCCGCAGCTACTGTTGGTGCAGTCATCACTCTTGATTATGCGGAAAAAATAAATTTCCTCGATTGTGAAATTGCTCAGACCGGAACCTATTCATTCTGGTTCAGGAGAGGATGCAGTAACTGCAAAATAAACCATTGTTATATGCATGACCTTGGTGGGGGAGGCGTAAAAATAGGTGAAACGACATTGCGGACAGCTGTTAATGAAATAACAAGTAACATCACGGTCGATAATAATATCATTACCGATGGCGGACATATCTTTCCTTGTGCAGTAGGCATAATTATTTTTCATGCCAGCGATAATAAGCTTACATACAATGAAATATCGAACCTGAGATATTCCGGTATTTCCGTCGGCTGGGTCTGGGGTTATGCTTACAGTCCGTCAAAAAGAAACATAGTCAGGTTCAACCATATCCATCATCTCGGCTGGGGTGAGCTTTGCGACATGGGTGGAGTCTATACGCTTGGCGCTTCAGAGGGAACAGTAGTTTCGGACAATCTGATCCACCATGTTTATTCCTATGATTATGGAGGCTGGGGACTTTACACCGATGAAGGATCTTTTGGCATAACAATGGAAAACAACCTGGTTTATGCTTGCAAGAATTCAGGATTCCACCAGCACTATGGAAAAGAGAACATTATAAGGAATAACATTTTTGCCTTGAATATCAGGGCTCAGCTTCAGGCAACAAGGATAGAGGACCATAGGTCAATATCATTTACGAACAATATAATTTATTTCGATAAGGGGACATTGTTGAGCAGTAACTGGCATAAATTCAATTTATTGAGCGATTACAACTGTTACTGGGACACCAGGACAAAGGATATTAGATTTGCTGACAAAACCTTTTCTGAATGGCAGAAGAGTGGGAGGGACCTGCATTCTATTGTAGCCGATCCAATGTTCACCGATCCCGGGAATTTTGATTTTACCCTGAAGAAGTTTAAAGTTACGGGGAAAATTAAATTCACTCCTTTTGATTACTCCCGGGCAGGTGTTTATGGTGATGAAAGTTGGAAAAAAATTGCAGTTATGGATCAGTCTCTTGCTATAGAGTTTGATAAAAGGGTGAAAAACCTGGAATCCTTAAACAAGAAATGAAACAAACAGGAAAATACCCGAATGAAAATTAATTTTAATAGAAGTACCCTGCTGAAAACAGGATTCCTGGTTACAGGTCTGGCAAGCCTCACCGGTCTGTCAGGCCAGATACCAGAACACCCTAATGTAATCCTTATAATCACCGACGACCAGGGTTATGGCGATTTCGGTTTCACCGGAAACCCTCATGTCAAAACCCCCGAACTGGATAATCTCGCCAGACAGAATATCCGGTTTAATAATTTTTATGTCTGCCCGGTCTCTGCCCCTACAAGGGCCGGATTAATGACCGGAAGATATTCCCTGCGAACCGGAGTAAGAGATACATACAATGGCGGCGCCATGATGGCTTAATCGGAAGTAACAATTGCCGAAGTTCTGAAATCATAAGGTTATACAACAGGTCATTTCGGAAAATGGCACCTCGGAGATAATTACCCGATGCGCCCGACAGATCAGGGATTTGATGAATCGGTAATGCATCTCTCGGGAGGTATGGACCAGCCGGGTGATTTTACAACATGGCCGCGGGGCGACAGCAGCTATTTCGACCCTGTGCTGTGGCATAACGGAAAACAACATAGATACAATGGGTACTGCACAGATATTTTTGCGGGTGAAGCGATAAGGTTTATAGAAGAGAATAAAAATCGGCCCTTTTTCTGTTACCTTGCTTTTAATGCTCCTCACACACCATTGCAGGTGCCTGAGAGCTATTATAAAATTTACAGGAATATAGATCCTTCGGCAGGTTTAGAAAACAACGGGACACCTTTTTCGTAGATGACCGACAAGGACAAGGAGGATGCAAGAAGAGTCTATACCATGGTCACAAATATCGATGATAACGTGGGCAGGCTTATGAAGAAACTTGATGAGCTGAAAATTGCAGAAAATACAGTTGGAATCTTTATGACTGATAACGGTCCCCAGCAAAGACGTTACAACACAGGCATGCGAGGATTGAAATCTTCTGTATATCGCGGGGGTGTCAGGGTGCCGTTCTGGATTAGATATCCGGCTATTAAAAAGAGCAATATCGATATTGATGCAACTGCAGCCAATATTGATCTTCTTCCCACAATTGCCGGCATTTGTAAGGCAAAAATACCTGCCGGCAGGAAAATAGACGGTATAAGTCTCCTGCCTTTTATTGAAGGAAAAGAATCGACAGAGACCAGGACGCTCTTTCTCTACTGGACACGACACTCTCCGGAACTATACTCCAACATTGCATTGCAGAAAGGCAGGTACAAGCTCGTTGGGAATACAGATTATAATTCATCCGCGGATAAATTTGAACTATTTGATATCGAACAAGATCCGTTTGAACAGAACAATATAGTATAAGATCATCCCGACCGGGCAGCTGAAATGAAAAAAGAACTTGACATTACATTCAGTGAACTGGCGGGATCGGAGAACCTTATTGAAAGGCCCCGCATAGAAATTGGCAGTGTTCAGGAGAATCCCGTCATACTGAACCGGAACGACGCTGACGGACAATGGGGTATATGGGATCAGGAAGAGATATACGGATTATGGAGAGTGAAGATCAATGAAGGCAGATACAACCTCAGGTTTAAGTTCATTAAGCCGGTTCCGGCAGGGGGAAGAATGATGGTCGAAGCAGGGGCTTTTATAAACCAGATGAAGAATAACATTAATGAAACAGCTCTCATTGAAATGAAAAATGTTTACCTTCCTTCATTAAAGTGCGATTTTGTGCCTTTCTACTTAACGGGATCCAGAAGGATATTTCATCTCTGGGTTGAATTGGAAAGAATTGATTAAATTGAGTTCGTAGTAATGGGTATCACGGCACCCGGCACCCGGCACCCGGCACCCGGCACCCGGCACCCGGCACCCGGCACCCGGCACCCGGCACCCGGCACCCGGCACCCGGCACATTTAATACTATAAGTAACACACAATAAGAATGAAA
>Ga0209450_10000127_pt1 | contig 43789 bp, 46 predicted proteins | sample FrelakmetLWP11LW_FD_187149 | JGI IMG/M metagenome (GOLD analysis project Ga0209450, IMG submission 187149) | Freshwater lake sediment microbial communities from the University of Notre Dame, USA, for methane emissions studies - LWP11 LW (SPAdes)... | ecosystem: Environmental > Aquatic >...
GTATCTGGTGTCGGCGTTTCATTCGGCGCCGACAGGATTTATGATGTAATGGAGCAACTCGGACTATTCACGGAAATGTCCGGAGCCCCGACAGAGGTACTGGTCCTGAATTTTGGCGATGCTGAACTTCAATATGCTTTAAAGATACTTGATCTGCTCAGGAGAAATGGTCTGAAGACGGAATTGTATCCCGATCCGGTGAAGCTGAAGAAACAGATGTCTTATGCTGATTCAAGAAAAATACCTGTTATTATAATAGCCGGTGAAGAAGAGGTCAGAACAGGGGAGGTCACTATAAAAATGATGTCTTCAGGAGAACAGAAAAGAGTAAAGCTTAATGAACTTGTCTCAAATCTATCTCTGACGCGGATTTAACCTTTCCTGCCGCCTGTCTTGTAACTCATTCAACAGCTGCATTTTGTATTGGTTTTCCGCCTGATAAAACCTTAAGACTTTAGCAGGTGGTAGTACCTCCTTGATATACTGATGAAATTTCATGGAATGTTCAGATTCAAGAACCTCAAGTTCAATAAGCTTATCACCCATTACTGTCATTTCCTTATCGCTGAGCGTAACTGCTTCCTGGTTGAATTTTCTGTAGAGAGCTACTCTTTCCAGCTGGATTTTAGACTTCTTCTCCTGGAAGTCATTATATAAAGGCCAGAATTTTTCAGCCTCAGAAGGAGTAAGTTTTAATCTCTGGGTGAAAAATGCAATCTTATAGGAATCAAGTCTTTCCCGGTTGGGATTCTGAGCTGATACGACCGGCACTGATATGATCATCAATGCAATTAAAACAAAGGCGCCTCTTTTCATTACAATATATTTATAGGATTTCATAGATATCATTCAAATCAACATCTTCAAGTATGAGATAATCAATAATTTCGGCATCGCTTACATCTGGCACTTTTTCATTATATGCTAATGGGTCAGTACCTTCCTCCAGGGTAAGGATATCAAAATCATTAAGATATGAATCAAAAAACTCCTGGAAGCTTAATTCAGGCATCTCTGACGGCTTATCTGCAGGAAGGAAAATATTCAGTGCCGTATAGCTTAAAAGGATCAGTAAAGCAACAGAGGCTGCAACTGCAAGAAATGGCTTCAGCCGGCGGAATAATCCTTCAGGCTTTGGCATCGGTTCAGCTCCGGTTGTCGATAAGATGATCTTCCTGTTAACCTCTTCAAAGTAATTTTCCGGCACTTTGAAGGGACTCTTGTCTGTTATTTCTTTTAAGTCTTTCATCACTTCTTTTGATTGTCAATGTTCAAAAAGGTTTAACTCAATCCCAGCATATGTTCAATTTTTTTTACGGCATGGTGATATGATGCCTTGAGGGCGCCCTCTGAGGTTTTCAGAACTTTGCTCATCTCCTCGTAAGGCATTTCATCAAAATATCTGAGGTTGAAGACAATACGTTGTTTTTCAGGCAGTTGGAGTATTGCATTCTGAAGCCTGATCTGTGCTTCATCACCATCGAACCATGTACTTCCCTCAGCTGAATTAGCCAGGTAGCTTCCAATATCATCAATTGAAAGGGCTGCATTTCTCTTCCTCCTGTTGATAAGGGTAAGGGCTTCATTTGTCGCTATTGCATAGAGCCAGGTATACAGAGCGCTTTCATTTCTGAACTCACCGATGTTTTTCCAGGCATTAATAAAAGTATTCTGAAGTGCATCATCGGCATCTTCGTGAAGTATGACAAGACGGCGGATATGCCAGTAGAGACTGGTGCTGTAGCTCTTCACCAGAAGCCTGAAACCTCTGTTGGCATCCGTCTTCAGAAGCTGAAATATATCCTTATCCTGATCAGAAATTCCCAAGAAAATAGATCTTTAATCCTTTGATGAAAGATAATGCAAAAGGTTTAATCCACGAATATGCCAAACAAATTCCTAAATTTGTAACCATTATAAAAATCTTTATCTGATGGCTCTTCAATGCGGTATAATAGGCATCACTAACGTGGGCAAGACCACAATATTCAACTGTATTTCAAACACGAAAGGTGAAACGAATGCTTTTGCATTCAGCGCGACGAAATCTAACATGGGAGTGGTCCAGGTTCCGGATCCAAGATTGTATGAGCTTGAAAAGCATCAGGTTACCGAGAAGATTGTTCATACTACAGTTGAGATTGTCGATATCCCGGGGCTGGCAAAAGGCTCGAATAAGGGAGAGGGTGTTGGCAATAAGTTCCTCGGCGATATCCGCAATACAGACGCACTTATTCATGTTCTCCGCTGTTTCGATAAAGAGTCTCTTCCTCACATAGACGGTTCGGTGGACCCGGTAAGAGATCTTGAGACCATAGATCTTGAGCTTCAGGTCAAGGATCTCGAATCTGTCGAGAAGAAAATCGAGCGCCTTCGGCGGGCTGCGAAAGCAGGCGACAAAGATGCTGTTCACGGACTTGAGGTTCTTGAGCGCTGCCGTCAGCATATTGAAGGTTTTAACAATGCACGTACTCTTGCCATTAAGGATGAAGACAGAAAATACCTTGATGACCTTTTTCTCCTTACGATGAAGCCGGTAATGTATGTCTGCAATGTCGATGAGAAATCGTCGATTAATGGAAATCATTACGTCGCAAAAGTAAAGGACTTCCTTAAAGACAAAAATGCCGAGATACTTGTAATCGCGGGTGCAATAGAAGCTGAAATAGCGGATCTGGAAAATATTGACGACCGTCTGGCGTTCTTAAAAGATGCAGGCCTCGATGAACCTGGAGTTGATAAGCTTGTGAGGGCAGCCTACAAGCTGCTGAACCTGCAGACATTTTTTACTGTCGGACCAAAGGAGATAAGGGCCTGGACTATAAAGAAGGGAATGACAGCTCCCCAGGCAGCAGGAGTGATCCATAGCGATCTTGAAAGGGGATTCATCAGGGCAGAAGTGATGCATTACAATGATTTTATTACTCTTGGATCAGAGCATGCCTGCAAGGAAACAGGCAAGCTATATATAGAAGGGAAAAATTATATCGTCGGAGACGGCGATATACTGCATATACGATTCAATGTTTAATGAATAACCGGCTGATCATCATAGTGATCCTTTTGCAGGTCCTGTCAGTGAAGTCCATTGCCCAGGAACCAGTAAAGGACGATCTTCTGAAGATTATGGTCGGACGGTTTGGACAGGCAACTGTTTCGATGCCTTTCCCGGGAGCAGGAGAAATGGACGTTATTTCCAGAAATGCTTCAGTTATCTCCCTCAGGGATAATAAACTCAAGATTGTACTGTCACCTCTTACTGTCGGTTGGTTCATATCCCGTAAATATGATTACAGAATTATTGAAACCGACGATAATAAGGGTATCATAACAGCCGGAACAACTAAAGAGGCGATGGAGTGGGACAGTTATCCTACCTATGTCCAGTATGATTCCATAATGCAGAGCTTTGTTGCCCTCTATCCTCAAATATGCCATCTTGATACCATCGGAGCCACAAATTACGGCAAGATTGTACTGGCACTCAAAATCTCCGATAATCCGCTGACTGATGAAGATGAGCCGGAAGCTTTCTATTCTTCATCCATTCATGGAAATGAGACCGGTGGCTTTATTCTAATGCTGCGACTGGCTGATTATCTGCTGAAGCATTATAATACTGAAAGCCGGACAAGGAATCTCGTTGACAACCTTGAGATATGGATCAATCCACTGGCAAATCCCGACGGAGCATATAAGACAGGAAACACTATTTCATCTCCCACACGATTCAATGCCAACGGTTATGATCTTAACAGGAATTTTCCCGATCCGGTCAGTGATAATCCAAATAAGCAGATGGAGACGCTTGATATGATGACATTCATGAAGTCACACAATTTTGTTCTTTCGGCTAATTTTCATGCAGGCAAGGAAGTGGTTAATTATCCCTGGGACAGGTGGGAAAGAAGGCATCCGGATGATGACTGGTTTTATTATATCAGCAGGAAATATGCCGATACGGCCCATATTCATTCGGCAGCAGGTTATATGACCTTCCTGGATAACGGAGTAACCAATGGCTGGGACTGGTACTCGGTTTATGGCGGAAGGCAGGATTATGTTACGTGGGAATTGCATGGCAGGGAGGTTACTATTGAGCTGGATGATAATTATATTACACCGGTTTCACAGCTTGGTTCACTATGGGAGTCCAACTACAGATCACTTATAGGGTTCCTGGGAAATGCCTTATACGGAATTCGTGGCACAGTAACCGACAATATTACCGGGGAGGCAGTTCCGGCTAAGGTCTTTGTTGAAGGACACGATGCAGATAACTCACATGTATTATGCGACACACTTACGGGTGGGTTTACAAGATTGATAGCCACGGGAGCATGGCACCTCAGGTTCACAGCTGATGGTTATTTGACCAGGGTTGTCGATGTAATTGTTGCAGATGAACAAATGACCTGGGCTGACGTAAAGATGGATCCGATCGTAAATCCGATCGATACTGTTACAACTGCAGGACTTTTCATTTACCCGAACCCGGCAAATGAGTTCATTAAAGTAGTGTTACCTGAACGGCAGATAGGAATCGTAGAAGTAATGATTTTCAATTCCGTGGGTATAAATATCAGGCTGAACTCAGTCAATAGTATCGTGCACACTACTGAAGATATACCACTTTATATTAATGTTCAGGATCTTCCGGGGGGAGTATATACTATTATTATACGGAATAGAGCGACAAAAGTTACGGACAAGGCATCTTTTGTGATAGTACACCGGAAATAAATCTTTTCTTGGCGTTGAACATGCTATTGCGGGTTTCCTTAAAAAAACTACTTTTGAACCTTGTTTAATTTTATGCCATTTCAACAGGGCCACGAACGTTTATAATTATATGAAGAGAGAAGAAATTTTGAAAAGGACAGCGATAATTTTTTCAGCAATATTTGTTTTTAATATGGCTCTTGGGCAGGGAGCATATATCCCTCCCGAGAAACCAGTTCTTGTTGTAGGTATTATTGTTGAGCAGCTCAGGTACGACCAGATAGAAAGATTCAGGAACAGATTTGGTGAAAACGGCATAAGGAAGCTCCTGAATGAGGGTACTTTTTTCCAGAACGCCTCATATCAGTATATCCTTACACAATCTGCTCCGGGGCATGCCACCATATCAACGGGTGCTGAACCTTCCTTTCACGGGATCACTTCTGACACGTGGTACCTGCCTCTCAAAAATGAGGAAGTATATTGCACCAAGGACATCAATGTTGATCCGGTGGGAGGAAGCATTGAGGCCGGACTTCATTCACCTTTAAATCTTCAGGCGTCGACTTTCACTGATGAGCTCAAGGTCTCTACGGGAGGGAGGTCAAAGGTGTTTGCAGTAGGGATGAAGGAGAGCTCTGCAATTCTTTCCGGAGGCCACGCTTCTGACGGCACATTCTGGTACGACGACATTTCGGGAGACTGGATCTCGAGCACATATTATATGACTTTCCTTCCATCATGGGTAAATGATTTCAATGCTACCAAATATTCAGAGACGTATCTGAATAATCCATGGAATCTGTCACGGCCGGTGCAGGATTATTTTGATTGTGTTCCTGATTCCAGCAAATATGAAGCTGGTTTCAAGGGGCAGAATTTTTTTCCCTATGATATGAGGAAGCTTAGTTCTAAAGGCAAAAACGGAAAGGATCGTGATTTTTCGATCCTCAGGGCCACTCCTTTCGGGAATACTTTAACCACTGATTTTGCAAAAAAAGTCATCGAAATGGAAAGTCTTGGCAAGGATGATATAACTGATTTCCTTGCAATATGTTACACTTCAACTGATTACATAGGTCACTTGTTTGGGCCGTCATCATATGAGATGGCCGATGCAATAATGAGGCTCGACAAGGATATTGAATCTCTTCTGAAATATCTGAACGACAACATAGGGAAGAAGAATATACTTGTATATTTTACCTCGGCGCATGGGATATCCGAGGTGCCGGCAATACTCGAAGAAATGAAGGTTCCTTCCGGCTATTTCAGGCAGGATCAGGCCCTCTCCCTTCTTAAAAGCTACCTTAAAGCTGTCTACGGCGATGGTGACTGGGTAAAGGGTTATTCGGAAAAGCAGGTTTATCTTAACAGGACACTTATTGAGGATGCCAAGATTCCTCTTGAGGATATACAGAAAAAAGTAGCAAGGTTTCTGATCCAGTTTTCAGGCGTTTCATCTGCATACCCGTATTATGCGTTTGAAGCCAATGATTTCGGCAACGGCAACCTTAAAAGGATCATCAATAATTTCAGTCCCCAGAGATCGGGTGATGTAATCGTGACCCTTAATCCGGGATGGGTGGAAAAGGAAGACAATTATGTGACAAATCATAATTCTCCCTATGAATGCGATTCGCATGTACCGCTGATATGGTATGGCTGGAGTGTAAGCAGGGCTGCGGTTACCCGGAAAGTAAATATGGCTGATATAGCAGCCACTCTTTCTTCTCTTTGTAAGGTGCCATATCCGAATGCCTGCACGGGAGAACCAATGTTTGAATTGTTCAGGTAGATGATAATTTCTCCTCCTTTTTGAAGGAGGAGTACCCCGACGAAAGTCGGGGGGAGATGGTTTAGTCAGTTTTATTAACCACCCTGTCACACCTTCGGCGCGACACCCCTCCTTCGAAAAGGAGGGGAAACTTATTACTTGTATAATTTATCTCTGATCATACAGGCATTGGTCAGCAGCTCAGGATTGCTTTCACACCCGTTGCCCAGAATAATAAGATCTGCTCCGGCATTGAAGATTGCTTCAACTTCCTTTTTATTCCTTATCCCTCCGCCCACGGCAAGAGGCACGGAAATGTTCTTCCTGACAGCGTTTATTATGCTTAACGGAATGTGGCTTGAGGCACCGCTTCCTGCTTCAAGATAGATCATGCTGAGTCCCATCATCTCACCGGCCATGGCTGTGGCGACAACAATCTCAGGCTTGTTTGAAGGTATAGCTTCTGTCTGGCTGATATATTCAACTGATGTTCTGGTGCCGCAGCTTATAAGTATATAGCCTGTCGAAACAAGTTTTTGCCTGACGTCTCTGAGGTAAGGAGCTGCAATGACATGATTTCCGATCAGCAATTCAGGGTTTCTTCCCGATATAAGCGAAAGAAGAAGAATAAAATCAGCCTTACGGCTCAGCTGAAGCAGGTTTCCCGGGAACAAGACAACAGGTATGGAGCAAAGTTCCTTCACAGCATCGATGAGATTATCAATGCTGCTGAAGGTTAAACTGCCTCCGGTCATTATATAATCGGCTTTGCATTTTACTGCCGTTTTGATGATCCTTTGCAGTGATCTGCCGCCGGTTTTGTCAGGATCGAGCAGCAACGCCACGCTTTTCTTTCCCGGAAATTTCTTTGTTCCCATAGTCCTTTTTTGTCCAAACAATCGAATAATTGTCGTACCTGGAATAAAAGAGGTCGAATGATTCGTTTATCTTTTTGGTTTTGACGTATCCTTTTATCTCTCCTGATTCCTTCAATTCAAACGGTTCAATGGTTATATCTTTTCTGAAGTTTATCCCTTCCTTGTCGCATATTTTGTAAAGAGACTCCTTCGCACACCAGTGAATATAAAGATGATACTTGCGCGCGTCGCTGTTTTTCGTCACTTTCTCCTTCCTGTTCAGAAATTTAAAGGCGAAAGCATTAATATTTGAACTCATGTATTCCAGATCGATCCCTACCTTTTCGTCCACGCTTGTAATTATTGCAGTCAGCTTGTGGGAATGTGTTATTGATATAAACCTTGAACCGTCTTTAAGAAAAGGTTTGTTGTTCTTGTTGTAGGCTATTCTTGCATCCTTTCCGAGCAGTTCAGCGAGAAGAGCCCTCACGCTCAGGTACTCGAGCTTTCTGGAAGTACTGGCAAATCCCTTGAAGCGCTTCTTGTCGTCATTATCCAGCACGACAAGATCAAGAAGCATATTGATATCCTCTTCTATCTTCCATACACCCAGGACAGTATTCTCGTTAAGGTAATGTTTTGTAATACAACCCATTTACAGGCATTGAGTTATTAGTCCTTCCATTTCAGGGTTTCAATGATATGAATTATGTCCTTCCTGAAGAATTCATTTACAGGTGCCAGGGAATCGGGATTTGGTTCTGCAAAAAAGTATAATGATCCCCTGAAAAAATGTTTTGTGCTATCTGTTACAAAAAATTGCACAGCCGTGGCTGTACTTCCCTTCAGATCGTAAAGTATTCCAAAGATTTTGCGTTCAGGATCAATGATCATCTGTTCATTGATCGCGTCTGCTTTTGTAATATGATTTTTAATATTTAACCTGTATGTCTGTTCCATCAGGGTGTCAATATCATTTTTGATGTCTAAATATGTCAGATAAATCCTTGCCTTATAAGCCGGGAATTCAATATTGAACCATCCGGGTTCAGCATAAGCCACGGGTTCGAATGATATTTTCCCATATACAGGATATTCAAAAGACAGAGGAAGATCAGCCACCTGCCTGAAATCGCTGTTGAAAGCGATATATTCATGCTCCGGAAGGTCGATCCGGAAATAGCCCTTTGGTCTTGGAACTGCTACTTCCCGGCAACTGCTCAGAATTACCGTGAAGATGAGCAGGAAGAAGAGATTATTCATTCTCAGGTTTGGCATCATCTTTATTTATTTCAACCCTTATCTCCTTTATTCTTCTTCTGTCAGCCGACTCTATCATGAAAGTGAAATTCCGGTATTTTATTGTCTTGTTTTTTGGAGGTATCTCACCTGTAAGCTCCAGTATCAGTCCGGCGAGAGTCTCTGATTCACCCCTTACATAATCGAAAGGATCATCTTCAAGCTCAAATACCTTGTTGAAATCAATAAGAAGGGTTTTTCCCTCAAAAATATAAGTGTTCTCTTCCACTTTCCTGTACATCGGCAGTTCATCATCGCTTTCGTCTGTTATCTCGCCCACTATCTCCTCGAGAATATCCTCTAATGTAATAATCCCTGAAGTGCCTCCGTATTCATCAATGACGATAGCCATGTGGATCTTCTTCAGCTGAAACTCCTTTAAAAGATCATTTATCTTTTTGGTCTCAGGAACAAAATATGGAGGCCTTAAGAGTGATTGCCATTTGAAGCTGGCCGGGTTATTCATGTACGGAAGAACATCTTTGGCATAAAGCAGGCCCTTTACGCTGTCGAATGATTCGGAATATACTGGTATCCTGGAGAATCCGGAATTAATGATAACCGGCATTACCTGGCAGAAATTGTCACTTATATCGATGGCAGTGACATCTATTCTCGGGCACATGATGGCGCTCACGTTCAGGTTGCCAAAATTTACGATCCCTTTAAGGATCTTTTCATCTTCATCCAGATCATCGGATGAAGCAAGCTCAAGGGCATCTGACAGGTCGTCCATACTGATATCCGACCTGTGAATTCTGGTTTTTTTCTTAACTAACGATGAGGAGAAAATAAGAAGATATGCCAACGGACGGAACAACTTTTCAAGGAACAGGAGGATGGGTGCCATGAAGATTGCAGTGGAAACATTGTTCCTCGATGCATAAACTTTAGGCATTATCTCACCGAAAAAGAGTAGAAGAAAGGTAATTATTACAGCCTGCACTATGAATCCAAGGACGGGAGATTCTGTGAAGTCGAACATCCTGCCACTGATAAATGCCGATAGCAGCACGATTGTAACATTTACCGTATTGTTTCCGACAAGTATAGTGCTCAGAAGCTTTTCCGGCATTTCATAAAGCTTCATTACATTCTGGGTTCTTTTTGATTTGTCGTTCCTGAATTTTTCAATATCCTCAGGCCTCAAAGAAAAATAAGCCACCTCAGAGGCTGACATGAGGGCAGAGACTGATAAAAGGCCTGCCAGCACTACAAATCCAATAATAACTTTTATATCGGGGGTATGAACAACAACTCCTGATAAAAGTGTCAAATATGGAAATGCCAAGCCCTCTTCCAACTGGATCGATTTAATTAAAACTCTTAGAACGGCAGGTCATCTTCACTCTGTGCTGCACCGGGAATTTCATTGAATGGTCCTGCCTGTCCGGCATCATGATTATTTGAGCTGCTTTTTGGATGATAGGCAGCACCCGGTTCATTGATTTCAGATTGCCCTCCTTTTTCCTGGGCAGAGTTTCTGCCGGAATCCGGAACAGTATTCTGCCCCTGCTTCTTTTCAAGGACAAGCATTGTATCTGCCAATATCTCCGTTATATACTTATTATTGCCATCCTTGTCAACATATGATCTGGTTTTGATCTTGCCGACAATATAAAGCTGAGATCCCTTTTTGACAGTTTTTTCCGCAACTTCAGCCAGTGAACGCCACAATACAATATTATGCCATTCGGTGGATGTAATTGTCTCGCCCTGCTGATTCGTATAGGTTTCACTGGTGGCAAGAGGAAACGTAGCTTTGGCAACTCCCTTGTCAAAATACCTTACAACTGGATCTTTCCCGACGTTGCCGACAAGTATGACTTTATTGATTGACATGTAGTTATGTAATAATTGTTTAATTCAACACAGGAGTGTAAAGTTAAGAAAAAAAAGGCTTTTTACAACCGCAGGGCTATTTAATGGCAAAATTCGGAATTTTTTGCTTATAACTGGTCTGCGGGAACGATTCTGACCTGTAGGTCCACCGTTTCAGGACAGGACTAAGAATGAGTCAGGGTTTGTCTATTTCATTGTATTTTAGGCAATAATAAAATCAAAAAAAAAAAATTATTACGTAAGTGTTTCAATTTAAACAAATAATATTTCTATATTTGCAGGGTTGAAAAAAAGAATACTCGAAATAATTTGTTGAATTTTAAACTTCAAGTAAAATGACTAAAGCAGACATTGTTAATGAAATTGCCAAGAACACTGGTATTGAAAAGGTAACAGTACAAAAGACTGTAGAAGCCTTGATGGAAACTGTAAAACATTCGATGGTAACTGGTAATAACGTTTATCTCAGGGGTTTTGGAAGCTTCATCGTTAAGAAAAGAGCCAAAAAAACCGCAAGGAATATTTCAAAGAATACTACCATAATTATTCCTGCACACAATATCCCAGCTTTCAAGCCGGCAAAATCCTTCATTACCAAAGTTAAATCACACGTTAAGAAATAACCCTGTATGCCAAGCGGTAAAAAAAGAAAAAGACATAAGATGGCCACTCACAAACGCAAAAAGCGTTTGCGGAAGAACAGACATAAGAAGAAATAACAGATCATTGAGTGGTCTTTGATTGAACAGATAAACCTAAAGGTCCCTTGATCTTTAGGTTTATTGTATATATGTGTTGATAATAATACAATATATTAACTCAGATTAATATAGGAAGTGGCAAATAAGGATCTCATCATTGATGCAAGTGATTCCGAGGTCTCTTTAGCGTTGTTGGAAGACAAGCAGTTAATTGAGTTAAACAAGGAAAAACGCAATATCAGGTTTTCAGTAGGGGATATTTACCTGGGAAAGGTGAAAAAAATCATGCCCGGACTGAATGCCGCATTTGTCAACGTAGGATATGAGAGGGATGCGTTTCTTCATTATCTCGACCTTGGAGCCCAGTTCAGAACCCAGCAAAAGTACTATCTCTCGGCTTTGCAGAAACAGGGGAAAGTGGTCCCTGTTCATAAATTCAAGCCTGAACCCGATATTGACAAGGACGGCAAGATAACCGACGTTCTTACCCAGGGACAAACTGTGATTGTCCAGATAACCAAGGAGCCTATTTCAACAAAGGGACCCAGGCTGGCCTCGGAAACCTCCCTTGCCGGCAGGAACCTTGTGCTGATCCCTCACTCTGACAAAGTCTCAATTTCTTCGAAGATAGAGAATCCGGAGGAGAAGAACCGCCTTAAATCACTTCTTCAGAGTATCAAGCCGAGAAACTATGGAGTTATAGTGAGAACCGCCGCAGAAGGCAAAAAGGTGGCAGTGCTCGATGCAGAGCTCAGGGAGCTTGTCAGGAAATGGGAATCGGCTTTCTCATCAGTAAAAAAAGATATAAAAACACCGCGTCTGTTCATTGGTGAGATGAACAGGACCTCGACCATCCTGCGCGATATGCTGAATGTTACCTTCAACAGCATTTATACGAATGATGCTTCCCTTGCAGATGATATACTCAGGTATATCAAAGAGATAGCGCCTGAAAAGTCAAAGATAGTAAAGGTATACAAGGGAACCATCCCGATATTTGACCACTTTGGCGTCAACAAGCAGATTAAAGCTCTGTTTGGCAAGACAGTATCGTTCAAGCATGGAGCATACCTTATTATAGATCATACTGAAGCCCTTCATGTTATCGATGTGAACAGTGGCAACCGGTCACGAAAAGGCAACGACCAGGAACTGAATGCCCTGGAGGTGAACATGGAAGCGGCGACGGAAATTGCGCGCCAGCTGAGGCTCAGGGATATGGGCGGAATAATTGTGGTCGACTTCATCGACATGCAGACATCTGAAAACAAGCAGACACTGTTCGACAAGATGAAAGAAGTGATGGCAAGCGACAGGACCAAGCATAATATCCTTCCGCTTACCAAGTTCGGCCTCATGCAGATAACCCGACAGAGAGTACGGCCCGAGATGAACATTGTTACAAACGAGAAATGTCCTTCCTGCCAGGGGACCGGAGAAATAAAACCGACCATCCTGTTCACTGATGAGCTCCAAACCCAGCTCGCATTTATCGTTGATAAAATAAAGACTAAGAAACTGATACTTAATGTCCACCCCTTCGTATCTGCATGGCTGAAGAAAGGATTATTTCCAATGTACAGGAGATGGAACTTAAAATACAGGATCAGTCTTAAAGTGCAGCCGGCAACATCATACCATATGCTCGAATATCATTTCTACGACAGGGATGAGAATGAGATAGATCTGACGTAGATCAGATCCGGATTGAAACTTTCCCTGGCCTTTATTGTTATCCGTTTAATTACTTTTACATAGAAATAATATCTTGTTATCCATATGAAAAGGCTGTTATCCACTCTGTTTGCAATTATCTCACTCTCACTCTCATTCTCCATCAGGGCTCAGGTCTACGATCCTGTTACATGGTCTTTTTCATATGAGAAAAAGGGAGCAGGGATCTATGATCTGCTATTTGTTGCGACCATTGAAGAGGGCTCCCATATCTATTCGATGGATGTTCCTGCAGGAGGCCCGATTCCGACATCATTCAGTTTTGATACAGTTTCAGCCTTTGATTTTGATGGAAAGGCTTTTGAGGCGACTGTCCCGGAAGAGAAGTTTGATGAAGCCTTTGGATTCAGGATAAAAACCTTCAGCAGCAAGGCCGAATTCAGGCAGAAGATAAAATCTGAAACATCAGATTTTGTTGTAAAGGGTTTGGTGAACTTCATGTCGTGCAATAATACAACATGCTCTCCTCCAAAGGATGTGGAATTTGAAATTCAAATTGGACAAGGCTCGGCGGCAGCCAAAGCTGATATCAAGGCAGACAAACCAGAAGCGACCGGCTTATGGAAATTCTTCATCGGTGCATTTCTTCTTGGATTGGTGGGTGTTTTAACACCATGTGTTTATCCGATGATACCCCTTACGGTGGCATTTTTTACCAGGGATGCAGGAAACAGGACAAAAACGATCCTTAATGCACTTCTTTTCGGATTGTCCATAATGATCATCTACACTTTGCCCGGAATTATTATCTCGATCACAGGCGCCGGAGCAGGTTTTGCAAATGCATTAAGCACTCACTGGATAGCCAACGCTATCTTCTTCCTGCTCTTCCTTGTCTTCGGTATCTCCTTCTTAGGGGCTTTCGAGATCATGCTCCCGAACAAATGGGCTTCAGGCGCCGATTCCCGGGTGGATAAAGGAGGTATCCTGGCTTCATTTTTTCTGGCATTGGCCACAGTAATCATTTCATTCTCCTGCACAGGTCCCATCGTCGGAGGCCTGCTGGTGGAAGCCGCAAGGGGAGATTCTCTGAGACCGACGGTAGGCATGTTTGCGTTTGGACTTGCATTTGCGGTTCCCTTTACATTGTTTGCGCTATTCCCGTCTCTGCTTAGCAAATTACCCAAATCGGGAGGGTGGCTGAACTCTGTCAAGGTAGTTCTGGCATTCATTATGCTGGCTTTCAGCTTGAAGTTCCTTTTGACTATTGATACCGTTTATTCTTTCAACCTTATTTCCAGGGATATATTCCTTGCAATCTGGATCGTGCTCTTTACATTTCTGGGCCTCTACCTGATGGGGAAAATAAAATTTTCTCATGATAGCGATATCCCATATATAGGTACGTTCAGATTTTTTCTAATCGTGGCAGTATTCTCTTTTGTGGTGTACCTTTCTACAGGACTGTTAGGAGCTCCGCTCAAAGGTCTTTCACCTTTCCTGCCATCGCAGGAGACCTCATGGTTTAATAAAGCGCAGGCTGCGAAGGAAAATAGCGTTCCTGTACCGTCAGTATTGTCTCCGGTTATTAGCCAGCTTTGCAGCGATCCAAAGCATGGAGACAAGTTTAAAATGCCGCTTGGTCTGTCAGGTTACTTTGATCTAAAACAGGGCCTTGCATGTGCCAGAGAGCAGGGGAAACCCGTACTTATCGATTTCAAGGGACATGCATGTGCAAACTGCAAATTGATGGAAGCTAAGGTTTGGTCAGATCCGGGAGTGCTTCGCCGGCTTAGGGAAAACTTCGTGATCATTTCACTTTATGTTGATGACAGGACTCAGCTTCCTGAAAATGAATGGTTTATTTCTGAACTCGATGGGAAGCAAAAGAAGACGATAGGCAAGCAGAATGAAGATATTGAGATTTCCAGGTACAAAACAAATGCCCTGCCGCTTTATGTGATTACTGATTATGAAGGTAATCCTCTCATCAAGCCAATGCCTACAAACATGAATATTGCAGAATACAGCAAATGGCTTGATAAAGGTGTGGAAATGTTCAGAAGTAAATACTAGAATTTTCCGAATTTGAATAACAGCTTGAAAGTCAGCGATCTGAGCGATTCAATATCAGTGGTGTATGATTCCGAGCTCTTCAGTTCAAATGGCGTAGTGAACCTGTAGGTTATCCCGGCTGCCAGGCGCAAGGACTTTGTAAGATTCAACTCAACCTCTGCACCAGGCTCCAGTATCAGGAAAGTCTGAAATTCATCAAACATATTTCCTACCAGGAACTCTTCATCACTGTACATCTGGGAAAATCCTCCTGCTCCCATAAGTACCGGGAATGAAGCATGTATCGGGAAGCGCGGCAGAACAATTGCCTCAATGTACAATCCTCCATAACCACCCATGAGGTAAATATCACGATCAGATATTGCATCATGGCGGTATTCACTGAGAAATTCATTGATTCCCATGCCAACACCAACTGACCGCATGGGGAGCCATGTAACCTTCTGGCCGAAAACCAGTGTTTTTCTGCTGTCGATACCTGAATATCCAAGTGAGATAGCCCCGTATTTTCCTCTGGATTTGTCCTTACCCAACAGTGTTTTAATATCTTTATCTTTATAATATTGAAATACAGTATCCTGAGAATAAGATAATGTTATTGTCAGGAAAAACATTGATGAAAGGATTAGTGTTTTTTTCATTTTATTAGTTTTTGTTTTGTTAATTCCATTTTATATAAAAACTATATCTCAGAATACCGCTATAAATGCTAATCTTTAAGGTAGCAACTATTTGTGTTTTATTATTCTTCCTGATCCGGTGATTATCTGGTCAAAATTGGGATCCCCGATTACATGTATATTTCCGCTTCCGGAGATATGTCCGTTCAGGTAAGTCTCAATATTTGTATACGCATCGCCTGATCCTGAGATTGTGATATTTGCAGATTGCACAGTGAAGTTAAATGCATGGATATTGCCGCTTCCTGAGATTCTGAGATGCTCAGTCTCACAGTCTCCGTTTAAAGTAATTTTACCTGAACCACTGATTTGGATATCAGAATTCACGCAGAATAATTCACTGATAGCGATGCTGCCGGAACCCGACACCGTTAACTGGCTGTCATCGCAGATTGCCTGATGAACTGATAGATCTCCTGATCCGCTGATCTTTAAGGTTACTGTTTCACCTGCCATTGTGTCTGCAGATAATTCACCTGACCCTGAAATGGTTGCACCCTTCAGATTGGGTGATGAAATTGTAATTAATGGCTGTTCGGTACAATCCAGACAAATGCTTCCCGGTTTTGTTCTGATTTCAAGAAATCCGTCATGGACATGGGTCTCTATGTACTCTATTATATTTTGTTCTGCCCTGATACTGGCACCAAGCGTGTCAGCTTTTTTGTAAACTACTTCAAATGAGGTGGAGTTTTGGATCTGATCAAAGGATGTCAGCCGACGTCTTTCCACTTCAATAATCCCGTTGCCATTGACACAAAAAAGGTCCTTAACACAGGAAGTGAGAATTAATAGAAGCAATCCTGCTGTCAAAAAAATTATCCTGTTTTTCATCTGATGATGGATATTAATGATCTTGTTTCGATAATGTGGTGGAATTCTGTTAGGTTGTTCAGATTAGTGGTTATTTTAAATAAATATTGCCTCTTGTGGCATCAATATTGACTTTAACTTTATCAGGGCTTTTGCCCACGGTACCATAGGTCATATATTCTTTCTTCTCCTCATCAAGAGTCTTTTTCTCAATTTTGGAATTTCCTTCAGGCAATACCAGGAATGTATTTGCATGCTTTATATCCAGAGTGTAAGATAATGCAGGATCAAATGTAAGGTCAATATCCGTATAAGATGAGTTGATGGTTACCATTTCGGTACCTTTATTCAGAAGGTTTGCCCTTATACTGCCATATTTTGTAACCAGGTTAATCTCCTTCTCCATTTCATCGATCCTGAAGTCAGTAAAATATGAAGTGCCTTTCAGTGATTTTACCTTGCCGATGAAGAATTTGTCACGTCTTGAATCAGTATTAATATTTTCTGCCTTTTCCAGATCGAAACGTGAAGATACTGAGTTTATTGAGAGGTCTTTTGATTCCCCGATCATCACCTCCGAGAAAGAAGCATTGATATGTCCTTCATTTATCCTGTTTATGGTTGCATCGCAAAATGCCAAATCCATATCATCTGCCAGGTTCAGCGAGTTTGCCTTGAATGATCCGTTGGAGAGATTAAGTGAGAATTTGCCTGTAGTATTTTCCATATATACATTGCCGTATCTGTTGGTAATTTTGATATTCAGGTACTCGGGAACATTTATGGAATAATTGATCTGTATCCTTGAATCATAAGGTATCAGTTTGCCAGTCATACCTTTGAAGCTTTCTAAGAGCATGTTGATATTCTGCTTAAATTCAGTCACAGCCCTGACCAAGTAACTTGTTTCCAGGAAATTAATGTCTATGCCTTCCATAAGTTTACGGAGCCTGTCGGTCTTCGAAGCGGTTGCTTCGATCTCCGTTTTTATCGAGACGGAATCCTTTTGCCATGGCGTAATATGGATGGTTCCATATTTATTACTGACTTCAAGGGTCACCTCCCTGCTTACAGGGCAGGACTTTTGAAAGGTCCTTCTCTCACTGAATGATTGGCCGGGAATGATTCCTGTAATTAGCAGGGATATAATTATAGAAGTATATAATCTATAGTTCATGGCTTATGGTATTTGTCTGATTGTTTTCATCCTGCCTGAGGACTTCAAGCATATCTTCAAGAATGCGCAGCTTGATCCTGTAGTTATTGATGAGCGCTTCAATAACCTCTTGGTTAGCAACATTGTCTTTAAGATCCTTCCTAATGTCAGCACAGAGGCTATCGATTTGGGCAAGATCAAAATCGAGTTCTTTTTCAATGTCGGGATAGCCAGATAGCAATGGTTCTGCTTCAGTATAAAGAGTTTTTACCAGGTTATTGTAATAAAGTTCTGTCTCCATAAGCTGGGGATTGCCTTTTATCAGAAGCAGGGAAGCCTCTCTCCTGAAGCCAGTAGCATCATGGTTCAACTGTTTTATATAAAAAAGTGCAGACGTGGTGAGGATGATAATGATCATTGCGGCTGCAGAGATCCATCTTACCCTGAGGGGCCTTTTCCCATGAAAATCTTTTCTGATGTTTTGCCATATGATGGGAGATGGAATATGCCTGTCGAGATCCTCCCGGTTATTTTTTATGAAATCTTCAAGTTTGTCCATAGCATTAGTTTTTTTTCAGCATCCTTCTGAGTTTCTCTTTCGCACGGGAATACTGGGATTTCGATGTTGAATCTGAAATTCCAAGTATCTGTGCGATTTCAGTGTGATCATATCCCTCCAGGAGATAAAGTGTAAGAATGATCCTGTAGCCATCGGGTAATTGTTCAATTGCATTGAAAATCTTGGTTGTATCATATTGAATATTATTCTCTTCTTCATAAACATCGACCGGTATAGTTTCACAGAGAATAAGATCAGCCTTTTTCTTCCTGAGCTGGTTTATACATCTGTTTATCAGGATGCTTTTAAGCCACGCCCCGAAAGTTGATTCGAATCTGAAAGACCCTATATTCCTGAAACACTCCAGAAATGCCTCCTGCATAACGTCCTCGGCATCTTCACGATTATTCATCATCCTGAATGCCAAGTTGAACATGGCTCTTGAATATAGTTTGTAAACCATGAACTGGGCCTTGCTGCTTCCTTTCCTGCACTCCTCTACTAAAGGAACGGGAATACTTTTATCATGATAATCCACTTTGTTCACTTACCTGATGATAATGACAAGAGATTAAAACAAGGGTTGCATATTTTGTAAAAGATTTTTTATTTTCCCCCTCAAACCGGGAAAGTTGATCAGATATATCCCGGCCATGATAATCAGAACTGACACCAGCATTGATGAGGTCAGTTGCTCACCATCGGCGATTCCCCATATTGTGGCCACAATAGGAACGAAATAAGTTACCATGGAAGCAAATACCGGCGATGTATCGCGTATGAGAAGATAGAACATGGCGAGGGCGAGGGCGCTCCCCATGATAGACAGGATAGCGATAAAACCAAGATTTCTTACCCAGTGAGCGGTTTCTGTGGCAGCGTGAATATCAGTGGAAAGAAAAATTGCTATTGCAAAGGGACTGAGAATGAAGAATGCGAGCGCTGTAAGCTGCAAGCCATTTATCCCCTGTAGTTTGCTAACCTCATTCGAGCTGATGCCATAAAGAATGGTTGCCAGTACTACAAAAAGTCCATAAAAGTTGAAAGTTAATGGTCCGCCGTAAAGAAGTCCCACGGCTCCGAGAAGTCCCAGGAACACTCCTGCCACCTGCGATCTGATGACCTTCTGCCTGTAAAACATGATCCCAATGATAAGGGTAAAGACAGGGCTCAGTGCGTTCAGCATACCCGCCAGTGAACTGTCGATCCTGGTCTGAGCCAGCGGAAAGAGAAAGGCAGGGATGCCGCTTCCGAAGAATCCTATAATTGCTATTGAAAAAATATTGGAGCGGTTAACCTTCGGCAGGTTTCGTAAAGCTACCGGTAGCAGGCTGAGGGCAGCTATAATTATCCTCAGCGATCCGATCTGAAAGGTGGAAAAGGACTGGAGCCCCTTTTTCATCAGGATATAGCTGGTCCCCCAGATAAGTGAGAGAAGTGCGACAATGATCCAATGCCATATCTTTCTTTTGCCTTGCATAATTTAAATTCACAAAAATAACAGAAGAAGCGATACAGGATCTGCCTGTTCGTGACTTTTTAATTTTAAGCCTGTTCGCCACATTAAAACCGCAATTCATCCATTTTTTTCCGGCACTGGTGAAAATGAGAAAAAAAATATTGCTTTTTGTAAGATTTTAGTATATTTTTACAATAGCTTTCAGTTCGTATATAAACCTATCTGAAAATGAAGCGCGCTGTACTGATCTTTTTAGCATTAGTGTTTACTTTATCTGCATCTTCGCAATATAAGCAGGATGTAATTGCAAGTGCCGGAGGCTATAATACCGCTTCAGGTATTTCAATAAGCTGGACTCTTGGTGAGACTATAATCCCGACTTTTAAATCAACAGATAACACGTTGATCCTTACACATGGATTCCAGCAACAATTGATCGTTACAGCAATCGAGGAAAACCTGGAGACACTGGTTGACATAACAGTATATCCTAACCCGGCAAGTGATAATGTTAATCTCATATTCGATAAGGCACTTGACGATGAGGTAAATCTCATGGTGATCAGCTCTCAGGGCACACCTGTCAGGACAATGATAATTGAAGCAACGACTATCGAAAAACAGATAAACCTGCAGGACCTTCCGGCAGGAGTATACTATCTTAAACTGAGCAAAGGAAAACTTTCAAACGTATATAAAGTTGTAAAACTTTAAAGAAGCTTTTACTGTCCAAAAGCAATTTTTCCATTCTTTTCATGGCTGCCCCGACCTTCAAAGTCGGGGCTTTCTTATAAGGATATGTATACATTATGTTCATATTAACCTAACTAGATCTTATATCATTCTGATCACTTAAATTTTGTAATTTAAGTTTCCGGTTTGCAATTATTTACTAATTTAAGGGTGCAAATAAATTATTCAAACTCTATGACATATTCGCTGATAACCTGGATATCATTAGCAGTTTTACTTCTTGCTGGCTGTGCACCAATCGGATCAATAGCAAGTCATGAACTCAAATCAGGGTATTATAAATTTAATTCAGAGAAGATTGCAGACACGAAAGTGTATGCTGAAGTCTATGAAGATTCTATAATATTTTTTCATTTGAAAGAAACAGTTTCCGGAAAACCTGATCCTTCTTCCGGGATTGGCTCAAAAATAAGTAGTATAGGACCGGATAATGATCTTTATGGTAGCAGATTTGTTAAAAAATCAATTGAGGTTGATCTCTCAACAATACTTACTAAACTTCGCCCTGCCATGTCCGGTGTACCAGCACAGTTGAATTCTAACTTAAATGCACTGATATATCTGGGTGCAAGAAATGATATTTATAAAATTAAAACTTACAATTCTGTTTTAAATAAGCGTAATTCATCAGTTAAGCATTTTGGTTATGACGCTGGTATCTTTGCAGGAATTGGTATTGTACCAGTAAATCCAACTGTAACTAATGATTTTACCAGTCTTGAATATGATGGTATAGTTTTTCAGAAGGGGATTGGTGTGTTTATTACAATAGATAATGCTTCAGTTGGCTTAACGCTGGGATTTGATAATCTAATTGGCGGCAATTCAATAAATTGGATATACAATAATAAGCCATACCTAGGTCTTACCATTGGAATTGCCAACTTCTGATAACATTTTAATTTAGATTATCATTTTTTAATTGTTAATGTTACTAATTGAAAGCAATTTTTCCATTCTTTTCATGGCTGCCCCTGATGTTAAAGTCAGGGGCTTTTTTTTAAAGTTAATTAGTGTTAAATCAGCAGTTTCGACAAATCAAAGGCCCGCAATTTAGTTATATTGCATTGACAAAAAACACCGGGGAATGAAGAAATTCTTTTCAGTTCTGATTACACTTCTGTTTTTAGCGGGTTGCGGCACAAGCGAGGAAAAGCTCGCGAAACAGGCGGATAGAATACACCGCGATATACTTACGGTAGATACCCATTGCGATACACCAATGAGATTCATGGAAGACAGCTTCGACCTTGGCGTGAAACATGATAAGGGCTGTGTCGATTTTCCAAGGATGAAAGAGGGTGGTCTTGATGCTGAATTCTTTGCTGTATTCATCGGACAGGGTCCAAGAAATGATTCAGCCAACAGCCGGGTACATAGTGAAGCACTTGCGATTATGGATGCAATCCATAAAAATGTGAAAAAAAATGCATCTATGGCAGAGATTGCACTGTCCCCGGATGATGCATACAGACTGAAAAAGAGCGGCAAAATTGCTGCATTCATCGGAATTGAAAACGGATATCCTGTTGGCAAGGACATCATGCATATCAAGGAGCTTTATGATCGTGGTGCAAGATATATTACACTTTGTCATTCAGCCAATAATGATATTTGTGACTCATCTACCGACCCGGCCGGACCTGAGAATAACGGCCTCTCTGCATTTGGTGCTGAGGTGGTCAGGGAAATGAACCGGCTCGGAATGATGGTGGATGTCTCTCATATTTCCGACAAATCATTCTTTGATGTCATCAATACTTCAAAGGTTCCGGTAATAGCCTCTCACTCTTCGTGCCGTTCACTTTGCTCAAGTCCCAGAAATCTTACCGACGATATGCTTCAGGCTCTCAAGTTAAATGGCGGTGTCATCCAGATATGCATTCTCAGCAATTATATCAAGACGCCCGAACCCAACCCTGAACTGGATGCCAGAATGAAGGAACTGAGGGAAAAGTATGGCGATTTCAGCAAGCTTACCGATGAGCAAAGGAAAGCAATGCGGGATGAAAGATGGGCGATCTGGAACAAATACAGGAAACTGGCAACAGTATCGGATGTTGTCGATCATATAGACCATGTTGTTCAGGTTATCGGGATTGATTATGTGGGAATCGGAACCGATTTTGACGGCGGGGGAGGTGTTGACGGCTGCAGGACAGCTGCCGAGATGAAAAACATCACAATCGAGCTGCTGCGCCGCGGCTACTCAAAAGCCGAAATAGAAAAGATATGGGGCGGAAATGTAATGAGAGTATTCCGTGAAGCGGAAAGAACAGCTCATAGCTCCTAGCAATACAATTACTAATATATCGAGCCATGAGCCTACAGCCATGAGCCTTTAAATTTTCACTCTTGAATATCTGAGGGTTTTAATCAACCAATCAGGAAGTGTTTTATTTGGATCCCTTTTCTTCAGATTGAGATACCATCCGAACTTTTTCAGAATCGGTATCCGGTGTGTTTCGACAAACTCGATGAGAGTGCCGTCGGGATCTTCAACATAAGAGAAATGGCCGGCTGCTTCTCCCATGTCAAAGCTGTTTCCTTCGTGACTTTTTTTACTGTCGACCCTGAACGGAAATCCTTTGTCGCTGCAGAAGGATTTCAGGTCATCCATATTGCGGATGTCGAAGCAAAGGTGAATAAATCCAAGATCACCCCAGAAGCGTTCTTCAAATATTTTCTTTCCGGGTTTTCCAGGTGTACAGATAAGCTCAATTTCGCTCGTTCCGAAAAGCTTGCTGAAAGGTCCGGCTACCGGCTGCGATCTTTTAAGCAGCACTCTCCTGACCTCCTGTGATCCACCGGGAAGGATTGCCAGGTCGGGGAATACTCCCGTTTTATCATATGCAACTTCATCATAACCGAGGATGTCTGAGTAAACAACTTTCGCTTTTTCAATGTCAGAAACTCCAATAATTGCGCCATAAGAGCCCCCGGAAACCTTATTTTCTTTCATGAACCAATCGGTTCCTCCGACCATATGAAAGATATTTCCGAAAGGATCCTTCACAAAGAAGCTTTTTGCTCCTGAAGGATCATCTTTAGGCTCACCATGCAGGGTGACTCCTTTGCTGTTGTAAAAGGAGTATGACTCCATGATGTTTTTAACTTTCATTTTGCAGGCGATGATCCCCAGATCTCCGAGTTTTATTTCACTGCTTACAGGCAAAGGCTCCCTTCCCTTGTACTGCCATACCTCGAAACCGCCTCCGCTCTGGAGGTTAAGTGCAAGAACAGCATGCCTGCTTCTGGGCTGACCTCCTGTATATGGAAGCATAAGTTTTGCTTCTGCTTCATCCTCAAAAATCCTGCAATCCATTCCGAACTGGCTTATATACCATTTCCATGCCTCACCAAGGCTTTTTACCCCGATTCCAACCTGCTGAATACCGCAGATAACATATCCTTTCATTTCTCTGTACGTTTTATAATTAAGTCGATTTTACCTTATCCCCGATCCTGTAAAAGAGCCATGGCCATATTCTTCTGATATACAGAATACTAAGTTCACTGCTGCCAACAAGAATTTCCCTTTTGTTCCTGGCCAATCCATTTATGATAATTCTGGCAGCCTTTTCGGGAGATATTCCCCTGTCGAGGCCCGGATCCATTTTTCCTTGCTCTTTCCCTCCGGCATCAAGTGCGTGAAATGAGATATTCGTTCTTACCCTGCCCGGAATAATAACAGAGGTCCTGATATTATTATTCTTGTTCTCAAGAAATAGAGTTTCGAAGAATCCATGCAGAGCCTGCTTTGAGGCTGAGTAAGCTGAACGCAGAGGGAAACCGAATCTGCCTGAAATGCTGCTTGTTGCAGCTATATGCCCGGATTTCTGCTTTATCATATAGGGCAGCACAGCTTTTGTAAGCGCGATTGTTCCGAAATAATTAATCTCGAAGATTTTTCTGTCGAGCCATAATGGGGTTTCTTCAATTCTTGCCCTCTGGCTTATTCCACCAATATTCATGAGGAAATCGATTCCTCCGAGTACCTTTATCTGCTGAGACGCAAGATTTTCGATCTCTGATGTTTCAGCAAGATCGAAAGGAGCACATGTCACATTTGGTGATCTGTCGAGACATGCTGATTTAACCCTGTCAAGTCCGGCGCTGTCGTTTGAAGAAATGACAATTTTTGCACCTCTTCTTGCAAACTCATAAACAAGCGCTTCTCCGATTCCTGAGGATGCACCTGTTATCCATACTTTTTTACCTTCAAAAATGTTTTTTCCCCTCATTGCTCAAAGACTTGCTACGAGGTTAACGAGCTCATTATAGTTTTTCTTGAGTTGAACGTACTCAATATTATTTTTCCAGATATAGTATCTGATCCTGAATCCGCCAATAATACGCATCAGAATGAGATAGTAATTCCATGCGAACAGACCTGCCAGGGGTAGTGAAAAGAAGATCAGCAATGCAACCCACCAGGGATGGATGAAAACAAGCATGAGTGCAAGAATAACAGGTGTCAGAACTAGTGAAATTGCAAAAGAAAATCCGAATTTGATGGAAGAGCGGAATTGAACATCTTTTATTTTCCGGCTCTGCAGATTGGGAATTTCAAGAAATATCATATTGAAGATATTCCCGAAGAGGAAAAGCGGGAAAGTTGCTATCAGTCCCAGAGATCCTGCAAGAAGCCATCCCAGGGGATGCTTTTTCTTAGATAGAAGCCTGTAACTTGTCTTCAGTTCATTTGCTTTCTGCCTGACCATCAGGCTTAAAGAACATATTTTTTTATAGAAAGGAAGATCTGTGACCTTAAGACGGTTCATCTTTTCTATAAGGATCCTGTCCCTGAATAATTTGGGTAGTTTTAAATTGTCACTGTACCGGCCGTTGATGATCGTTCTTAGCTCATCGATTGCTTCATAATCCTCCTCTGATTCAATGTGAACAATTATTTTTTTTATCTCGGAGGCGAGCCTGCTGCGAAGTTCATTGAGAGCTATTTCAGGACTCTGCCTGTATAGGTCATGATATTCGGAAACCTCGATTGGTTTCCCATAGATCACGGTAAGCACCTGCCTGTAGCGCGTGTAATGGCTGAATTCAAGTCCGACTGGTATAATCTGGATGTTAAGCTTGAAATCTGAAGCCTCTTCAGCCTGGAATGCAACCCTGCAGATTCCCTTTTTAAGCTGACGGAGCCTCCGGTAGCCTTCATGGTTGCCTTCCGGTAGTATTATAAGGCCGCGTTTATTCCTTAATACATCAATCGTTTTATCGAATATTGCATCATTACCTTTTACGCTCCTGAATCCGTCCCTGATCCTGTAAACAGGAAGCATTTTAAGGGCATACAGTATTTTCGCGATGAACTTATTTCTAAAAACATCGGCACGTGTAAGGAATATCGGCTGACCCTTTAATGGAAAAAGAACCGCCAGTGCATCCATAAGTGCATTCTGGTGGTTAGGTGCAAAAATCAGATGCTTGTCGGGTTTGACATTGTCACGTCCCAGCACAATAACCTTTCTGTAGAAAACATTATCATGCCAGAATCCGACGGTCTTTTTCAGGATTTGATATCTTCCTGAATACTTCTCGATATTTTCCTTACCCATTCCTAAGATACCTCTGAAAGATTCCTGAGATCAGGATCTCTGAGGAGATGCAAGTTATGAAAAATGGATTTCCTGGCGGGAAATTTCTGAGAATTTAATTTGATTCAAGACATATTTAAGTCTTTATACTACCCTTTAGATATCATCAAAATCATCCTGCCAACTGTCAATTATCCGCCTCTCTTTTTTTGTCGGGCGGCCAGTGCCTTTTTCCCTGTAGCCAACCGATCCAGAACGGTTAATATTGATTTTCATCTTTTCGCTTTCCGGAGTGATATCTTCCAGGTAGTTTGCTGCCAGTTTGGCCGATACACGGTTTTCAACAGGTTCCTTTACTTTATAGATATAGATAACCGGCGGCTTTTTCACCGTCAGCATTTCATTTCCTTCAATCATTCTTGAAGGCTTGACTACGTCATTATTGATGAGTATCCTTCCCATTCTGCATGCGTTCATGGCAAGGCTTCTGGTCTTGAATATCCTGACTGCCCAAAGAAATTTATCAATCCTGACTGGATGCTTGCCGGTCATTTTAATTGTTTGATTGATTAATCAGAAATAACAAGTTCACTTTGCTTTATTTTCCGGCTTGTCCGGAAGCTTTCCTTGTTTATTGAAAGCGGTCATGGTAAGCTCGACTCCTGCCGTTCCGAATGACCTGATCATTTCAATCACAACGGGAATCCTTTCGCTCAGGAGCTTTTTTTCTTCATCATTCCATGTTCCAAGAACATAATTAACCTGTGATCCCCTCCTGAAATTACTGCCTATTCCAATCCGGATCCTTGCATATTGATCAGTTGCGAGTATTGAATTAATGTGTGCAAGACCATTATGTCCGCCATCGCTTCCCTTGGGCCTCATTCTGAAGCTGCCGAGAGGAAGTGCTATATCATCGACTATTACCAACAGGTTTTTAACCGGGATGTTCTCCTTGTTCATCCAGTATCTGACTGAATTTCCGCTGAGGTTCATAAAAGTGGAAGGTTTCAGAAGGACGAAATCTCTTCCCTTGTATTTTAGGGAGCAGACAAATCCATAACGCTTGTCCTTAAAATTAGTATTGGATGCCTTTGCCAAGGCATCCAATACTGTAAATCCTATATTGTGACGGGTATCTGAATATTCGTCACCTATATTTCCCAGGCCAACTATCAGGTATTTCATTGTGCCTGAATATTATACATCAGGTTACTATTTTTTCTCCTTGTCTTTCTCCTTTTCCTTATCTTTCTCCTTGCCCTTTTCTTTTCCCTTCTCATCTGCAGGAGCTTCGGCAGCAGCTTCACCACCTTCAGCAGCAGCTGCAGCGGCAGCAGCTTCAGCTGCCTCTTCTTCTTCAGTCTTCAGAACAACTCGTGAAGTTGCAACAGTTACCACCGTGGTTATCTTAGGATCAAGCAGCTCTATTTTGTCAAACTTGAGATCTCCAACCTTAATGGAGTGAGCAATTTTAAGATCAGTGACATCGATGACCAGATCCTCGGGAAGAGCATTTGCAAAACCCTTCACTTTGAGATGTCTTCTGTTGACAATAAGCTTACCGCCAGTTTTCACACCTATTGAATCACCGGTAATGGTCACCGGAATGTTAATCGTCACAGGTTTGTTCTCAAATATCTGAACGAAATCTGCATGCAATATTTTGTCAGTAACCGGATGGAACTGCATGTCATGGAGAACTACGCTGTATTCCTGACCTTCAATATTAAGCTTCACCAGGTAAGCCTCATGAGAGTATACCAGATTCTTAAAGTTGAGCTCCGGGGCCTGGAAGTGAATATTCTTCTCCTTGCCATAGATCACGCATGGTACACTTTCATCTTTCCTGACTTTCTTGGTGCTTTTCTTGCCAAGTTCATTTCTGAATGTTCCTTTGATCTCAATAGTCTTCATTTGTAATTCTGTTATTGTGCTACTAAAAGCTTCATTATAGAAGCTCCCCATTACACGTTCGACATTTAAAAATTTGGATTGCAAATATATATCAAAGGAATCAGAATACAAAATTTGTACTGATTGAGGAATTCGTATTGACTGCCTGTATGGTTTTGGCGAAGATATCAGCAATTGAAAGGACTTTTATTTTATCTGAATGAATAGTTAGAGGAATGGAGTCAGTCACAACGAGTTCCTCAATTGCAGATTTATTTATTCTTTCGACTGCATTTCCTGATAATATCGGGTGGGTGGCGAAAGCCCTGATGCTCTTTGCTCCTCTTTCCTTCATCATATCAGCGGCAAGAACGAGAGTGCCGGCAGTATCGACCATATCGTCGACAATAATTACATTCCTTCCATCTACCTCTCCTATTATAGACATTTCTTCTATCACATTAGGCTTCTTTCTGAGCTTGTAGCAAAGCACCATTTCCGATTGCAGGTGGCGCGAATATGCGTTGGCTCTTTTTGACCCGCCCATATCAGGAGCTGAGACAGCCAGGTTTTCGAGTTTAAGTTTCCCAATATAGGGGGCAAAAAGCGCAGAGCTGTAAAGATGGTCGACAGGGACATTAAAAAATCCCTGGATTTGGTCGGCATGCAGATCCATTGTTATTATCCTGTCTACTCCTGCAGCGCTTAACAGGTCGGCTGTAAGCTTTGAGCCGATTGATACCCTTGGGCGGTCCTTTCTGTCCTGACGGGCATAGCCATAATATGGAATAACAGCTATGACTTTGTATGCGGATGCCCTTTTAGCAGCATCGATCATAAGCAGAAGCTCGAGGAGATTCTCAGCCGGGGGATTTGTCGACTGTACGACGAAAACCATATCGCCTCTCACCGACTCATCATAGGCTGGCTGAAATTCACCATCTGCGAATTTTGTTACAGAGCTTTTCCCAAGTTCGATCCCAAGTTGTTCTGCAATTTTTTCAGCCAGCTGCCTGGATGATCTGCAGGAAAAAAGTTTCATAGGAGCTTTCCCGTACATGTCATAAGTTTTTGCTTTTGTGATCCTGATTGTCACCTGCAAAATTAATTAATCCAAATGATATCATACCCCGTTTGATAATTTGTTGATAGATTCTTCAATAAAGCCGAGGATCTCCTCCCTGCCTTTCCTTTTTACTGATGAAGTGATGAATGTTACCGGAAGTGACTCCCAGTTTTTAAGCATCTCAGCATCATAAAGCTGTATTGATTTATCGAGACTGATACGATTGAGCTTGTCGCTCTTGGTGAAGATCCTTGCAAAGGGAAATCCGTTCAATCCCAGAAATTCCATGAATTCCAGGTCCGACCTTTGAGGTTTAAGCCTTGAGTCCAGTAGGACGAAGAGACAGACCAGGTTTTCTCTGCCAAGAATATATTCCCTGGCAGCCCTGATCCATTTTTCCCTTACGGCCGCCGGGACTCTTGCATAACCGTATCCGGGGAGGTCAACCAGATACCATTGACCGTTTATCAGGAAATGGTTTATGGTCCTTGTTTTACCAGGTTCCCCCGAGATCTTTGCCAGCTTCGACCACCCTGTTATCATGTTGATCAGCGATGATTTGCCGACATTTGACCTGCCGATAAAGCCGAATTCAGGGCCATCAGCCGGGGGACACTGCTCTAATGTCGTGCTGCTTTTTACAAATGAAGCTGATCGTATAATCATGCCTGTAAATTATTTCAGGTCATTATATGGAAGATCTATCTTCTTGCTTGTAAGATATTTATTGCCAAGTGATGTGCCTATTTCAGCAATTACGCTCACTGAATCCGGCCCGGGTACTCCGCTTTTTTTAAGAACCAGGCTGGCCTTACCTTTGACGGTATTAATGTGTTTGCATTGGATCGTATCGAGCCGGCCATCGGTAAAATCGCCTTTGTAAAAATTTACCTTAGTGCTGTAGTCCGATAATTCCAGAGCTATCCTGTATATTCCTTTCGAATTGTATTCATCTTTTATATTTACCAGAATCTTGGGATAGCCTCCAATCAGCTTTCCGTTTTGTCCAAACTCCTGGAAAAATGTTGTCCGCATTCCCTTGCTGTAACCTATCTTAGCCCTTACCTTTCCGGTTTTATAGAATTGTTTCTGGATACCATCGACAGTATCATTTTTAAAGGGAGTTGTCCGGAACAGCTTGCCCGCAGGATCGTACCATCTTGCAGAATCCTGTTTAAGGCCATTCTCATACCAGAAGGTCGTGCGAAGCTGTCCGCCGTGGTAAAAGGTTTTCATCAGCCCGTCGCGGACTCCGTTCTTGAATGTCACCTCGCTTACAACATATTGCCCGCTCATATATTTTTTTATACCTGTGAATCCGGTATCAGGAACCGCAACTGTTTCAGCATCAGAATTTTTGCCCTTTTTCCCGGTGCACCCGGTCGCTGCGACCAGGACAAGGAAAATCAAAAGAGCGTATGATAATTTTTTCATCGCAGTTATTTATTTGATTTATTTTTATTTATTTCTTCATTTATAAAGATCTCAAGCACTTTTGCTTCAGGCGAAGGCTCCAGGATTACCTCCTTTATCAATGCAGGAAGAAGAACCGTTTCTCCTTTTATAACAGGTTCTGAATTCCCCTCCCAGCGTATGAGAAATTCTCCTTCTATGCATATATATATTACAAAGGAGTCAATCAGGTTATAATCTTTGCTGATAATCTCATTGAAATGTATCACATTTGTTGTGAAGAACTCGCAATTGACAAGGATTTCGGTTTTATTCACCATCGGATGCACATTATTCCTGCTATTTCCGGAAGCATTGAAATCGATCGCATCCAAAGCCAGGCTGTTATGGAGCTCCCTTCCTTTGCCATTTGAATCCTTCCGGTTCCAGTCAAATATCCTGTACGTAATGTCCGAAGTCTGCTGTATTTCCGCAAGAATAATTCCTGCCCCTATGGCATGTATCCTTCCTGCCGGAGTGAAAAATACATCGCCGGGTTCAGGATTTTCGATTTTAAGTAACTCAGCAAGATTGCCTGATTTAATGGCATCGAGATAGGTTTCCTTTACTATAGGTTCTTTAAAACCGGAAAATATTCTCGAATCCTTTTCAGCTTCAAGGATATACCACATTTCTGTTTTACCATAGGCCTTATGCCTTTCCTTCGCCACCTTATCGCTTGGGTGAACCTGGATCGAAAGATCGTCCCTCGCTTCAATGAGCTTAATAAGAAGGGGAAATTCGACGCCGAATTTCTCATAAACAGCGTCACCCGTGATATCGCCCATATATACTTCGATAAGCTCTTCGATATTATTTCCTGCAAGGAAGCCGTTGCTGACGACAGAAAGGTTATCTGATATGGCCGATATTTCCCAGCTTTCGCCATACTTAATCTCCGGATCGGCCTTCTTGTAGTAATGACTTACCAGGGATGTCCCTCCCCAGATCTTCTCTTTCAGTATTGGCTCAAATTTAAGAGGGTATAATTCTGACATTCAGTTGGGATTATTATTTTATAAGTGCCTAGAGTTTGGAGTGCCTAGAGTACTTAAAGTTAAAAAAATTGATATTAAACACACTTTGATAAAACAATTACCTGTGTAATTTCAAATAATTCTTTAATTAATTTTAGCTCACTCCAAACTTTAGTTCACTCTAAACTTTTTTACTATTTTTGATAATTGTTGCAAACAAAAATACAAAATTAAATGCTAATTGTTGGGATAGCCGGTGGCACAGGATCTGGAAAGACAACTGTAGTGAATAAGCTGATGGATGTTCTCCCCGGAGGTGAAGTTGTTTTAATACCTCAGGACTCTTATTACAAAGACAACAGTGACATTCCTCTGGAGGAAAGACAAAAGATCAATTTTGACCACCCCGATTCAGTCGAATTCACTCTTCTGATAGATCATCTGAAGCAGCTCAAAAAAGGCAAGAGTATTGAGATGCCGATTTATTCCTATCTTACCTGTGTCAGGGCAAAAGAGACAATAACCATAAAACCAGCAAAAGTGGTTCTCCTCGAAGGGATACTTATTCTGGCCGATCCGGGATTACGTGAAATGCTTGATATCAAGGTATTTGTGGATGCGGATGCCGACGACAGGCTGGGCAGGGTTATTCAGCGCGACATAGTCGAACGCGGGCGCTCCGTCATGAAAGTCCTTGAGCGATATCATGATACCGTTAAACCGTCGCATCTGCAGTTCATCGAACCGTCGAAACGATATGCCGATATAATAATACCTGGTGGCGGAGAGAACCAGGTTGGCATAGAGGTTTTGATGTCAATAATTGAAAAGCATCTGCAAAAGAAAAGAAAAGACAAATATGCTCGGAAACATAAAAATTGAAGATGTACTGTTTCTCGATATAGAAACGGTACCACAGGCACCTTCAGCAGATGACCTGAATGACCAGATGAAGGTACTGTGGGATAAGAAAAGCAAATACTTCCGTTCCGCTGAACAGACTGCAAGTGAAGCCTATGAGAGGGCCGGGATATATGCCGAGTTCGGAAAAATAATCTGCATCTCGGTAGGTTTCATAAGAGAGAAGAATCCTTTCAGCTTCAGGCTTAAATCATTTTACAATGACGATGAAAAAGCCTTGCTTACGGAGTTTTCAGCTATGCTTATAAAATTCTGTTCAACAAGAAAGGAAGCATTGCTCTGCGCACACAATGGCAGGGAATTTGACTTCCCTTACATAGCCCGCAGGATGATCATCCACAGCCTGGCAATTCCGGATATTCTCGATAATGCCGGCAAAAAACCCTGGGAGATAAAGCTGCTTGATACAATGGATCTCTGGAAGTTCGGTGATTACAAGAACTTTACATCCCTCGAACTGCTTACCACCATACTTGACATTCCTTCTTCGAAGGATGATATCGATGGAAGCATGGTAGCAAAGGTCTATTATGAGGATAAGGACCTGAACAGGATCATACGATATTGTGAAAAGGATGTGCTCGCCATCGCACGCATACTGATACGTTTTATGAACCTGCCGGCAATACACGATGACAGGATTGAATCGGTAACAGTCTTATAATCAATTGTATAACAAGTTAAGCAGAGATTTAGTCACTGCCTCGGGATTATCGACATGAAGCCAGTGTCCGGCATTCCTGATGATCCTGAATTCTGCGGCAGGGAACAGCCTCAGGATTTTTACAAAATCGGCCGGTGGAAGATAATCTGAATCTTCCCCTTTCAGGAAAAAAACAGGAAAACCGGTTACTGGCTCAAATGACGCTGAAGGAGAAGTCACACTGTCGACAATCCTGTCTATATTTTTAAGCAATGCCGCATTATTGATTTTCCAGGAGAAACTGCCGTCATCATTTCTCTTAATATTTTTGAGTATCAGTCCCCTTGTTCTGCCTGAAATTATGCTTGCCTGGAAAAGGTCTTCAAGTTCTGCCTTCGAGCTGGCTTTGGAGATATCGGTTTCTGAAAGGGCTTTAAGTATTGCAAGGTGTTGATTGTAGGATCCGTAATTGCTGGTTTTTGTTTCGAAGGGAGATATATCTACAATTACAAGTCCTTCAATCATTTCCGGCCACTGAATTGCAAACCTGACAGCTGTTTTTCCTCCCATGCTGTGACCTGCAAGAAAAAAACTCTTTAGCTTCTGATCTTCTGCAAATTCAAGCAGATCGTTGCTCATTGACTCATAATCATGTACGTCAGAATGGGGTGAATTACCATGGTTTCGCTGGTCGGGAAGGAATACGGTGAACCTGCCGCTAATTGTTTTTGCAACTGTAACCCAGTTATCTGACGAACCATATAATCCATGAAGTATTACCAGAGGAGGTCCTTCACCATATCTCCTGAAAAACAGCTTCATATATCAGCTAAACAGTTAACTGTCGCTTGTACATCTGGATAGTGTTCTCAAGACCGAGGTAAATAGCATCGGAGATGAGGGCATGTCCTATCGATACTTCAAGGAGCCAGGGAATGTTCCTGTGAAAATACGCAAGATTGTCGAGGTTAAGGTCATGTCCGGCGTTGAGCCCCAGACCTGCTTCCCTTGCCAGTTCAGCTGCCCTGATGAAGGGAGCAATGGCTCCGGCCGCATCGGCATTGAATCCGGAGGCATAAGGTTCGGTATAGAGCTCAATCCGGTCTGTGCCAGTTATCACCGCATTCTTAATATTTATAGGATTAGTGTCGACAAAAAGAGATGTTCTGATGCCTGCTTTTTTGAAAGTGGATACAACATCAGTCAGGAAAGCCTTGTTACGGAGAGTGTCCCATCCTGCATTTGACGTGATAGCATCGTGCCTGTCAGGGACCATTGTTACCTGGTCGGGTTTGACTGAAAGCACCAGGTCTATAAAGCTGTCGGAAGGGTTACCCTCGATGTTGAGTTCGGTCTTTATAATCGGCCTGATATCAAAAACATCCTTGTATCTAATATGCCTTTCATCTGGCCGTGGGTGAACGGTAATGCCATCGGCACCGAAATTCTGGCAGTTGATCGCAGCGTTGAGTACATTTGGAATATTACCGCCTCTTGCATTCCTGAGTGTTGCAATCTTGTTTATGTTAACGCTTAGCTTTGTCATAAAATAAACATGAGATTCGTTCGTATTGTAATAGTATTGCAAAATTAGCAGAACTGGCTTTTTTTTTATTAATTTAGTTGAAAATTAACACAAATGGTCGCCAACGACTTGATATCCGAGATAATACCATCACTGAAGACCTCAGATACAGGCCAAACCGCACTGAACTGGATGGAGATATTCAGGATCTCACATCTGCCTATAGTTAATAACCAGGATTTTCTTGGACTCATCTCCGATACGGATATCTATGACATGAATCAGCCGGAAGAACCAATTGGCAATCATGAGCTTACATTATTAAAACCTTTTGTGACCGACAATCAACACCTGTTTGAGGTTATAGGACTCGCAGCTCAGCTAAAGCTATCAGTTGTACCGGTACTTGATAATCAGGGACACTATAAAGGCGTTATTACAACAAACGATCTTATAAGACACATAGCAGGGATCTCATCAATGGACCAGCCCGGAGGAATAATTGTGCTCGAGATGATTGAGAGGGATTATTCACTTACGCAGATCGCCCAGATAGTTGAAAGCAACAATGTCAAAGTTCTCAGCATGTACATTACATCACCTAAGGAATCGACAAGGCTCGAGGTTACCCTGAAAGTAAATACCACTGATCTTCTGGCGCTGATCAGGACCTTCGAAAGATATAATTATGATGTAAAAACCTGGGTCACCACCAACGATTCCATTGAACGTTTCTATTCCGAGCGGTTCGACCTCCTGATGAAATATTTAAACATTTAATTAGCCATGCTTCAAAGGGTTGCCATATTCAGCAAAGACAATAATTCAAAAACCAGGGATGGCGTTGATAAGCTTGTTGATGAGCTAAAGCGTCGGAGCATTCAGGTTCAGGTTTTTCACAAAACGGAAGATCCGAGCCCCTTATCCGGTCTGCCCGACCTTGTTCTCAGTGTTGGAGGTGACGGAACATTTCTCGAAACAGTTCTGAAGTTCAGGGACCTCGGTGTACCGGTGGCAGGTGTCAATACCGGCAGAATGGGATTTCTGGCAAATATCCCTGGTGAGGAAATAGTCAAATCGGTAGATCAGCTTTGCAGGAATGATTTTGATATTGTTGAACGTTCGATGCTCGAGATCATCCGTCCGGCTCAGCTCTTTGAAGGTGAACCAGGCGTGGCCCTCAATGAGATCACCATTCAGAAAGCCAATCTCAGCATGATAACCATTCATGTTTATGTCGATGAGGTCTTTTTGAGCACCTACTGGGCCGACGGAATAATAGTATCAACAGCCACAGGCTCTACAGCTTACAACCTTAGTGTGGGAGGACCAATACTGACTCCTGGTGATGAAAGTATTATCATTTCTCCGATTTCGCCTCATAATCTGACGTTAAGACCAATACTCCTATCCGGCAACAGCAAGCTTAAAATGGTAATGGAAGCAAGGACCGACGAGTGCCTGGTTACGTGTGATTTCAGGTTCAGCAGACATCCTATAAGTGAGGAAATCCATATTACAAGATCGGGTACTAAATTAAAGACAGTTATGCTTGCAGGCAGGGATTTTTACAGCACTCTCAGGAACAGGCTGATGTGGGGTGTGGACAGGCGCAACTGAAAAGTTTATGAAAACTTTAACGGTTGTTGTGATGCCTCAATATGGGAATTTAAGATTTATTGGTTTATTTTGTATCTCTTGACTCTAAAAAGGATTATCATATATTAATTATATATTTGTATCGGCAATCAAACAAGATCAATCATGAAACGGTCCATATTATTCATCCTGATAATCTTACTTGCTACGCCGCTTTCACATTCGCAGCTTTGGAAAATGAGAAGGTGGGAAGCTTCGGCAGGTGCCGGCCCTTCATTCTTCTTTGGTGACATAGGGGGTTATTCAATTGGTAAAAATATTCTTGGTTTCAAGGATATGAATTACCGTCAGACCAGATTTGACATTAACGGAAGCCTGAAGTACAGGTTCACCCGCTATTTAAATGGAAGGGTCAGCATGTCTTATGCAATGTTTCATGCTACTGATGTAAGAGGTGCAAATGAAGGCAGGGAAATGGAATCAACGACATCTCTTTTTGAGCCCGCATTTATCGGCGAGTATTATTTCATCAAGAACTATTCGGAAACAAGCTGGCGTTTTATACGGCGCAAGGAATCGTTTATCTGGAACCTTCTTAAATCGCTCGACTTTTATGCTTTTGCAGGTATAGGGGGTGCGGTCTACTTTGTAAGTGGCAACGAAGAACTCATAAAATATCCTCAATTTAAAGATGGAGGATTTGCTGCCGTCATACCTGCCGGGCTGGGTACCACTCTTATATATTCACCAAATTTAAATTTTGGTCTTGAATTGGGAGGAAGGTATGCTTTCACTGATTACCTGGATGGTTATCATCATCCACAATATTCCAAGGCTAACGACGTTTATTATTTTTTAAATCTTACAATCACCTACAAGCTGAAGACAGGGCGTAACGGGTTGCCCAGGTTCAGATAATAATGAGCGGGATCAGTTTTAATGAAAAGAATACCTTGGATCTTCCTGTTTACAAGTCTATCTATTGCTGCTGGAGGACAGCGTAACGCCGATTATGGAATATTCGGCGGTGTTTCATCCTATATAGGCGATATTAATCCCTCACGGCTGATGTATTCACCGCTCCCCGCAGGAGGCATTTTCTACCGTTATAATTTTCATCCGAGGCATGCGCTGCGCACCGATATTTTTGTGGGCGGACTAAGAGGAAATGATCTCGACTTCAAAAACAGCTTCCAGCAGACAAGGGCAAAGTCATTTTCAAGCCTGACAGGTGAACTTGCCGTTCAGTTTGAATTCAATTTTCTTCCATATACAACAGCCGGCAAATTATGGGACTGGTCACCCTATTTCGCAGCCGGAGCAGGTTTGGCTTTCATTAATTCAAACACATTTTCAGTTCAGCCGGTAATACCCTTTTCGGGAGGCATCAAGGTTAACATTTATAAAAACATGGGACTCGAAGTGGAATATAGTTTTCGTAAAACTTTTTATGATAACTTTGACGGCTTGAAAGATATGGTTGATCCTGCTGATTATGCATGGCTCCACAACAATGACTGGTACTCATTTGCAGGTATTGGACTTACGTGGAAGATATATAACAAGCTGACAGGTTGTCCGGCATACAGCGATGAAGACGGTAAAAGAAGGCGATAGAATATGTCATTCCGTGAAAAAATAGATGTTGAAAAGCTCCCGGCGCATATCGCCATCATCATGGATGGCAATGGCCGATGGGCTGTTCGTCATGGCAAGGACAGAATCTTTGGTCATCATCAGGGAGTGGAATCTGTCAGAAATATTATTGAGGCTTCAGCGGAGCTTGGAATTAAGTACATTACCCTCTATGCATTTTCTACTGAAAACTGGGGAAGACCGGATGATGAGGTCATCGCATTAATGGGTATTATGATACAATCACTTAATAATGAAACAGATACATTGCTAAAAAACAATATAAGACTAACAGCTATCGGCGATTTTGAAAGGCTCACTGATGATGTCAGAGAACGGCTGTTTGAAACAATAAAGACTACTTCTGTTTCAACCGGACTGAACCTTATTATTGCAATTAGCTACAGTTCAAGGTGGGAAATAACTGAGGCTGCGAAGAAAATTGCCTCGGAAGCATTCAATGGGATTGTTGATCCTGATTCGATAAATGAAGAGAAATTTGAAAAATACCTCACTACCTGTGGTGTCCCCGATCCTGACCTGATGATCAGAACCAGTGGTGAGTTACGGATAAGCAATTTCCTTCTTTGGCAGCTTGCCTATTCGGAATTATATTTTACGGAAAAACTTTGGCCTGATTTTGGTAAGGAAGATTTTTACATTGCAATTGTTGACTACCAGAACAGAGAAAGAAGGTTTGGAAAAACAAGTGAATAGATCTTGGAAAAATAAGAATTAATGAGGAGCAGTAAACGTAATTGGGTTGTTGCAGTATTATTTCTGGTGCTGGGAGGTATTTCACTAAAAGGGCAGGAGCCGCAGAAGGTCTACGACTTCATGTCTGAGGGGGATTATATTGTCGGTGGTGTTTCGGTTTCAGGTGTGAGGTACCTTGATGTGAATGCCCTGATAGGGCTATCGGGATTAAGATTAGGACAGGAGATCACAATTCCAGGTGATGAGGTTGCTAACGCCGTGCAACAGCTGTGGCAGCAGGGACTATTCTCTGATGTAAGACTATCGATTGTTTCTCTTAAAAACGATACAGCCTTTTTTGATATTTTTCTTCAGGAAAGGCCAAGGATATCAGCGGTAAAGCTGAATGGGATAAGGAATTCAGAAACCACTGACCTTACAGATAAAATTAACCTGCCGATCGGATCGCAGATCACTTCCTATATACTTAATAATACTAAGAAGATTATTCGTGACCATTATGTAGAAAAGGGATTCTTGAATACTACTGTCGAATTTGTTCAGAAAGATGATCCCGATCAGCCCAATAACGTAATTCTTTATGTGAACATCGACAAAAAGGAAAAAGTTAAGATCGGCGACCTGACTTTCGTTGGAAATGAAAGCTTCAAGGAGAGCAAGCTTAGCAGGCAGATGAAGGGTACAAAGGAGAAGAACATTAATATTTTCAAGGCATCAAAATATATCAGCGAGAAATATGAAGAGGATAAGGCAAAGCTGACTACTTTCTATAATGATAACGGATTCAGGGACTTTACCATCATTTCAGATTCACTGTACAATATCTCTGAGGATCGTGTTGGTTTGAAGCTAAGGATAGATGAGGGCAACCAGTATTTCCTGAGAAATGTTGATTGGGTAGGAAATAGTGTTTACATGAAGGAAGATCTTGAAAGAGTGTTCAACGTGAAGAAGGGATCCGTCTATAACCAGTCGCTTATTATGGACCGTCTTCATGGAAGCAGCGGTGCGGAAGATGCTGTAAGTAATCTCTATCTTGATTATGGTTACCTTTTTTCCAACCTTAATCCTATTGAGTCAAAAGTCGAAGGCGACTCCATTGACCTGGAGATAAGAATCTATGAAGGGGAACAGGCTTATATCAATGATATTTTCATTACAGGTAATACACGTACAAATGAACATGTTGCCAGACGTGAGCTCTATACATTGCCTGGCGACCTCTTCAGCAAGGAAAAGATAATAAGGTCGATACGCCAGCTTGGCGTGCTGGGACACTTCGATCCTGAAAAGATAAATCCGACACCGTTGCAGGATCAGACAAATGGCACCGTTGATCTGCTTTACCAGCTCGAGGAAAAAGCCAATGACCAGTTCGAAATTTCCGGAGGCTGGGGATCCGGAATGCTTGTCGGCACTGTCGGTGTCAGGTTCAATAACTTTGCAATGCGCAACTTCTTTAAGCTCAGCGAATGGAAGCCATATCCTTCAGGGGATGGACAGTCGCTGAGTATAAGGGCACAGTCGAACGGACGAGTCTACCAGTCATATAATATTTCATTCGTTGAGCCATGGCTTGGCGGGAAGAAAAACAATACATTCTCGGTTTCTCTTTTCAGATCTTTGATGACCAATGGCACTAAGAAAGGCGAGGAGGGTCGCCAGTCAATGATCATCGACGGGGCATCCCTCGGACTGGGAAAAAGGCTTGAATGGCCAGATGACTTCTTTTCGATTTATGGTGAGCTGAGCTATTCGAAATATGATCTTAACAATTACAGCTACATGAGGTTCCTTTTCGAGAATGGACAGTCAAACCTTCTTAGCCTTAACCTGAAACTGACGAGGTTTTCAACCGCTCCCAACCTTATCTATCCTAGAAGCGGATCATCATTCACATTTTCGGTGCAGGCAACTCCGCCTTACACATTAATCAGCGGCAAGGATATGTCGGATGCAGATATAACTGACCAGACAAAGTATAAATGGATTGAATTTCATAAATGGCTTTTCAAGGCAGATTATTATTTCCCGTTGAGCAAAAACGACAAGCTGGTTATCAATGCGAGATTCGCATTTGGCTACCTTGGTTATTACAATAAGGACATAGGTCCTTCTCCATTTGAAAACTTCTATGTCGGCGGCGATGGTATGACGGGTTACAGTTTCTATGGCCGTGAGGTGATAGCATTAAGGGGTTATACCAATGGTTCACTTACTCCAACCGATTCCAAAACAGGAGCACCGGCGGGTAACGTTTATTCGAAGATAACCTTTGAACTCAGGTACCCGATATCCCTTAACCAGCAGGCAACAATATACGGACTTGCATTCCTTGAATCAGGCAGGGCATGGTACAAGCTCAGCGAGTATAATCCATTCAAGATGAATCGTTCGGCGGGTATTGGTCTAAGGGCCAATCTTCCAATGTTCGGGCTTCTCGGTATCGACTGGGGTTATGGATTTGATGCCGTTCCTACAGGCGAATCCGGCGCTAATAAATCACAATTCCACTTTGTTATAGGGCAGCAGTTTTAAAAATGAAAATTAAATCAACGAACATGAAAAGAGCAGTTTTTATTATAGGGTTTTTCATTCTGACCTCAGCCGTTGCTGTGGCACAGAAATATGCATTTGTTGATTCTGATTATATCAGGAAAAACATACCGGCATTCACAACAGCTCAGGAGCAGCTCGACAAGCTCTCTCAGCAATGGGAGAAAGAAGTCGCAGATGGTTATGCAGTTGTAGAACAGATGTATAAGTCATATCAGAATGAAGCTCCGCTTCTTTCACAGGATATGAAAACGAAAAGGGAAGAGGCTATCATCACAAAGGAAAAAGAGATGAAAGACCTTCAGAATAAATACTTCGGGATGGAAGGCGAGCTGTTCAAAAAAAGGGAAGAACTCGTGAAACCGATCCAGGACGAGATCCTGAAAGCTATAAAGGACATTGCAGTAGAGGGCAGTTACGCTGTTATCTTCGACACTGCTTCAGGAGGCAATATTCTGTTTGCCAATCCTAAGTATGATATTAGTGATCAGGTACTTGAAAAATTAGGTATTAATAATTAAATAATTACTTTTGCACATTAAATAAAACTATTGAAATGAAAAGATTTTTAGCTATTACAGCTCTTGTTCTCTTTGCAGCATCTGCCGGATACTCTCAAACTATGAAGTTTGGTCATGTTAACGGGAATGAACTGGTACAGGCACTGCCCGAATTCGATTCAGCTCGGGTGAAGCTTGAGAATACTCAAAATGAACTGCAAAATACGCTTGAGATAATGACGGTTCAGTTGAATAATATGAATGATGCTTACACAAAAGACAGCAAGAACTGGACGGAGATTGTGAGACAGACAAAGGAACAGGAGATGATTGATTTAAACAAGCGCATAGAGGCTTTCCAGACCAAGGCACAGACAGATCTTCAGGAAAAGCAGCTTGCACTGTTCAAACCAATTCAGGAGAAAGTAGACAAGGCTGTCAAGGAAGTAGGCAAGGAGAATGGCTTTGTATATATTTTTGATGTTGGCAGCGGTGTGCTTCTCTATTTTGACGAGACTAAAAGCACAAATATTATGTCCTTGGTAAAAGCCAAACTTGGACTTAAATAATTCATAAACTTTATACCGGTGACCATCCGCAAGCTTGCGGATGGTCATTTTTTTAATCAGACTATCCTGTGAAAGAACAGCCAATTGGGATTTTTGATTCGGGAGTCGGAGGACTCACAGTGGCACACGCCATCAAGCAGATACTTCCCGGTGAAAGCCTTGTTTATTTCGGCGATACTGCCCACCTGCCATATGGGGATAAATCAGCTGAGTCGATAAAGCAATATTCACGAAAAATAACCGAATTCCTTCTCGACCACAATTCAAAGGTGGTCCTTGTTGCCTGCAACTCAGCTTCAGCATCAGCCTTTGAAACACTGAAGAGGGAGTTCGGGAAACAGACTATCCTTATAGATGTGATTGATCCTGTTGTTGATTATCTCGGCACCAGGAAATTTGAAAAGATCGGCGTTATAGGAACTAAAAGAACGATTAGCTCCGGAACTTACGAAAACAAGCTTAAGAAAAGGATTCCTGAAACCACAGTCGTGTCAATGGCTACTCCTCTGCTGGTTCCGATGATCGAGGAAGGATTCATTTTTGATGATATCAGCAATGCCATCATACGCGCCTATCTCTCTGATCCGTCACTAAAAGGTATTCAGGCATTGATACTTGGGTGCACACATTATCCCATCATCAGGAACCAGATAAGCAAAATTTTCAATTTCAATATAGATATTGTGGATTCCGCAAAGATAGTTGCTGAGACACTGAGGGAGACTCTTGATAAGAATAAACTGCTTAATCCAGGGAGCAAAGTAAAAGACCAGTTCTTTATATCTGACTATACACCGTATTTTGAGAAAATTGCAAGAATGTTCTTCGAAGGCGAGATCAATTTGAAGAAAGCTGATATCTGGAGCTGAATACATGACCAAAGTCATGCACATTTCTCATTAATAATGTGCTTTTTCGAACTTTAAAAAGCTAAATTTGTCTTAGCTTAAGCAATTGACATTGTGTAGTAAAGCCTCATCATAAACATCAAAGATCTATTATGGCTAAGAATTCAAAAGTTATTGAGAGAGAAGAGGTGGTGATCCGTTTTTCCGGTGACTCGGGCGACGGCATGCAGCTTACGGGAACGCTCTTTTCCGATACTGCAGCATTGTTCGGCAACGACTTGTCGACATTCCCTGATTATCCTGCAGAGATACGCGCCCCACAAGGAACAGTCGGAGGTGTCTCAGGATTTCAGGTCCATCTCGGTCATTCGGAAATAAACACTCCCGGTGATTATGCTGATGTGCTGGTTGCAATGAATCCCGCAGCAGTGAAAGCCAATGCAAAATGGGTTAAACCCGGCGGGACAATAATATTTGACAAGGACAACTTTACCGACAAGAATTTAGAGAAGGCCGGTTATAAGAACGATCCCATAGTTGAAGAAAAGCTGAATAATTATAATGTCATTGCAGCCCCGGTTTCTTCAATGGTCAAGGAAGCCCTTAAAGATTTTGGACTCGACCCGAAATCAGTGCTCAGAACAAAGAACATGTTTGCTCTTGGAATGGTATACTGGCTCTTTAACAGAAAATTGAAATACACTGAGCAATACTTTGAAAAGAAGTTTACCAAAAAGCCTGAATTAATTGAAGCAAATAAAGTTGCATTAAGGGCAGGATATTACTATGCCGAAACTATCGAAGCATTGAATCCGGTGATCATAATCGAACCCGCGCAGATCGCCAAGGGTACCTACAGGAATATCTCAGGTAATGCAGCGACTGCATGGGGACTGATGGCAGCGGCTGAAAAAGCAGGGCTTAAACTCTTTATCGGATCGTATCCGATAACTCCTGCAACT
>Ga0209450_10000128_pt1 | contig 43318 bp, 33 predicted proteins | sample FrelakmetLWP11LW_FD_187149 | JGI IMG/M metagenome (GOLD analysis project Ga0209450, IMG submission 187149) | Freshwater lake sediment microbial communities from the University of Notre Dame, USA, for methane emissions studies - LWP11 LW (SPAdes)... | ecosystem: Environmental > Aquatic >...
GCTTTTATTACTGCAATCTTTTCTTCCTTACTATATTTCGTCATAATAAAACTGCACCCCTTTCTGTTGGTGGTGTCCAACTTTTGGGGTGCAGTTCAATAAGGGGCGTTTTTGGTTTAAACATGCGTTAGTTCCTTGAACTATTTAATTGAGAAGAGAGACTATTTGTTGACTACTTAATGGCTTTCCTATTGAGATAGATCAAGGTTATCATTCCGGTGATTTCAAAGTAATATATCATTATCGATAGGTTTGGGGGATCCGGATGTGCTTTTTTTTACTATACTACCCCCTTATGATTGGACTGAAAAGATCGCTTAATTCGACATTTATGTTTGAAGAGGGAAAAATGGGCTTTCGCTCTATAATAATCTTCGAGCAAATACCTCTAAGGTCTTGGATTCAGGATTCAGATTGATAACTTTACATTCAGAGGTTTACGTCTAATTTAATTTACTTGAAAATGATGGTGAAATGTTATTCAAATGGTTTGGTAGATTGAACATGATTGACATTAAGATTTTTGTCGTTATCTCGTACTTATTCTCTTGATAATGAATCTACCTGCAAACCGTTTGAATCCGTTTGAGTCTATTTGTTGACTCTTGACGGATAATAGTATATACTCAATGTACTCCGATGGGGAGTAGCCACCCGTTACTGGGTTTAGATAGCCATCAACACGGAAAGAAATTTCCTGGCTGTCTGAAATTAAGAGCAAGACCATCGCCTATAATGCGGTGGTTTTTTGTTATCAATTCATTGATAGATTGGTCTGTGATTTATTAAAAATACTATTGCAAACATTTGGGTATTTGTTGTCACAATATACGTGGGATTGGCCATTTTGGGCATATTCTTACCTATTTTGCCTACAACATTATGAAAAAAACTTGGAGATCAGATTCCTCATTCTAGACCGACAAATCAGAATTCGTTCTCTCCGTAGAAGTGGAGAAGTTGTAATGGCTGCATTATTTAAAAACAGTCTAAAACCCCGCACTCGCGGCGAAATAGAAGCAGAAATGACGCAAGCGATCGTAAAGTTCGAGAAGGAATTTCTGGGACGGGGTCCGTTGGATGCTCGGACTTTTTTCATCAATGATATGATCCTGATCCGCCTCAAGGGGGTGATCACACCAGCGGAAAGGAAGCTTGCGGAAAGCCGAGATGGACAGATGTTAGTAAAGGAAACTCGGCGTCAATTGCTTGAAACATGTCGACCCATTATTGAAGAGTTAGTTCAAGAGATTATTGGCTGCAAAATGGTCAGCCTACACACCGACATGAGTACTCGTACAGGCGAGAGAATTCTTGTTTTTACAGTAGATAGAAACTTGGATGATTTGGATTAGTGATTTTGAAAAAATGATGAAGGGATAAGTAAAAATAGAGTAGACATTGTTTGCAGGATAAATTCGTTCTCGTAAGAGAGCGATTCAAAAACCGGAAGACGCGGCAAAAAGTAGGCTTCGCAAGAAGAAGACGAGTTGCAAAGTAAGCCGGCAATACTCCAAAGGGGCGGAGTACTGTTGGCTTTTTTTATTACAGGAGAACAATGGAATTATTAAACATAATCGAAATTTACATCCTCTCTGCAGCCCATTCACTCTACAGTGCTTGGGGTTGGTTTGGTGTGGCACTATTGTTAACTTTTGAGAATGCTACAGGTATCACTCCCAGCGAAATTATTTTAGGGCTGGCAGGTTGGATGCTCATTTCTGAACAACAATTACCGTCGTCAATGATTTTCTTGGGTGGTTTATTTGCCGCAATCGGAAGCGTACTCGGCGCATCCATCACCTACTGGGTGGCTCGCCTAGGTGGGCGACCAATAGTTGACAAACTAGCCCGCTGGTTGCGGATTGATTCTGCCCATTTCGATCGCGCTGAAAAGCAATTCCAACGTTGGGGTACTGGTTTTGTTCTTGTTGGGCGTGTTATGCCAGGTGTACGTACTTTGATCAACATTCCAGCAGGTCTGGCACGTATGCCATTTACAACATTTTTTATAGTCACGTTTGTTGGTTCTTATGTTTGGTGCACTTTTCTTATAGGCGCAGGTTATGTTTTAGCAAATGAGTGGACTCTGGTCAGCACATATGTCAAATTATCCTTGCCTTATTTGTTGATAGCTGGTTTTGTTGCTCTCGCAATCCATTATTGGTTTTCACGTCGGTCTTTAGCTCCGAAAAATTTACCTGGTCAAGTTGGTAAAGAGTAGGGCAATATTGTGCCAAATTAAAACTTATTGTTCTGGTTGGTTTCTGTATAAAAGGAGATTTTTATGACCAACTATCCAAAACCTGCAACATGCTCTCTCCGCTTTCGGCGGCTGTGGAAGCCTATAGTTGCTTTTAGTACTGGCGGAACTGCACTGGTAATCTGGTTCGAGGAAATATTAGGTTTTGCTACGGAATTCATCGGAGTATTATTTCTACCTATTCTGGCGGCGATCATCTATTTCTTCAACATCTTCTTGTTCAAATCATTCGATATAAACTGTGATGATCAATAATAATAAAGGAGCAACAAAATCTATGATTTCAAACAAACCCTGGCATACACTCACAAGAGATGCAGCTTATGAGTTATTGGGCAGTTCCCCGATCGGTTTAACCATCGCTGAAGCTGAGAAACGCTTAATTGAAATTGGCCCCAATGAGATCCAGGCTGTCAAGCGAATTTCTGCATGGAAAATTTTGCTGGAACAGTTCAAAAACATACTCATTCTGATTCTACTAATTGCCACAGCCATTTCGCTTTTTCTAGGGCACGGTGTCGAATCTATTGTAATCGCCGTGATTGTGTTGTTTGCTGTAGGTTTGGGTTTTATCCAGGAATTTCGTGCTGAACGCGCTATCGAAGCCCTTAGAAAGATGGCCGCTCCATCGGCATCGGTTTTTCGAGATGGCGTTGAAGTAAATATCCCCTCCCGCGATCTTGTTCCTGGGGATGTGATTCTCTTACATACCGGGGATCGGATTCCTGCGGATGCACGCATGCTCGAAGCAGTCAATCTTCAGGTGGAGGAAGCTGCTCTGACGGGCGAATCCATCCCTGTGGAAAAACACATCCAACATCTTGTAGGTGATGGTTTACTAGTTGGAGATCGAAAAAACATGGTCTATGCTGGCACGGCGGCAACATATGGTCGCGGCAAGGCTTTGGTAGTTGCTACCGGAATGCAGACTGAGTTCGGAAAAATTGCTAAACTACTACAAGCCATCGAATCGGGTAAAACACCCCTCCAACAAAACTTGGATAAAGTAGGCACTGTACTGGCACGTGCCGCTTTTGTTATTGTGGCAATAATCGTTGCCATGGGGTTAGTTCGCGGGCAACCCTTAGTTGAAATGCTTATTTTTGGCATCGCTCTGGCTGTAGCAGTCGTTCCAGAAGCGTTACCAGCCGTCGTAACCATATCCCTGGCCATTGGTGTACAAAAAATGGTCAAACGGAATGCACTGATTCGCAAACTGCCAGCAGTTGAGACGTTAGGGAGCACATCGGTGATTTGCTCTGACAAAACGGGTACTTTAACCAAAGATGAGATGACAGTACGCCAATTGTACACCGGCGGGCATTTATACAATGTATCTGGATCGGGATATACCCCTGTGGGTGAGATTTCAATGAAAGACGGGGCGGTTACGACACCCACCCAAGCCCTGATCCAAATGCTCAGCGCAGCTGTTTTAGCTTCCGATGCGCAACTTGTTTTAAGCGGGGAAGTACCAGTTAAAACCTGGAACATCAAGGGTGACCCTACCGAAGGGGCATTGGTCGTCGCAGCAGTAAAAGCGGGGCTGGACAAAAATCAGCTTGATCTAACTTTCCCCCGTGTTCAGGAAATTCCATTTTCATCCGAAACCAAACGAATGACCACTTTACATCAGACCCCAGATGGCATAACAGCATATGCTAAGGGGGCACCAGAAATGATCTTAAGTGCCTGCGATTGGATCATGACCTCAAATGGTCTCAAACCGCTTGATGAAAAGAATCGCTTACAAATACTATTAATGGCTCAGAGTATGGCAGAAAAGGCGTTGAGAGTCTTGGCAACTGCAACAAAACTAAACACTAACCTTGAATCGGCACAGACAGGTATGACATTCCTTGGATTGGCGGGCATGATTGATCCTCCACGGCCAGAGGCTAAAAATGCGATAAAGATTTGTGAACAAGCAGGCATTCGCACGGTGATGATTACAGGGGACCATCCAGTGACAGCCCAAGCAGTGGCGCGTGAGTTGGGTTTGTTGGTCAACGGTGGTAGAGTTGTGACTGGTGCTGAATTGGAAGAAATGACTGATGATCAGCTTTTTCGTGACGTTGAAGACATTAGTGTGTTTGCCAGAGTTTCTCCAGCGCATAAATTACGTGTGATAACAGCTTGGCAAGCTCACGGAAATATAGTTGCAATGACCGGAGATGGAGTGAATGACGCTCCGGCGCTTAAGAAAGCCGATATCGGAATTGCAATGGGTATTACTGGGACTGACGTGACCAAAGAAGCAGCAGCCATGACCCTTACTGACGATAACTTTGCTTCCATCGTTGCAGCTGTGGAGGAAGGGCGCGGAGTTTTCGGAAATATCAAAAAATACTTGATGTTTCTACTTTCATCAAATATTGGTGAAATTGGACTGATGGCTGGATCGGCTTTACTTGGGCTTCCATTACCATTAACTGCTGTTCAAATCTTATTTGTAAATCTCGCAACAGATGGTTTACCCGCTTTGGCGTTATCCGTGGATCCCCCTGAAATTGACCTCATGAAGCGCAAACCGCGCAATCCACGAACGGGCATTTTCACTCGCCCGGTTGTGACATTAATGTCCCTTGGTGGAATTTGGTCGACAATTGTTAACTTGGGACTGTTCATCTGGGCATTAAACTCTGGGCGCAGTTCAGCTGAAGCCATGACAATGGTTTTTGTCTCGCTAGTCTTAATCCAGTTTTTCAAGGCGTACAACTTTCGTTCTGACCGGAATTCGGTCATAATTAAACCATTCTCGAATAAATGGCTTAATTATGCTATTCTAGTGGATTTAGTAATGTTAATAATGGTTATTTATGTGCCATCTTTACACGATGCCTTCGGTACTTTTTATCTACCTCTGGAAGATTGGTTGATCTGCATAGGGTCATCATTAACAATCATGCCTGTGTTAGAAGCAGCAAAGTGGATGGAACGACGCGGTTGGTTTGGAAAAATCGAATAGAACAATACATTGAAAATCACGTTACATACCTCTTTTGAATCTACATCCGAGAGTATCAAAGTACATAGGAATCCATGACAAGTTATGACTATTAACCTAAAAAACTTAAAACAGAAGTTTTTTATGGACTTGGCGGACCCACGCAAAAGGTCTGCTATACGCATATCGATCAACTATCGCTGCGTGCCGGGCAAGCAAGAACCAGCGTTCGTCAGGTTAGCTGAATTGCAGAACCCGCTGCCCAATTGGCACGGGTTCAGGAGCATTACTCATAACCCGGAGGTCAGTGGTTCGAATCCACTCCCCGCTACTATTTTCCAGACGTCCATCCCTCTCAATGCTTCCTTTCGGGGACGCAAAGACCGCGGCGATGGTCGTTTTTGGTTTAAACATGCGTTGATTTATTGAACTGTTAATTTGGCTGAGAGACTATTTGTTGACTACTCAATGGTTTTCTTATTGAAATAGATCAAGAATATCAATCTTGTGAGTTCATTGCCTTATATCAGTACAAAAGATATCTAACTGCTTGGTCTCATATCAATTGAGAATTGCAGTCTAATTGTTCATATTACCCGCCATCAACAATGGAATGGATAAGCACTTCGTCCAATTGTTCAACCACTTGGTCGAGCGTTGCCTGATCGCCATTTATAGCAATGATGGCAACTTCAGCTAAAGGTATATTAATCTCTCTCAGGACCTCTGATAATGGTTTAGGGAAACTCAAATGGATTTCCATTGAGTTCATTTTTTTAGGCATAAAAAATGTGAGGTGACCACCAGTTCTAAGTATCATTTGTGAGTTTCTTCAGCATCTCGCTAGTCCATTCTAAGGATAATTCCTTCAATTTTGTATCTGAGGGGATTCCAGTCTGCGGATCCCAACCTTTTAACTCATAAAGAATTGTCAGCGATCTCTCAAATTCATCCCTCGGAATTGCATGGCCCTTCATTGGTCCATTTTCGATCCCCTGGAACAAACGTTCAGGTAAAGTGTCATCCTTTTTAGAAAAACCCTCACGAAGGTTAAAAATCCTGGCTAAATTTGTGGCACGTTCCCCAATTTTAAGCGCATCTTCAATCGTTAATGACCAACCTGTGGCAGCGTTCATGGAAGTGATAATGTCTTCCACGGGGATAAACGAACGTGGCGCTGGACCGTAGAAACAGTAACCGATCACTTTTTCCAGGCTGTTCCATTTTTCTAAGATAAAAAATTGTTTCATCTTCTCTTCACCGAGAGAGCAGGGGGGTAATGACTTAATCCCCAAGGGAGTGCCGCTTTTTACCTGAACAGACTCAGGATTGGCAAAAGCAGTATCATGGGTGACTACCAGGTGGTCCGCGCCTAGTTCAGAGATGGCATAACCCATTCCCAGCCCATATTTTCCACGAGGATCATGCATAGCGATTTCCTGTCCTTTGACATGCATCGCAAAGAAACGCGCATCACCACCGATCTTTTCTGCAGCGCGGCTTGTTCCTTCTGCAAGGAGATTGCCCAATCCTTTCCGGTGAGCGATTAACTCGATCATCTGCAGCATCGCTTCAGCATTCCCGAATCGCAGATCAATACCGCCTGTGTCCTCCAAACCTATAAGTTCGTGTTCAAAACACTCCATCGCAAATGAGATCGCGCTTCCAGTTGAGATGCTGTCTAAAAGGTAAGCATTGCAAAGTTCATTAGCTTTTGCTATCGCAATTAAATCTGAGACTGCACAATTGGGTCCAAAAGCCCCAAGGGTTTCATATTCAGGTCCACCATAAGGTGAAACCTTGCCATCAATACTCACTTCACGCTTACAACGTACTGCACAGGCATAACAACTACGGCGGGCAGAAAATATTTGTTTTTGATATGCTTCCAGTTTGATATCATCCACATGTTCAAAAACACCTTCGCGGAAATTCCGAGTTGGCAGGATTCCTGCTTTGTTTAATCCCTCCACGACAGAAGGCGTCCCATTCTCCTGCAGGTCCCAACTTAAAGGGTTGTTGCGAACAGATTTTGCCAGGTTCTTTCCCAGATTCATCAAAGTTTCGGAATCATAGGCAAAGGATTGATATCGATGACTACCCCGAACAGCGATCGCCTTTAAATTCTTAGAGCCCATTACTGCGCCTAACCCATTTCGACCGTTAAAATGGCGAAGATCATTAGTAATTGCAGCAAAACGTACTAGATTTTCTCCCGCAATACCAATCTGCAGGACACGGATCTTATCGTCCCCAAGTTCTGTGCGGATATCGTTCTGGACCTCAAATGCTGGCTGTCCCCATAGATGTGCAGCCGACCGTATTTGAATTTCATCGTCATTGATCCAAAGATAAACCGGTTCTAATGCGCGACCTTTTATTACGATCGCTTCGTAACCAGCCATTTTAAGTTCCGGACCCCAATAGCCACCTGCTTCTGATTCCCCATAAGTTAAAGTTAGAGGGGAACGGGCAGAAACCACATATCTAGTTGCAGTTGAAACTGGTGCCCCTGTGAGAAGCCCATTTGCAAATACCAGCACGTTTTCGGGAGAAAAAGGGTCGGTATGTGCGGGGATTTCGTTCAACAGAATGTAACCTGCCAGCGCTTTACCACCAGGATAAAGCCGATAAAAGTCATCTGAGACTACTTCTATTTTGTAAGAATTCGTCGTCAAATCCACTCGTAATATTCTATTGGAACTACCAGTACTCATGTGTTTCCTCTCAATTTATATTTTACATAATGATAATATTTATTGGTTGCCCTTGCATTAATCAATTATCAAAACTTGAGGACAATTAATTTCTCTGTTTATTCCAGGAACTTTAACCCTAACCTCGGGCCATCCAGGTATTCGAGTCAATATCTCGTTGGAATTTTCCCCAACAAGGATCGTATCCTCCGTTTTTGATCCTGAAATGGATGGGTTCCAAGCTATCGCCTGTCCGACAATTACCTTATCAACAGAGCCTGGTTTTCCAAGATATTCGCGTGGTTCATAGCCGGCAACACCTCCCTGGTGGTGTAGCTTCCACTCATCCGGAAAACCAACCTCAGCATAAGCTTTAAGTCCCTCCTGAAAAATGTTCCCCAAAGTGCGCCCTGGAAAAGTATTTGCAATAAAAGCAGCGTTCACTTGAATATTCGCCTCAATCCTTGTAAGCAAGCTGGATGGAATCGAACCGAAATGGACCAATCTCGAAATTGAACACACCAACCCCCATTTTCGACCACTTAGAACTAACAATGCATATTTATTAAGTAATTTCTCGGTAGGAAGGGGGTGCCGGTAATGGAATATTCTTTCATCAGTAGCAATTAAATTGACGATTGGTTGAACACCCCGCATCTGAGCTTCTTTACCTAAAAAGGCAGCGATCTGAAATTCGCTCATTCCAGGTTTAACTAAGCGCACTGCAGCAGCCATAGATTCGGCACACAAAACAGAAAGGGTTCTGAATTTTTCAATTTCTAATTCAGAAAAATTGGAACGCAGGCGTGATATTTCATCACCAATATTTTTGATGCCGCAATAAGGCACATCAGCAACCAAGTTCAATCCTTCAATTAATTTATCCAATGATGTCGTAGGATCGGACCAGTGGGAAATGTGAAAAATCCATCCTTGTTTTTCTAAGGCTTCTTCCTTTTGCAAACGGGGAGCCTCAATATTGGTGGTAGTAAGAAAATGAATATCGCGCGTTATTACAAGGGATGAGCCACCTTCAGAGGATGCAGTGTTTACGTATGAGGCTGCTCCACAAGTCGCCCATGCAAAGCTACTGACACGACGCAGAAGCAAACCGTCAACATTGTATTTCTTTATTAATTCCCGTGCTCTTTCCAGTTTTATTTCAAATTCATTCTTTGGTGTTTCCATTAATTATTTGCCCTTCCAATAAAAGGGATGGTTGACGATGCATGCGTTAAAACACCGATCCGGCTGTTTTTATCAATTCCACCCATTACGCTATCGATCGCTTTTTGGAGATTTTCACTAGTTGGCAATAAAAGTGATTGCGCTTTAATTGGATCCATCTCTGATATAAATAAAAGCTTGATCTTTGATCCATCTCGTGCAATCAGAAATGCCTTATGTGGTCCAATTCGAAATCCTTCTTGTTTGAAGCGTTCAAGGACTTCGTTAAAACTGGTCATACCTTTCATCCACGCTTCGTATTTTTGACTTCCAGTTCCTTCCGGACATGCAGCAACCAGGATAATGGTCCCGCCTGGTTTTATAATCAGTGATGCGTGAGCCAGTGCTTTCTGAGACTGGTAAAGGTTAATATCCTTTGGATAGCCACCAGGAGAGATAATTAAAAGGTCATAACTAGCGTCCACAGGTTTTTGACATATTTGACGCGATAGAGGGATCCCTGTTTGCATTACAACGACAGGATCCCCCGCCAATACATGGACAATTTGTTTATCTTGGTTCAGAATCGCGTTTAACGCAAAATGAACTCCGATTTTTTCACCAATTTCTTCGATATCCTGCCGGATAGGGTTACTTTCATAAACTCCCAATTTACATTCTGGATCACTTAATAACGAATGGTTCTGGTTTATCGTTTGTATACCTGCAAGCCCAATTGCAGCTGTTTTTACACCACCAGAGAAGCCTGCAAATTGATGGGGTTCAATATTACCAACAACAATTTTCAATTGTGATTCATGAAATCTGCGATTTGTAATAATTGGTGTGCCACGCGTTGTTTTCCCAAGGTAAATTAACAATTGTTCATCCTCTGAATCATGAGAAACAACTGAATACCGATTTTTTATACTATCAGGCAAGAGGGTAGATAATTCGTCATTTTGAATTGGAGCGTGACTTCCGACAGCAATATAAAAAGTAATTGCAGAATCAACGATCCCAAGTCCAGCCAACTGATCTAGTAATGGGGGAAGGAGGTGTATATGTGGTACGGGTCTTGTTTTGTCATTAATCGCGATCCCTACCGATTTTGCATGTATATAATCCTTCCAATTAAATTTGCCCTTTGGAAAAACGATTGCATCCTTAATTGCTTCCTGTGGATTTTGGAGGGCAGGTTGATTAGGGGCTTCAATTAAATCCACCTGGCAGAAATCTGGAAAATATCCCTTAATAGTTGAATGTCCGTAAGGTACAGATATTTCCATCTTAACCACCTAAAGGTGTAAATAGGATCAAGCTAATACTCAATACAGCCAAAACTAAGGCAACACTTGTTCCAACCAATAATGGTTTTAAACCTATCTTTCTCAGGTTTCCCAGATTAGTATTTATTCCTACACCAGCCAGGGCCATCAAAATCAGGAATTTCGAGAGGACATCAAATCCATTTAAAAGGTCTGCAGCGATTTTTAAATTACCAGGTTGAGCAATATTTTGAGGAAGAATACCGATATATACACCAAGCGAGCGAACTAGTACCATGACCAGAAATCCGATAACAAATCCGGGAATGATCTTTTTCCAATCAATGTGAGCAGTTTCAGTAGTTGATTTACCATTGGTTTTATTTTGTCTACGCGAATATAATAATCCAAAAAGCATGATCAACGGTGCCATCATTGTATTTCGGGTGAGTTTTACAATCGTGGCTATGTTAAGAGAGGTTTCACTGTAGATCGCTGCCACTGCTACTACTTGAGAAGTGTCGTTCACTGCAGTCCCAGCCCAAAGACCAAAGGCTTTATCGGAAAGACCGATAGCATATCCAATCAAAGGGTATATGAGCACAGCCAACAATCCAAATAAAGTGATCGTCGCAACTGCAAACCCCATTTCCTCTTCAGTTGCATCAATTACCGGGGCTGTTGCAACAATCGCGGTATTACCGCAAATCGCTGTACCAACACCGATCAAAGCCGCCAGCCGTGGAGGTACTTTGAAAATTCGTCCGGCAAAATAAGCCAAAGTTAAGGCTACGCTAATGCAGATAAAGACAATGATCAAGGCTTTCAAACCGGTTGCAGCAATATCCTGAAGACTTAAACGTAAACCTAGCAGGATTATTCCAAGTCTTAATAGACGTTGGAGCGCGAATTTGGCTCCTGACCTGATTTTGCTATTTAAGGGGAATGCATTTCCAATATATAATCCAAGTAAAACCGCGAGCAGGATCTCGCTAATGGATTTATTCAATGTGGGATTTGTGATTGAACCATGTAAAAACCTGCTCAGAAGTGCAACTGCAAGAACCACATTTAAACCAATCCAACTTTCCTTAATTTCCTTATATAGATTTACAAAAGTGTTTTTAATTGCAAGCATTATTAATAGATCCTATAAAGGTGCCCAATAGAAAAAGGGAGAAACGCAAAGCATATGTTCATATCTAGTTCTATATACTTTGCGTTTCATAATAATTCTAATCTTACGCGCTTCTATAAAGTTTTGTAATCACAAATTCATCATGCCGTAAAGATTCAGCATTTGTAAGACGGCCATTTATTGTATGCGCCATCATATCTAACACATGATCAGCAGCGCCATCCATGTTGTAATCGAAGCGCAGCAGTCCGGAGAGATCCACGTCGATATGCTCAGACATGGTTGAGACCGTCAACGGGTTAGCTGAAAGCTTGATGACCGGAAGGAGCGGGTTGCCGATGATATTGCCTTGTCCGGTGGGAAACAGGTGCAGCACCGCGCCAGCTGCAAGACATAGCGTCACCATTTCCGCTGCGGCGCTGGAGGAATCCATGAAGTGTAGGCCGGGTTTCTTGGGCGTTTCAGCTGGTTTGAGGAAACCGACCACGGTACAGCGACCCATCTTTTCAACATTACCCAAAGCTTTTTCCTCAATGGTCGATAGACCGCCGCGGATGTTGCCTTCGGTGGGCTGAGTGCCAAGCAAACTAACACCTTGCGACTCGACCAGCGCCTGGTAATCATCGAAGGCAGCCTTGAACTGGGCAGCAATTTCAGGTGTGGCGCATTGTTCCATGATCTTGTCCTCAGCACCGGTCACTTCAGTTGTCTCACCAAAGAACAAGGTATTGCCGGTCTTTTCGAGCCGCTCGAAGACTCGCCCAACGGTAGGATTGGCTGCAAGTCCGCTGGTAGTGTCGGATTCTCCGCACTTGGTCGAGACCCAGATCTCCTTCCAATCCACTGGTACGCGCGGCAGTTCGGTGGCGTACTGGACAAATTCCTTGGCTTTTCGTGACGCCATTTCAATTGTCTTCAGATCCCCATAGCGCTCGATGCTGAATCCGGCCACAGGTTTGCCGGTTTCAGCAATCCCCTTAACAACGTAATCGGTCCAGTTGGGCTCAATACCAATGACAACAACGGCAGCGATGTTGGGATTGCAGCCGGTGCCAATAAGGGTGTTAAAAGTCAAATGTAGGTCTTCGCCGAACTGCAAGCGCCCATAGGGATGTGTGATTGCTCGCGTACCGCGGATCAGACTGGCAATGCCTTCAACGGCGGCATTGGAAATATCATCCACAGAAAGGATGATGACATGATTACGGATGCCTACGCGGCCATTCTCGCGGCGATAACCGGTCAGGGAGAGGTTAGTATAAGTATTCATTTCAACTCCTATTTCTCGACCAGAACTTTAGCCCTGCTGGCTGACCAACGCAGGCTTTTAATGTTGTGAACGTGCACATGACCGCCGAAATTGATCGCCTGGAAGGCGAATCCGATGGTGCGGCCATATTCTTGCACATGGTGGTTTTTGGCCAGGTCCCGCATAGCAACCTTATGACCAAGGGGAATATCTTCAATGGTCTTGACCGTGGCCACGGATGCTCCTTCAAGGGTAACAGCTTGGACCTCCTCGCCGGCCTTGATATCCATGGCGGCGACACCGACATCGTCACTAGCCTCGTGTAACAAAATACCTTTTTTCATTCTTTTCTCCTTGAAACAAATAGGTTTATCAGACGATTGTCTTACTCTGATTATTCATAAAGGGTCGAATCCCAAAATTTTTGGAATTTCTCAATTCCCTCACGTGTATACGGGTGTTGGAAACTTTCCTGGAATACCGCCAACCCAGCTGTGACGATATCTGCCCCTGCCAAAGCGCTGTCAACAATCTGCCGACCATTGCGCACTGCTGCGACAATAATCTGCGAATCGAAATCATAATTATCACGGATTGTGACGATATCATCGATGAAGGATCGAATTTCCTCACCATTAGCTTCTTTCCATCCAATGAAAGGGGAAATATAAAAAGCACCAGAACGCATTGCTTGAAGAGCCTGAGATGCTGAGAAAATTAAAGTACTATTAACCCGGATGTCTCTCCTGGCCAACGCCTCAATTACCTTGAAGGAAGGCTCTACGCATTGAAGTTTGATAACAAAATTTGGAGAAATGGCAGCTAGTTTTTCGGCCTCTGGCAGCATCTCTTCGAAGGTCATAAAATGCGGATTCACTTCAACCGAAACGGTTTTTTCTGTTCCCTCAACCAATTTTGCAATTTCACGAATGACCACCATAAATGGCTTGCCTGACGTCTGGATATGCCTTGGATTTGTGGTCACCCCGTCAATGTTAAATGAATCTATTGCGTACTTGATTTCTTGTACTTGTGCACTATCTAAGAAGAATTGCATTCGATATTCCTTTCACAAATTATTTTTTTTAACTTCCAAAGGCAGGTTGTAAATACTTCCATCTGTTCCTGCCCTTAACGTCAATCCAGGAAGCTGAATACCATTTTGCGGGTTGCCAAATATCCAAACCTCCTCTAAATCCAACTCGTCTTTAAGTTCCCCAGTGTGTTGTACAACAGGACCAAGCGGAAGTATGGTTCCCTCTCGGCCAAAAACTGGGATAAAGTCTAGCGGAACTTGTTTCTCAAAAATCCCAGGGCCATTAACCCAAACCTTTTGCCAGATATCATACCAACGTCCAGCCGGAAGGTAGTACCTTACCCACCCGGCAGGAGTTACCACTGGAACAACAAGTAAAGAGCCGCCAAGCATGTATTGCTCTTCAAATTTCGAAGCCAGGTAATCCTCTGGGAAAGCAAGCGTCATAGCTCTCATCACGGGTATACCTGTACAATGGGCTTCTAGCGCGCAGGCCTGTAAATAGGGTATTAATCTGTAGCGCCATTCCAACCAATTACGAACGATATCTTCAGCTTCTTTTCCATAAAACCATGGTTCACGCGGGCTTGTGCCATGAAAACGCGTATGCGATGCCAAAATTCCAGCCTGTGCCCAGCGGACATACAACTCGGTTTCAGGCATACCCGAACCCAACAATCCACTCCCCGACTGTGGTCCATAGAAACCGCCAATGTCATGGGCATAGAAAGCCCCACCACTCATTCCCCAGGAAACGCCGCCTCGGATGCTGGCAGCCAATCCTTCCCAATCACCCTGCGGGTCGCCTCCCCATTGCACCGGGTAACGCTGCCCACCTGCCCAGGTTGAACGCCCCCAAACGATCCCTTCTTGATCGCTAAATTTTTGCGAAGCCTCAAAAGTGCAGCGGTTATATAGCAGTGAATAGATGTTATGCAGGCGTTTTCCGCTATCTCCGTTGTATCCAACAACCTGCTCAGGAACCGCTTCACCGTAGTCCGTTTTCATAACTGAAACGCCGATTTCAAATAACTCGCGGTGCATATCCCGGAACCAGGCATAAGCTTCTGGATTGGTAAAATCCAACAATCCCGAAGGTTGCAGGTGGGGTATTGATCTTTCGTTCGGATGCGGCATCCAGGTGTGCACGTAGGTCCTGCCATCGGGCGTCTGTAAGAAAAATTTCCTGGCAGCCAGTTGTTCGAATAATGGGTTCAAGGTAGAAAGATAAGGATACTCCCAAAGGCACAGGTGGTAATCCATATCACGCAATCCTTGGACAAATGCTTTCGGATCGGGGTAACGGTCGACATCCCAGGAAAAATCGAAACGCGTTTCAGATTTATGCCAGGCACGTCCATCCAGCGTCAATACATCGCAGGGAATTCGCCGTTGCCTTAACTGGATTGCGACATCCATAATCTCATTTGCAGTTTGGTAATAGGCTCGTGACATCCAGGAGCCGTAACTCCACCTTGGTGGCAACTCTGTTCTACCAGTGAGACTGGTGTATTTCTCCAGCATTTCTGCCGGTGAATCGGCAAAGATCAGGAATAAATCCAGCGAGGCATCATCCAATTTGATAATATAGCTTCGATGCGACCAGGAAGGGTAGCCCACCCCGTGGGTTACCCTTCCGCTAGTATGTACAAATATGCCCCATCCTCGTGGACTCCAGGCGAAAGGAACATTCTTGTAAGATAATTCTGCGTTGACCCCAGTTGCATCGCGGTTCCAATTCTCAATTAACTGGCCTCGCCTGTTCAATGGGCCAAACTTTTCTCCCAGACCATAGACGGGTTCGGCACTTTCAAGCGCAAATGAAACCAACCAGCTTTCTGCATTAGCAGCTATTGGAAAAACTCTGCGCTCACCACTTATCTTCAGATCCTTTGTGGAGGTAAGCACTGTTTCTCCCTGCCGCCGTACTGTCAACCGCAAGGGATCTTGTTCAAAAATTAATTCGAGCTGACCAACCTTTAAGCAGATGGTTTTCCCCTCCTGCACCTGCAACCCCGAGCTAGTGGCTTTTTGCTCTATCACAGCTGGATTAGCAATAATTCCATAATCCTTCATAGTATCGCGTTGGATGCGCAGCCTCAACATATCCAAGGCAGGTGAGCTGATCTCAAGAGTTCCGACCGGCGACTCAAAAAGGGCAGTGTCGTTTTCAATCCCGAAATATTTCAAGCGATCAACGGTGGTAAAGCCTTCCTGAAGCGTATTAATAGGTTGATCAAATAACATAGTTCTAATACCTTCTTCGGCATTTTTCCGATTTTGCGAACTTTTATTTCATTCCAGTTGTTGCGATACCTGTTGTAATACTCCTTTGAAGGAAGGCGAAAATCAATGTAACCGGAATTAATGTCAAGACAGTCATAGCAAGAATAAGATTCCACTGAACATTAAGTTCTCCCTGGAATGCAGCTAGCCCAACTTGAAGGGTAAATAAATTGTTATGGGTCAAGACGATCAAAGGCCATAAAAAGTCATTCCATCGCCACATGACCGAGAATATTGCAAGTACAGCCAATGCTGGACTTGCAAGCGGGACGATGATCTGAGCATAAATACGCCATTCGCTCGCTCCATCGATACGGGCGGCATCGATCAATTCATCGGGAATAGTGAGCATGTATTGACGCAATAAAAACATCCCGGTTGGGGTGGCGATGGTTGGAATTATTACTCCAATAAGAGTATTATTCCAATTTAGCTTGGTGATAATTAAGAATTCAGGGACAAGAATAACCGAAGTTGGAACCATAAGCGTTGCAATCATAACAAGAAATATGGCTTTGCTGCCTTTAAATTTATACTTGCTTAATGCAAAAGCTGCCATGCTGTTTACAATAAGAGTTAATACTGTCGCAACGACAGTTACAATAACACTGTTTTTCAAGTAAACCCCAAAATTAAAACTGGCGATACCTTCTTTAAAATTATCAAGACTAAAATCAACATGCTCAACCGGCTTAAGGTCTTTGATATTGGCATCGATGACTTGACTAGGGTTCTTCGGGTCGATCAGGCGGGAACCAATACCAATCCTATTAATTTCAGCCAAACGTAAAACCTGGCCATCGATCTTGACATCATACAACGGCAATAGATTATCGTATCCGACCACCTGAATAGAGTCTTGCTTATATGGAAGAAAACGAGGTGGAAAGCGAATAATTTCACTTTGTGTTTTAAAAGAAGACATTATCAACCAAAAGACTGGTCCAAACATGATGAGCACACCCAGACCAAGATAAACATAGGTGAGGATATCTGTCATGTGAAATTTCTTACGCCCGCGGGTTCTTGTGAGAAAACTGATTATTGAGCCCATCCTACACCTCTTCTTTTCGCAAGGACAGTTGAATAATAGTTAAGATTACCAGGACTCCTGCCATTAACAAGGAAGCAGCGGAGGCAAGACCAAGCTGTTTTATTGGACTGGAAAAACCATTCAAATATATGTATTGAACTAAATACATCGTTGCGGAACCAGGTCCCCCTCCTGTAAAAGCATAGACGATATCAAATACTTGAACAGCACGAATTAATGAGAGAACAGTGACGACTAACAAAGTTGGCATCAGCAAAGGAAAAACAATATTTTTAAATGTTTGGAGCCGATCTGCGCCGTCCATCTTGGCTGCATCATACATTTCCGTAGGGATCGATTGTAACCCTGCCAACAAAATCAAAGTATAAAAACCCATATTCGACCACGTGCTAATCATTACCATCCAAAACCGAGCCCAGGTTGAATTGGTTAGAAAGGCTTGCGTTGAAAGACCCAGACCGGATAAAACACCATTAAATAAACCGTTCTCTTGTAGAATCCACCTCCACAAGAGGGCAACAACTATGGGAGAGAGTAGGACCGGATAAAAATAAACACTTCTGAAAAAGCCACGGGCTTTTATTTTTCCATTTAAAATCAATGCGGTTACCATAGAAACGATAACCATTAATGCCACTTGAAATATCACAAATTGAACAGTATTTGAAACTGATCTCCAAAATAAGTCCACAAGACAGGAATTGGGGTCTAGAAAGTTCGCACAAGTAAAGATTTGTTTAAAACTTTCAACTCCAGCCCATGGACGATCTGCCAGAAAAAGGTTTGGGTCCTTGGTAAATGCATAACCAAAATTTAAGAGTACTGGAAGAAGACTAAAAACTGTAAAAACAAGCAAGTTTGGAAGAACAAAGAAATAAGGCATACGGAGCATACCAACCAAACGTTGCAATGGGTCGAATATGATTCGATCGAGACCAGAGGCAATCAGATCATATGATCTTGAAAAGAAGAAACCAACCCAATCTCCCAATAGTTGAAATATGTTTTTTTTCGTCTTTTCATTTAACATGGAGCCTCCCAATAAAAGAATTCGGCCCTTTAATAAAAGTTAATAAAAAGGCAACTGTGAGTATATGACTTTTTAAAAGCCATATACTCACTTACCTTTGGTGAGTTGTCTATGGAGTGGTTACCATAGACAACTCCATTTAACTGAGATTATTTCTTCTGTGCAATTGCAGTATCAATATCAGCTTGTAATTTTAGGATCATTTCGTCGAGGGTCAATTCACCATTGATATATTGAGAAATCCTCGTGGCTGAATTTTGATAATATGCAAACGCATTGGGGTTCACATTCAAAGCGAAACCCTGGTCATTGATATTGCTGATACCTGAAGTAAAGGCGGTTAAAGCTGCCTTAACTGCAGCATCACTAGTTGTATAACTTACACCAGCAGCAGATACTGCTTTTTCAGCAGGTAACGCAAGTGTCCCGGCAGAAAAGGCACTGTAATTTTCTGGCTGCATTATAAATTCCATGAATTTTGCCACTTCCTGGGGATGCTTGGTGCTATTGAAAGCAACAACTGCTGAGCCACCGGCGATTCCAACACTTCCACCAGGTCCAGTGGGATTGGGAACAACAACCCATTCAAATTTATTGCCCACATCTTTTGCCATTCCGCCAACCTGCCAACTTCCAGATAGGCAGAATACCAGGTCACCACTCTTGAACAAGTTGATACAGCTTGTTCCTGCTTTTGCCCATACTTCGGCTGGAGCCAGGCCGTCATCTTGCCAGCCCTTCAGCATGGTTACAAAACTGCGGAAACCCGGGGTATCCATAGTAAATTTGCCGTCTGGGGTTAAGATTGTGCCACCTTCGCTGATGACTGCACCAGCAAGGCGGTGACCAGTTGCGTCAAGCGTAAGAGCATATTTAACTCCAGTTGCGTCTCTCACTGCTTTGGTAGCATCTGCCCATTCCTGCCAGGTCGCATTTGGCCCAGGTAATGCCACTTTAGCCTGGTCAAACAGGGTCTTGTTTACGTACGGCCCTGTAACGGTTAGAGTATCGGGAAAACCATAAAGGCCGGTTGTGTCACCTGCAGGTCGCATTGCTGCAAGAACTGGAGCTGCAAAATTAGCTTCCATGAAAGCAGGATCCGCAAGTAATGGACGGAGATCTAATAGAGTACCCTGGAATGCACCAAAATTGGTGATGCGAGCCATATCAGGTGCCTGTCCAGCGGCAACCTGTGCCGGAAGTTGGTTGGTAATATTCACGTAAGGAACAGTATCCAACTCAACGATGATGTTTGGATTAGCCAGTTGGAATTTGGTGATCAAGGGTGCCATGATTGAGGCTTCAGGACCATCTGCATAATACGTGAAATATAATACGATAGTTTCAGGTACCATTGTAGGAGCCTCAGTCGGGACAGCAGTAGGCGGTGGAACAACGACAGGTGCTGCAGTTGGTGTGGCAGCTGGTGCACAACTTGCTGCAACCATTGCCATTAAAACTAACACGATCACTAATACCTTCGATCTCATTGGAACTCCTTTTTTTATATTCTTGGTTTGAGAACTTGAACTTACATGTTTACCGCAAAGTATAAGTTAATCGAATTACCACCTCCTTTAATTAAAGGCTTAATATTGGTAACGAAATTAGTGAAGCATAAGTCTTTAATTCTCTAATATAGTCTCCATAAACAATGGAAATATGATGTTCTAATCCTTCAAACATCAGAGTATCCAGAAATTGTGAGATCGGGTGATTCAACCGTAGTATTCCACTTGTCCCACTGAATGGTTTCGGTGAGGTAAGAACTTCACCTTGCCCAATCACCATCCGAAATTCACCAGTTGCCTGGCTTACCCTTGCAATGGTCACCTTCCCGGGTCTGAGTGGAAAATCCATTACCAAAGGAACACCACGATTTGAGTGATTTCCACCTTGCAATTTTGATTTTGGATCAGCCATTGAAAATGGCGCAAGTCCGCAATGCCATAAAGCCATCTGATCTTTGTCTTTATCGACTGCAACCATATCTGTGCCAAATGCAGGGGAATTCGATAGCCACTGAAGGATAAGTTGAGTAATCGTTCCGTTGATATCCGCCTCACAACTGCATGGCAAAGGGGTTATCCCTCCAAAGCCCTCACTCAACATAGACATCGCGCCGCAAGCTGCACATCCTAGTTCAGTAAAAAATTCAGGCCAGCAACGTACAGCCAGACCGTCCAATTTTTGTTCTTCCGATATTTCTTTTAAAGCACTATAGACACTCAACGTCCCTGATAATGGTTTTTGCTGTAAGGTATCCAAATTATCAAGGATCTCATCGAGTTCAGTACGAACAGAGTCGAGCTTTTCTTTCGATATTCTTCGTGCCCGGCTAAACACATCATCCAAAGCGATATGTTGTATTTGGATACCGAAAACGCTCTTGATACGGGGCTCATCTAGGTTACAAGAGTCCATACCACTGGGATGTTCTCCAATAACACCTAGACGGGCTGAACTCAACCGTCTGCTAAAATTACTAGCCATTGCGAGAGAACGTATTGATGAAATGATCGATCCATCATCGGGTTGACCGTACCCGTATTCATATTTTTTTCCACTCAATTTCAGTGCATGCCCTGCCAGGTTAATTCCGCATAAGGAGTTCAATCTTAGTCTTCCCCCCGTCCAATCTTCTGGAATAGCCCAGAGAAAAACGGGGGCTTTGAAGTTTTCAACCAGAGTGGTCACCATTGTGCTATCTGCAAAAGTTGCCTGAAAAACCAATAGGAGATCAACATCGTTTAATAATTGATTTTGAAGCATTATCCTGGCTTGTGATAAGTCGCAAATTGGTGTTTCGGGTTCAATAAGCTCAAATCCAGCTGCCAGCAGGTGTTCTCGCGCCTGGCGAATCATTTCTTCTGCAAGTGGAACATCAAATGTTGAACGAATAAGAGGGAAAAAGGCAATGCGAAGTGGCGTCATATTATCCTTCTTTTTTTTTGGTTCGAGATTGCCAGTAAAAGAAGTTCATCAGCCCAAGTGCAGATGCGCCTAAGACCCCGGCTTTCCATCCAAAGCTCGTGGCGTCTATGCGCACCTTCTTACCCATTCCACCAAAGGACATTTCTTCTACTGTCCGGCGTACTGGATCGAGAAAGAAGTCTTGCCCGCGAGCAAAAATTCCGCCAAGTAAAATTAATTCCGGGTTCAACAAGTTTACAACCCCAGCTAAAGCAATGCCAAGATAATACGCACGTTCTTCCAACATAGCCCTCACAGCACTATCCCCAGAACGCCCTGCCCGAAAGACTCGTTCAATCGGGGAAATATCATTTTCATTAGAAATTGTCTGAGCCAAGATACCTTGCGGGTTAAGGCGGGTAATTTTATCGGCCTGTCGAAGAATAGCTCCTTCTGAAATCAATGTTTCAAGACAACCATGTTTTCCGCACCGGCAGGCTTCAGCATCTTGAAATAAAACTGGAGTATGGCCGATCTCACCAGCACCTTTTGTGTAACCGTGAAAAACTTGACCGTTTAAAACAAACCCTGCTCCTACACCCACTCTGCCATATACAAAAGCCAGGGAGTCTACGTTTTGTGCTTCTCCAAAATAAACTTCGTTAATGGCCATTGTGCGTACATTGTTGTCAACAGCAACTGGTAAAGTTAATTTCTCTTGAAAATAATCACGAATAGGAATATCCCGCCAACCAAGATTAGGAGCAATGATGTTAACACCGGTTAGATAATCCACAAGACCAGACGCGCCAATACCAACCCCCAGAATTCTATTCCGGTCTACTCCGCTTTCCATAATCACTAATTCGGTTGTAACTGCCATCTGTTCAAGTACCTGAAAAGGTGGAGTGTCTATGTCAAAATTGATTAGTCGATTGCAGAGCATCTCGTTGTAAATATTTGAAACACATATTCTGTACAAACCCACACCAATATGAATCCCAACAACAAAACGGGTATTGGGTTCCAGGTGTATACAGGTGCGAGGGCGGCCAACAGGTCGAATTTCTGCTTTTTCGTAACAACCTTCTTCAATTTCTGACACAATGCCCTGCCCAATAAGCTCAGAAATCAGGTTAGTTATTGTGGTACTGGAGAGTCTAGTTTTTTGAGCTATTTGGACACGAGATAGGTGCGAGTCATGCAACAGGGTTAGTAAAACAACCTGTAAATTGTGATGCTTAACAAGATTAATATTTGTTCCTTGGTAATTGTTTTTTGGCATTGAAAACCTTGGAATTATTTTCTTAACTTGAAAAAATAATTATTTTTATTATATAAAGACTTACCATAAAAGTCAATTACCAATTTCCGTCTCCAATTGTTTTTGCGGAATATTGGCTCTTTAAACCAATTGTCTTGTAAAATGATAATTGTTAATCAATATTGGGATCATTTAGAAATATTCAAAGGAGGTAACATGGCTACTCAATCTCCCACTCAGTTTTTACGCTGGCATCAATATTTATTTATGAACGTCAACTGGTTTTCGTTGACCCTGCGATCTCAAGTCCTAGCTGGTTTACTGATCCCATTGTTCGTTCAAGGATTTGTGGGAGAAGCGCAGAAAGGTGCTTACTTTGGAACTATCCGACTGTGGGGGTTGATGGCAGCGGTATTATTTCAGGCTCTATTTGGTATCCTCTCCGACCATTTGCGATCACGTTGGGGTCGCCGGCGACCGTTAATTCTTATTGGAACCTTGGCTGAAGTTTTACTTATCTTGAGTCTGGCTTGGGTTGCTGGACTCCAAGGAATGTCTGGATACTATATACTGTTTGCTATTTACATTCTAGCCATGGCTTCTTCTAACCTTTCGCAAGCAGCTACCCAAGGGTTTATCCCAGATCTAGTGCCTCAAGAAAAACGGGGGATTGCATCGGGGATTAAAACTTTACTGGAAGTTCCAGTTCCTCTGGTAATTTTTGGTCTGATAATCGCCCCAATGGTGAAAAATGGCAATATCACAGGTGGTCTCATTACCACTGCAGGAGCAATGGTGGTATGCATGGGACTAGCCATGTTCGTACAAGAAAAACCGCACGAAAACAGTCAACCTCTTAATTGGAAACCGTTTGTAAGTTTAGTGTTGATGACTGGAGTTTTTACAGGAATCATCCTAGGACTTGGTCAAATCGTAAAAATCCTTCTTCCAGTTTTCCCGGCAGGTGAAAAACTCCTCATCGGGGTACTGGGGGTAACCGCGATGGCAATTGCTGTTGTGGCGGGTGTTTTTGGCAGTTTGACAATATATCTACGATCATCCGCCAAGCAGAGCCGCCCCTTTTTCTGGCTCGTCATCAACCGTTTAGCAGCGCTGGTAGCTATCACTAATATCAGTGTGTTCCTTCTTTACTTCGTGCAAGAAAAATTCAATCTGCCAGGTAAGGAGGCTGCTGGCCTTGCAGGAACGCTTCCTTTGGTGCTTGGTGTGTGTGTGATTTTATTTGGGTTGATTGCTGGATGGTTGAGCGATCGCATAAACCGTCGCCTTTTAACCGTATCCAGCGGAATCATTGGGGCGATTGGGGTTGTGATTATGGTGCTTGGCCAAACCCAAGCAATGATGTACGTAGCTGCTGCATTTATCGGCTTAGCATATGCTTTTTTTAGCGTAGCTTCCTGGGCACTAGGATCGGATATTGTTCCCAAGGAACGCGCAGCAGAATTTCTTGGCTTACAAAACATCGCTGGTGCAGGTGCTGGTGCAATTGGTGCGTATATTGGTGGTGCAATTGCTGATTCATCTGGTTACGTCTTCTTAATGGGCATGTTTGGGGTTATGTTCCTTCTGTCTTCCGTTGCAGCAGTCCTGGTGAAACCTTCACGGGTGTCTTAATGAAAATTGAACCTATCCCCGGCGGTTTTTCTGTAAAGATAGATGATGTAGAGATACTTCGGCATACTGAGGAACAACCTGCACTTCAAATTGCATCGGCTGACTTTCATTATTCTTCACAAAACGGTCAACACACTGTACATAATAAAATAAAGGGACTGGTCTCTCTATCTGGATTTGGAGTATGTGATAACCAAATTCATCTTTATAACAGCAACACAGATCTAAAATTAGATATAACCCAACAACAACAGGGGTTTTCTGTTGGATTTAATTTACCTGAGGGATTTAATTTTGCCCGATTGCATCTACCTGCAAGATTAAATGAAGCTCTCTATGGCGGTGGAATGCAATTCTCGCATCTTAACCTGCAGGGTAGAAAATACCCCATTTGGACTTGCGAGGCCGGAGTTGGTCGAAATAAACACCACCCCTCAACCATAATTGCTGATCTCATAGCAGGAGCGGGAGGTAACTATTGGACAACATACCACCCGCAACCACTATTTCTCACTTCAAGTGGGGCAGGTTACATCTTGGAGTGTGACAACTATTCTTCATTGGATTTCCGAAATCAAAAAGAACATATCATTGAATTCAATGGGAATGCTCGCCTCTATTGTTTTGCTGCACAAAATCTTGTTGGGTTGCTCAGTCAACTTGCCCATAGAAATGGCATCCAACCAGCTCCCCCCGATTGGGTTTTTGAGGGGGGTATCCTGGGGATCCAGGGGGGGTTGCCTTTTGTTAGTGGAACGCTTGAAAAACTCCGGGAAGCTGGTGCAATGCTAACTGGTGTTTGGACACAAGATTGGCAGGGAATCCGCATGACACCAACGGGGAAACGCCTGTTCTGGAACTGGCAGGTAGATGAATCTCTTTATCCTAAGTTGTCTGAGGAGATAAAAAAACAAGCCCTTCAAAACACACGCTGGCTTGGTTATCTGAACCCTTATTTCAATGCTGAAGGCGAGCAATTTAAATATGCTCAAAAAAGGGGCTACCTAGTTAGGAACGACATAGGCCAAGATATGTTTCGTTTGATTTCAGAGTTTAATATTGGCATGATTGATCTAACAAATCCAGAAGCCTGTCTATGGTTTCAAGAGCTCATCCGCAAGAATCTGCTCGAATTGGGAATGCGTGGTTGGATGGCAGATTATGGAGAAGACGTTTTAGAGAGTCAAAAATTTTACGATGGGTCTACCGGAAATTCACTACATAATGCATTTCCGAGGTTATGGGCAAAAATCAACCGAGAAGCAGTGGAGTCTGTGGGTCTGCACGATGAAACTTTGATCTTCCATCGCTCAGGCTTTACTGGTCAGAACCGTTGGTATAACAGCCAGTGGGGTGGTGATCAACTTGTCGGTTGGGATGAACATGACGGTTTTCGTTCAGCAGTCACAGGCGGTTTAAGCTCGTGTATGTCTGGGATTCAGTACTATCACTCGGACGCAGGGGGATATACCACACTGGGATGGTATAAGCGATCTAAAGAGTTGCTGGCACGGTGGAGCGAAGCAAATGCGTTTTCTCCAGTGCTGCGAACACACGAGGGTAACCGCCCTTGGGCCAATGCACAACCTTGGACAGACACTGATACCATCCATATGTTTGTCCGTGCCACAAAACTACATGCAGCCTTAGCACCTTATTTAAAAAGTGTTTCTGTTGATGCTCAACAAAGCGGTCTGGCAATGATGCGTCCTTTTTGTCTTAAGAATCCAGGAGAGCAATGGCAAAACAAAAAGGATGCATGGTACCTAGGAAATGATCTTCTAGTCTACCCGGTGATGAAACCTGGATTGTCGAGATTGGAAGTTGAGATTCCAGAAGGTCAATGGTTTCATCTTTTTAGTGGTAAAGAGGTTGCATCTGGCACACTAGTAATCAATTGTCCTCTGGGAAAACCACCTGTATTCTATCGAAAGGATACTCCTTTTACCGTGCTCTTCCAGTCTATTCGCGAATTGTAAACAACGATTGTTATGATCATTTTAATCTAAGGTCTTGTTTACCTCTTAGTCAAGTATGGATATTCATTTTATAAATTCTTTAAGGCTCAATGATTCTAAAGCACAGTAAACAAGGTAAACAGGACAGGCTCAGCCACAATCAAAGGTTGAGGATCGCACAGATTCCGTATTGATTCCAGACTGAAATACCTTTTGGAAATCCGTCTATCATCCGCCTATTCCATAAAAACAATTTATGCAAAACAGATCACAGAAAACGACTCCGAAAAAACGCCTGCCTTGGTCGTTTTTGGTTTAAACATGCGTTGTTTCCTTGAACTGTTTAATCGAGAAGAGAAATATTTATTAACTAATAAATGGCTCTCTTTTTGAGATAGATCAAGAACATCATTTCTGCGATTTCATTGCTATATACCAGTATTGATAGGTTTTGGGGATTCGGACATATTCATCATTGAAAAATTCAAAAAAAATTCCAATGCCCTTGGCTACTTCTTAGTAAAGAGACTCCACTCAGGCTCAAAGAAAAAGAAAAGATGACTCTTCACTCAATAAGTATCAGCTCCAACATTAACCCACATGAACGCGATCTCAGGATTCAGACTCGTTAACCTTGTGGTCAGGGGTTCGAATAATTCCTCCGTTGCTGCACAAAAAAAACTGAAAGGCAAAGAAGACATAATAAGTATATATGCCAAATCGCTACAAAAGTTTCGTTATCATTAGTTCATAATTAGACTAGCAGTTTTGTTATAAGTATGGCTTAATAAATAATTCAACTAATCCACCAAAAAAGAAAGCTTTATAAAATGATAGAAAAAACATATTACTGGATTCTCGAGACTAACCATTGTGCCTACGCTTTTGGAGTAAACAATGCAGGTATTCTTGAAAACACTTATTGGGGAAAACGATTGGAAAGTCGAATTGACTACCCTGACCTACCAGAAAGTAATGGATGGGCTTCGTTCAACGGTCCCACCCAAGTTTTACAAGAGGAATATCCGGTTTATGGTGGAATGTGCTATCACGAACCTTGTTTAAAAATAACATTTGAAGATGGCGTCAGAGATATTGTTTTAGAATTTGAATCAGAAAAAACTACTAATAATGAATTGATAATATCCTTGCGAGATCTTCATTATCCTCTAAAAGTGAATCTGCATTACCAAACACATTCAGAATACGACTTAATCGAACGTTGGGTTGAATTGGTGAACCTCGGAAAAGAAACAATCACCATTGAGCGCGTTTTTTCTGCTTTGTGGCATTTTCCCGTTGGGGGCGAATACTTCCTTTCTCACTTAACCGGGCGCTGGAACGATGAATTCAATCTTGTACGCGAACCACTGACTCCCGGGGTTAAGGTTCTTGAAAGCAGGCGTATTACAAGCAGTCACCACCATAATCCATGGTTCGTGATTGATGATGGAAAATGCACTGAAAACAACGGAAACGTATGGTTTGGTGCCCTGGCATGGAGCGGGAATTGGAAGCTGACTGCAGAAGTAACGAATTTTAATACTACTCGGTTAGGCATTGGTATTAATGATTGGGATTTTGTCTGGCAACTTAAGGAAGGGGAGAAATTATCAAGTCCTCACGCGATTTGCGGATTTTCAGACAAAGGCCATGGTGAAGCAAGCCGCCTTTTACACAATTACATTCGTGATGAACTCGTTCCGCATAAAAAACAAATTCACAAGGTACTTTACAACTCTTGGGAAGCAACTTCATTTGATGTAAATGAATCTTCTCAAGCAAGTCTTGCAAAAATTGCCGCTGAGATGGGAGTCGAATTATTTGTAGTGGACGATGGTTGGTTTCACCACCGTACTAATGATAAAGCAGGCTTGGGGGATTGGTGGCCGGACGCTGAGAAATTTCCTCACGGATTAACCCCACTTGTCAAAAAAGTAAACAACTTGGGTATGGATTTTGGGTTGTGGATTGAACCTGAGATGGTCAACCCGGATAGTGACCTTTACCGAAAACATCCCGATTGGATTCTACATTACCCAACTCGCCAACCAACTTTGGCCCGGAATCAAATGATCTTGAATATGGCCAGACCTGATGTACAGGATTATGTGCTTTCTAAGATCGATCTATTATTGTCCGAAAATAATATCGCCTTCATCAAGTGGGACATGAATCGGAATGTCAGTGAACCTGGCTGGCCTACCGCGCCTGGAGACCAAAGAGAAATATGGGTCCGATACGTCGAAGGGTTATATAAAGTTTGGGGCGACCTTCGCAAAAACCATCCGGATGTAATTTGGCAATCGTGTTCAGGTGGGGGTGGGCGCGCAGATTTGGGAATTCTCAATTTTGCTGATCAGATCTGGGTGTCGGATAACACGCATGCCATTGACCGCCTAAGAATACAGTATGGTTTTTCTCAAGTATTTCCTGCGAGCACTATGGAATCGTGGGTTACTGATGCAGACCGGGGGAAGATACCTCTTGCATTCCGTTTTCATGTGAGTATGTGTGGATCGTTGGGAGTAGGTGGCAATTTACTTCAGTGGAGTCAAGCTGAAATTAAAGAAGCATCACTTTTGATCTCTCGCTATAAGAAAATCAGACCAGTTATCCAATTTGGAAACCAATACCGCATGTCGAATTATTCCATGCAATATATGAGTAAAGATGCAGAAAAAGGTGTCCTGTTTGTTTTTCAGACAGATAACTATTCAAATAACTCCCCCATCAAAATTCATTTATTGGGATTGAATCCTGAGCTCAAATATAAGGTGGAGGGTTTACTCGAGATTCTTTCAGGATCTGAATGGATGTCACGAGAACTTACTTTTCCACTTTTAATGTATAAGAGTGTGTTGCTGGAAATCGCAGCCTGCTAATAAAAACCAGGATACAAAACCGTATCCTGGTTTAAAAACATTTTCTCTTTTGAAATACTATTCTTCGAATCGGATGCCTTTGGCAACCATCAAGTTCTTTTCTTTCTCGATATGAATCTGTGAAAGTTTTTTCTTGATTTCATCCCATTTTTTTCCAGCTAATGGATAGAAAAAGAGCGAGGCAAAACTGACCGCCAACAAAATACCTGGAACGAGCACCCAACCCATGAGAATTCCGGTTTCAGCCCTTGCAGATTGACTGCCTGAACTGGCTGCGAAATTGTACCCATAAGCGCTGAGAAACCAAAGAAAACCTGAGTTAGCCAGACTGATCGCAGGCTTGGTGATTAGGCTGTTCACCCCGGCATACATTCCTTCTCGCCGTAATCCAGTGCGATGTTCATCCATGTCGACCACATCACCATTCATCATTGGGATCAAATACATTCCGCCAGCAAATCCGATGCCAAAGCAAAAAGCCCCGATCATGGTAGGAATAAGCTCTCGACCCAACCCAAGAATCATGAAACAACCTATTGAAAAGACTGCGGACATAAAGATTGTGCTTTTCTTGACCCCCCACTTTTCACGAACATTCACGAATAAGAAGATGCCTCCAACAATACCAACACCCAAACTTCCATAAACAGCAATGGGAGAAATTGAAAATTCTGAAAGGTAGTAATTCAAACCTAACATTAATGAGGTTTGAACATATATGATCGTGAAGCTTATCACTTCGAATACGATGAAGGAGCGGTTGGTAAAACACTCCTTGATTGATTTCAGAAAAGGCAATTGCTTTTCTTCCTGTTGGTAATGCTTTTCCCAATAGAAAAATGTGCTGAAAAAGACTAAAGCGGCCATAATGATCCCAAACCCTGTCATGATCAAAATAAAGGTTTGAGGATCAGAACCTGGTTCAGGCTTGATGAATCCCCACAATACAAGTGGCACAGCAAGTGGAAAGACTGAAAAAATAATTTTCCAAATGAATATACTACTTCGCGCTTTGTTGGAGACAGCCATTTCAAAGGGCATAACGTAGATGCTCGTCGCAATAGCGGTGTAAAGAGCATCAAAAATGAACAGAAGCAAAGTCATTTGAATAAACATAAGCGTTTGACTGGCATTTGGGCCGCCAATGATTAACCAGCTAAGAATAAATGCCAAGCCTATGATGGGAGCGCCATAACGGATGTAAGGGATTCTCCGCCCCAGTTTGTTTTGTGTGCGGTCGCTGATATAGCCAAACAAGGGATCATTGATTGCATTCCAGATTCCAAATAATAGCCATACTGTAGCAGCAAGTTCTGCATTCATACCTCTAAAACTTGTAAAATAGTAGGTCAGTCCAACACTGACAACAAACGTATTCAACATTGCGCAGGATGCATCCGCAACAGAAACCCATATTCGACTCTTTAATGGAACTCGTTCTTCTACCAAGATCTCTTTTGCTTCCATTTTCACCTCTCTATTGATTATTAAAGGATCTTATTTTCTAAAAGGAATTCCGCTACAAGAGCAGAATACTCTTTTTGATTATTCCAATAAGATTCTGCGTGACCAGCATTTGGTGCTATATAGAGCTTTTTAGGACCATTCATTTTATTTGCAAATAATTTTTCAACCATGAAGGATGGAATAAATTCATCGTGTTCTCCATGAATAAACATTATCGGGGCTTGAATACTCCTAACAGCCTTTTCAGGAGATACCTCTTTGATGACCATGCCTGAAAGTAATTGACACATCAACTCCACAACTGGCATTAATGGGATTCGTGGTAAGTGGTAGTCTTTTTTCAACCGATATTCAAGAAGAGTATCAAGACGGTTGAAACTGCAATCCTCGATCACAAACTGGATACGGGGGTCAATGGCTGCATGTTGCAGACTTATGGCTGCTCCCATTGATTCCCCATGGGTTCCAATAATCGCTTCATCTCCGGTTATTGATTCAACCCAATCAGTGATTACCTTTAGGTCATATTTTTCATGGAATCCGAAAGTTGCATTTTTTCCACCACTTCTTCCATGATGTCGATTATCATAAATGAAAACGTTAAACCCCAAATCCAGGAACATTTTCATGTATTTCACCGATCCATAGAGAGTATATGTAATCCCATGAGAAAGAATCACCGTCCTCTTTGAATCGTTCCAAGGAAACCAGAGCCCATAAAGTTCGTATCCAAATGGAGATGGCAAAATGATTTCTTCTTTTTTCCAGGAACCATAAAGGCTCCCATCAATCTTACCGTTATCCTTTTCGATCTCGTAGGTTTCCTGAAATCCAAAACGTTTGGGATAAATCACCTTGACTGCAAATACTAAAGATGCGAATAGAAACAACATCGAAACAATGAGAACAATTATCAAAAAGATCATAGGCCTCCAATTTTGAAGAACAACGGATTAATCACCATTTAGGTTTTTTTGTCTCAGTTTTACCTTCACCTCCTGAAGCCGTTTTCCGTGTAATGGGTAGAACAGCAAGGTGATGATGGCCAGAATGGACCCTACTGCTGGAGGAATACTCATAAAAACGCGAAAACCGAGCGCCACACTTTCTGGTTGGGAGACTAGAAGCGGATCATAACCGTAGCTTTTAGAAATCCAACCAAACACAATCGAACTTAATGCATAAGCCATGGTGATGATCAGTCCACTCATCCCAAAATACATCCCCTCCCTTCTTTGGCCGGTTCTCGTCTCATCCTCATCAATCACATCAGATAAGGTGACATCTCCCATTAACAACAACCCTGCTAATGCAATTCCAAGAAAGATGGCAGTTCCTATTGCAGCCAACATGGACTGTGCAAAAAACAAAGGGATGGTTGAAATTCCCATCAGAACATAAGCAATTAACAAAGTAGTCCTGGGTTCATATCGATTTGCCAGGAACCGTTTCCATGGATAAAGTGCAAGCGCTGCAACGATGAATATTGTGCCTAAAATAATTGAGGACGAAGCAGGATCTACTCCCAAGCTATATTTGGTATAGAAAGCCAAGCCGGAGGATGCAACTGCTGTGGCAAAATGACGCATGGTTTGTGCGATAACAACGGTGATAAAACTACGGTTTAGAAGAGTTATTTTAATAGCTTGTCCCAACCTGACTTCAGGACCTTCAAGGGTGGAGGATCTTTCAAACATCCCCCTGGTCGCAACCAATAAAGTCACTGCTGAAACGACACCCAAAATTACGCCCATGATGGGCCAACCCAAAATAGAAGCAATCGTGATGGGAAGTGCCGCTCCAATAATCAGACCCACTGTCATAAAAATGTTCATCCTGACTGAAACGTTCGTCCGAGCCCGGTATTCAGCGAACATTTCAGGTAGCAAGGAATAATAGGCAGTTTGTACAACCGTAGCTGCTGTTTCAAAAAGGAAAAGGCCAACTATAAACCATATCAGCAAGGAGATCGGATTATTTTGGCCATCAAATGGAACCAGGAATAACAGGGCAAAGAAAATTGCATAAGGGAGTGTTCCAAAAAGTATATAAGGTATCCGCCTGCCCCACCTGGTTTTTGTCCGGTCAGATAAATATCCCATAACTGGATTGTTGACAGCATTGTAGATTGCATAGCCGGTCATGACCATCGCTGCCCAAATTGGTGATAGTTTTAGAACGTCAACATAAAAAAACAAAAGAACAGCTCCAACAGCTTGATAAGGGATGGAACACCCCAGATTACCAAGACTGTAAGCCCATTGTTGTAGACTTGTGGTTGTGATAAAAGGATCTTTGACTAAGGGATTAGCTAGTTTAATCACAAGGACCTCATAAAAGGGGTTTATTCACTCATTGGCAAACAATATAATAACAACCTATCTTATCCATTTTTTACCGGTAGCCAATTCAACACATTTATAAGCACCATCATAGATGCCAATACTTTTATTCTTAACAATACATTCACAAAACATCTCTAGCAAATCATTGTGATTAACCAACATATCAACAGCTTGCAGGGTTTGCGGGATGGTAGTTGCTTCAACAGTTCCTTCACCTAATTCTGCTCCTCGAATTGCACCCCATTTTTCATGTCCACCAACCCGTGCATTAAATATTTTCGGGACCGGGTAGAAGGCCAATTCACTTGGCTTCGTGATCATCACATCAATCACTCTCATGAGATAGTTGGTTGAATACACGGCGTGAAAGGTATTGTCATGCAGGAAAACATGAATACCGTTGGCTGGGTGATCGCGTAACTTGTCAGCAATTGCTTTTGTATCCTCCCATGTAAAATGTGTTTCAATGTTCGACGAATAATCTTTCAATTCATTCTGCAACCAGGTCCAGTTTCCCTTATGGTCGCCCAGGTTAACAAACAAAGCGACCTTGTCAGCCTTGATCAGAGGAAGACAAAACTCTATGATAGCTTTGAAAAGTTCCCGTTGTGCTCCTGCACCTCCCATTGTCAATAAGAGACGCCTCGGCTCATTATTCTTCATGCGGTTAATTCGAGCGGCGCAGTCAATCTCAATATTTTCCACTAGTTCATGGTCTATATGAGCTCCAGTGAAGTAAACGGCATCTTCAGGGGCAGGCTTCATAATCTTGCCCTTGTCATCAAAACCTCGCATTGTCCTGAATCCATAATACGCTGATGGAGACTGGATGCCGTGTTTTGCTCCTTCAGTGAGTTGGAACGCCATTGGCCAATTGTCAAAAACCATATCGACAACGTTCGTCATTCCTCCTGCAACCGCCCCCATACAATTCCACATATGGGAAGTTAACATGGGCAAGTCAGAAGGTAATGCTTCGTACAGATTCCTGAATAATTCCGACATTTTATAGTCCTTAATGTTAGTTTTCAGAAATCTCCACGGCCATGTGACAATCCAGTTGTTGAGCAGTGTGTCCAGGATCGGGAGGGAGGGGTCGCCAGTGGTGAGAACTTCCCAAATGTACTTGTTAAAAAGTCCGCTTCGCTGCGAAACGCGTGAAAAGAAGCTGTAATTTACGTTACACCAATTGATGACGTCGGTAGTAATTCCCGGGATAGCCAAAAGATCCAACCACAACGGTGTATACCCCATTGCTCTGGCGCACGAAGCTCCTGCCATAGCAATGCGATAATGACCGTACCCCATCCGGATTGTTGAAATAACCACACTATCTTTTACAGAAATCGTATCTCCAGTGTTGTCACGCAATATATCCTTAATTCCCAGAATTGATCCAAGGTAATTATTTGGATGGGTGCTCAGAGTATATTTATCGTTCGGATCGTAGTGAAACTTGCGCACAAAGAATCGCTGCCATTGATCGGTCGCGCTAGATTTTCCAACTGACAAATCGTTTCCATAGAGAGAGTATTTTCCATTTTCTTTTTTCACTTAATTTATTCTCCTCAATGTTCGTAATATATTTGGCAATAGGTCTCTTACCCTTTAACTCCGCTGCTCATCGCGCTTTCTATAAAGAATCGCTGACCCAAGATATACAATAAAAATGGCGGTAATATCGAAATGGCTGCCCCAGCCAAAATTAGATTTGCGGAATCAGAAGCTCTACCTCGTAGCATATTTAGGGTCAACGTTAATACATGATTTTCATAATTACCCGTATTGATAATCACTAAAGGCCAGAAAAAACTATTCCACGCATATAAAAACGTAAATGTAGCCATGGTTGCTAATGCAGGTGCCGCTGCAGGTAGAAAAATATTGTAAAGAATTTTGAATCGTGAAGCACCATCAATAAGAGCTGCTTCTTCAATTTCTTTTGGGACTGTAATAAAAAACTGACGCATCAAAAACGTGCCATAAGCTGAAAATATCCATGGGAATATGAGTGCTGCAAGCTTGTCAGTCCATCCAAACAACACCATTAATTGATAAAGCGGAATGATTAACATGACAAAAGGAATCATGATGGTCCCAAGATAAAACACAAACAACTTGTCTTTTCCAGGAAAACGTAATCTTGCAAACGCATACCCCCCCATAACAGATGTAACTAATTGCCCAATTACAACAAATAAGGTTACTAAGATTGTGTTGGTCAAACTACGCCCCATGTTTTCCATTGTCATAACATGGGAATAATTCTCTGGGTGTGCAGTTACTTTCGTAACAGGTTGACTTGTTCGAACAACTTGAAACACTTCCCTCGAAAAATCTTTGGGATCAATAAACCGGCCAAGAGCAGTCTTGCCCATTTGCACAAGTTGCATAATGTTTCCATTTATGGGTACATCCATGATCGGCAGAACCGTTCCGTCCGGTAAAGTAAACTGCTCTCCGGTAGCTGAAGGTTTGGCCAGGTCTAAAGGTACAGAATAAGTAGATGAAAGGTTTTCTATTTCGGCATATATACCTGCTGGAATACTGGATTCTACCAAAGCGAATTCACTCTTAACCCCGTCTTTTTCGATTAGATAAAGCGGAACTGGCTTCGCAAATCCATCCAATGCAATTTCCACTCCCTCCCGAGGCAATAACCGTGGAGGATAGTTGAAAGTATCATCAGGGGTTTTTAAAGAAGTAGTCACCATGAAGATAAAAGGAAATAACATTATTAATGCGAAAAATGTCAAGACAATATATGCACCCATGTTTGTTAGAAAACGTGACAGTTTGAATGATTTCATATCATCCTCCTAAACATCGTACGCACCGGTTTTACGTTGACTTCTAAACTGCAGCAAGGTAACAGCAAAAATTACAACAAACAACACCCATGCAATCGATGCCGCATAACCCTGCTGGAAGCGTTGAAATCCGTTTTGGTAAAGATACAGGACAATTGTTAGAGTAGACGTCCCCGGACTACCCGGCGGGTTAGTCATGATGAATACCTGCTCAAACACCTGAAATGCCTGGATTGTGGTTGTTGTAATAACAAAAAAAGTTGTGGGAGCTAAAAGCGGTAGAGTTATCTTCCAGAATTTTGCCCATCTACCTGCACCATCAACTGTTGCAGCTTCGTATAGTTCCTTTGGCACATTTTGTAAACCAGCCAGGAACAAAACCGTATTAAAACCCATGGTTTGCCATGCAGAAACAATGATAATTGCCAATAATGCTGTGCGGCTTTCAGAGAGCCATCGAATTTGAGCTTGAGGATAACCGGTAGCAAAAATTGTATTGATGAAATCAAGTCCAACCGTTATGAAGTAATTGATATACCCGACGCTCGCATTATAAAGCCATTGCCAGATCAGGGAAATTCCAACAACTGCCGCAATACTTGGCAGGAAATAAATTGCACGGAAAATTTTCATCCCTGGAATTTTGCTATTTAAGATATTGGCAAGAAACAATGCCGGTATAGCACTTAAGGGTACTGTAACAACGCCAAAGACTAAAGTGTTTCGCAAAGCGATCCAGAAACGAGCATCAGCTGCACCGAGCACATACGATTTTCCGAACAAATTAAATCGTAAAAGTTCACTAAAAATTGAGCCATCCATCACATTGAAAAAATTTTGTGAAGAATTCACAAGTTGTTTTAGACTTAATTGAAACAATTTTATATAGTTCGTCAGACCAATAAAATTAGAATTTCCAAATGCGTCCCAATCTGTAAGACTGATGTAGAAAGAAAAAACCAGAGGAAAGGCAAAGAATATTAGAAATCCGATTAAATTTGGAGATAAAAACAAGTATCCTTCAAGAGCTTCTGTTTGTGCATTAGTGCGGTTCAAATATAGCGCAGTAGGCTCTCTCCACATGAACCAGATAGCAAGTCCAAAAATAATTGTGATTAACGCAACCACAAAATTTGTTGGAATAATCATCTGTCTTGCAAGATATAACAAAGCAGTGATCAAGCCAGCTTTAATCAGAAATATCACAAAAAAGATCAAAGCGATGTATTTTCCAATTTTGTGGAACAACTCCTCAATATGAATTCGGTAATGGAAACGATCACCGACTGTTAAGACAAGGTACCCGATCAACACGCCTAATAACCAACCAATTGATGAGCCAAATGTTTTTGCGAGTGCATCGACTCCGAGGAACACACCAAGCTTTTGAAATAGAATTAATAAAGATATGATAAAACCCAAGTAATTCACAATGAGAGAAGCAGTTCTTCCCTGGCGTCGGTTTTTTAAGAGTTGGATTCCTGAATAAAAACTTCCAATACTTAACAGTCCAACCAAGATTGCAGCAATATAAGATAACCAAATAGGAATATTATCAAACCCATGCTCGTAAAGAATGATAAAAAGTAAGAAAAACCCTGAAAATGACAATAAAAAATGCCAGTATGTAGCAATTTTGATTATCTTCTGAGTATGCTTGATATATTTTTGGTCATTTTCTAACTGCATAACTACCTCCGGTAAATCAATACACAAACTAATTGAATAAGAATTAAATATCCTCCCTACGTAAAAAGTAGGGAGGATATTATTGTTACTTTTTAAGGTTGGAATGCCTTATTGGCTTCAATGCAGATGGTTTTCTTGTATTCTTCAATGGTCAACTCACCATTGAGAACTTTAGAAACCATTGGACCCATGATTGAATCGTAATTCGGCCAGCTTCCTGCCCATAATGGACCTTCAGCAGTTGGCTTGTTTGCATCAGCAATACCATTTAAGAACGCCTGATTATTGGCCGGGGGGGTAAAGGTTAAGAAGGCATCAAATGCTTCCTGGCTCATGCGGCTGGGAATGTTTGCTCCAAGTGCAGCAATTTGGCCTTGGGTTTCAGCGGTGGTAAGCATTTGAACTAGTTTCCATGCTTCTTCAGGATGTTCGGTTTTTGCATTGACAACATATGCACCCCAGAACAACCAGTTTCCTTGGCCACTTGCGCCAGTTGGCAATTCTACGACATCCCAGTTAAATTTTGCATTAGCTCGAACGCCGGGTGTAGCCCAACGGCCATTTTGGAACATGGCAACTTTACCGGCCATGAAGGGAGGTTCGCTGTCTTCACCATAAGGGACAGCAACTTTATCTTCAACATAGAGTTGACGCTCAAAGGTCAATCCTGCAATGGCTTCCGGAGTATCCAGCCCGCATGCTGTCCGGTCTGCATTGAAGAAATTACCGCCGGCGGAGTTTATCCATACACCGTAAGGACCCCACCATGCGTTCGCGCCATATCCGTATACATCAGATCCCAAGGCATTAACTTTCTTGGCAACATCAAGGAAAGCTTCCCAAGTCCATTTGCCCTCTTTTGCCAACTCACGGGGATCGTCTGCACCGGCTTCGGCAATCAGATCAAGATTGAGATATAAAGCAAAGGTTGAAACATCACGGGGAAGACCCCAAAGTGCTTCACCAGTCATCTTGGTTTCTGGATTAAAGGTCATATGGTACATTGGTCCCGGATAAAAATCGCCAGCGCTGAAACCTTCAGTTGCATCAGCCATGGATTTCATATCCAGGATTAATCCACGCGTCGCAAAATCAGCTACATCTGTTCCTGGGATCCAGAATACATCTGGAGCAGTGCCTGCACCGATCTCGGTCTTGAGTACATCTTGATAACTTGAAGTTTCAGAACCACCTGGTTCGTAAACAAGTGTCACGCCATCCATGTCTGCATCAAGATCAGAACTAACTTTTGAGTAAACATCGATTTCCGCTTGATTATCAGGTCGGGTTCTCCAACGTAGAGTGATCTCCGCGGGTGCGGGTTCCTGAGTGGCAGGAGCCGCTGTTGGCGCTGCTGTCTCAACTGGTGCTGCGGTTTCAACTACGGCCGGGGCACAGGCAGACAAGACCATCGCACAAACAACAACCACACTTAAAACTAAAAACATTTTTCTATACATATTCTCTCCTCCTAGATTATTTTGACACGACCGATTTAGTTTACATACATTAGGTAGATATCAGGTTATCACCTCCTTTTCTAATATTTAGTTGTGGAATCTCGAATTACCAATTCGGGAGTATATAGAAGCTGCTGAATTTCTTCACCCGGATTTTCGATTTTATTAATTAGTAGTCGCACAGCATTATGTCCTAGAATAGGAATATCTTGTCTGATGGTTGTAATAGAAGGATTGAAATAAGAAGCCAAAGGCATGTCATCAAATCCAACAACCGAAACATCCTCTGGGATTTGCAAACCAGTTTTTTGCAAAAAATGAATTGCGCCCGTAGCCATTCTGTCATTTTGTGCAAATATTGCCGTAAACTTCACCTCTTGTCGTAGCAAATTCTCAACACCCGACTGCCCAGATGTCGCTGACCAATCTCCAAAGCATATAAGGGAATTCTCAAAAGGTAGACCTGCATCGTCCAAAGCATTCTTATAGCCCTTTATTCGATCTTGAACACAATCTTCTTCGAGAGGTCCAGCAATCAGAGCGATTTGTTTGTGTCCAAGAGATAAAAGATGCCTGGTAGCCAAATAGCCGCCCTGTACATCATCAAGAGCAACAGAAGCCAAACCTTCGGTACGAGGCCTTGCTCCCATCAGTACAACTGGGACATCCTTAGGTAAAGAAAGATAGCGCTTATCAGCATAAGGGTTGATCACGAGCAACCCTTCGGTTCGGCGGCTCTTAACCAATTGATCAACCAAGCTATAAAAGCTATCAGCATTTGGAGCAGATGCGGTTATAAGAAAATAGCCGTGTTGGCGGGCATAAGTTTCAGCCCCTTCGATCATACTTGCAAAGGTATAGTCTGTTAGGTTAGGCGAGATACAAGCAAATGTACGGGTGCCCCCATAAGACATAGATCTGGCAATAGCGCTCGGATGATAACCAAGAACCTCAATTGCACCTTCAACTTTTTTCCGGGTATCAGGATTTATCCTATCATACTGATTAATCACGCGTGAAACAGTCTGGTGTGAAACACCAGCAAGTTGTGCCACATCCCGAATTGTTGGTAGTTTTGTAGTCATGTATTATTTTTAGCGTTATGTTACCGGTCATGTGACCGGTAACATAACTATACGGATTTTAAATGAGTTTGTCAATAGGATATTACACACCAATGAAAAATATTTGTAGGATTGTCAAACATATTGGACAGTGTTAAGCAAGAATTGTCTAGGAGAAATGAATCCTAGTGGACGCATGGGAATATTGTTGGAACGCTGATTATGCCTTTTCAGTTGTTGAACAAAATCAATAAATGAATGGAATTTAGCTGAGTCATATAATCGTTTTTGATCTTCCCGATGGCTCCTTTCGACCTTGCCATTGTGGCGGGGTGTATAAGGCCTAATGTACTTATGCCGAATCCGCAAAGCTTGTAACAATAACTCAAATGAGGTTAGATTCTCCTCATCTCGGGTTCGCAGCAAACGTTTGGTGAATTCATGGCCATTGTCCGTCTGAATGCACTCAATCTTGATCCCACGTCTGGCATACCAGGCTACTGCGTCATTCAGAAACAACATGGATGAATGTGTAGTAGCTTCATCAAAAGCTCCCAAATATCGTAAACGGCTGAATTCATCAATGGCTGTGTATTGATAATATCTTTGTCCCTTTTCCCCTACGATACACTCACCTGGGACCCATTTCACATCGATTTGTACACGTTCTCCAGGGTGACTCATTTGTTCATAAGGTTTTGGGACGTACTTTTGTTTTTGGTGTTCTTCCCTAATAAACAATCCCATCCTTATCATCAGGCGGAATAGGCTGACATAATGCCGTTTATATCCTCGTATTCTCAACTTGAACCAGAATTCCATCAACCCTAGTTTTGGGTTCCGTCTACGCATATCTGCTACTAGCTTGATCTCTTCGCTGTTCTGTTGGTTTGGATGACAGTGGGGACGTCTGGATCTACTTACCAGCGACTCTAAAGTCCCATCATATCTCTCAAGCCAAAAATAGATATAAGATCGTGTTTTATTGAACTTTCTTGCCGTTCTCGATACCCCCTTTTCTTGGGCATACCTTACCACTGTGTTCCGGTATTTCATTTCTTGTGTTATTGTATTCATGGCAGGATTTGGAACCTCCGTATTGTTTGGTTTCAGCGCTATAACAATAACGGTCTTTTCCTTTTCCTGCTATCTTTTTCACTTCCTTTGTCCAAGATGTAGTGTAAACCCACAATATTACACTCCAATGAAAAATATTACACACCAATGAAAAATATCATTCTAGGTCAAGGCAAAATCCTCGAATTACTTCTTTTTCCATTAGGTCTTTTTCGGTATTAATTAATTTTTGTTCTAGCAAGAAGCTCTAGAGATGGAATCGTAAGACTTGACGAACCCACGTATAACAGATAATGTTAATTTATTGCTATAGCGATTATAGAAGAAGGAATTAAATTAATGGAGGAAGCAATGGACAAGAATATCCAGGAAGTATATGACTCAGTATTAAATGGCAATATGACCGAAACCAAACAAAACGTGCAGACTGCTTTAGCTAGTAATGTTCCAGCTGAAGAATTGCTAAACAACGGTCTCATTGCTGCAATGAAAGAAGTTGGTCAATTGTTTGAAGACGGTGAATATTTTGTTCCAGAGATGCTCATCTCTGCCCGGGCGATGCAGGCAGGCATGAGCGTTCTCCGCCCCATCCTGGTCGCGCAGGACATAAAACCAGTTGGCAAAGTTGTCATTGGTACTGTCAAAGGGGATCTTCACGATATCGGGAAAAACCTAGTAAGTATGATGTTGGAAGGTTCCGGGTTTCAGATGATCGATATCGGAACCGATGTAGCTCCTGAGAAATTCCTTGAGGCGATCAATGAGCATAAACCTGATATTGTAGGCATGTCTGCTCTACTTACGACTACCATGGTGAATATCCCTAAAACGATCACTTACCTGGCTGAACAAGGTGTACGAAATAAAGTCAAAATCATTATTGGCGGTGCACCAATCTCTCAAAAATTTGCAGATGAGATCGGTGCAGATGGTTTCGCGCCGGATGCCAGCCAAGCAGCCGCTGTGGCAAAACGATTGATGGGAGTGGCATTATAAACCATGGCTTCCACGTTTAAGAATTTCATTCTGGAATCAGCGTCACGGGTTGCGATGCCAATTGGCGTTTATGCCGGGTTGGAAATCACAGGTGCAACAATAAAAGATGCTGTAACAAGTGCACCAGCTCAAACTGACGCCGTGCTGGCGCTACACGAAAGGTTCAATACCCGAGTGATGCTTACGGCTATGGACCTGAGCGTGGAGGCGGAAGCCTTTGGCAGCAAAGTCCGGCTTTCAGTTGATGAAATTCCAACTATCATTGGACGTCTTGTGACAACCGAAAGCGAAATCGAAAGTTTGTTGTGCCCATCTGCTGGAGACAGACGAACGACAGTTCATCTTGAAACTGCCGGTGAGTTGGTCAAGTTGTCCAAAGATATTCCCGTCTTGGGGGGTGTCATTGGTCCTTTTTCCCTGGCCGGAAGATTGTTCGGTGTCAGTGAAGCGCTCGAATTATCACTGACAGAACCGGAGATTTTAGAAAAACTACTGAAGCTGGCCACACGCTTCCTTTTGTCATACATCAAAGCCTTTCGGGATCAGGGAGCCGCAGGAGTGATTATGGCGGAACCCGCGGCAGGACTCCTCTCCCCTCGCGGATTGGGACGTTTTTCATCTCCATTTATAAGGCAGATCGCGGAAGAAACACAAAACGATCACTTCAGCTTAGTCCTCCATAATTGCGGTGCAAAAATCGCTCACCTCCCTAACATTTTGGAGGCGGGTGCAGAAATGTATCATTTCGGCGCGCCAATGGATATTGACAAAGCGCTTGCTCAGGTATCAAAAGATGTCATTCTTGCCGGAAACCTGGATCCAACCAGCGTTTTCCACAGCTCGACTCCCGATGAAGTTGCAGAGCATACACAATCGCTAATAAACCGGACAGCGAGTTTCAAGAACTTCATAATTTCTTCCGGGTGTGATATTCCTCCAGCAACACCTCTTAAAAACCTTGAAACCTTTTACAATTCAGTCAACTTAAAAAATATATGACACGATACTTTTGCATCACATGTGAGATCTTTGCCCGGCCCATTTATCTATCAGCCGCCTACTCTCCTCATGTGATCGATATCCAACTGATAGAACGGGGTCTACACAACTCTCCTGATAAACTTCGATCCCGTATTCAACAGCACATTGATCAAGTAGAGGGACGTGGTTACGATGGAATCCTGTTAGCGTATGGCCTTTGCGGCAACAGTACCAATGGATTACAGGCTCGTTCGATCCCATTAATCATCCCTCGTATTCATGATTGCATCACATTTTTATTGGGCAGCCGTCAACGCTACGAAATAGAGTTTGAAAATAATCCGGGGACTTACTGGTACACTCAAGATTTTATTGAACGCCAAAGTGATTCTGGTGGATTCGACTCAATGGGACTGGTAGCTGATAATGACATATCTAAGATGTATGCTGATTATGTAAATAAGTATGGGGAAGAAAACGCGCAATACCTGATGGAAGTCATGGGATCCTGGCAATCCCATTACCAGCGTGCAGCTTTTATTGATACCGGGCTTGGCAACAATCGAGATCGTGAAACTGAAGTTTCAAAAGACGCTCAAAAACGGGGGTGGTTATTTGAAACGCTGCCTGGTGATCTTGT